>ERZ1504764.332-NODE-332-length-17318-cov-7.970863_pt1 | contig 17318 bp, 22 predicted proteins | sample MGYA00572319_ERZ1504764 | MGnify/ENA primary metagenome ERZ1504764 (study PRJEB39906, sample SAMEA3182069) | gut metagenome | biome: human; feature: gut; material: Stool; isolation source: human stools | place: Canada | collected 2011-11-08 ...
AAAATATGATTTTAGGCATTGGGGAATACCGTGATTATGAAACCTATTTGCCCAAGTGCAAAGAAATTACTGAACAGCTTGGGGATATGATTAGAGATATACTTAATGCTTCACGCTTGCAAACACAAGGTAATAATGAGCCATGCAGCAACTTTTCATTGAGAACCCTCCTTACAGAGCTGTGTGAACCGTATCGCTTAATTGCAGAAGCCAAGGGCATTAAGTTCAAAATAGAGCTTTCAAGTGACGCTTTCGTATATCTTCCAGAAGGCCGGTTGAAAAAAGCAATATCGAATATCCTTTCAAATGCGGTCAACTATACGGAGGCTGGACAATCAATATCAGTTGTATTTGATAAAAATAAGCTATCAGTTTCTAACGAATGTAGCGTATTACCACCCGAACAGCTACAACACATATTTGAGCCATTTTATCGTCCAGATTTAGCCCATAGCCAAGCAACCGGGGGAAATGGGCTCGGTCTATACATTGTCCAGACGATCTTGGATAAATTGCGCTTGAAATATCAGTTTGTTCCCATGCCAAACGATAGAGGCATGAGTTTTACAATACAGTTTTGAAAGAAGTCTCTGCTTTCCGATTTCCACAGGAAAAGCAGAGACTTCTTTCGTTCAACACTGGCACAACATTGATTTTATAATCATCCAACATAGAAGATGTACTATGTCTGCGAAAGGAGGTAAAACGCCAACGACTAAAATGAAGGAGGTAAAATCTATGGCGAAAAAAATTGGAATTATTGTTCTGCTATGCTTTTCTTTATGCGTCGGTGGTGTCTCTGCTTTCGCTAATGAAGGCCATGACGAAACAGATACCCAAACACTTATCGAAACGCAGCCCCCGGTATCCTCCGTCCTTTTCAGGCAAGACGGAGCAGATATTCAGCAGAGTACAGACGAGGGCAAAACATGGCAAAGCTATTCTCCCATCGAGGAAACAGACTACTTCACTTATGATGAATTTTCCGCATGGATTGAAAATGAAACGGAAAATATTCAAAAGTTGGTCGATGCTGGAGAATGGACAGAAGCAGAAGCGACAGAAGCACTTGAGTATTACGATGAAATCCTTAAATCTATTTTAGAGGGCAAAATGGTAGGAAAAAGAGCTTCTTCAAGTGACGATCAGTTATTCTTTTCTATGCCCGATAACGCACAGGCTGAGCAGTATCAAACATTCGTCTTTGATGGGAATACCTACAAGAGTATAGGCCCATTTGATACACAGGAAGAACTGTTTAATGCCCTTAAAGACTATACTGACGCAGAAGTTGAAGCGGGAACAATGACACAAGCAGAAGCAACGGCGCTTTTGGAAAAGTATCAGTAAAAATCTGCCGCACGACGGCAAAAGAAAAAAAGCCGTCGTACAGCAGACACATTTCTATGCGCCCATGAAACGGCGGCTCAATTTTCAGAGCCGCCGTTTCTCTTTGGATATTCAGTAACCCCACGGCGGCCCATAGGAGGGTGTCGCCGTGTCCATCTTACTTTCTCACAATTCCCATGACCTTCACCAGCTAAAAAAAGCGTAGCTCCCCCTCCGGGACAGTCTGGCTATGAAGGTACAATATATCAGTACAATTATGATAATGTAATTTCATGCGTCTGCATAGCGTCTTGCTGTGTGGGCGCTTTTTTGTACTTCGAGACAAATTGTCTCGAGGTGCGGGGCGGCTCCTCAGGATGCCGCTCTCCGCCAAGCCCCGTTTCGGTCACTCATCCACCCAACACCGAAACGGAGGTTTATTTATGACTACAATCAATCTGAAGGATTTTTATTATTGGTACACACAGGATCAGTTTATCAAGGTTTCTGACGAGGTAGCCGAAGTGTTTGTGTCCGATGCTCGGCACGAAATGGCCTACCAGCGGCGGCTCTCCCGGCATAAGGCGCAGTATTCTCTGGACTGCGATGACGGGATCGAATATTCCGCCTGCCTGCATGAGCCAACGCCCCAGGAGATTCTGGAGCGCATGGAGTTGTTCATCCGTCTGTGGAACGCACTCAACTCTTTGCCGGAGATCCAGGGCCGCAGGATTGATGCCCACATCATTCTCGGAAAGAGCATCAAGGAAATTGCCGAGGCCGAGGGCGTACACGAGGAGTCTGTCCGCCAGTCGATCAAGCGTGGCCTTGAGCGCATGAAAAAAACTTTTTGATTTTTTCATTTTCCCCACTTGGAAATGATGAAAAAATGTCTCGGTTTATGAAAGAAGATATTCTTCTTTCCGCAGATAAACAGCGGCGGCCCCGGGCATAGTCCGAGGAGCCGGACGGCGGGTGCGCTGTGACTTTTTCTTTGGAAGAATGAGCGAACAACACCAACGCCGCAACTGGGCTGGGCCAAGCCACGGCCACGATCCGGCATAGGACAGGCTGGCCGCCTGTCTCCCCGGCTGCCCTCTTATCTGCGAGGGAACGCCGCTCTGAGTATGGTTGTCTTTGGACAGGGCAAGAAAATGGGAGCGGCGTTCTCTATTTTATACTTACATGGAGTGAGACAAGAGGACAGCATCGTTTAGGTGCTGCCCTCTTGCGTTTCCCCACGATATGCGGGAGGCATATCCTATTTTTGATAAGGAGGTTTTACCGTGAGATTAACGGCAAAGGAACTGGAACAAATGAAAAGCGTTGACATCGGCGCAGTGGCTCCCGAGTCCCTGCCGGATGTGAGCGGTATGGCCTTTGACCCCTCTCTCCCCCGGGAGGAGCGGATCGCTCTGTTTTTGCAGGCGGTAGAAAATCCATACTGCTTTTGCATCGGTGGGATCGGTGTAAAGATTGAATTTGCGGAAAGCGGGCCGTCCTTGCAGGACACGCTGACGGACTTCCTGCTCCGGCAAAAAAGCGGGCTGTAACTTCGGTTATGGCCCGTTTCTACTTCGAGACAAAGTGTCCCGAGGCGGAGGCATCCTTGTTGTCCCGCCCGGGCAGAGGTATAATATAGATGTAATGTGATAGGGAAGGAGGAACAATGGCACGAACAAAAAACAGAGGATTGCAACAGAGTTTCTCTCCCTCTTATACCGTCCGCCGCTGGCGGCTGGGCGCATACATCCGGCTCTCCAAGGAGGACTTGAAAAAGGGAAAGGACGACAGCAACAGCGTCATCAACCAGCGTGATCTGCTCAATGACTTTCACCAGAAGCATATCGGAGAATTTGAAAGTGTTTCCGAATATGTAGACGATGGACACACAGGAACGGACGCCAACCGGGAGAACTTCCAGCGGCTCCTTTCCGATGTAATGAGCGGAAAAATTAACTGCGTGGTAGTAAAAGACCTTTCCCGTTTTGCGAGAAATTACAGTGATGCGGGAAGTCTGATTGATAACCTGTTTGTGCAGATGGGTGTCCGTTTTATCAGTCTTGCTGAAAATGTGGACAGCTATCTCAACCCGGACAGCGTTTCCAGTATTATCGTCCCGATTACAAATGTGATGAACGATCAATATTGCTACCAGACCTCAAAGAAAATTCGCCAGGTATTTGACTACAAGAGGCGCAACGGTCAGTACATCGGCGCATTTGCTCCTTATGGATATGTGAAGCACCCAAAGGACAAGCACCGGTTAATCATCGATCCCGATGCCGCTGAAATCGTCAAACTTATTTTCTCTTTGTTCCTAAAAGGGACATCGAAACGGGCCATCGCTTTGTATCTGAATGAACACGGCGTACCCAGCCCCTCGGCTTATAAACTGCAAAAGGGCATACCCGTTTCAACAAGAGGATATGACGATCCTATGTGGGGAGCCCGTATGATCCACTCCATTCTGACGAACCCCACCTATACCGGGGATCTGGCACAGGGCCGCAGTCGGGTAAAAAGCTATAAGGTACACGAGGTTGAAAGCGTTCCCCGTGAAGAATGGGTGGAAGTAGCTGGTACGCATGAGGCAATCATTGATTATGAAACCTTTGATAAGGTACAGGCCCTTTTACAGCGGGATACCCGTACTTCTCCAAAAGGCCGGGAAGTCCACCTGTTCAGCGGTTTTCTGAAATGTGCTGACTGCGGGCGGGCAATTACCCGGAGCGTAGGCAACAACAATAATGTGTACTATGCCTGCTCCACCTACAAGAACCGCTCCCGGACAGCCTGCACAATGCACTCGATCAAGCATAACCGTCTGGAGGCCGCTGTCCTCTTTGCGGTACAACAGCAAGTCCATCTGGCTGTTTCATACTCGGAAATGATTGCCCGCATTAACACCGCCCCGGTCAAAAAGAGCCAGTCTATCCGTTTGGAAGAACTGATTGCTGCGAAGGAGCGGGAATTGACAAAAATTAGCCGCTACAAGCAGTCTCTCTATCAAGACTGGAAAGACGGGGAAATTACCCAGCAGGACTACCGGGATATGAAAGCCGATTATGAACGACAGACCATCGCTCTTACGGATGTGCTGGCCCGGCTGAACGCTGAACGGGCGGAACTGGCAAACGGTGTAAAGAGTGAACATCCCGCATTGGTGGCATTTACAAAACATCAAAATATCGACCAGCTTTCCCGGGAACTTCTCGTTGAGCTGATCGACCATATCAAGGTTTATGAGAATGGAAACATTAGTGTGAGATTTAAGTTTGCGGATGAATTTAGACGCATAGCAGAATACATTGAAATCAACACCACAAAACCCGCAGTAGCGGGCTAACCCCCGCTACATACCCCTTTGACAGTGTGTTTTCCTAATAGGAGCTAATCATATGCTGCTTGAGATCCCACCCAAAATTGCGGTTTCGAGCTTTGTGGGATACCTGAAAGGCAAAAGCTCGCTGATGATCTACGAACAGTTCCCAAATCTGAAGTACAAGTACAGAAACCGCGAATTTTGGTGTCGCGGGTACTATGTAGATACCGTGGGGAAGAATGCGAAGAAAATAGAGGAGTACATTCGGAATCAATTAGAGGAAGATAGGATGGGCGAACAACTGACAATGGGCAACTTCTAAGCCCGTTTACGGGCGGCTGGTAGCAAGCCCCATGCAGATGTCAGACCGTACCAACGCCGCATGAGGCGTGGCTGGTAACATAGGGCTTCGCCCGTCTAAGAAATACCCCCGGCTTGGCCGGGGGATATTTATTTTTGTATACAAAAGGCAACCCCCGGCTCTGCCGGGGGTAAAAAATAGCCTATGGCGAGGGGGTATATGAACCGCACCTGCTGGGGACGGCCTATATCAGCAGCTTCACAGCGGGTGCGTGTTCTGCTGTGTGGCGCGTTCTGCTGCGGAACAAACGCAAAATGGCTTGCATAAAATCTAACAATACGTTATAATAGAAGAAACCTCGCGAAAAATAGAAAGTTTAGAAATTGCATAGAAGAATAGGGCGGGTGATACAATAGATGTCGATAGATGTTAATCTTATAGTTTGGATAGCCTATTTAGTTGGCTTTATATGGCTTATTTCAAGATTGGTACGCATATTTGACAAAAAGACGAAGGCGAGCAGTATAAGAGACAATATGCCGACCAAAGGCGATATAAGAGAAGTGAAGATCGAAGAATCGCACGCCCTCGCCCAAACTCTCATAAATGGTTTTATATGTGCGGCAGAAGCGCAGGCAAAATTCGGGCGTCGAACGGCCAGTTATTCTGCGATGCATCATAGTCCGGTAGGTGTGGTATCATCAATAGTATATACTGAAGTGAAAAGTGCACTAAGAAGACAAGGTTTCTATTTCGTGAGCATGACGGACGATTATGGCGAATATAAGGTCAGTGGATCATGGTGAGCACTCTAACGAGAACGAGCAATGCAACGTACTTGCGGCAGCGTATATAAGACGGGTGATGCAGATGACTGGCCGCGCCGACATCATGTGTGACATTGTTGGTAAGGTGGGCCTTTGCTTCTGCCGGAGAAAACTCACATAGGAAAAAACCACATATAAACCCTGCCGCACGGCAAAGCCGTGCGGCAGGGTTTCCTTATATTGCCTTTCCAATGTGCCGTTTCTGTTTTGGTATGCCAGACGGGGACGCCTTGAGCGCCGCGCTTGCGATTTTCCGCCTGATGTGGTAGGATAACCTAAACGGAACTGCGAGGGGGAAAACGGATGGCTATTACGATCCGCAGGATGCAGGGCGGCGACGCTGACGAGCTGTACCGGCTGCTGTCAGACCCGGTGGTGATGCGCTATCTGGAGCTGCCCTATGACAGGGCACGGACGGAGGTGTTTCTGCGCCGTGCGGGACTGGCGGCACAGCCCCTTGTGTATGCGGTGGAGGAGGGCGGGAGCTTTATCGGCTATGTGATCTATCACGCATACGATGGGAACAGCATGGAGATTGGCTGGGTGCTGCTTCCGGAATACTGGGGGCGCGGCTATGCGTCGGCACTGACCGACCGGCTGATCTGCTTGGCAAGGCAGGAGGGAAAGGGCGTTGTGATCGAATGTGCGCCGGAACAGGCGACGACGGTGCATCTTGCTGTCAAAAAAGGGTTCCGGTATTGCGGGATGGCTGACGGACTGGCGGTGTACCGGCTTGCATGAGGTGCGGGAAACGCCGCCGGAGAAATGGAAAACAGTGATACGGCACACCATCCGCAGGGGATGAGGTGTGCGGGACGCGGGAGAACGAACGGAAGCACACCGGTGCCGGAATAATGAGACGCCCCTCATGAGGACTGACCTCGTGGGGGGCGCTTTTGCCGGTCAAAAGATGCCGTGATTGTATTTGATCTGCCCATACAGGATAAATGCCAGACCAACGATCATTGCCGGGAGAACGATATAATCTATGGCCGCTTCGTTCCAAAATGTGATGAGATATGATAAGACCAGAGAGACACCGATCACCAGTGTCCCTGTGCCGACGGCCCGGCCGTATTTGGGAACGTCCTCCTCCGTTACTTTCCTGCGGTTGTAGGAATGTATCGTGCTGATATTGCCTTTAATGTTGACGATGCCAAGCGTTGATATGAATATGCCCAAAATCAGAAGCGGCAAGTGATCCATCGTGACCTCCTATACCTCGATCAGCCGCAGCACACACCGGCGCCGACACGGGCGGCAATGCTCGCCAGCCCGCGAGACTGTCTCTATTTCGGCCAGATCCCTGTTTTTGTTCTCTCTGCGGCTGATCGCTGCAATATCTTCTTTTTCCATCGTATGCCCCATTTGCCAAGTTTCTTTGTCATCATTATAGTTTTGCCAAGTTTACTTGTCAATGCACCGTGCGTTACTTCTATGCGGCTGATCGGGGAAGCGCTGTGAAGAGGGCGCCTGTCTGAATAGGGCATCCTGCACAATGCCCTAGATATCCCGTTCATCCACGCATTGACAGCGGTGGCGGACTGTGGTAGAGTGAAGCCAATGAAAGAGAACCCTTGCGGCGGGACGTTGCGGACGTTGCCGTTCAGGGCTGGCGATTCGCCGCCATTGGACACCGTATCCTGCCGGGGGCCTTTTCTGTTGCACGGCGTATCCGTTGGCGGCTGTTTTTCGTTGGAAACGGCTTGCACGAATACGGACAGCCGGACGCGAGAGGACGGGAGATGCCGGAGATGGCAGAGCGGGGAGATATCGTGATACGGGATGCGCGGTCGGAGGACGCGCCGCAGCTGGTGGAGATCTACGACCACTATGTGCGGCGCACGGCCATCACGTTTGAGTATGAGACGCCATCAGTGAACGAGTTCCGGGAGCGGATGCACCGGGTCATGGCCCGGTATCCGTATCTGGTGGCGGAGCGGGACGGCGTGGTGCAGGGGTATGCCTACGCCGGGGCATTCCATCCACGGGCGGCCTATGACTGGTGCTGCGAGCTGACGGTGTATGTGGCCCGTGGCACCCGGAGGTGCGGTATGGGGCGGCGGCTCTACGAGGCGCTGGAGCAGGCGCTGCGGGAGATGGGGGTCTGCAACCTCTACGCCTGTATTGCCTGCCCGGAGCAGGAGGACGAATACCTGACCCGCAGCAGCATGGAGTTCCACGAGCATCTGGGGTTCCGGCAAGCGGGGCTGTTCCGGGAATGCGGATACAAGTTCGGCCGGTGGTATCACATGGTCTGGATGGAGAAGCTCATCGGTGCGCACCGGGCGGCGCAGCCCCCGGTACGGCCCTACCGGCAGTAAGGAGGAAAACATGGCGCTGGACATTGCGCAGTTGTCAGGGGAGCTGGCGGTGCGGCGGCTGGGGGCGGAGGATGTGCCGCAGATATTGACGCTGTGCAGCGGGAATCCCCAGTTCTACCGCTATCACCCGCCCATGGCGTCGGAGGACGGCATCCGGGCGGATATGCAGGCGCTGCCGCCGGAGAAAACGGCGGCGGACAAATACTACGTCGGGTATTTTGACAGCGGCGGACTGGCGGCGGTGCTGGATCTGATCCTGGGGTATCCGCAGGAGGGGACGGCGCTGATCGGCTTTTTCATGGTGGACGCGGCACGGCAGGGCACGGGGCTTGGCTCCCGGCTGGTGAGCGAGACTGCGGCCTGCCTGCGGGCGGCGGGGCTCTCGCGGCTGCGGCTGGGCGTGGACAGAGGCAACCCGCAGAGCTTCGCATTCTGGACGAAGAACGGCTTCGAGCAGGTGGACGAGGGCCATTACATCGTGATGGAGCGGGATATACAGACGGCCCGGAGAGGGATATAGACAGAAAAAAGCCGCTGCGGTGCAGCGGCTTTTTTGCGTGTATTTACCGGTGCAGGTACAGCACTCCGGCGCAGGGAGAGAGAGGCAAAAACGTCATATCGGGGAACGACTGCCGCAGCTCATCGAACACGAAGTATATTTCATCCGCATCCCATGCGTCCCCGGCGGACAGTCTGCAACGGTCAAGATCGGCCCGGGTCTGGAAAGCCACATCGCCGATATAGAGACAGGCATCCTTGCGAAGCAGCGGCAGAAGGCTGCGGATGAAAGCGATCTTCTGCCGATCCGTCAGGTGGTGCAGAGAGTAGGTGGCGATGATGGCATCATACTGACGCTGCGTCAGCGGTTCAGCCAGACCAACCGTAAAATCGCCGCAGCAGAGCTCGGCTGACGGCATTTTTGCCCGCGCCAGTGCCACCATTTTTTCGGAAAAATCCTGCCCCCAGATATGGCAGCCCTGTTGATAGAGACTGGCGGTCAGCACACCGGTGCCGAAGCCAATGTCCAATACGTCTCCAGCGCCGTGGGCGAGGACGCGGCGGAGGATGTTCCGCAGAACGGCGCCGTATCCCGCGAAGGGATAGCTGCCGTTTTCATCGGAGCAGGCGGTGCTCCGGTCATAGGTGTCGGCCCATAGGTCAAAGCCTTCATGATTTAGCATAGTACCTCCTTGCGGCTGCGGGGTCAGTCCGCGGCGGGCATGCCGCCGTGGGCGGCGATCTTGGCCTTTGTCTCGTCCCGGACGGCCTCCCGCAGAGCGGTGAGGTAGGGGGAGAAGGCCACGTTCTCGTCGGCGTAGGTCAGATTCAGGGCGTACTCCCGGGGCAGCCATGTGGAGATGGGGGCCTCGTTGTGCTGGATAACGGCCTCCAGCTTGTCCAGCGCCTTGTAGAGCCGGGCCTCCTGCGTCTCCAGCGCGTCCATCTCCGCGTACAGCGCCGCCATATCGGTGCAGTACGGGACGGGGAGGGAGGATACCCAGCGGGCCAGCAGCGAGTCCTCCCTGGCGGCGTCGGCGCCGGTCTTGAGGAAGGAGGGGATGTCGCCGGTGAAGCACTCGCCCAGATCGTGGATGAGGCACATGCGCACCACCTTGTCCATGTCCAGCGCCGGGAAGTCGTCCCGGAGGAGGTAGGCCATCAGTGCCAGACGCCAGCTATGCTCCGCCACGCTTTCCCGGCGGCCCCCGGAGGTGTCGCAGTGGCGGGTGGTGTCCTTCAGCTTCTCGGCGGTGTGCAGGATCTGCAGCAGTTCGGCGGGCTTCATCGGCGTATCCTCCTGTGTGGTTTCTGGGGCAAGTATAGCAAATCGCGGCGGCGCGGTCAATGCTTGCGCGAGAAAGAAAAATAGTGTACAATAAAACGTACGATGAACTTGCCGCCGGAAAACGGCGGGAAAGTGAGGGAAATATGGGGTTTTTATATGCTTTGGAGGCCATCCGGACACCGCTGCTGGACAAGCTGATGGGGGCGGTGACGTATCTGGGCGACGAGATCTGCTTTATGGTGTTCGCCGTGGGCGTGTTTTGGTGCGTCAGCAAGCGCATGGGCTACTACCTGATGACGGTGGGCTTTTTCGGCACCATCCTCAGCCAGTTCCTGAAAATTCTGTGCGCCGTGCCGCGTCCGTGGGTCAAAGACCCCGACTTCACCATTGTGGAGAGCGCACGGGCCGGAGCGTCGGGGTACTCGTTCCCCAGCGGCCATACGCAGAACGCGGTGACGCTGTTCGGCGGCACGGCGCGGTACACCAGAAGACCGTGGCTGCGGTGGGCGTGTCTGGCGGTGATGGTGCTGATCTGCTTCAGCCGGATGTATCTGGGCGTCCACACGCCGCTGGACGTGGGAGCGGCGCTGGCCATCGGCGGTGTGCTGGTGCTGGCGCTCTATCCGGTGATGGAGGAGGCCGACCGGCGTCCGTGGGTGCTGACGTGGGTCATCGCGTTCATGGTGGTGTGCAGCGGGGCCTTCGTGGCGTATCTCTATCTGCGGGGCGACACCGGCGCCACGGCGGAGGATGCCGCCAACTACGCCAGCGCCCTGTCCAACGGGTGGAAGTTCGTGGGCGCGACGCTGGGCCTGCTGGCCACCAACGTGCTGGATCGGAAATACATCCGCTTTGAGACGCAGGCGGTATGGTGGGCGCAGCTCATCAAGCTGGCGGTGGGCTTCGGGCTGCTGCTGGCCATCCGGGCGGGGCTGAAGGCGCCGCTCATCGCTCTGTGCGGCGGGGCGGCGGAGCTCGCCGGGGGTATCCGCTACCTGCTGATCGTGCTGTTCGCCGGGTGCGTATGGCCCCTGACGTTCTGGGGCTTCAGCCGCCTGGGGAGAAGATAAGGAAATACAAAACCGCCCCTGCTCCAAGATCATCGGAGCGGGGGCGGTGCTTTACTGCATGATGGCCAGTGCGCGGGCGGCATCGATGTCGCCGATGGCGATGTAGGAGAAGTCGTCTGCATCCCAGCGGCCGGAGATATGGTTGTCGGTAACGGTGTGCGCTGTCCATAGCCGGATCACGGCGCAGGAGCGGTCGGACGCCGCGGAGATGCTGTGGAGGGGGGCGGCCAACCAGAAGCCGGAGCCGTCCACGACAAAGAGGGAATCGGCGGTGCCGCCGTGGAATTGGGCGCGGAGCTGGGCGCATGACAGCACACCGGGGATGTCGCAGCTGCCGGTGTATGTACCCCGGCGGAGCGTGCCGTGGAAGGACACGGGGATCTCCACCGCCGTGCCGTCATCGGGGACGGCGCAGAGCCAGCCGGTGCCGTCGTAGTCGATGGACACGCCTCTGTCCCAGCAGGCGAAAATGAGTACGGCGGTGAACAACAGCAGAATGGGGAGCCAGACCTTGCGGGATGTACATATCTGTCGCATGGGGAGTCCTCCTTTACGGTGTTGTACCTGCTTTAAGTATAGCAAAAACGGGGAGAAAAGCAACAAGAAAACCGTGCGCGGCTGTGCGGCGCACGGTTTTTGTATGTACGGGCGATCAGGCAGTCTCCTGCGGTTTTTTCAGCGCCACGATGACGCCGGCGGTGATGAGCGCCGCGCCTACGACGCTCATGACGGTGATCTGCTCGTCCAGCACCAGATAGCCCACCACCAGCGTGACAAAGGGGGAGGCGTACAGGTAGTTGTTGGTGACCACCACGCCCAGACGCTTGAAGGCGATGTTCCAGATGGCGAAGCACACGGCGTTGCCGAACACGCCCAGAAACAGCCAGCTCAGCAGCATGGTGGGCGTGGTGAACAGGGGCTTCAGGTCGGGCATGCCGTCGGTCAGCAGCATCAGGGGCAGGGCGGTGAGGAACGCCCAGAGCATGACCCGACGGGTGACAACGAAGTTGTCGTACCGCTCGGTGTACTTCTTGATGAGGATGGAGTACACGGCCCACATCAGGGCGGCGCCCAGCGCGATCAGGTCGCCCAGCGGGTTGAGGTGGAAGGACATCTGACCGTTGAGCACCACCAGCACCACACCGGCGATGGCGATGACCGCGCCGATGTAGACGTATTTGCCCAGACGCTCGCCGCTGCGGGAGAATAGCTGGGCCAGGATCACCGTCAGGATGGGGGACAGAGCCACGATGATGCTGACGTTGGCGGCGTAGGTGTAGGTCAGGGCGGTGTTCTGCAGGAAGAAGTAGAAGCTGCCGCCGGTGATGCCGATGAGAATGAACATCAGCTCATCCTTCCACGGGAGCTTCAGGGTCTTGGGGCGCAGCGCCCACAGGGCCACATAGGCGAGGCCCATGCGCAGGGGGATGATCTGGATGGCGGTGTAGCCCTTCAGCAGTTCTTTGGTCAGCACAAAGCAGCTGCCCCACACGAGGATGGTGAAGATGGCGTAGACATGGCCCATCACCTTCTGGGAAGTTGACATGATCGTTCGCTCCTAACAAGTCGATTTCCGGCGCGCAGGCGGGCCGGAGAAAATTCACAAGCATATATTATAGCGGAAGCAGGGAGAAAAATCCAGCAGGAATTGAGGCAAAGGGCGAATTTCTGCGAAATTAGGCAAAACTTAAGAGTCCGGCGGGGCGAAAGCGGTTGAAGCGCGGCAAAGACTGTGCTATACTGACAGATATGCCGCCGGTCTGGAGGCGGAACAACAGGGGGATAATAGGAGGAAAGCGCATGAAAGCGACGTTGATCATTATGGCGGCGGGGCTGGGCTCCCGCTACGGCGGCAATAAGCAGACAGACGGCGTAGGCCCCAACGGGGAGATCCTGATGGAGTACGGTGTCTACGACGCGGTGCGGGCCGGGTTCGACAAGATCGTGTTCATCATCAAGCCGGATATGCTGGCGCTGATGAAGCGGCTGTGCGGCGACATGGCGGCACGGCTGCGGACGCCGGAGGGCACGCCGGTGGAGGTGTGCTACGCCTTTCAGGATTTCTCCTCTGTGCCGGACTTTTACCGCATCCCGCCGGAGCGGACAAAGCCCTTCGGCACCACCCACGCGGTGCTGTGTACCCGAGAGTTCGTCCGTGAGCCGTTCTGCGTCATTAACGCCGACGACTACTACGGCGTGGACGCCTACCGCACCATCTACGAGGAGCTGCAGCGCCTGCCGCCGCAGGGGGCGGCCACCATGGTGGGGTACCTGCTGAAGAACACGGTGACGAAGTACGGCACGGTGTCCCGGGGCGTGTGCCATGTGCGGGACGGATATCTCACGGACATCCATGAGACGCTGAAGATCCGCCTGCGGGAGGACGGCACCATCGGAGATGAGGACAGCGGCGTGCTGCTGGAGCCGGACACGGTGGTGTCCATGAACTTCTGGGGCTTCATGCCGTCGGTGTTCGATGAGATGGAGCGGTATTTTGAGGACTTCCTGCGCCATGACGCCGGGGAGAACGTCAAGGCGGAGTGCCTGCTGCCCAATATGGTGGGGGAGCTGCTGCAGGAGGGCCGGCTGAAGGTGTCCGTACAGAAGTCCAGAGACCGATGGTTCGGCATGACGTACCACGAGGATCGGGCGCGGGTGGCCGGAGAACTGCAAAAGCTGCACGAGGCGGGGGTATACCCGCAGAAATTGAGGTAAAAAGCAATGGGCGAAAGAGAACGGAGACGGCAGCGGCGCTACCGGGAGGCTATGCGCAACCGCATCATCGCGGCGGCATTTCTGGTGCTGTTGATCGTGGGCATCATCTTCATCGTGAAGGGGTGCAAGGACAAAAAGCAGGCACAGGAGGAGCAGCAGCAACAGGCGGCGGAGACGCTGGCCCGACAGGATGAGCCGCAGAAGCCGGAGCCTGCCAAGCCGTCGGCGGCGGACAACGAGCTGCTGACGCTGGTGAACCCGTGGAATGAGCTGCCGGAGGATTGGCAGGTAGATCTTGTGACACTGAGCAACGGCCTGCAGATCGACCGGAGGTGCTACGACGCGCTGCAGGAGATGATGGACGCCTGCCGTGAGGCAGGGTACGAGCCGCTGATCTGCTCGGCCTACCGGACGCAGGAGACGCAGCAGGATCTGTTCAACAACAAGGTGGCCAAGCTGGAGGCCGAGGGCAAGAGCCATGACGAGGCCGTGCAGGAGGCCGGGACAGTGGTAGCCGTACCGGGCACCAGCGAGCACCAGCTGGGACTGACCGTGGACGTGGTGGACGTCAACAACCAGAATCTGACGGAGGAGCAGGAAAAGACCCCCACCCAGAAGTGGCTGATGGCCAACTCGTGGCGGTACGGGTTCATCCACCGCTACCCCAACAGCAAGAGCGACATCACCGGCATCATCTACGAGCCGTGGCACTACCGCTATGTAGGCAAGGACGCGGCGCAGGAGATCTTCAACAAGGGCATCACGCTGGAGGAGTATCTGGGCGTGACGCATTGAGAAAAAATAAGAGCCGCGGCAAAAGCCGCGGCTCTTACTCTGCGTTACTTGCAGTTCTTGGCGTTCTTCGTATTCTTGGCGTTCTTGTTGATGTTCTGGGTATTCTGCTCGCTGGTGTTCTGCTCGTTTTTGGCGTTTTTGCGCTCCTCCATGTGGGGCACCTCCTTTTTGTTGGCTGCCGCCGCAGCGGCAGGTACAGCGTCAGTATGACCGGGAGCGCCGGAAATATACGGGGAAAATTCAAAAATTGTGGTTGACAAGAGACGGGAAGTGCGGTAAAATACCTTAGAAAACAAAGAAGGTCGGTGCATCCGCCTCACCTCACGCCCACGGCAAAGAGGTCAACAGCGTCAGCAGAGCGTCCGGACGGGCGGTTTGCGTTGTTGCGCGGATGCGGAGAGCATTCGCGTTTTTGTTATTTTGGATTGGAGGTGCTTCGGTATTAGCAAGGTACAGCATCAACTGAATGACGAGATCAACGACAAGGAGATCCGATTGATCGGCGAAGGCGGGGAGCAGATGGGCATTGTGTCCGGTGAAGAGGCCCTGCGCATCGCGGAGGAGCACGGGCTGGATCTGGTGAAGATCTCCCCGCAGGCGACGCCCCCTGTGTGCAAGCTGATGAACTACGGCAAGTACAAATTCGAGCAGAGCAAGCGTGAGAAGGAAGCCAGAAAGAACCAGCACGTCGTGGAGATCAAGGAGATCCGGATGTCCCCGGGCATCGACGTGGGCGACTTCAACACCAAGCTGAAGAACGCGCAGAAGTTCCTGTCCGACGGCAACCGCGTCAAGGTGTCCGTCCGCTTCCGCGGACGTGAGATGGCGCACACCGACATCGGCCGCGATCTTCTCAGCAAGTTTGCAGACCTGTGTACCGAAGTGGCGACCCTCGACAAGGCGGCCAAGCTGGAGGGACGGAACATGTCCATCTTCCTATCCCCCAAGGCCGGCAAGTAACCGCGTTTTCCCAAAGCATCATTTTGGAAGGAGTAATATTATGCCTAAACTGAAGACCCACAGCGGCGCAAAGAAGCGCTTCAACCTGACGAAATCCGGCAAGGTCAAGAGAGCTCATGCGTTCAAGAGCCACATCCTGACCAAGAAGGACACCAAGCGTGGCCGTCGTCTGCGCAGCACCACTTATGCTGACTGCACCAATGATGCGACCATCCGCAAGATGATCCCTTACAAATAAGAGACGGAATCGTTAGAATAGGAGGCAATTGAAATATGGCACGTGTTAAAGGCGCAATGATGGCGCGTAAAAGAAGAAATAAGACTCTGAAGCTGGCCAAGGGCTACTGGGGCGCCAAGTCCAAGCACTTCAAGATGGCCAACGAGCAGGTCATGAAGTCCCTGACCTACGCCTATGTGGGTCGTCGCCTGAAGAAGCGGGACTTCCGTCAGCTGTGGATCACCCGCATCTCCGCCGCTGTCAAGCCCCAGGGCATGAACTATTCCACCTTCATGCACGGGCTGAAGGTCGCCGGCATCCAGATCAACCGCAAGATGCTGTCCGAGATGGCGATCAACGACGCCGTGGCGTTCGCCGCTCTGTGCGACATCGCCAAGAAGGCTATCTGAATCAGCGAACAGCGTTCTGCTTCGGCAGGACGCTGTTTTTCCATTCGCCGCGCAAGAAACAGTGGAAAAATGCGAGGGGCTTTGTTATAATGCGATAATGGGCGTAGTAAGAAGCAAATTCACCGGCATAAGCCGTGGAAAGGATGATAAAAGTATGTATTGCACGAGAAAAGTCAATGATGATTATACATGGGTGGGCGCCGACTGCCGGCGTCTGGCGCTGTTTGAGGGCGTGTTCGGCGTGCCGGACGGCATCAGCTTCAACAGCTATCTGCTGACGGACGAGAAAACGGTGCTGTTCGACACGGCGGACAGCGCGGTGCGCCGCACGTTCCGGGAGAACCTGACCCACGCGCTGGCGGGGCGGGAGCTAGACTACATCGTGGTACACCACATGGAGCCGGATCATGCGGCGGAGTTGGCCGAGCTGGCCAAGGACTATCCGAAGGCGCAGATCCTGTGCAGTGCCATGGCCAAGACCATGGTGGGACAGTTCTTCGGGCCGGAGACAACGGGCCGCATCACCGTTATCAAGGAGGGGGAGACGCTGTGCACTGGGCGGCACACCCTGCGGTTCGTGGCGGCTCCCATGGTGCACTGGCCGGAGGTGATGTTGACCTACGACGAGACAGACCGGCTGCTGCTGACGGCGGACGCCTTCGGCTGCTTCGGCGCGCTGAACGGGGCGCTGTTTGCCGACGAGGTGGACTTCGACCGGGACTATCTGGACGAGGCACGGCGGTACTATACCAACATCGTGGGCAAGTACGGGCCGCAGGTGCAGGCGGTGCTGAAAAAGGCGGCGGCGCTGGACATCGAGATGCTGCTGCCCCTACACGGCTTTGTGTGGCGGGAGGAGCTGGGCTATCTGCTGGGTAAGTACGACCTGTGGAGCCGGTATGAGCCGGAGGTACGGGGCGTGATGATCGCCTACGCCTCGGTGTACGGCGGCACGGAGAACGCTGCCAACGTGCTGGCCTGCCGTCTGGCGGAAAAGGGTGTCCGGGTGAAGATGTTCGATGCATCGGTGACGCCGGCGTCCTACATCGTGTCCGCCGCGTTCCAGTACAGCCATCTGGTGTTCGCCTCCACCACCTACAACATGGGCATCTTCGTCACCATGGAGCAGCTGCTCCACGACATTGCGGCCCACGCGCTGGCGTCCCGGCGGTACGCCCTCATCGAAAACGGCTCATGGTCGCCGGCAAGCGGCAGGAAGATGCAGACGCTGCTGGCTCCGCTGCCGGGCTGGTCGGAGG
>ERZ1504764.394-NODE-394-length-14979-cov-3.343206_pt1 | contig 14979 bp, 10 predicted proteins | sample MGYA00572319_ERZ1504764 | MGnify/ENA primary metagenome ERZ1504764 (study PRJEB39906, sample SAMEA3182069) | gut metagenome | biome: human; feature: gut; material: Stool; isolation source: human stools | place: Canada | collected 2011-11-08 ...
TCCGCCGTCACGGGACGTGTTTCGAGGTCGAGGTCCTGCACCAGCAATCCTCCCGTCACACTCACCAACTGGCGCTGCTTCGCATCGCTCTTCTCCATCGGAACTTCGAGCAGACGCAGATTCTTCTTCGTCGAGAGCACTTCGAGGGCTTCGGGCGTAAACGAAGGGGCCATGATGATCTCCAGAAAAATCGGCTTCATCAATTCGGCCGCCTCACGGGTCACAGGTCGGTTCAGGGCGACGATACCGCCGAAAATCGACACTTTGTCGGCCTCGTAAGCCTTCGTCCAGGCATCCGCCGCATCCCGCCCCACCGCAGCACCGCAGGGATTCATATGTTTGAGTCCCACGCAGAACGGCTCATCGAACTCCCGCACGATCGCAAGGGCTGCGTTGGCATCCTGTATGTTATTGTAGGACATCTCCTTGCCATTGAGCTGCCGGGCATAGGCCAGCGAATAGGGCACCCGTTCGCCGCTGCGGTAGAACTTGGCCTGCTGGTGCGGATTCTCGCCGTAGCGGAGCGGCTGAACCAGATCGAACTCCAGGAACAACTTCTCGTCGAGCCCCGCTTTTTCACGCATGTACGTAGCGATCATCGCATCGTACTCGGCGGTATGGGTATATGCCTTGGCCGAGAGCTGCAACCGCAATCGGGGAGTCGTATTGCCGTATCCCCTAATCTCCGCAAGGATCGTGTCATAATCCGCCGGGTCGCACACTACGGTCACGTCCTTGTAGTTCTTGGCCGCACTGCGCAACATCGAAGGTCCGCCGATGTCGATATTCTCGATCGCCTCGTCCATCGTCACCCCTTCGCGGGCGATCGTCTGACGGAAGGGATAGAGATTCACGCACACCATGTCGATGAACTCGATGCCGTTCTCCCGCAACGCTTTCAGGTGGTTCGGATCGTCGCGGCGAGCCAGCAGGCCGCCGTGCACCTTGGGATGGAGCGTCTTGACACGTCCGTCGCAGATCTCCGGGAACCCCGTCACATCGCTGATGTTGATCACCTCCACGCCGCTTTCAGCCAACAGTTTCATCGTACCGCCGGTGGCGATCACCTGCCAGCCGAGCTCTCGAAGTCCGCGCGCGAACTCCACCACGCCGGTCTTATCGCTCACACTGATTAATGCTCTCATATTGCTAATTTATATAGGCAATCATATCTTTCAATATACCATTTCCGACGATCTCAACACCGAATCCGAGAGTCGCTTATTCGCGGTCCAATGACCGCATTTACCACTCCGCCTTCCCCTAATCCTTTCTCGAAAGGGACTCGGGTCGCTGCATTTCCAAAGAGGTACACTAAAGGATATGATCGCGTTAATATATACGTAGTTTTATCGTTTTCGACTCGCGGTCGCCGTTATTCACGGTATCCGACGATGTGTTTCCAGGTCCGAATCCGCACTAAACCGCGACGTTCCCGCGATCCTATTGCTCCGCAACCAACTTTGCCACCGTTTCCACATACAGCGGATGTTCGACGGCATGCACCCGGGCTTCCAGCTCTTCCGGATCGCTCCCCAGATACTCGAAAGCCCGCTGGGCGATGATCCGGCCCCCGTCGAGCTCTCCGTTCACATAGTGGATCGTCACGCCGAAGACCTTGACGCCGTAAGCAAAGGCATCGGCAATGGCATGCGCCCCCTTGAACGCAGGCAACAGCGAGGGATGAATATTGACGATCCGGTCGCGGTACGCCTCCAGCACCACATCGGAAAGGATGCGCATATACCCCGCCAGACAGATCAGCTCGACCCTTTCGGCCCGAAGCCTGCGGACGATCTCCCGTTCGTAGTCGGCTTTCGAAGGGTACTCTTTGGGGTTGAACGTAAAAGTCGGAATACCGTAACGGGCAGCCCGCTCGTTCACGAAAGCCCCCGGCTTGTCGCAGACCATGAGGGCGATGCGGGCCGCAATGCGCCCATCGGCACAAGCCGCAGCCAATGCTTCGAAGTTGGAGCCGTTTCCGCTGGCGAATACTGCGATCGTCTTCATCGCCCTATCGGATTTCCACGCCCGGACGATCCGTCGCCCGGCCGATCACCGAAGCTTTCTCGCCCTGTTTCTCCAAAATGGCAATCACTTCGGAAGCCTCATCCTGCGAAACCGCGATCACCATACCGATACCCATGTTGAAGATATTGAACATCTCGCGGTGAGCGATCTTGCCGTATTTCTCCAACAGGCGGAACACGGGCAGGATCTCCCACGTCCCCTCGTGAATCTCGATACCCTGGCCCTCGCTCAGGATGCGGGGAATGTTCTCGTCGAAACCGCCGCCCGTGATATGACTGATGCCGTGCACGTTACAGGCTCGGATCACTTCGAGCACCTGTTTCACGTAAATTTTGGTCGGCGTCAGGAGCACCTCGCCCAACACACGGCCGTCCAATTCGGGATAAGCCTTGCGAAGATCCAGTCCTGCATCGGCAACCACCTTGCGCACCAGGCTGAAACCGTTCGAATGGACACCGCTCGACGCGATACCCACCAACACGTCGCCCACACGCACCTTCGTACCGTCGATCAGGCGCGACTTCTCGACCACGCCGCACGTGAAGCCCGCAATATCGTACTCGCCGCCGGCATACATGCCCGGCATCTCGGCCGTTTCGCCGCCGATGAGTGCACAGCCGGCCTGACGGCAGCCTTCGGCCACACCCGCCACGATCGCTTCGATCTTCGCAGGCTCGTTGTGCCCCACGGCTACATAATCCAGGAAGAAGAGCGGCTCGGCCCCCTGCGCCAGCACGTCGTTCACGCACATAGCCACGGCGTCGATGCCGATCGTGTCGTGCTTATCCATCTCGAAAGCCAGCTTGAGTTTGGTTCCCACGCCGTCGGTACCGCTCACGAGCACCGGTTCCTTGACATTCAGCGCCGAGAGATCGAACATTCCGCCGAAGGCGCCGATGTTACCCATCACGCCCAACCGCGAGGTCGAAGCCACGTGTTTCTTGATGCGGCGCACCACTTCGTATCCGGCCTCGAGGTTCACACCGGCCTTTTCATAACTTTCCGCCATAACAATAGTTGGTTTTAGCTGTTTCCTGAATATTTCCACCCGATGTTTTCGAAATACGCATGCAGGACAGGTTCTTCCCTGACACAGCAGATCGAAAACGGAGCGGTTTGTTTAACATTTTTCTTTTTTGTTCGCCTCCTCGATCGTCCCGTAAAGCGACGTCGGATAATTGCCCGTGAAGCAGGCCATGCACAACTCGCAGCGATTGCCCGCCTTCAGCAAGGCATCGGGCGAGAGGTAAGCCAGCGAATCGGCTCCGATATACTCGCACGCCTCCGGAACCGACATACGGGCGCACAGCAGCTCCTCGTACGTCGAAGTATCGACACCGTAAAAACAGGGATTCTTGAACGGAGGGCTGGCGATGCGGACATGAACTTCCGTGGCCCCCGCCTCACGCAACAGACGCACAATGCGCCGGGAGGTGGTACCGCGCACGATCGAATCGTCGATCAGCACCACGCGCTGCCCCGAAACGATACCGCTCACCGACGAAAGTTTCATCCGCACGCCCTTCTCACGCATCGACTGCGACGGCTGGATGAAGGTACGGCCGATGTATTTGTTCTTGATAAGTCCCATCTCGTAGGGAAGACCGCTCGCTTCGGCGTATCCCATGGCAGCGCTCAAACTCGAATCGGGCACACCGACCACGATGTCCGCGTCTGCCGGCGCCTCCTTGTAGAGCAAGCGTCCCGACTCCTTGCGGAAGGCGTGCACGTTACGGCCCTCGATGTCGCTGTCCGGGCGGGCGAAATAGATGTATTCCATCGCACACATCATGTGGCGCTTGAACATCGAATAGTCGCTGCTGCGGATGCCGTGCCGGTCGATCGTAACGATCTCGCCGGGCTCTACGTCACGCACGAATTCGGCACCCACCACCTCGAAAGCACAGGTTTCGCTGCTGACGACATAGCCGTCTCCCAACTTGCCGATCGAAAGGGGCCGCAGACCGTGTTTGTCACGGCAGGCATAGATGCGGTTGGCTGTCATCACCAGAAACGCGAACGCTCCTTCGAGCATATTGAGCGCCTCGATGATCGAATAGATACGGGGCCGGTTGTGGTTGCGTACCTCCTTTTTGATAAGATGGGCGAACACTTCGCTGTCCGAAGTGGACTGGAAAAGACTGCCCTTGTTCTCCAGGTAGTTGCGCAGCAGATCCGCATTGACGATATTTCCGTTGTGGGCCAATGCGAAATCACCCGTATTATGATGGAACAGAAAAGGCTGTATATTCTCCGTTCCGCCGCCTCCGGCCGTCGAATAACGGACATGACCGATGGCCATATCGCCCGCAAGGTTTGCCAGCTTGGCTTCGTTGAACACCTCCGTAACAAGTCCTTCGCCCCGAACACGCCGCATCGCCCCTTCCTTCGAAACGCTTACGATACCGCACCCTTCCTGCCCGCGATGTTGCAGGGAATGAAGGCCGTAGTAGGTCAGGTTAGCTGCGTCGGGCACTCCCACGACGCCGAAAACGCCGCACTCCTCGTGCAGCTCCCGGTCGCAGATCGGCTGCATTATGCTCTCTTTGTGCATCGGAACTTATTTGATTACTTTTTCCAGACGGGCCAGGATCTCCTCGTAAGCCTCGCGCACCTTACCCAAGTCACGACGGAAGCGATCCTTGTCGAGCTTCTCGTTGGTAGCCATATCCCACAGCCGGCAGGTATCGGGCGACACCTCGTCCGCCAGAACGATCTCGCCGTCCGACGTGCGGCCGAACTCGATCTTGAAGTCGATCAGGTTGATATTCATCTTGGCGAAAAGCTCCTTGAGCACCTCGTTGATCCGGGCGGTCATGGCATAAATCTGTTTCAACTCGTCATAGGTTACGACACCCAGCGCCACCGCATGATGATCGTTGATCAGCGGATCGCCCAGCTCGTCGTTCTTGTAACAGATGTCGAAAATCACGTTCGAAGGCTTCGTTCCCTCCTCGATACCCAGACGCTGGGCCATCGAGCCGGCGATGACGTTGCGGACGATCACCTCCAGCGGAATGATCCGCACACGGCGGCACAACTGGTCGCGGTCGTTCAGGGTCTTCACGTAGTGAGTCTTGATCCCCTGCTTGTTGAGATATTCGAAGATCAGGGTCGAGATCCGGTTGTTCAGCACGCCCTTGTTCTCGATCGTGGCCTTTTTGATGTTGTTGAACGCCGTCGCCGCATCCTTGTAGTGAATCAGGATCATATCCGGATCGTCCGTCAGGAAAACCTGTTTGGCCTTACCCTCGTAAAGCATTTCGCCTTGTTGCATAGTGGTTGGTATTTTATAATTGTTATTTTGTTTTCCGGAAATAGTTCACCGCATTCGTGAAGATGTCCTGCACCTTCTCTCCGGCGATGTTCTTAAAGAGGTTCTCCCCGTAACGCTCCGTATGGCCCATCTTACCGAGTATCTGCCCGTCGCGGCTCACGATACCCTCGATCGCATAATACGATCCGTTGGGATTGTACGGGGCTTCGGCCGTCACGCGGCCTTCGGCATCGACATACTGGAACGCCACCTGCCCGTTCTCGAACAGCTCGCGGGCCAAAGGCTCGCTCACGACGAACTTGCCCTCGCCGTGGCTCACGGCGATCGAATGGATATCGCCCACCGAGAAACTCGACAGCCACGGGGAGTTGGTCGTCGCCACGCGGGTCGAAACAATCTGCGACACATGACGGTTGATGTCGTTGCGGAAGAGCGTCGGCGACTCTTTGGTCACCAGGCCCAGCCGTCCGTAGGGCAGCAGGCCCGACTTGACCAGCGCCTGGAAGCCGTTGCAGATGCCCAGAATCAGGCCGCCCCGGTCGAGCAGACGATGTATTTCCTCCGAAATATCCTTGTTGTTCAGCACATTGGCAATGAATTTACCGCTGCCGTCCGGCTCGTCGCCCGCCGAGAAGCCGCCGCAGAGCACGAAGATATGGCACGCAGCGATCGCCTCCTTCATCCGGCGGATCGAGTCGAAAATAGCCTCCGCCGTCAGGTTGCAGAACACCTCGCTGCGCACTTCGGCACCCGCCCGGCGGAAGGCCTTCGCGGTGTCGTAGTCGCAGTTGCTGCCCGGGAATACGGGGATGAAAACCACCGGACGCTCGACCGCCTCGCCCAGATAGGTGAAGCTGCGGAGAGCCGGCATCGCCTCCATGACCGGCGCATGGTTGATTCCCTTATCGGGATAAACCGTCGCAAAGCGTTCGGTATTGGCCCGGTAAAGCTCTTCGAGCGGCATTTTTTCGCCGTTGATCGTGAGCGATTCCTCCGCCTCGGTATGTCCCAGCAACTCGGCGGCCGGGAAATCGAGCGGCTCGGTGCTCTCCACCACGATCGAACCGTAAGAGTTGTCGAACAACGTCGCTTCATCCACCTCGACATCGGCACCGATGCCGTTGCCGAAAGACATCTTGGCCAGCGCTTCCGCCACACCGCCGAAGCCGACGGCATAGCCCGAAACGATCTTGCCGGACTCGATAGCCGAACTTACGAAATCGAAATTCCGCTTCAACGCCCCGGTATCGGGCATATGGTTTTCGAGCGGGGTATGACGCACTAGGTAAATCGAATGGCCCGCCTTCTTGAAATCGGTCGAGATGACGCGTCCGGCATCGACAGTCGTAATACCGAAGGCCATCAGCATAGGCGGGACGTTGATCTGCTCGAAGGTACCGCTCATCGAGTCCTTGCCGCCGATCGAGGGCAGTCCCAGCTCGACCTGCATCTTCAGGGCACCGAGCAGCGCCCCGAGCGGCTTGCCCCACGTACGGGGCGACTTGGTCATGCGCTCGAAATACTCCTGATAGGAATAGCGCATCTTATCGTAGCGGGCACCCGCCGCCACGACTTTGGCCGCAGCGTCCACGACGGCATAGGCCGCACCGTGGTAGGGACTCCACGACGCCAGGAAAGGGTTGTAGCCGAAGGCCATAATGCTGGCCGTATCGGTATATCCGTCCGTCGGCAGCTTCTGCACCGACACTTGTGTTTCCGAACGTTGCGTACGACCGCCGAAAGGCAGCAGCACGGTCGAAGCGCCGATCGTAGAATCGAACATCTCGATCAGCCCCTTCTGCGAGAGGACATTGTCGTCCGCCAGGTTCGCAAGCATCTTTTCGCGCAGCGTACCGCCCTTCACCTCGCGGCGGAAAGGATCGCGTTCCTCGACCGCACCGATCGCGGCCTGGGCATAGTGCTTGGCCCCTGCGCTGTCGATGAACTCGCGCGAAAGATCGACCACTAATTTGCCCTTGTTGTACATCCGCATACGGCGCGAGTCCGTCACGTCCGCCACATGGGTCACTTCGATATTCTCCTCGGCGCAGTAGCGCTTGAACTCCTCTTCGGCACTCGCTTCGATCACAACGGCCATACGCTCCTGCGACTCGCTGATCGCCAGCTCCGTCGCATTCAGACCGCTGTACTTGGTCGGCACGCGATCGAGGTAAATATCCAGGCCGTCGGTCAGCTCGCCGATGGCTACGCTCACACCGCCCGCACCGAAGTCGTTCGACTTCTTGATCAGGCGCGTCACTTCCGGACGGCGGAACAACCGCTCCAGCTTGCGCTCTTCGGGGGCGTTGCCCTTCTGCACCTCACTGCCGCACATTTCGAGCGACTTGTCGGTATGCTCTTTCGACGAACCCGTCGCACCGCCGACACCGTCGCGGCCCGTGCGGCCGCCGAGCAGCAGGACCACGTCGCCCGGCACGGGGGACTCCCGACGCACGTTTTCGGCTTTCACGGCGCCCACCACGGCACCGACTTCCAGACGTTTGGCCACATAGTCGGGATGATACACCTCGCGGACGTGGGTCGTGGCCAGTCCGATCTGATTGCCGTAGCTCGAATAACCGGCAGCGGCCTTGAGGCTGATGACGCGCTGGGGCAATTTGCCGGGCAGCGTTTCGCTTACGGGTTGATAGATATTTCCCGCACCCGTCACACGCATCGCCTGATAGACGTAGCTGCGACCCGACAACGGATCGCGGATGGCACCGCCCAGGCAGGTCGAAGCTCCGCCGAAAGGTTCGATCTCGGTCGGGTGGTTATGGGTTTCGTTCTTGAATTGCAGGAGCCATTTCTCGGTCCGGTCATCGACGTCCACATCGACGAAAACGCTGCATGCGTTGTTCTCCTCGCTCACCTCCAGGTCGTCGAGCAGTCCCTTGCTGCGCAGGTAACGGGCACCGATCGTCGCCAGGTCCATCAGGCAGATGCTCTTGCCCTCGCGCCCCAGTTCGCGGCGGATTTTCAGGTAAAGCGCCAGCGTGCCTTCGATCTCGTCTTTCACGAACGACTCCTCGACCGTAATGTTCTCCAGCTCGGTCGTGAAGGTCGTATGACGGCAATGGTCGCTCCAGTACGTATCGAGAATCCGCAGCTCGGTTTCGAACGGATCGCGACCCTCTCTCCGGAAATATTCGACCACTTCGCGCAGGTCGTCGGCATTCATCGCCAGACCGTTCTTCTTGCAGTAGGCATCGAGTTCCGCATCTTCCATCTCCCGGAACCCGTCCAATACCGGCACCGGTTTCACGGGGGCGCTTTCCAAATCGTCCAGGACCCGCAAATCCTTCTCGCGCGACTCCACGGCATTGATATAATAGCGACGAATACGCTCCATCGTCTCCTTGGGAAGTTTCGAAGGGAAGATCAGCAGCTTCGAACTCTTGATCTTCACCTCGGCCGAAGGATCGATCAACCGCACGCAGTCCACGGCCGAAGCCGCTCGCTGGTCGAACTGTCCGGGCAGGCACTCCACAGCCAGAAAGCTGTTGCCGCCCAGATCGCACGAATCCGTCACGGCATCGGTAACCACCTCGCCGAAGACCCTGTAACGGCTCTTCTCCAGCAATTCGTCCGAAAAACCGAACAGGTCGTACACGTTCAGCAGCCGCAGGCCGTCGAGCGAAAGATTCAGGTTGGCATTCAGGTCGCGGAGCAGGCTCTCGGCCTCGACCCGGAATTCGGGGTATTTCTCAACGAAAATACGGTAACTCTTCATTATCTTATTTTTGACTTTATTTCACAAATCTGTCGGCCCACTTGGCGGCATACTCCTCGCCGGTCACACCGACGAAAGTCACGTGTCCCATCTTGCGCTTGGGCTTGGAAACGGTCTTGCCGTAAATATGGACATACACACCGGGGCGATTCTCCCGGGCAAGCGCCTCGGCCCGCTCCAGATCCTGTCCCAGGATGTTTTTCATCACGGTAGGGGCCTTCAGCTGCGGCTCTTCGAGGGGCATATCGAGCAAGTAACGGCACAGCTCCCGGAACTGGTTGGTCGTCGAACCCTCGATGGTCCAGTGTCCGCTGTTGTGCGGGCGCGGCGCCATTTCGTTGAAATAGACCTCGTCTCCCTTCACGAAATATTCGATAGCCAGAATCCCCCGGTAACCGCAGTCGCGCATGAAACGCTTGCTCTGGGACATCATCCGCTCCCGCACCTGGTCCGGCATCTCCGCCGGCACGATGCACAGATCCAGAATACCGTCCTTGTGGATATTCCGCCCTACCGGGAAGCAGATCACGCGCTCTCCGTCCGACACCAGCACCACGCTGGCCTCGAAATCGAACGGGACGAACTCCTCCAGAATGCAGGGCACCGCGAGCAGTTCGCGGGCTTTCGCAAGGTCGGCCTCGCCGCGAAGCACCGCCTGACCGTGTCCGTCGTAGCCCAGCGTACGGGTCTTGAGCACGCACGGATAACCGATTCGCGCAATGGCCCGATGCAGCGACTCCTCGTCATCGACAGCCATGAAAGCGGGCGTCTTCAATCCATGATCGCAGGCATTGCTCTTCTCCCGCAGGCGATCCTGCGAGTCGAACAGAGGCCTGAACCCTTGTTTGATATTGTATTTTTGCTCGAGAGCCACCAGCAGATCGCCCGGCACGTTCTCGAACTCGTAGGTCACCACGTCGCTGCGGCGGCAAAGCTCTTCGAGCGCCGCCGGATCGTCGAACCGGCCCACGATCCGCTCGTCGCTGATCTTAAACGCCGGAGCATCCTCCGCCGGATCGAGGCAGATCGTCCGCGCACCCAGCAGATGCGCCTGCTCGATGATCATCAGCCCCAACTGGCCGCCACCGATAATTCCGATCGTCTTCACCGCACTCATCGGTCTAAAGTTCCGCTTTAAGTACATCCTCAGTCTGTTTCGCACGGAACATCTCCAGACGGGCTGCCAGCGCCTCGTCCTTCAACGCCAGGATCGACACGGCGATCAGGGCCGCATTCTTCGCCCCGTTGATCGCTACGGTCGCAACCGGCACGCCGCCGGGCATCTGCACGATCGAAAGCAGGGAATCCAGCCCGTTCAAGGCTCGAGATTTGACCGGCACACCGATCACCGGGAGCGCGGTCATACTGGCCACCATGCCGGGCAGGTGCGCAGCGCCTCCGGCTCCGGCGATGATTACCTCCAGTCCGCGCGACTTGGCCGTTTTGGCATACTCCACCAGCAGGTCGGGGGTGCGGTGGGCGCTCACCACCCGCTTCTCGAACTCCACACCGAATTGCGCGAGCGTCGCCGCAGCGTCGGACATAACGTCCCAGTCGCTGGTCGAACCCATGATTACTCCAACTTTCATAGTAAGAAACGTACTAAATCAACCAAAAAAGAGCCGCTACGACAGAATTCGTCATAGCGGCAAGATTATATTGCTGCGGGAAGCCGATTCGTGCCCTCCTGCATAGTTCCGTCGATAAAATCCGATGCAGGAACGACACTGCACGCTCCGACCGCACATCGAGCCGACAGCATCTGCTGTCGCTTTCGCCGGGTATGGTGCATCTGAATCCTTTCCATCGTTTCGGAAGCCGTAGCCGCCGACGGACCTGCGGCCCATCGTCTTTTACTTGCACAAAAGTACGAATAATTTCAACGACAACCTAACAATCCCGACAGTTTTATTTCGACATTGTATCGACAAAATCCGCTACCGGATTTTCGCCTCGCAATAAGCGCAGCGGCAGGTGTCTCCCGCTTTGACAAAAAGCGGATCGACATCCTCCGTAGCCGAAATACACCGGGAGTTGGGGCATTTCATACTCCGGTCTATGAACATCCCCTCGGCCAGGTCGGGGACTGCGGCGAGCTTCTCGCCTTCGGCCCACTTCAACAATGTATAGATCAAGGCCATACGCACGAATTTGCCGTTCTCGACCTGCCGGAAATAGGCTGCCCGGGGATCGTTGTCCACCGCACGCGTGATTTCGTTCACGCGGGGCAGCGGATGCAGCACGATCATATCCGGCTTGGCCGTGCGGAGTTTCGACGGATCCAGCACGAAGCTGTCCTTCACGCGGTTGAACTCCTCCTCGTCGAGGAAACGCTCCTTCTGCACGCGGGTCATATAGAGAATGTCCAACTCGGGCATCACCTCCTCCATCGTCGATACCTCGCGGAATTCCACCCCTTCGGTCTGGGTTTCGATCTCATGAAGCATATACTCGGGCAGCCGCAGCTCGTCGGGGGCGATCAGCACCACCCGAATCCCTTCGTAGCGCGACATCGCCTTGATAAGCGAATGCACCGTGCGGCCGAATTTCAGATCGCCGCAGAAGCCGATCGTCAGGTGATCCAGCCGCCCCTTCTCGCGCTTGATCGTCAGCAGGTCGGTAAGTGTCTGCGTCGGATGGCTGTGGCTGCCGTCCCCGGCATTGATGACCGGGATACCGGCATACTGCGAACCGACCAGCGGCGCCCCCTCCTTGAAATGGCGCATGGCGATGATGTCGGCGAAGCAACGAATCACCCGTACCGTATCGGCGACCGTTTCGCCCTTCGACACCGACGACGAAGCGGCGTCCGAAAAGCCGATGACGCTGCCGCCGAGCTCCAGCATGGCCGAAGTGAAACTCAGCCGCGTGCGGGTCGAAGGCTCGTAGAAGAGCGTCGCAAGTTTTTTGCCCTTGCAGACTTCGCTGTATTTGGCCCGGTTGGCGATGATGTCCTCCGCCAAGGCGATGATCTGCCCGATCTCGGCGACCGACAGATCCGTAGGGTCGATTAAATGGCGCATAGCGGTTTATTTGTTGATCCAGCTTTCGTCCGAAGGATTGTCGCGGAAGGCGATCAGGCGCTGCCGATCCTCCGGCTTGATATACCCCTCCTCGGCCGCCACTTCGACCAGCGCGTCGAGATTCGAAAGGCTATGGTTGATTACGTCGGCTGCGGCAAGCCGATCCAGTCCTTTCTTCATGCCGTACGTAAAGATGCTCACTACGCCCAGCACCTCGGCACCGGCCGCACGCAACACCTCGACCACTTCGATGCACGATCCCGCCGTCGAAATCAAGTCTTCGATTACCACGACTTTCTGGCCCTTTTCGAGTTTGCCCTCGATCTGGTTTCCCCGACCGTGATCCTTCGAGCCGCTGCGGACATATCCCATCGGCAGGTCGAGGATCGTCGCGGCGATGGCCGCATGAGCGATGCCTGCCGTCGATGTTCCCATCAGCACCTCGCACGCGGGGAATTTCGCCTTCACCGTTTCCGCAATCGCGGCCTCGACCTTCTTCCGCACCTCGGGGGCGGTCAGAATCAACCGGTTGTCGCAATAAATCGGGCTTTTGATACCGCTCGCCCAGGTAAACGGCTGCTCGGGGCGCAGGAATACCGCACCGATCGAGAGCAGGCCTTTGGCAATTTCTCTTTCCATAACTATTTCTACATTCTTTAGATTGTCATTCCTTTTTCCGCAAAAACGGCTTTCCGCCTATCGCTCGTCGAGGGCCATACGGAGTACGGCCTCCACCTCGTCGGGCATAATACCGCCCTCGTGCACTTTCTTGTCCCCGACGTAAAATGTCGGTACGTAATAGTAGTCGTAACGGTCGGCCACTTCGGGTTCGGCCAGTTCGTCGATCATCCTGATTTCGATGCGGCTGTACGGTTCCTGCCGCTGCAGTTCCTCCAGATAACCCAGCGCCTTCTTGCAGAAGGGGCACCGGGGCTGATAGAAAAGTGTAACCGGTTTCATAACTTTCTTGATTTAGAGTAAAACTTATTTCTTGCCTGTCGCGGCAATCGGCCTCTTCGGTCGCCGCAATTCGGCGCGCATTCCGTTCGCACGATCCGGCAACACCCGTGCCGACCGAAGTTCCGCGAACTCCACGCTCCCAAACCCATTTTAGACAACTGCCGCACGACACGAATCCCGTCCGTATCGCTCGATCCGGGCCGCAAAGCAGCCCTTCCTTCCGTACCGCCCGAAATACTCCCTACCGTCGCACACTCTATTTCACGAACTCCTCCACGCACCGGCGATAGGCCGCCACGGGATCGGCTGCCGCCGTGATGGGACGCCCAACCACGATATAGTCCGAGCCGATTTCCCGCGCACGCGCCGGAGTCGTGACCCGCACCTGATCGGCCACCTCTCCGTCCGCAAAACGCACGCCGGGCGTAACGGTCAGGAACTCCTTTCCGCAGGCCGCCTTCACCATACCGGCCTCCAGCGGCGAGCAGACCACGCCGTCCAGTCCCGCTTCGCGGGTATTCTGCGCATACTTGACGATCGTATCGTTGATCGAAGCCGAAATGAGCAGCTCGCGCTGCATACGCTCCTCCGAAGTCGAAGTAAGCTGCGTCACGGCGATCAGTAACGGGCGCGTGCCGTCGGGACGGGTCAGCCCTTCGACCGCCGCACGCATCATCTCGATCGTGCCGGCCGCATGCACGTTGCACATGTCCACGTCGAGGCGCGAAAGCACGGCCATCGCCTTCTTGACCGTATTGGGAATGTCGTGCAGTTTCAGATCAAGGAAAATCCGGTGCCCCCGGCGCTTGATCTCACGCACGATTTCGGGCCCTTCGGCATAGAAAAGCTCCATGCCGATCTTCAGGAAAGGTTTGCGGGCCTCGTTCTTAAACAGATCGAGGAACCGGAAAGTCTCTTCGGCGCTGCTGAAATCGCAGGCGATGATTACGTCTCTGTTGGTCATATCTCTTATTTATAATTTTCACAAAATTACTTCACGATGCCGATAATATCGGACAGCCGTTCGATCCCCAGCCGCTCCATTTCACAGGGCAGTGCCTCGACGATCTCCTTGCAGGCATAAGGGTTCCGCAGGTTGGCGGCCCCCACCTGCACGGCCGTCGCCCCGGCCATCATCATTTCGATAACGTCGTGGGCCGTCTCCACGCCGCCGCACCCCATCACCGGAATCCGGCAGGCCCGGGCTACCTGATAAACCATCCGCACGGCCACAGGGAAGATCGCCGCACCGGAAAATCCGCCCATTACGTTGGCGATGATCGGCTTGCGGCATTTCACGTCGATCCGCATGCCCAGCATCGTATTGATCAGGCAGATGCCGTCGGCACCGGCCTCCTCGCACGCCCGGGCGATCGCCACGATGTCCGTCACGTTAGGACTGAGTTTGATATAGACCGGTTTGGTGGTCACGGCTTTCACGGCACGCGTCACCTCGGCCGCCGCTTCGGGCGACGTGCCGAAGCTCATGCCGCCGTGCCGCACGTTGGGACAGCTTACATTGACCTCGATCAAACCGACCTGTTCCTCCTTGTCGATCCGCTCGCAGCAATAGGCATATTCCTCGACCGAAAAACCGCTGATGTTGGCGATCACCGGCTTGCGGAAGAATGTCTTCAGCCGGGGAAGCTCTTCGCCGATCACCGCATCGATACCGGGATTCTGCAACCCGACGGCATTGATCATCCCCGCCGTACACTCGGCGATGCGGGGCGTGGGGTTGCCGAAGCGTGCCTCGCGCGTCGTCCCCTTGAAGGAGAAAGACCCGAGAATGTTGATGTCGTAAAAATCCTTGTACTCGTTGCCGTAACCGAACGTACCGCTGGCCGGCACGACTGGATTATCCAGCCGAAGGCCGCTCAACGTCACCGACGTATCGAAGTTTTTCTTGGGTTCGTTTACCATATAATCTCCTCCTTTTTCAGTACGGGTCCCTC
>ERZ1504764.423-NODE-423-length-13888-cov-3.175161_pt1 | contig 13888 bp, 10 predicted proteins | sample MGYA00572319_ERZ1504764 | MGnify/ENA primary metagenome ERZ1504764 (study PRJEB39906, sample SAMEA3182069) | gut metagenome | biome: human; feature: gut; material: Stool; isolation source: human stools | place: Canada | collected 2011-11-08 ...
GCCCTCTATTATAACAACCAGGAGGAGCTGCTCGATATGTCGAACGAGAAGACGGCGGCGATCGTTCGGGCTTATATCCAGAACCTGCAGTTCACCTATGGTGAATACAGCGAAGCGATGGCCCGTCTGGTGCAGAAACATTACGTCAAGTCCGGGCGGCACAATCGCGGTGTGAAGCGACAGCCGCTCAAAGTGCTCTACGCTACCGATATGCCCGGTATCCTGACCGAGATAGGTTTCCTTTCCAATTCGGAGGAGTACGCTTATATGAATTCGGCGAAGGGGCAGGCTCAAATCGCACGTGCGCTGTGCGATGCGGTGAAGGATTACGTCGCTTTCGTTCGGGGTGCGCTGCTTGTCGATGACGATGCCATTTACGAACAGGCCGATGCCGATGTCGCAGAGCCGGCTTCGGCTGCCGCTTCGGACAAAGCGGATAAGGGTAGTGTCAAAACCGGGAAAGCCGAACAGGAGAAGACGTTTTATGCCGTGCAGTTGATCGCCAGCGCCAAGCGCGTGCCGCCCAAGGACCGGCAGTTCAAAAGTTACCGGGGAAAAGTCACGGAGTTCGTTACCGGCGGCCGGTTCAGGTATAAGTATTGTGTGGGGCGTTTCGATACCCGCAAGCAGGCCGAAGCCAAGTTGGCCGAGGTGCGCAGGGAGTTCCGCGATGCGTTCGTGGTGAGTTGTCGGGGCGACCGGATCGTACAGTAAATAAAACGAAAAAAACAGGTATATGAGAAGAGAAGTTAAGATCGGCATTTTTGCCGTGCTGATGATCGGCGCCCTCTGGGCGGGTATCCGCTTTCTGAAGGGGTTCGACATCTTCAGTCGCAACGCGGTCTATTATGCCGCTTACGACCAGGTCGATGGCGTGCAGAACGCTTCGCCGATTCTGATCCGGGGCGTGAAGGTGGGAGCCGTGACGGATATTTCGTTCGATCCTTCGATCGGTAACGAGGTCGTACTTCAACTGACGATCCAGCGGAAATACCGGATTCCGTCCAATTCCGAAGCCCGGATCTACAGCAACAGCATCATGGGCGCCAAAGCGATCGAAATCGCTCTGGGCGATGCCGGGACCTACCTGCAATCCGGGGACACCCTCTGTTCGAGCCGCAGCAAGGGCCTGATGGATATGGCGGGTTCGGAACTCGAATTTTTCAAGCAGAAGATGTCGCAGGTCGTGGGGGATTTGAGCCGCACGATGGATAACCTGAATCTGATTATGGAGCAGAACGCCGCGAATATCGAAGGTACGATGTCGCACCTGAATTCGATTACGGGCAGCGTAAACGGTATGTTGCTGTCGCAGCGTGCGAATCTGGAGAGCGCCGTAGCGAATTTGACCCGTTTTTCGGAGATGCTCGGCGAGAACTCTCCGCGTATGGACAGTATTATCCTGAATTTAAGCAATTTTACCGACCAAATACAGCGTGAGAATCTGGCCGGGGCGCTCGATTCGACTCTGATGAACCTCAATGCGATCTTGGCCCGTGTCAATGCCGGGGAGGGGACTGTCGGGCAGCTCGTCAGCGATCCCCGTCTGTACGAATCGCTCAACGAGGCGACTGCGAACTTGGCGTCGCTGCTGGCCAACTTGCAGGCCCATCCTGCTCGTTACGTCCATTTCTCGCTGTTCGGCCGCGATCCCGAAAAGGCCGACCGCAAGCAGCAGAAAAAAGAGGCGAAACATGCCCGGCGCGATTCGCTCAAGGCCCTGAAAGCGGCCCGATAGTTTCGAATGTTTTCTCTGTGCGATGATCTATCCGGCGAACTTTGAACAGAAAGTCGGTTTCGACCGGCTGCGTGAGCAGGTCGCGGCGCTGTGTACGATTCGCGGCGGCCGGGAAAGGTTGTGCGCCGAACAATTCAGCACTTCGCAGGCCGATGTCGAGCGGCGGCTGGCGCTGGCGGACGAGATGCGCCGTCTGCTGGAGATGGAACGGGACTTTCCGGACGACGAGTTCGTCGATGTCGATTATATCCTTTCCAAACTGAAGATCGAAGGCAGTTTCCTCGAAGTCGAGGAGGTCGTGTTGCTGCGCCGGGCGCTGGCTTCGGCGGGGGCGATCGCCGGTTTTATCCTGGGGCGGGGAGAGGAGTTGTACCCCGAGTTGCGGTTCCGCAGCCGGGGGATCGAGGCTTTCCCGGAGATCGTTCGGGCGATCGACGGTATCGTCGATCAGTACGGCAAGATCCGGGACGACGCTTCGCCGGAGTTGCAGCAGATCCGGCGGATGATCCGCGAACGGGAGGGACAGGCCGCCAAACGCCTGCAGCAGGTGTTGTCGAATGCCAAGAAAGCCGGTATCGTGGAGGCCGACGCGATGCTTTCGATCCGCGACGGCCGGGCGGTGATTCCGGTCGCAGCGGCCAATAAACGCAAGTTGCAGGGTTTCATCCACGACGAATCGGCCACGGGCAAGACCTTCTACGTCGAGCCGGTCGAGGTTGTCGAAATCAATAACGAACTCAAGGAGCTGGAGTACGCCGAGCGGCGCGAGATCGTGCGGATCCTTTCGGCTTTCACCGACTCGATCCGCCCCGAAGCGGATCGGATCGCGCTGATCGGCGACTATCTTTCGGATCTGGATATGATCCGTGCCAAAGCCCGCTGGGCCGTTGCCAACGGAGCGGTGAAACCGATCGTTTCGACGGACGACCGGCTGGTGCTGCGCAATGCGCGGCATCCCTTGTTGCAGCAGACGCTCCGGGCGCAGGGCAAGGAGGTCGTGCCGCTCGATTTGCAACTCGACAAACGGCGTCATATCCTGGTGATTTCGGGGCCGAATGCCGGCGGCAAGTCGGTGTGTCTGAAAACTACGGGCATCATCCAATATATGTTCCAGTGCGGATTCCTGGTTCCGGCATCGGAGAATTCGGAGCTGCCCCTGTTCCGCAACCTGATGATCGACATCGGGGACGAGCAGTCGATCGACGACGATCTTTCGACCTATTCGTCGCACCTGCTCAATATGAAGAACATGCTCGCCGGAGCTTCGAACCGGACGCTGGTGCTTATCGACGAGTTCGGCTCGGGTACGGAGCCTATCATCGGCGGGGCGATCGCGGAGTCGATCCTCGATCGGCTCCGCAGCAAAGGCTGTTACGGGGTGATTACGACCCACTATGCCAACATCAAATATTATGCGTCGAACACTGAGGGAATTGCCAACGGAGCGATGATGTTCGACGTGCAGAATATCCGGCCGCTGTTTCGGCTCGAGATCGGCAAGCCGGGCAGTTCGTTCGCGGTGGAGATCGCCCGCAAGATCGGGTTGCCGGAGGATATTATCCGCGATGCGGGCGAAAAGGCCGGCAGCGATCATATCAACCTCGAGAAACAGTTGCGTGAAATCGCCCGTGACAAACATTACTGGGAGCAGAAGCGCGACCGTATCCGGATCGCCGACCGCAAGGTCGAGGAGCTGGAACAGACCTACGCCGACCAGCTTTCGCGCATCCGGCAGGAGCGCTCGGAAATCTTGAAAAAGGCCAAGGAGGAGGCGCAGCGGATGATCGCCGACGCCAACCGTCAGATTGAGAATACGATCCGGACGATCCGCGAAGCGCAGGCTGAGAAGGAGCTTACCCAGTTGGCCCGTAAGGAGTTGAACGATTTTCGGGACAGGGTGGAGAGGACGGATGCAGCGGATGCGGCGCACGACGAACGGGTGGCCCGCGAAATGGAGAAACTCGAACGCCGCCGCCAGCGCCGTGCCGAGCGCAGACAGCAGGCCGGCGAGACTCCGGAGGTCGCACAGCCTGCCGTGCCGGAGAAACCCCGCGAGGCGGAGGTCGGCTCGAAGGTGAAGATCGCCGGGCAGGACATTCCCGGCGTGGTGCTTTCGATCAAGGGCAGGAAGGCGCAGGTGGCATTCGGACAGATTCTTACGACGGTGGATAGAAGTTCGCTCGTCGTGATCTCGGGCGCCGAATTCAAGCAGGCGACCAAGCCCGTGCAGCCGCGCACGGTGGTATCGGTCGATGTGTCGGCCCGCAAGCTCAATTTCAAGGATCATATCGACGTGCGGGGCCTGCGTGCCGCCGAAGCATTGGAGGAGGTGCGGGATTTTATCGACGATGCGATCATGGTCGGCGTCGGTACGGTCACGATCCTGCACGGCAAGGGCACCGGGGCGCTTAAGGAGGAGATCCGCCGTTATCTGCGCACGGTGCCGGAGGTCGAACGGGCTGCGGACGAACATGCCGACCGGGGCGGAGCGGGGATTACGGTGGTGACTCTGCGTATGGATTGACGGCAGTTATGTAAAGGAAAGATACGACATGAAATACATGTTATCGGAAATCGCCCGCATTTGCGGGGGCGAACTCATCGGGGAGGATTTGCCGGTGGCACGGGTGCTTACCGACAGCCGCAACTGTTCGTTCGGCGAGGAGCCGCTGTTCGTGGCCATGAAAGGTACCAATCACGACTCCCACGCCTTTATCGGCGAGATGGTTCGCCGGGATGTGAAGGCATTTCTTGCGGAGCGGAAGACGCAGCTTCCGGCCGGTTGCGGCTGCGTGGTGGTTCCGAGCGCCATCGCTGCCCTCCAACAGCTTGCGGCCCATCACCGGACTCGGTTCAAGGGGCGCGTGGTCGGTATCACGGGTTCGAACGGGAAGACCGTGGTCAAGGAGTGGATCGCCCAGCAGATTCCTGCCGGCGTCAAATATTTCCGGTCGCCGAAAAGTTATAATTCGCAGTTGGGCGTGGCGCTCTCGCTGCTGATGATCGAAGGGGACGAGGAGTTGGCGTTGATCGAAGCGGGGATCTCCTGTCCCGGGGAAATGGTGCGTCTGGAGCGGATGATCCGTCCCGATACGGTGATTTTCACTTCGATCGGCGAGGCGCACCAGGAAAATTTCACCTCGCTCGAGGAGAAGAGTGCCGAAAAGTTGGTGCTGGCGAAGGGAGCGCGAACCATTATTTATCATGGTGGCTCCTCCCTGCTCGAACGGATGATCCGCACGTTATACGGCGGCCGGCAGTTGCAGGACGCTGCGGAATATCCGCTGCCGGAGCAGTTGCCCGCAGGGGTTCTGGAGAGCGGGGCCGGGCGTGTCGATGCCCAGTTGGTCGGGGCGTTCTGTCGGGTGATGGGCTTTCCCGACCCCGATTTCGGCCGGATTCGGCCCGTGGCGATGCGCCTCGAGTTGAAGGAGGGAATCAACGGTTCGCTGCTGATCGACGACGCTTACAATTCGGACATCAACTCCCTCTCCATTGCGCTCGACTACCTGCATAATATGGCCGCCGGCCGTCCCATGACACTCATTCTTTCGGATATCGAGCAGAGCGGCGTCGAGGACGGAGTGCTTTACGGCGAGGTGGCCCGCCTGGTGGCCGCCGCCGGAGTGAGCCGTCTGATCGGCGTGGGAGACCGTATTCGAAATGCCGGGGCGAATTTCGCCTGCGACAGCGCCTTTTACCGCACGACCGACGAGCTGCTGCGCAACCTGCGCCGCGACGATGTGGCCGGGCGCGTGGTGCTCATCAAGGGCAGCCGCGACAGCCGCTTCGAGCGGGTGAGTCATGCGCTCGAACGCAAGAGCCATACGACGGTATTGGAGGTCGATCTCGATGCCATGATCCACAACCTGAATTATTTCCGTGCGCGGCTCCGTCCCGGAGTGCGGCTCGTGGCGATGGTCAAGGCGGCCAGCTACGGCGCCGGGGATTTCGAGGTGGCCCAGATGCTCCAGCATCAGGGGGTCAATTACCTGGCCGTAGCTTTCGCCGACGAAGGGGTGCTGCTCCGCGAGCGGGGAATTAGAATGCCGATCGTCGTTCTGAATGCCGACGAGGGCAGTTTCGATCTGATGGTCGCTCACCGGCTGGAGCCCGAAATATACAATTTCCGTTCGCTGGCGTTTTTTTCGAAAGCCGTCGAACGGGTCGGAGAGGAGAGTTACCCGATCCATATCAAGCTCGATACGGGCATGCACCGGTTGGGTTTTATGGAAGGGGAGTTGGATATGCTGACCGAAACGCTGGGCGAAACTCCGTCGGTGAAGGTCGCTACGATCTTTTCGCACCTGAACTGTTCCGATATGCCCCAGGAGGATCGTTATACGCGGGAGCAGATCGCCCGTTTCGACCGTATGAGCGGCCGTCTGGCTGCGGCGCTTCCCTATCCGGTGCTTCGCCATACGGCCAATTCGGCGGCCATCGAACGCTTCCCCGAGGCGCAGTTCGACATGTGCCGTCTGGGGTTGGGACTTTACGGTTTCGGCTTCGAGCATAACGACGAGCTGAAACCCGTTTCGACGCTCAAAAGCCGTATCGTGCAGCTCAAGCACCTGTCGGCGGGCGAAGCCGTCGGTTACGGCCGGGCGGGGAAGCTGACGCGTGACAGCGTGACGGCCACCGTGCCGATGGGGTATGCCGACGGACTGGACCGTCATCTGGGGTGCGGCCGGTGGTCGATGCTGGTCGCGGGGCGGCCCGCGCCGATCGTGGGCCGCGTCTGCATGGACAGTTGTATGATCGACGTGACCGACATTCCCGGCGTGGAGGAGGGGGACGAGGTGGTGATCTTCTCCGCGGTGCCGGGCAATACGCCCGAAGATATGGCCCGCGTACTCGATACGATCCCTTACGAGGTGATGACCTCCGTGTCGGGCCGTGTGAAACGGATTTACAGCAAAGAGTAAAAAAGAGAATCCCGACGGAGCCGGATGCCGGGGCGGTGGCAGAGGCGGGGTTTTCGATAAATGGAATGAAGATATGTCGCAGGAACGAAAACCGGGACAGCCGGGTACGCTTTACCTGATTCCGTGTCCGATCGCCGAGGATACGCCCGTGTGGGACGTGCTGCCGGCGGCGAACCGGGCCGTGATCGACTCGCTGGATTATTTCATCGTGGAGAATGTCCGCTCGGCGCGGCGTTTTCTGTCGAAGGCGGGCTTCGGCCGTCCGATCGACAGCCTGGAGTTCCGGGAGCTGAACGAGCATACGACCGATGCCCGGGCTGTGGACGAGATGGTGCGTCCGATTCTTGCGGGGCGTTCTGCCGGGGTTATTTCGGAGGCGGGCGTGCCGGGGGTGGCCGATCCCGGGGCCCTGGCGGTGGCCCGGTGTCACCGGCTCGGAATCCGCGTGGTGCCTTTGATCGGTCCTTCGTCGATCATCCTGGCAGTGATGGCGTCGGGGTTGAACGGACAGTCGTTCGCCTTCAACGGCTATCTGCCGGTCAAACCGCCCGAACGGGCCCGGGCGATCCGGACGCTGGAACGGCGTGCGACCGGCGAGAGGCAGTCGCAGGTTTTTATCGAGGCTCCTTACCGGAATGCGAAGCTGCTCGGGCAGTTGCTCGAGGTATGCGCCCCCGATACGCGGCTTACGCTGGCCGTCGATATTACCTCGCCGCAGGAGTATATCCGCACGCTGACGGTTCGTGAGTGGCGCTCGGCCCTGCTGCCGGAAATGGATAAACGGCCTGCAATTTTCATTTTGGGCTGATGCTTCTGCCGGTTGGTATATATTTTGGACAATAGAGGAGTGGAAAATCAAATAATACATCAGATATGGACAAGGAAAAGGTTTATAATGAAGCGGTTGGCGGCGACGAAGGCTTCGCGGCGGGCGATGGGTATCCCTCCTGCGACGGGGAGCCGTGTGCCAATGTGACAGATGAAAGCTCTGCCGATGCTGACACAATGGCAGGGGATAGGAATACACCGAAAGCGGCTTCGGAGGAGTTGCCTTCGCGCGACTGGGAGGCGGAGATTGCGGAGTGGCAGGACAAGTACCTGCGTTTGCAGGCCGAGTTCGACAATTTCCGCAAGCGCACGCTGCGGGAGAAGATGGAGCTGGTGCAGAGCGGAAGCGCCGAGTGCGTGAAGAATTTTCTGCCTCTGATGGACGATTTGCAGCGGGCGCTGGAAGCGATCGAGAAGAGCAATGACCTGGAGGCGCTTCGTGAGGGTGTGAAATTGATCGCACAGAAGTTCAGGGAAACGCTCAAGAAACAGAATGTGAAGGAGATCGAGGCGCTCGGACTGGAGTTGGATACCGATCACCACGAGGCGGTTGCCCGTTTCGATGCCGGGAAGGAGAAGAAGGGCAAGATCGTCGATGTGGTACAGCCCGGTTACAAGATGGGCGACAAGGTGTTGCGTTTTGCGAAAGTGGTCGTCGGAGAGTAACGGGCGTTTTCGTTTAACGGGCGCGGAGTTGCTCCGTCGCGCACTATTGTGCCGAGCGTAGAGTGTGAAAATACGACTATTGAAAAAGAATATTGAGCCGGAATCGAAGTCCGGCATTCGAATACTATGGCAGAAAAGAGAGATTACTACGAAGTGCTTGGCGTGGCGAAGAACGCCAACGCGGATGAGATAAAGAAAGCTTACCGAAAGGCGGCTATCAAGTATCACCCGGACAAGAATCCGGGGGATAAGGAGGCCGAGGAGAAGTTCAAGGAGGCGGCCGAGGCGTACGATGTGCTCTCCAATCCCGAAAAGCGAGCCAGATACGATCAGTTCGGCCATGCCGGAATGAGCGGTGCGGCCGGCACTTCGGCGATATTTTCGGGGGTCATTTCAGCGGCGGAAGTTATCGGACCTCTTCGAGCGGCGGCCGTCGCGTAAGCCGTGGTACGGATATCCGTGTGCGGGTGAAGCTCTCCCTGGCGGAGATCGCTGCCGGAACGGTCAAGAAGCTCAAGATCAACAAGCAGATCGCCTGTCCTAAATGCGGAGGTACGGGAGCCAAGGACGCCAACTCCTATTCGACTTGTTCGACCTGCAACGGAGCGGGGTATGTGAATCGTGTCGAAAATACCTTTTTCGGTCGGATGCAGACCCAGAGCGTGTGTCCCACGTGCGGCGGTACGGGCAAGGTGATTACCAATCCCTGCGACGAGTGCAAGGGCGAAGGGACGATCAAAGGCTCCGAGGTGGTGGAGATTCGGATTCCGGCCGGTGTGGGCGATGGAATGGTATTGACGGTGTCGGGCAAGGGAAATGCGGCTCGTCACGGCGGTGTGAACGGTGATTTGCAGGTGGTGATCGAGGAGGAGCACAATCCGGAACTGGTACGCGATGGCAACGACCTGATCCATAATCTGAATATTACGGTTCCGACGGCTTTGCTCGGCGGTTCGGTCGAGGTTCCGACGGTCGATGGCCGGGCGCGGATCAAGATCGCACCGGGTACGCCTGCGGGCAAGGTGCTGCGGCTGGCCGGCAAGGGCTTGCCCGACGTGAACGGTTACGGACGCGGCGATATACTGGTCGTGGTGGATGTTACGGTCCCCGCCAAGCTCAATGCCGAGGAGAAGCGGTTGGTGGAGCAACTGGCCGCACAGCCTTCCTTCCAGCGGGCCGAGGCGTCCAAAGGACACAACATTTTCGACAGGATGAAGAGTTTCTTCCGGTAATTTCCGGTCGAAAAGTGAGAGCTCCCGGAGTGACATGGCTGGTTATTCCGGGAGTTTTTCGTATCTTTACCGAAGAAATAACCGGTTTGGACGGCTGCATTCCGATCGGGCGTAACACGACGTGTTGCGGGCCCCGTATTTTTTGCGGATGACGATGAAGCGGGCCGATGCAATTCGTCTGTTCGGAGCCTCGCCCGGGCCGCTGCTGTCTTCACCTTAAAAAACAGAATTTTATGTCCGGTTTTACGCCGTTTAAGAAACACGCCAATAAATTCAACTACCTGCCGCGCTACTACGATCCCGAGAAAGAGGAGCGCGACCGGCGTCGTGCCGAGCTGCGCGGCGAACGGGCCGAGGATGCGGGCAAAGAGTATAAGCCGGGACAGTATATCCGTACGCAAAGCCAGGCCCGGGCAGCCCGCCGCCGCGAAGAGATGTCGCGAGGCTCCGGCCGTATGTGGATGATGGTCGTACTGGTGGCGCTGGTACTTTTGCTTATGGTGTTCGGCTATCCGCGTGTGGTCGCGTTCATTTCCGATATGCAGAAACCCAAAACCCCGCAGACCGAGGAGTTCAATCCCTACACTCCGATTACGGTCGTCCCTAACGATTATGAGGAGTAATGGCTGATCGTATCAAATTACTGCCCGAGGTCGTTGCGAACCAGATTGCCGCCGGTGAGGTGGTGAACCGTCCGTCGTCGGTGGTGAAGGAGATGATGGAGAACGCGATCGATGCCGGAGCCCGCAGCGTGAAGGTCAATTTCCGAGACGGCGGCAAGGAGCTGATTCAGATCGTGGACGACGGTTGCGGCATGTCGCCCATCGACGCCCGTATGGCTTTCGACCGGCATGCTACCAGCAAGATCTCTTCGCTGGACGATATTTATGCGCTCAAGACGTTCGGCTTCCGGGGCGAAGCGCTCGCGTCGATCGCCGCCGTGTCGCAGGTGGAGCTGCGTACGCGCCAGGCGGAGGATGAAGTGGGTACGCTCACGACGGTCAATGGCGGTGAGTTCGTTTCGCAGACCCTCGCGGCTTGTCCTGTGGGGTCGCAGTTTTATGTGCGCAATCTGTTCTACAACGTGCCTGCCCGCCGTAAGTTCCTCGAAAAGAGTACGACTTCCACGGGGCAGATCAAGTCCGAGTTTCAGCGGGTCGCGCTCTGCAATCCGCAGGTGGGGTTCGAATTGCTGATGAACGATCAGCCGCTCTATCGGTTGCCCGCTGCTTCGCTGGCTTCGCGGATCGTCGATGTGGTGGGGCGTCATATCAAACAGAACCTGCTGGAAGTCGATGCCGACACGTCGATCGTGCGGGTGACGGGCTTCGTGGGCCGTCCCGCTGCCGCCAAGAAGAGCAATAGTTCGGAACAGTATCTTTTCGTGAACGGGCGTTATTTCCGCTCCCCCTATTTTTTCAAGGCGATCCTGAAGGCTTACGAGAAGCTGATTCCCGATGCCTGTTCGCCCTCCTATTTTCTCTACCTGACGATCGACCCTTCGCGGATCGACGTCAATGTCCATCCCCAGAAGACCGAAGTCAAGTTCGCTGACGAAGAGGCCGTGTGGCAGATCATCAACGCTGCCGTGCGGGAAACTCTCGCCAAGACGGGAGCGGTGCCGCTCATGGATTTCGATCAGACGGACAGCGTCGAGATTCCGGTGCTGACCAAAGGGGCCGTTTACCGTGAACCCAAGGCGATGTCGAACGAGAGTTACAACCCTTTTCGTGCGGATTACGCTTCCGATGTGTCGGAACGGATGCCCGACGTGGATTTTTCGGGCTTCGACGCTCCTTACGACGGGGAGATGCCTGCCGGAAAGGGTGTGGGGGCGGAGGATCGATACGACGAGATGATCCCTTCTGCCGGGTTCGCTCCGACCGAAATGGAGTTCATTCCTTCTGCCGGGGAACCGGTGCAGCAACGGCTGATGGATGACCCTGTGGCCTGTTTCAGCGGTGTGACGGTGCTCGGCAACGGGTATGCCTCGGCGCTGTACGGCGGCAAGTGGGTGGTCGTGGACCTGCGCCGGGCGCGGGAACGGGTGTTGTACGACAATTACCTGCTGCTCCTGACCAACGGATCGTCGGTCAGCCAGCAGCTCCTTTTCCCGGAGCGTCTCGCGTTTTCGGAAAACGAATATGCGTTGCTCGAGGAGAATGCGGTCGATTTCGCGGCGTTGGGTTTCGACCTGGAGTTTTGCGGCGGCGGAGCCGTCGAGGTAAAGGGCGTTCCGGCCGACATTCCGCACGATACGATCGACCGGTTGATTTACGAATTGCTGCAGGAGTTCGCCGTGCCTGTGGACGTTCAGGCATTGCGGCGCGAGAAGATCGCCGCTGTCATGGCTTGCAGCGGAGCCCGCAGCATGTCCCGTACGATTTCGACGGAGGAGGCCGAATCGCTGCTCGGGCAGCTCTGCGAAGGCGGAAATGTCAGCTTCACGCCTTCGGGCAAGGCGGTCATGGCCGAAATCACGTTGGAAGAAATCCGCAATAAACTTGGCTGAGAGTTGCCGGAAGGGATATAATCGTTACATTTGCATCTAAATCTTACTTTGTCTATGAATAATAGCAGATATTTTTCTTCGACGCCTCCTGTAGTGCTGAACCTGATTATCATCAATGCGTTGATGCTTCTTGCGACCGAGCTGCTGCCTGTCGGGAACAGAATCGTCGGGGCGCTGGCGCTTTTCAACGTCGAGAGTCCGTTGTTCCATTCCTACCAGCTGGTGACCTATATGTTTCTGCACGGTGGATTTTCCCACTTGTTTTTCAATATGTTCGCCTTGTGGATGTTCGGTCGTACGCTCGAATACGAGTTGGGGTCGAAGCGCTTTCTGACCTACTACATGGTGTGCGGCGTCGGTGCCGGGGTGTTGCAACTGTTGGTCGGCTGGCTGGAATACCGCTATGGCAATGTCGGTATGATGGCCCTGATGGTGCCGACGGTCGGAGCTTCGGGTGCCGTGTTCGGTCTGCTGCTTGCTTTCGGCGTAATGCACCCCAATGCGGTCATCATGCTGCTCATTCCGCCGATTCCGATGAAAGCCAAGTGGTTCGTGGTCGTGTATGGCGTGATCGAACTTTTCTTCGGCATTTCGGGCCGGATGGACGGTGTCGCCCACTTCGCCCATGTCGGCGGTATGTTGTGGGGATTCCTGCTGCTCTATTATTGGAAACACAAAGGGGTGATCCGCTATTGATCGATGAGCAGGGAGTATTACGACGATTACAGACACGGTGCTTCCCGGAAACGTCGGAAAAGTTTGCCGGGCAGCGTGTTCAACGGGGTGATGCTGATCCTTTCGGTCGCGACGGGTGCGGCCATGATCGTAACGCTGCTGGCACCGTTCGTGCACCCGGGGCGAACCTGGATTTTTCCGGTGCTGGGGTTGGTCGCTCCGGCGGTTTATGTAATCACCCTGCTGGTGACGTTGTACTGGATCATTCGGTGGCGGTGGCGCATTGCCCTTCCGCTTGTCGTACTGTTGCTGGCGGGCCTTTTCAAGGTGCCGCTCTTCCTGAAGCCGGAGTTGCGCCGTCATTACGGCGAAGAGACGAGCTTCGGCCGGGGGGTGATCACCCTGCTGACTTTCAATGTTCGCAGTTTTTATAACGACCGGGGACAGTGGAGTTTCGACGGGGTGACGGAGGTGATCCGCCGTGTGAATCCCGATATTGTCTGCTTACAGGAGTTCAACCGTACCTCGAGCAAGGCCGAAGAGTTGGATTCGCTGTTATCCGATTACGATCGTACGGTGGTTATGGAGGGGAACAGACGGGATCCTGTATTTCCGCTGGCGCTTTATACCAAATACCGGATCCTCGGAAAATCTCATTCGATATTGGGTCCTATGAAGCAGGACGGGCAGTCGGTATGGGTGGATCTGCTGGTGGGGGACGATACGATTCGGATCTTTAACAACCACTTGCATTCGACCGCAATTACCGTGCATGACGATAAGTATCTTTCGGAGCATCAGTTTCTTACGGATACCGCTGGCGGAGCGAAAATCAAGAATATCTTCCGCAGGTTCCGCGACAACAGCATGTTGCGGGCGGCACAGGCGGACACGATCGCTCGGGCGATCGCTGCGACTCCGGGCTGTAAGATCGTTTGCGGTGACTTTAACGATACGCCTATGTCCTATGCCTATCGGGTGATGGCACAAGACCTCGACGATGCTTTCCGGGCGAGCGGTAAGGGGTATTCCTATACTTTTCGCGGATTCATGGATGTTTTGCGGATCGATTACGTCCTCTATTCCGAAGATTTGGAGTGTCTCGATTACCAGGTTTTGTACGATGTGGATTTGTCGGATCACTATCCGGTCGTAGTCCGGTTGAGGCCGGTTAAAAAATAGTTGTTGTTATGATTTTGGATTCATTGAGAAACTGGGCTTTTTATTGCGGGGCCGATTCCCGGTTGAAGCGGGCGTTGGAATACCTCGCAGCGGCCGATTTGAATACTCTTGAGCCGGGGCGGTACGAGAT
>ERZ1504764.433-NODE-433-length-13431-cov-4.189593_pt1 | contig 13431 bp, 14 predicted proteins | sample MGYA00572319_ERZ1504764 | MGnify/ENA primary metagenome ERZ1504764 (study PRJEB39906, sample SAMEA3182069) | gut metagenome | biome: human; feature: gut; material: Stool; isolation source: human stools | place: Canada | collected 2011-11-08 ...
TTTTAGCGATGCGTGCATTGCGTGAAGAAAAAGCCCTAATGAGCTATGGCTTTTTCAAAGCCTTCCGGTGACTGTACGGTTACATTCTGATGCCCCTGCCTTTCTTCCCCGGCTGCTCTGCCTGCCGTTGCCTTTTCTCCTGCCGCCTCTCCGTTTGTTCTGACCGTTTACCGCATAGGAAGTCGTTCAGGTCGTTATAGCCTCCGTATATGTACGATACGTCCCGTATGCGCAGCCCGTATTCCTTTTGCAGTTCCTGAACAGCTTCCATTCCCGCCTTGTCGTTGTCGAGGAAACAGTGGATGCGCCCGTAACCGCCCAATGGTCGGATTGCCTTGGAGAGGTTGGAAGTCGAGTTCAGTACGATGTAGTCCTGCCCGTCAAGGTCGGGACGGTCAGGACACCTTTCCAGCCGCAGGGTGAGGAAGGAGAGGTAGTCCATGAAGCCCTCAAAGAGGTAGCAGGTCTCCTTCGGCTGTTCCTGCCGTATGTGGGTGATGTCCTTCGGTGCTATGCAGCCCTTGAAGAGCTTGTTGCGTATCTCGTAGCCTCCCGAACGGTTGGGAAAACCAACGGCAAAGTAGGGTTTGCCGCCAGTCAGATAGCGCACCTCCCTGCATTCTCTTTTTGCCAGTTCCGTATTTATCTCCCTCTGCCGCAGATAGGACAATAGGGCGGGGGAAGAAAGAGGCACCACCTCCAACTGCTGGAAGCTTGGTTTTGAGAGTGGTTGCCCGCCAAAAGAGAAGGATACCGGGCGCACGCCGGGTGCCTGCTCCGCTATCCGTTCCAAGAGGTAGGGCAGACTGTCGGATGCGTAGAGTTCCCGCGCCAGTGCGATGATGTTCCCGCCCCTGCCCGCGCCAAAATCGTACCATAGGTTGCGTTCCATGTTCACCTTGAAGGACGGTTCCTGCTCGTCCCTGAACGGTGACTTGTACCATAGGCTGTCTCCCTGCCGTCTTACCGGGTTGTAGCCAAGACTGTGCAGATATTCCTCTATGCGTATCTGCTTTGCTTCATTCGTATTCATGTAAATTTCTGTTTAAGTGGATATTGTTTTTTCTTTTCGCCCGTACATGTTTGCGGTACGGTCTGTATATATCCGCTTCACTTCACTTCCGTATATATAGGTACGGGAATGAAGTGAAGCGGTTTTTACCATATTCTGGAATATTCCACTTCACTTCACCATATATATATACCCCAGTTGACGTGAAGCGGTTTCCGGTCTGCGCCGCTAATAGTGGAAGTCCGGCTTGAAGGTGTATTTCCTTCCGTTCTCCTGCACTATCATCCGCTTGTTTTTCAATACGGTGATGAGGTCACGCAGTCTGTGGTCACTGAGTCTGACACCGACAGAGGCGTATGCTTCCCGCAAAGCCCCTTCAAGTTCCTTGTAGCCGTATTCGTCTTTCAGGGTGAATGCCGCTTCCAGTGCAATGCGGTGCTGCTGTTCGGTGATGTCCCTATACGGGTCGAACTTCCCTCTATTCCCTTTTGTCTCATCCTTGTCCTTGAACTGGTAGTCCTCCAGCAGTTCGGGCAATGCCTCCCCGTTGATGCGGAAAGCAAATGGCTCGAAGTCCACTGCCCTGATATGTGCGGTTTTGACTGTGCTTACACCGGGGTTCTTCTCGTCCTTTTCTACTTGCAGCACCGTTTCCGCCTTGTTGCTTAGCTCGGTTCCGATGTGCCCCCTTGCATGCTCGTCCCCCTTGTTCTGGTGCAGTATGGTGTGAATGTGGATATTCCTTTCCCCCGTCCATGTCATCAGCAGGGAGATTACCTTCGTGGACTCGCTGGAACTGTTGATGTCATACACCATGTCCCGTATTCCGTCGATGACTACCAGCCCAACATTCTCGGTACGGTAGATTGCCTCCCTCACGATTGCTATGCGCTCTTCGGGCGTGTACTTCCGCAGGACGAGGAACTCGAGGTTCTCATGGTTGCTGTCGGTCGGCAGCCCCGCCATGCGAAGGCTGCGCCTTGCCACTATCTCACAGTGGTAGGTGCTCTGTTCGGTGTCCACATAGAGTATTTTCCGTTTGTTTTCGGGCAGTTCCGCCGTATAGTTCAGTACCGTCCCGTTTTTCAGCGCAGCCGCCACGATTGCGGAGACGTTGAACGTCTTCTTGCTTTTGGCTTTTCCGATTGACGCGCTGAAATTTCCCAGTGTGCCGATGACGGAGCCCTGCACTTTCAGGATTTCGGGCGCCTGCTCGTGGTTTTTCGAGAGGTCAAGCCGCGAGGCATGCCATAGGATTACCGCCTCTTCGGGGGTGATGTTTCTTTCCTTGTTGTCCATACTACACCTCCCTATCCGCGTCCCCCGCTTTTGCGTCCTGCCAGTTCCAGCGCCATGTCCGCATCGACGATGATTTTGCGTCCTATCTGCGTAATGGCTCTGTTTATCCTCCCGCTTTTCTTGATGCGGTTTGCTGTGGGTATGCTGCACCCGAACAGCCGGGCTATGCCGCCTATCCCGTACACATACTTCTTTTCCTTGTCGGCTGCCGGTTGGGCTGGCTTCGTTCCGCTTCCCTGCAAGGCGTGCCGGTTCAAGAATATGAATTCTTCGCCCGTCATCTGCCATACGGGCTTTGATAAAAGGTCTCTAATTTCCATGTCAGAATGAAATTAACGTTTGTACTGTAAGCCCTGCGCATGGGCTTTTTACCTCGTTCGAACAGTGCAAAGTTAGTTCCGGGTACGGGTGGTAAGGATGTGGATAGCGTGATTGGGGTATCACGCTATCTTGTTAAATATCAGTAAGTAATAAAGAGTGGTGGAAATTATTTTGAGTGGTAAAAGTGGTCGTGTCGTGGAATGTCGGGACATATCACCGGCTATCGGAATATTGAGCGCATTTCCTTGGCAAATTCCTGATTGCTGTCACTGGGAAAATCGGAAACAGGCTCTTTGTATTTTGACTTGTAGTATGTATCTTCTATTCCCAGCAGGTTCATGATGCCCTCTTTCCATTTCTCTCTGTCCGGCTTGGGCAGCGTTTCACCCATAAGGAAAATGAGATAGCATACGCGCGCCTTCTCCCTCGGTCTTATTTTCAGTCTGCCTTCGTATGGTTGCAGGTTTAGGTTGGCGTAGAAGTCCAGTTCGGAAACGGTTTCAAACTGTACACCGTTGCATTTCTCATAAATGGCTGACAGCAGCCGCATGGGGAAATAGGCGGGCGGGCTTGCCGGGGTGGTACCGGATGCGGACATTTCCTTTTCTTCCCCTTCCTTTTTCTTTTGGTCGGTCAGGTATTTTTCAATGATTGCCAATAGTGAGCCGCCCAGCCTGCAAATTTCCCCGCAACGGTTTTGCAGGCATTGCAGGGCTTCCCGCCTTGCCTGCTCCTTCTGCTTGTACAGTTCATCCAGCTTGGTTTTCTCCTTGTCGTATTCCCGTTTGCACCGTTCGTACCTTCTTTCCAGCAGTTCTTCTTCCTGACGGTCATGCTCCCTGAAGCCTACCGCCTCCAAAGAGCCGTTAGCTTCCATGAGTTCCCGGTAATATCCGTTTGTGACTTTCATCTGTCTGTCAATGCCCCAGTCAAAACGGCTTTCATGCTGTCGGCAGACATATCCGGTATCGAGACGGTCGAAAAACTCCTTGTAGGTATTGTAGGTCGATATATTGTTCTCAATCTCCCGTTTCAGGCTGTTCAGCAATATGGAGAAGTGCGCGGCGTCCATTTCAAGCATGAGGCTGATAAGTGCGGTTTCAAAGGTCTGCGTGTCCCCGTACTCTCTGTAAAAATCGGAAATGAACTGCTGCTGCGCAAAAGAGAAACTGCCGCCAGACATTATTTCGGTGTATATCTTGTTGAGTTTCCCGTAACGGGGTATCATTAAGGTTATTCTATCTTCCATGATATTCTTGAGGTTACAGTTGGTTGAATTTGTTCATTGCATTAGCCTTGATGTCATCGGCTATGTCTATGTAGGGCTTCATCGCCTTGTAGTCGCTGTGCCCCGTCCATTTCATCACCACTTGTGCGGGGATGCCCAATGCCAAAGCGTTACAGATGAATGTCCGTCTTCCGGCATGGGTTCCCAGTAAGGCGTATTTGGGTGTGACGGTGTCTATGCGTTCATTTCCCTTGTAGTAAGTTTCCCTTACCGGGTCGTTGATTTCCGCAAGCTCCCCCAGCTCTTTCAAATAATCGTTCATCTTCTGATTGCTGATGACCGGAAGTGCTTTATGGTCTTCAAAGTGTACGTCCTTGTATTTTTCCAATATCGCCTTGCTATGGTTGTTCAACTCTATGATAAGGCTGTCCGCAGTCTTGACGGTGGTCACTTCTATATGGTCGGGCTTGATGTCGCTCCGTTTGAGGTTGTACACGTCCGAATAGCGCAGCCCGCTGAAACAGCAGAACAGAAATACGTCCCTTACCCGTTCAAGGTATTGCTTGGTCGGGGGTATCTTGTAGTCTTTCAGTCTGTTCAGTTCCTCCCATGTGAGGAATATCACTTTCTTGGGTGTGTTTTTCAGCTTGGGTTTGAAGCCGTCATAAGCCATGTTCTGATTGTACCCTTTCTTGAAACTCCAGCGTAGGAACCATTTCAGGAAGGATATCTGCTTGCCTATGGTGCTGTTGCGCATGTCCTTCTTATTACGCAGGAAGTCCACATAGTCATTCAGACCGTTCTCGGTGAACGTGTCAAAGGAAAGTTCATTCCTGAACTGTTTCAGGTGGTTTTTTACCGCAGCGAATTTTTCGTAGGTTGCGTCTGTCCAGTCGTTCTGTTTTCCGCATTCCCTTACAAACTCCTCGAACGCCTCCCAAAAGCTGGTTTTAGGTTCTTCGGCTATTTCCTGCTCTGTGGCTGGTGCATCCTTCATCCTTGCATTGAAGCTGTCCTTTATCTGTGCGGGTGTGGGTAGTACGTTCTGTACTTCAAACTCCTTGAAGATGTTCTGTATCTCCGTATACTGTCTTAGCAGGTCTGCATTGATTTCGGATGCGCTTTGCTTCAGCTTGTTTGTGCATCCGTTCTTTACCCTTTGTTTGTCCGCATCCCATTTGGCTGTGTCAATGCGGTAGCCCGTTGTAAACTCTATGCGCTGGCTTGCAAATATCACACGCATACGGATAGGTACATTCTCTGTGATTGGCACGCCGTTTTTCTTCCGGCTTTCCAGTGCGAAAATGATGTTTCTCTTGATATTCATAATTGGGTGTGTTTGAAAATTGACACCCAAAAATACACCCAAAAAGTGAGATATGCAAAGATATTAAGAGATATTTTATTTTCTGTTTACTTTGTAATAACTTGGTAATTAATAAGATATTACGAGTTTGTGATATTGTTTGAAATGGTAGGTTATAGAACCTGTCTCTCCGCTGAACGTGCTGGACAGAAATGGTAGGTTATAGAACCTGTCTCTCCGCTGAAACCTAAGGTATTAGGTAGTCAGATTAAGGAAAGTCCCGTAAAATCAACGTTTTACGGGACTTTTTCTATTTATCTGGCGGACAATCGAAAGACATTAAAATGGCCACTTCTGACATGCTTTCGTTACTAAATCGTTACTGAAAATTGGGAAAATCTTCTGTAACGATTTTGGGGGTAAATACTTGATTTGTTGTTTGTTGATGTTTAAATGTCTGTTTGTAACCCAATTATTAATTATTCCTTTGCAGAGGAAAGTTATTACACCTATATATTTTCATTCTTTAATAACCTGTCAATATCTCCACTTGTAAGATAGGGCAAACATTGCTTGATTTTCTCGTAAGACCAATCCCACCATTTTAATGCTTCCATTTTTTGAATTGTATCGTCTGTAAAACGTTTCCTTATCGGTTTGGCAGGAACACCACCAACTATCGTATAAGGTGGTACGTCTTTCGTAACAACGGCACGAGAGCCTATGATTGCCCCGTTGCCGATGTGAACGCCAGCCATAATTAATGCTTCATAGCCTATCCATACATCGTTGCCTATCACGATGTCGCCTTTGTTATCCCAAGCTGTTACCACGTCCGATTTCTGCAAATCCCAATCTTCATAAAAAAGCGGAAAAGTATAGGTGGATAAGGATTTCAAGGTATGGTTGGCACAGTTGAACAGAAATTTCACACCGCAGGCAATGGAACAAAACTTGCCAATTATCAGCCGCTCATGGTTAATTGGATAATGATAAAGCACATTGTTCCGCTCGAAAAATAACGGGTCGGACACGAAATCATTGTAGATGGTGTAGTCGCCCACTTCGATAGACGGGTCTTTTACAACCGCATTCAGGTACACAGTCTGCGTGTCGCCTGTGCGTGGATATATCTTTTTCATCATAACATTCAGTTTTTAATAGTGTTTATATTTAAGATAAATAACAGACTGCACCCCAAGTCCAATCACGAACAAGTATTCTACCGTCCAATAAATGGCAAGGGGGACATCCCAATAGCTCAATCCCCACAGGTAGAACAGATAGGCGACAATGGTTGTCGCCTGAAAGATGAAAGCTGTTCGTGTTGCTCCTGTTCCCATTACAGCATTCATATAGACATAACCGGGTAAGGCAAAGACGTAGTTAAGCAACATGACCACAAATGGCAACCATGCAGTTTGTACGATATTCGAATTATCTGTATAGACACTGACAACAGGCTGATGGAATACCAACGCAAGCGTAATCAGCGGTAAGCCGACGGCATAGCCTAATCGGATTACCCTACTGCATAGCGGAAACACTTGTCCTCTTTCGTTTGCTCCAATCAGATTGCTTACCAACGAGCCAGTTGTGGCGGCAAAAGAACTGACAATGACAAAGAACAGGGCGGATATGCTTCGGAGAATGTTTGCCACTGCAAGTTGCAATTCTCCTAAATGTTCTATTGCCACGAAGAACAGAAACCAAGGGGCTACGCTGATAAGCGAATGGAACATGCTCCAAACGGATACACGACAAACATGGAGCAATACACCTTTGTCGAAGCTCCAAGACAAGCCATAAAGCCTTTTATCCATTTTACGTGAAACACGAATTGCCAGCACTGCCAACGAACACGCTTCGGCAAAAGACGATGCGATGGCTGCGCCTGCTATTCCCATGTTCCAATGGAATATGAGCAGCCAATTACTTGGAATGTTCACTAATACGGCTGTCAAAGCTGCCATGTTCAAGGCTTTTGTATAGGTAATGCCGACCATGAACGAACGTAAAGCAAGGAACGGAAAGGAGAATAGTAGTCCCCAAATTCGCCCGTCCAAATAATCAATCACAGCATGATAGACTTCCGCAGAAGCAATCAGCCTACTTAGAATAATCGGGGAAAAAAGTCTAGAGAACAAATACAAAAAGACGGCAAGTCCCGACAGGAAAAACAATCCTTGAAAAAATGTCTTCCCTGTTTCGGAATAATGCCGTTCACCGTTACGCCGTGCGATAACGACCTGTAAGCCCAAACTGAAACCGAAGCCAAGCATATAGATAGCCAGATACCAGATCCCGGCAAGGGCGGATGCACCCAGTTCTATTTCTCCTACATGCCCCAAGAAAATAGCATCGGTAATATTGATAAGTTGTTCGATAAGGATGCTCATCATTACGGGAAAGTTGATGAGCCAAATATTCTTATATGTATAGTTCATTGTTCAACTTGATATGATACGACAAGTCCTGCTGCACAAGGGCGGCATGACACATCGCATAATTATAAATTTGGAATAATGGCAAAACAAGAAAGGACAAACCTATTATAAGCCTGTCCGTTGCTGAATAGCTATGACTAAAATGCTATCCGTTAAGCGTAGCTATATGCACACTTGCCATTTCATATGGGTTGAACAACTCTATTTTTTGTTAGTATTGCAAAGATAGCATTTGTTCTTGATTATACCTCCAAGTTCTTGATTTCTTTTTGCAGATTTTCCAAAAAACGGGAAGCATGTGCGCCATCCATTTGTGTATGGTGAAACTGAAAAGAGACAGTCAATGTACGCTTCCACAACCTTCGTTTGTATTTACCCCAGATTAAAACTGTAGCAGTTTCAATGATTTCTGGAAACGGGCTATTCTTGCATATTCCTTGGGATTCGCACCTACCAGTTCATTGAACAGACGTTCAAATTGTTTCTTGCTCAAACAGGCGGTGGAAGCCAGTTCTGTGACTGAAATGGCTGGTCTTAAGAATAGTTGTTGGATTGCAGAAGCTATTCTTTGGATGTACATATAGTTTTCGAAGTCTGGTCATCTGCGATTTGAGATAACAACCATTGCTCTATTATAGTAATGCATGATTTTGTGTTTTCACAGTCAAAGCTTTGTGTAACCAATTCTTCCAGATACTTGTTACCAAGGTCATAACCGGATACTTCTTGATTGTGTAATAAAGATATTGGCAGATTCAAGAAGGCTTTTAGAGCGTATGGATGAAATACAACAATCATTTCTACATTTCCATTCGCATATAAATGTGAAGGATAATTTACTTGCCCGCTAATGGTAAATTCCGATTGAGCTGGTTTTATTTTCCCATCCTTGAGTTTTGAACAAATCTTATTGCATGTTTTTTATAATTCATAAAAGCTTTAGTGTTGGTATATTGTATATGGCTTGTATTATCCTTAAAATATTTGATATTAGAAACTTGTGTAAATCAAAGATTACTTATATCTTTAAACTTGTGAGTTACGTAGGTAAACTGATGTTAATATCTGTTGTGTAAACTGGCTGAAATTCATTACTGTTTGGCTACAGATCTGTTTTAGAGGATAAGATAGTAGAGTTATAGGCTTAAAGTCCTTTTCTTTGCGACGGCGGATTGGTGGCAATGTCCTGAATAGAAATTAAATGGAGTATGAAAGATATAGTTGTTTTAAACAGGGAAGATGTGGATTCTTTCTGGAAATTAAGGCTCGGCTTATTGAAAGAGCTTGGGGAGATTTGCTCTGATATTAATTTAATAGAGTTAGAACAATCAACCAAAACTTTTTTCTTATCAAGCATAAATAAAAATCTTATATGTTATGGGGTGGTAGAAAATAATGAGATAATATCCATTGTGTCTTTGTGTTTGTTCGATCGTATCCCATACCCTGAAAATTTAAAAGGAAAAGAGGGGTATATCCTGAATGTATATACCTGTCCTGGTTTTAGGAGGCAGGGATTGGCTAAGTTGTTGTTGCAGGAGATTATCATATATGCCAATAATCATAATATAAATAAATTGTGGTTGAATAGCAGTGAATATGGGAAATGCTTGTATTCTTCTTTAGGGTTTATATGCAAAAATGATGAGATGGTATTAATGTTGAAAAACTGAGATGTTATGTTTGTTTTGATAGCCAGCTGGCACGCATGCTGGAAAAGGTCAGTTTGTGCAACGGTTGTTTGAGAAATGCGGGTATCCTTATTGTACGAGAAATAATAAAGGTTTGTGACGTAAATATTATCGGAACCTGTAGTGGGATAATATGTCTGTGTGATTTCAATGATTTGGGTATAAATCTCAGTAAAAGGTATACAGCATGGGAGCGGAATAAGATCTACTTTTGTAGTGAAAACAAATTGCTAACCGATTAAAATGGTGGAGTTATGAGATTTAAACTGATTTTAGTATTTAGCGCATTGGTAATAAACAGTACAATTATTATGGCACAGAAAACAATTAAACAGACTGCTGGAAGAGATCAGCTGGGAGAGTTCGCTCCTAAATTTGCAGAATTGAATGATGATGTCCTTTTTGGTGAGGTGTGGAGCCGTACGGACAAGTTGGGACTGCGCGACCGCAGTCTGGTGACTATCACTGCCTTGATCAGTCAGGGAATTACTGACAGTTCATTGATTTATCATCTTCAGTCGGCCAAACAGAATGGTATTACTCGTACTGAGATTGCTGAGATTCTTACGCATATGGGGTTCTATGCGGGTTGGCCAAAGGTATGGGCGGCTTTTAGACTGGCCAAGGATGTTTGGACGGAGGATGTTGCTGGAACAGATGCGAAGTCTGCTTTCCAGCGTGAAATGATTTTTCCGATAGGCGAACCTAATACGGCGTATGCTCAGTATTTTATAGGAAATAGCTATTTGGCTCCTGTCTCGAAAGAGCAGGTTCCGGTTTCTAATGTAACCTTTGAGCCTGGATGCCGGAATAACTGGCATGTTCATCGCGCAACAAAGGGAGGTGGACAGATGCTGATTGGAGTGGCAGGCCGTGGCTGGTATCAGGAAGAAGGAAAACCTGCAGTTGAAATCTTGCCCGGTACCGTAATCCATATACCGGCGAATGTCAAGCACTGGCATGGAGCGGCTGCTGACAGTTGGTTTGCTCATCTGGCTTTTGAGGTGGCTGGAGAAAATACTTCGAACGAATGGTTGGAGCTGGTGTCGGATGAGGAGTATGGCAAGTTGAAGTGATGGATTCTTGGAGGTCTTCTAGTAATTAGAAGAATTTCATGCAGATATTTCCCTAACTAGGAAAAAATATTTTCCCAGTTGGGGAAATTTTTTTCTCTAACTGGGCGGGAAAAACGGCTTAATAGTCCAAGATGTTTTTTAGTGGAAGGGAAGAATAGGTTTATGAAAGGTGGGTAACAAAAAAGCTCTGATTCGAAATGAATCAGAGCTTTTTGCGGTGCGTACGGGACTCGAACCCGTGACCCCATGCGTGACAGGCATGTATTCTAACCAGCTGAACTAACGCACCATTATTTCATTGTTTTGTTGCTATCTCTCTCGATTGCGGTTGCAAAGGTAGACATTTATTTTGAATCTGCAATAGCATTCTGATTTTTTCTTGTATAAAATCTCATTTTTCTATCTGTTTTGTCGCAAATATGGGTTGTCGGGGGGATTTGCATTGTTTCAGAGGGCGTGGATACCAGGTTTGTGAGGGAGAATATCCGATGTGCAGTAGGGCTCATGTTATTATTGAACTTATATAGTAGGAATGGGTAGTTGGGTAGAAATATGGTTCCAGACTGATGGTGAAATAACGATAGAGAAAGTTATAGCCTTATTTTATTAGGAAAACGGAACTTTAAAAGATGATTTTAAAACTTATTGCTTGAAAAATTCGTTATTTAGCAATAAATGGTTATTTTTGCCTTCCTAAAAATGAGACTAATATAAAGATGTAGTAAATAAAAGTATTTTGGTATGATGAAAACAGCCAAATTGTTGCTGTATTGCCCTGACAGACCTGGAATTCTGGCAGAAGTAACAGACTTTATAACGGTAAACAAGGGCAATATTATCTATCTGGACCAGCATGTAGATCATGTGGAGAATATCTTTTTTATGCGGATAGAGTGGGAATTGAAAGATTTTTTGATTCCTCAGGAAAAAATAGAGGATTATTTTGAAACGTTATATGCACAGAAATACGGAATGTACTTTCGCTTGTATTTCTCGGATGTGAAACCGAGGATGGCTATTTTTGTGTCTAAAATGTCGCACTGCTTGTTTGACTTGCTGGCACGTTATACGGCAGGTGAGTGGAATGTAGAGGTTTCTCTTATCATAAGTAATCATCCTGATTTGCAACATGTGGCAGAAAGGTTTGGCATTCCTTTTTATCTTTTCCCTATTACCAAAGAAAACAAGCAGGAACAGGAAAGAAGAGAGATGGAGGTGCTTGCCAAGCATAAAGTGAACTTTATCGTACTGGCGCGTTATATGCAGGTTGTTTCCGAGCATTTGATAAATGCGTATCCGAACCGCATTATTAATATTCATCATTCTTTTCTGCCGGCTTTTGTGGGGGCAAAGCCCTATCACGCCGCTTTCGAACGTGGCGTGAAAATTATAGGAGCTACCAGTCACTATGTGACTACCGAACTGGATGCTGGTCCTATTATCGAACAGGATGTGGTGCGTATCTCGCATAAAGATACGGTGAATGATTTGGTGAACAAAGGTAAGGATCTGGAAAAAATAGTTCTTTCGCGAGCTGTTCAGAAACATATCGAAAGAAAGGTGCTGACTTATAAAAATAAAACGGTTATATTTAGCTGATTTTATTAATGTGCTACACTTTATAGAATAAATAAAAGGCAGGTTGATATGAAAGTGGCAATAATCAAATATAATGCAGGCAACATTTGTTCTGTGGATTATGCGTTGAGGCGTCTTGGGGTGACTCCTGTTATAACAGCCGATAAGGAGGAATTGCTTAGTGCGGATAAAATTATCTTTCCGGGTGTAGGAGAAGCTGAAACGACCATGCGTTTTCTGCGTTCGCGTGGGATGGACCGGTTGATAAAAGAACTTAATCGGCCTTTGCTGGGTATCTGTTTGGGTATGCAGTTGATGTGCAGGCATTCGGAAGAAGGTGATGTAGATTGCTTGGGTATTTTCGACACGGAGGTGAAGCGCTTTGTACCATTGAAGCATGAGGATAAGGTGCCGCATATGGGCTGGAACACGATAGGACAGACATGTAGTGGCCTGTTTGAGGGCTTTACCAAAGAAGAATATGTATACTTTGTACATAGTTACTATGTACCGGTTAATGATTGTACGGCTGCTGTGACGGATTATATCCATCCGTTCAGTGCTGCTTTGCATAAGGACAATTTTTATGCCACCCAGTTTCATCCGGAGAAAAGCGGTAGTGTCGGCGAACGTATTCTGAGTAATTTTTTGGCATTGTAACAGTATATATAATAATAGTATATTCCTTAATATGATAGAACTTATTCCGGCCATTGATATAATTGATGGAAAGTGTGTGCGGCTTTCGCAAGGCGATTACAATAGCAAGAAGGTGTATAATGACGATCCGTTGGAGGTGGCGAAAGAGTTGGAGGCTCATGGCATCAGACGTCTGCATGTCGTCGATTTGGATGGAGCGGCTTCTCATCATGTAGTCAACTATCGTACGTTGCAGCGGATTGCTTCAGGTACTGCATTAGAGATTGATTTTGGAGGTGGAGTGAAGAGTGATGAAGACTTGAGAATTGCTTTCGAAAGTGGTGCGCGGATGGTTACGGGCGGAAGTATTGCGGTGACCAATCCGGATATGTTTTGCCATTGGCTGGACTTGTATGGACAGGAGAAAATAATATTGGGAGCTGATGTGAAGGATGAGAAGGTGGCCGTCGGTGGATGGAAGGAAGAGAGTGTCTGGAAGCTGTTTCCTTTTCTGAAGGACTATCATGCTCGGGGAGTTACGAAGGTGATCTGTACGGATATCGGTTGTGATGGTATGTTGCAAGGACCTGCCGTTGCGCTCTATAAAAAGATACTGGCGGAATTTCCGGAACTTTATCTGATAGCCAGTGGAGGTGTGGGAAGCATGGCCGATATTGAAATGCTGGAGTTGGCGGGAGTCCCGGCGGTTATTTTTGGAAAAGCATTGTACGAGGGACGTATTACGTTGAAAGAGTTGGAGAAGAAACTTGCCTGAATGATGCCTGACAGCAACTGACAGGTGCATGAGAAGATAAAGAATGATGAAATAATAAA
>ERZ1504764.436-NODE-436-length-13371-cov-3.303920_pt1 | contig 13371 bp, 9 predicted proteins | sample MGYA00572319_ERZ1504764 | MGnify/ENA primary metagenome ERZ1504764 (study PRJEB39906, sample SAMEA3182069) | gut metagenome | biome: human; feature: gut; material: Stool; isolation source: human stools | place: Canada | collected 2011-11-08 ...
TTTTTACGACTTTAACCCTATTTTTTTTGTTCAGAAAAAAATGCGAAAGAGAAAAAAATAGCCCCAAAATGGGGCTATTTTTAGTGTAAAATGAAGAAAATTAGCTCTCTTAACAGCTCCCCGACAGGGGTATTTGGGTTGTCTAAACCCTTACTTTTGGCATCTGTCTCTCTAATTTTAGAAATTATCTGCATCACTTTCACACCAGTATAATTTCTCATACCCGTGATGTAGTCCTTTGCAGCCCACCCTGCCCTGAGGTCCAACCAGCGTGCAACACTCTCGTCAGTTTTAGGTTGAGGAGCATAAAATGCTATAAGTAAATTTTGAAAATAAGAGAACAACATCGGTATAAGCATGTATGCATTTCCGGTCTTCGGGTTGTCATTAAAATAATACAAAATCCGTGTCGCCTTCAACACATCACGGTTAACTATCGCGCTGCGTAATTCGTAAGCATTAAAATCCTTGCTCACTCCTATCCTCTCCTCTACAACCTCAGGAGTAACACGCCGGTCATTCTCTGGCAAAGAAAGAATCAGCTTGTCCAGTTCACTCGTCAACCTGCTAAGATCTGCCCCGATATGGTCGGCTATCATCTGGGATGATTTATGGTCTATTGCAGCGCGTCCATAATTTTTAAGATAACTCTCTATGAAAGCCGGCAATTCATAATCACGCTTCTTCTTGCTCTCAAACACCACACCCGTAGCTGCAGCCTTGGCCAATATTTTCTTTCGGCCGTCAATACTGCCGTTTTTATGACACAAAACCAAAACTGTTGATTTCACAGGTTTTTCAACATACTTTTCCAGTTGTTCCCAGTTTTTTATGTTCTGAGCCTCTTTCACTATCACAACCTGCCGCTCGGCCATCATCGGAAAACGTCTTGCCATGTCAACAATCTGACTTGAAGAAACGTCAGAGCCAAAGACAACAGACTGGTTGAAGTCGCGTTCTTCAGGAGTAAGAGCATTCGTCGAGATAAAATCCGTTATCTTATCAATATAATAAGACTCCTCGCCCATAAGAATATATACGGGCGCATAATTACCTGCACGCAAGTCGCGCATTATGCTCTCAAAAGTAACGATCTTTTTCTCTGCCATATCTTTATGCTTTATCTGAAAGACATTGCTACCAAAAAAGGACGCTGACGTTCACCGTTTAAAATAATAATGGCTAACTTTGCAAAAATTACAGAGTCAGCGGCCTGAAGACATAAACTATCTGTCTGAGGCTATAAACTCATACGCCCTAATACATGGCAACTTAAAGCCATTCAGAATGCAAATTTAATAAAATGTATCGATTAAACCTACCTCAATACGAAATAAAAATAAAACAGCAGAACGGCAAGACTCTGATTCTTGACACGCTGAGACGCAAGTTTGTAAGTCTTACACCGGAAGAATGGGTGCGCCAGCATTTTGTTCATTTCCTGACAGAGCACAAAGGTTATCCGGCATCACTCATTGCCAACGAGACAGAACTGACATGCGGTCAGAAAAAACTGCGCTGCGACAGCGTTCTATACGACTCACAGGCGCGTCCGCGCATGATTATGGAGTATAAAGCTCCAACAATAGCCATCACACAGAAGGTGTTCAACCAGATTTCGGTTTATAACATGCTGCTGAAAGTGGATTATCTCGTAGTAAGCAACGGCCTGCAACACTATTGCTGCCGAATGGACTACGCAAATAACAGCTATTGTTTTCTGAAAGAAATACCTGATTTCAGCGAACTTTAACGCCAAACTGCATTAGTTTTTTGGGCAAAGATTTATAAAGAATAAAACATTACCCCCAAAAAGTCTGATTTTTAATCATAAAAAGAGAGCGGACAAACACCTGATTCATTTTTTAATGGTATTTGTCCGCTCTTTATTATATATCTAAACTGCACAAATAAAAGTTGGCAGATTAGCCGTTCTGTGTAAGCATGAGAATATTTAACGGGCCAAAACTTCTACATACCCCTTGCCTTAAATATCTTTTCTTTAGCCTCATTGATTTCCTGGAATTTCTTCTCAGCCGCACGCCTGATATCCTCGCCAAGCGCAGCCACACGGTCGGGGTGATGCTTCAAGGCAAGGTTACGATATGCCTTGCGCACTTCATCGTCTGTCGCATCAGGCGATACGCCCAACACAGCATAAGCATCTTCCAGTGTGTCTTTTTGCAGATTCAACATCGAGTCAAGATCTTCCATATCCATGCGCATATAGCGAACGCACTCTCTCAAGGCAGAAATTTCCTCATTTGGCATAGAACCGTCTGACCTTGCTATCATTACGAGGAAGTTTAGCAGCTGCAGACGCTGACCATAGTCGAGATTCATAGCTATCTGCTCGCAGCTCTGACGTATAACATCCCTGAAAGCATAAGGATTTGTGGCATTCAGTCTCTTCTGCTCGTCAAATAGGCGCAGAAGTATGCTGTTGCCCTGCTCCACGGCTACTTCACCGAAGTTTGCACGCAAGAACTTCCGCACAAACTCCATCTCGCTGTGCATCACCTTGCCGTCTGCCTTAATAATATACGACGCCAGAACAAGCAGAGAGAACAAAAAACTGTTGCGCTGCCCCTCATAATATTGCTGTTCGCGCGTCGCGCTGCCGAAGCCTTGACGGCCAGAAGAAGTACTTCCGTATCCGTTTTTGGGCTCTCCGTCTTTGTTTACCGCATTAATTCCATAATCAAACAAGGCTCCCAGTGCCACTCCGGCCAAAGCTCCGAGCGCACCGCCGGACATAAAGCCCAATATGCCGCCTATCCATTTTCCTGCTGCCATAAATTTCTGTTTTTTACGTTTAAAGCGCCATTCGAGTCTAATATACAAGACAAGATGTCTGACATATAGTCACAAAAGCGCCATTATAATTTCATTTTTAGTATATTTTCCCTTATGCAAATATAATGCAAACGGCGGGCTGAACAAAATAAATTTATTTAATTAAACCCAAATCAGGCTGTATATCGCGGATGTATCGCCATAAACGCTCATGTTTACAAACTTTTTGGATGCTACATGCCTGAACCTTGGAAAATTCTGACGAGTATTACCAACACCCGGCTATCGCCTACATCAGGCATTTTTTTGCCTCTTTATCAGCTTATTATGCGCCAATGACGGGCTGCATCAATCACTACGTCAAAAAAAGCCGACAACTCCGTGACGCAAAATCCTATCGTCTGACGCCTGTGTCCCATTGTCAGCAGCTCTTTTTCCTGAGTCATCATACACATTTTCATGCCTTCTGACATGACCATATTCAGACTTATGTCGCCGCTTGCCGACCTTACCACGATGTTTTTGTCTAATTTTTCATCACGCTCCACAGCCCTTGTTACATAGCCTATTGTATCATAAAACGCCCTGAATTCGCTGCGGTCCATGAATATTTTGTTGCGCTCATACTTTCCGTCTGCCGATTTTGTACTTTGAGTAAGTTTGATATAAACATCCTTTCCGGCCTCGTTAAAATCAAAATATATCGTGCTATATCCAAAATCAAGCCTGCGGCTCCACTGTCCTACGCCATTATCAGCCTGTCCTGCCACTGCCCTGCCACCTTGACTGAATCCATTGGAAGCATTCTGATTTGCAGAAAAACTACGTCCGTTATACGAACGTCCGCCCTGCAAACTGCTTTTTTCGCGCTGAGAATCATCGGGAAAACGGCGTCCGGCATACGAACGTCCACCCTGTTGCGGTAACGGTTCCTTAGTTTTTGCCCTATTGGCTTGATTGCCTACAAGGTATCTCACATTGCTGTATCCGGCCAAACCGCGCTCCAGATTGCCGCCTTTTGAGCAATATCCGACTATAATTTCGTCAGCAAGAGCCATCATCTGTGCGTTGCGGTCGAATGCCGAGCGGGCGCATACCGTATGCACCTCTGGTCCGCAATGGGTTATTATTAGTAGCCGGCCACTGCCCAAAGCCGCGCTCACAGGCTCGCTCCATTGCTCATGCATGGCTTCTGCCAGCACCAATATTGCCGGAATTTTTCTTTCAAGCAATGATGAAAACACATGTTTTTCCATTGGCGACTGGTCGCCGCACATTACGCAAACCTTATCCGGTTGCAGGGTTGCAATCCATCTGTCCACTGCAGGCTGAAGTCCAGACGGCTCCTTTCTCGAGCAAAAAAATGCCATTTTTCGCAGCTGCATGATATTTTCGTTGCCCAGTTTACTTCTTATTTCCATGTTTTTCGTTTTGTTATCAAATTCAAGGTTATAATATAAATCCAAGCAGTAAGCCTAAAATTAGTCCCGGTTTTATACCGAAATGCAGATTATCTTATACTAAGATTTATGCAAATATACAAAAAAACGGCATGCCACGTATAAAAACTGATGCCGATTAATGCCTTCAGGCAATAAAAACATCATAATCTTCATACGCAGCATGCCGTAAAGTCAACACACTTGCCGTCTACATACGGCTTTTCTGGCTCTGTCCTGCTCCCGTGCCCTTATATTTGCTCTTGTCAACATTAAACTTATAGCGCACCGTAAGGCTAACTCTGCGCTGAGCCGGAGCGCCCCAAAGCGTCTCGCGCATGGAGCCATAAAACATGGTCAAGCGCTGGCGTGAGGTCTTGAATAAGTCCTTTACTTGCAGCTGCACCGTAAGCCGGTCTTGCATAAATGCCTTATATAAAGACATATCTGCCCTGAAAGACGGCTTCCTCATGTACACATTCTCGTCGCCTCCACGTGTCGTATAGCGCATATTTAGCGAAATACGGCATATTTTAGTGTCTAATGTGTTGTCAAAACGGAATGTTCCAACGGGATTGTCGAGCGGATTATGCCCGTGAACCTGCATGGCGAACCACTGCTTCTGCACGCCGAGCATAAGCGACGGATGCCACACTCCAAAAGTCGGACTTATATTAAGCGAGGCGTACATCTTGTCGTACGACTCACCGTTTACCTGCCTGAAAAGCACCACCGACGGGTCGTCTCCGTAGGGTTCGCTGTGCTGTATTATCGGATCAATTACATGCGACCATCCTGCATTCAACATTATCCACTTATATGTAAGCGCCAAGTTGACGTTGTTTGACCTTGACGGCAGCAAAAACGGATTACCGCCCTCATAAGTGTAGCGATTATCGTAGGTTATGTTGCTGCGAAGCTGGTTATAAGACGGCCGGGATATGTCTGACGCATAGCCCAACTGAACGCCAAAATCGCCTAACATGCCCGAAAGCGACAACGAAGGAAAGACATTGTTAAACACACGACTCTGTTCGCCCACATACACTCCGTCGTCATAATAGTCGAAATCTACATTCTCATACCTCACTCCGGCCTGCATGCTAAAAGGCCCAAAATGGCGGACATATTCAACAAAGGCCGAAGCCATACCCTCTTCTATACGGCTCTTGTCGTCTTCGAGGACATCTGCCGGAAGCACACCATAAAGAGTCTTGCGCACCGAATAAGAATACTCTCCGCCAAAAGACAAGGTGCCGCCAAACAGCGGAGACGTCAGCACCAGCTTTGACGCCACAAGATTGTTAAGATCATCTGATAGAGTGCTGACCTGCTGAGTTACAGGTTCGAGCCCTGTTTCTTGATAAGTTTCCTTCGTTGACATATTTTTTACAGACTTGTTCCAATACCAATCTGTATTAAACTCTATGTCATAATAAACATTTCCTTGTAAAACAGTTGCCTGAATATCAGCATTATAATAACTTTTAAGTTTTTCTAAAAGAATATTATCTTTTATAACTTCTGAATTCATATATCCACAAGCCTTATACCAAGGCTCGCGATAAGACATAAAACTAAATCCAAGGGAATTCTTGTTATCAAACGAATAATTCAATGCCAAACGCCCATAAAAATCTGTATTTTTATATACTTGATCTATTTCATTAGGCTGCATCAATGTCTTATCTATATACGTTATCTGGTCTATCCGCTTAGGGTCTAATCTGTTTTCCCTTGATATATTGAACGTTCCGCCTATGTCGAGGCCTCCGCTGCGCCAGTTCATGTTTATGTGCTCCTGCCCCGAGACATAGCCTCGCTCTTTAAGCTCACCCGACAGTCTGTTGTCAAAGCCAAAGCCCTCGCCAACAGCCTTTTTGGTGGTTATGCGTATAACCGACTTGACACTTGCGCCATATCTTGCACCGGGATTTGTTACAACCTCAACCGACTTTATATTGTCCGAACTAAGGCGTTCAAGCTCCACTTTGTCGAGCATCTTGCGCCCGTTTATATAAATTTCGGGCTCTCCGCGCCCAAAAACCTCTATTTTCTCGCTGTTTGCCGACACATTTGGTATGCGGTCGAGCAGATCTTCCATACTTCCTGCCGTCTCCAGCACCGTCCCCACCACGTTTGTCACCATGGCATCGCCCTTCAGCCTCGTCTTCGGCATGCGGCTCCTGACAACCACCTCGCCAAGCATCTGCGTGTCTTCTTGCAGACAGATGCGGCCCTCATTGCCTGTCCTGTCGGCATAAACGGTCTTATATCCCACGCCCGAAACGCGCAACAGGCGTCCTTCTGGCGGAACATCGAAACCGAAACGACCAATGCTGTCGGTCATAACGCCCGTAACATAAGCCGAATCAGGCAGCGACAAGGCCACCACATTTATATATGGTATGCCATTACCATGCGCATCCACCACCTGTCCGCTGACGTTCTGTCCTGCTGCCGTCAATGTCATCAACGTTGCCGGAAGCAGCATCATCCGCTTTATATCAACACGTATCTTTGTCATATGTTATGCTTTTTTTACTGAAAATCTTTAACCTCAAACAGCATTTCTGACTTTTTAAGGCTGCAATGCTTTTGATTTTTTCACTTTTAAGACGGATAAACCATAACAAACGTTGCACGGGCAAGCTTATATTTATTTTTTTAACAAATACGGTTAAAAACTATATAAAACAACTGAACGTCTGCCGATGAATTACGGCAGACGTTCAGAAAGACTATTATGTATAACACATGACGGTAACTTATTCAACTATCACCTTTCCGTAGTAGCTTTTGTTGCCTTTTATGGCCTTAACAATATACAGGCCGCTGCCCATTGCATTAGTGGCAATTGTTGTTCCTGTATAGCGTCCTGCCAATGCACCGTTAGAAGAATATACCTCAACGCTCTCAGGCTCAACACCTTTAATAACAATCTGCTTGTTGTCAGAGTCGTTATAAATCCTTACGGGAGATGTCTCTGCCTTAGAAACGCCCGTAGAGCTGCCTTCTTCCTTGATAATCTTGAACGAATCAAACAGTGTTGCGCTGCCTGCGTCGTTAACGGTGTATGTGCTTACAAATATCGTGTCGGCCGTTACTGTAACGTCGCTAAATGTAGGTTCGCCTGTCTGACCGAATTTTCCAGAGAAGAGTCCCCAGTAATTGTCAACTCCATGAGCCGAATATGCGTCAATCATAGCCTGTTCGTCGCGCGGCTCATACTTCTTCTTGCCGGCAGAATTGTTCAGGAAGTACAGAGTGCCTTCGTTTACGTTGAACACACCGCCCTGCTTTCCTGTCATATTCTCACGCACTCCGCCGGGAACAACGGTCTCAACCTCTTCTACGGCACCGTCTACAAGAGTCTTTGTCAGGTTGTTAACCGGACCGATAACTTCGTAGATATGGTCGTGGCCCTGCAAGGCAACGTCTATATGAAGCTCGTTGAACACGGGGAGCATGTTTTCACGTACAAGACGTCCGTCGCTGTCGCTCTGGTGCGACTGGCTGCCTGTAAACATGTTCTTATGGAATGTGGCAATGCGCCATTTAACGTCTTTATGCTCCTCAACCTGCTTTCTCATCCAGTCGGCAAGGGCGTCAAAGTAGCCTTCTTTCTTGTAGTCCTCGTAGTTTATCACCATGAACAAGGCGTCGCCCTGAACAAACGAATAAACTGTTCCTTCCATTGTAGTAGGCACGGCCGAAGTTGTGTTGAACGTGTTGTCTGTGTTAAAGTGCCATGCAAAGTTGCTGTTTGAACTTGTATCGTGGTTACCCTGCGCAACAACCAACGGATAGTTCATCCAAATATCCTGCATTGTGCTGAACCACTGCTCATATTCCCATTCAGAGTTGTTGGCTCCTGAAGTTTCAACCAAGTCGCCGTTCACCAGCACAAACTTGGCATCGGGCACCATCTTCTGTGCTGCATGGGCTGTTTTCTGAGAAACATCAAACATGCCGTCATTCTGTGCCTGGGTGTCTGTTATATAGATGAACGAGAATCCTTCTTTCTTGTCGTATGACTCGGCGGCTGTGGTAAAGTGGCCAATCTCGCTCCAACCCTCCTCGTTACCAACACGGAACGAATAGGTTGTGCCCGGTTTCAGGTCTTTTGCCAGAGCCTTATGGCTTGTGTATGAGCGCTTTGTGTTGGCCTCAATGCCTTCCACTCCGTTTTTGCTCGTCACGTAGTTAAGGTCTTTTACATCAGCAGAAACAGCATCTATTGTGATGTCGGGCTTGCTGAAATCTTCTACACTTGCGTCTGCCTTCAAGACAATCTGCACCTTGCCAGTCTTCACAGAACTGTTGGTAAACCAGGCAAAAGCCATACGCGTAGTAGGATCTCCGTTAAGTGTCATGTTGATGCTGTAAGGCTGACTTGCCGACTGCATTTCTGCCATGAGGCGTGTCAGACGTGTCCATGACGGAACGGTGTAGTTGTCCTGATTCAAACTGATTTCCTGTGCTGATGCTGACAGCATACCGGCTGAAAGGAATGCCACAACTACGCCAGACTTGATTGTGTTAGAAATTTTCATAAATAATTTTGTTTTAATGAAACATAATTAAATTTTCGTATGCAAAATTATCTGTATGGTGTTTCATCTTTCTTACAGCATAACTACGAGTTTGCAGCAAAATAATTACGAAAATAATACACCTAAAAAGCCCATATTTTAATGTACACGTAAGAGATTTTTATTAAAATGAAATAAAATCAAGGTTAAGTTACGGTTAATATAACAGGACGGACAACAGCACAGCAAATAATCTTCGGAATATGTCTTTCCGCAGAATTTTTATGACTATATTTTTACTCAAAGCGAAAAGACGCTCAAAAATCGAAAGTTTTTACCATAGAAACACTTTCGATTAAACATTTATCCAACACAATTTACATGGTTTGTTAAGTAAATGACAGTTGTTTACTTTCAAACTATTAGTGGCTGAGTTACGGGTCATAACTCTATCACTTTTGATGCAAAAGTGGCCGCTTTTCAGGTCGTAAGTCATAGGATTTTTTCTGATAAAACGGCTTGGTTTAAACCTAAATCTGTGATTAGCGTACGAAAAGATGCAGACAAGCTAAAGAAAACGGCTATATATACAACAAAGAAAATGACGCAAAAAACTTTTGCCAACAGCAAAGAAACGACAAAAAAACAAAAGCCATAACTACACGCAACAGCCTGTAGCCATGGCTTTTATCGGCAAAACAACATCAATGCTGTCTAAAACATTCTCTTATGCTGTGTAAACGTGCGCAAAGTTGCGCTTCGCTCAGTCCGGCCATACTGTTGATACAGCCCAGCATTGCCGCGCCGCCGAAATTTAGAGACTTCAGATAGTGTATCTTATCCGGCGTAACACCGCCAAGAGCCACAACCTTATTGTCCAGAATGCCCTGTTCTGACGCCTGACGGAGCGTTGCATCAGTGAAGGCAGAGGCATATCCCTGCTTTGACACGCTGTCGAATATCGGGCTGAGAAATACATAATTGCAGTTATCTTTGTGCTGTTTTACCTCTTCAAGAGAATGACACGAACGGCTGACATGACCGCTGTAACCTTCGGGCACAATGTTTCGGCGCGCGTTAAGGTGTATTCCGCGCAAACCATAAGGCTCCGCCAGTTCAAAAAAGTCGTGAACTACAATATGCGAGCGGTCTTCTGCCGACAGCTCTTCAAGCAGGCGCGCACAGTCAGCAGCCGATGCTCCGGGTTTACGCAGATGTATTATGTCAACGCCGTTGGCCAACAGACGATGAAGAAACGTGGCTTCATCTGATAAAAAAACGGGAGAAGTAACTACAATCCAAAGCATTGTTTAAGCAAAAATGAAAAGCGAAAAGTAAACAAAACGAATTTCGGCGTCTGTCTGCACAGACAAAATGCCAGACGAATACACCTTATTATATATAAGGGGCTATGAAGTCCGGACAAAAAGCCGCTACTTCATAGCCCCACACCAAAACTATTTAAGTTTCTTGATAATCAGTTCGGCAACCTTCTTGCCCGACATGAGCATACCGCCGAAGATAGGTCCCATACGGGGAGTTCCGCTTACGGCAGAAGCAGCCATACCGCAGACATAAAGTCCGGGATAAATCTCCTTTGTGCCGTTAACCACCTCATTCTCGCCTGAAACCACGTCGAGCGAGCGCTCGCCGATAACATCGCCCGTATCAGTTGCGAGGCGGATGCCGTTCTTGCGTGCTACAGTCTTGCACATCTCGCTGTCATGGCCCGTTCCGTCGATAACACACTTTGCCATAATGTTAATCGGGTCTACATGCATACCTTCACGCAAAACCGGAGTCCAGTTGACAACAACACCGCTGACAACATTGTCCTTAAACACAACATCCTCAACAGAATAGCAGTTGAATATTGTTGCTCCGGCATGAACGGCCTTATATAGCAGCGCAGAGGTACTCTCAACAGAATCCATCACAAACAGGTCTTCGTCGTAGCTCTCAAAGTTGATGTCAAAGTCTTTCACGATTTCGATGGCTTCTTTCTGCACGACAATCTGATTGAACATCATTGCGCCGCCCCACATACCGCCGCCGGGAGACAACTTGCGGTCGAACTGGGCAACTTTAAGTCCGGCCTTTGCCAGATAATATGCGGCAACAATGCCTGACGGACCTCCGCCTACAATGGCAACATCGAGGTCAAGATTACGTTCCAACTTGCTGAAATAGGTACTGATAATACCCTGTGATACTTTCTTTTCTATCATTTTATTTTATTTTTTATATAGTAAATTTCTTATTTTCAATGAGTTAAGCGTTTCCTTTCTTCATGCTTCATTGCGCTCATGCAAGCTTAGCATAACGGCATGACAGGCACATATACAGCCTGTCATACTGCTGCGCAGACAGCTTAACGCCGAGGCATTAAAGCCCACTGGCATTAAACGTCGCACTCGCCTTCTTTTATCGTCTGGCTTATACGCATGGCGCAGAAGTTAGGACCGCACATAGTGCAGTATTTTCCGCCCACATGGTTGGCCGTCTTGTAGTATTCAAGCGCACGTTCAGGGTCAAGACTAAGGTTAAACTGGTCTTTCCAGCGGAACTCATAGCGTGCCTTGCTCAGCGCATTGTCGCGCACAATGGCACCGGGATGATGCTTTGCCAGATCGGCTGCATGTGCAGCAAGCTTGTATGTCACCACGCCCACGCGTACATCGTCACGGTCGGGCAAGGCAAGATGCTCTTTCGGTGTTACATAGCACAGCATGGCAGTGCCTAGCCATCCTATCTGAGCCGCACCGATGGCACTTGTTATATGGTCGTAGCCGGGCGCAATGTCGGTTACCAACGGGCCGAGCGTATAGAACGGCGCGTTGTGGCACTTCTCTATCTGACGCTGCATATTCTCAGGAATCTTATCCATTGGCACATGACCAGGACCTTCGATAAATGCCTGAACATTCTTTGCCCAAGCACGCTCCACAAGCTCTCCCATCGTGTCGAGCTCGGCAAACTGGGCGCGGTCGTTGGCATCATAGACACTGCCCGGACGCAATCCATCGCCAAGCGAAACGGCTACGTCATATTTAGCCAGAATGTCGCAGATATCATCAAAATGCTCATAGAGGAAACTCTCTTTCTGATGCATCTGGCACCACTTTGTTATAATGCTTCCTCCACGGCTAACCATACCTGTCATGCGGTTGTCGGCAAGATGAATGTTCTGCAGACGTATGCCGCAATGGATGGTGAAATAGTCAACTCCCTGCTCACACTGCTCGATAAGTGTGTCGCGGAACAGCTCCCAAGTAAGGTTTTCGGCATGTCCGTTAACCTTCTCCATGGCCTGATACATAGGCACGGTGCCTACGGGCACAGGACAGTTGCGCACAATCCACTCTCTTGTCTCGTGAATATTTGCTCCTGTAGACAGGTCCATCAGCGTGTCGCCACCCCACTTGCAGCTCCACACAGCCTTCTCAACCTCCTCGTCTATGCTCGAAGTTGTGGCAGAATTGCCTATGTTTGTGTTGATTTTCACAAGGAAATTGCGGCCTATAATCATAGGTTCTGCCTCGGGATGGTTGATGTTTGCAGGAATTACGGCGCGTCCGGCGGCAATCTCGCTGCGCACAAACTCAGGAGTGATGTGCGTTTCGATGCCAAGTTCCTTGCAGTTCATGTTCTCACGTATGGCTACATACTCCATTTCAGGGGTTATTATGCCCTGCTTTGCATAGTAAAGCTGGCTCACCTGGCAGCCTTCCTTAGCCCTGAGAGGCAGGGCTATATGCTCAAAGCGGAGAGAATCGAGCGAGTGGTCATCACGCCTCATGCGTCCGTATTCAGACGAAATCTCCTTCAGGCGTTCCACTCCTCCACGCTTCAGTATCCACGGTTCGCGCAATCGCGGCAGGCCTTTGCGTACATCAGTGGCAACGTCAGGGTCGCTGTAAGGACCGGAAGTATCATAAATATACACAGGAGGATTAGGACGCTCCGTGCGTTTGTCACCATCAACGGTAACCGTGGGAGTCTGCTTTACGACACGCATGCCCACACGAATGTCGGGAAAGAGTTCACCCTTGAGGTAAACTTTCTCTGAACCCGGATAAGTTATTCTTACATTATTTTCCATAAATATATTATAAGGTTTGTTCTTTTTGATTTATCAGATCTGCTATACGGCGCATCTCGCTGACCGGATCAGCGGCACGCAGGATGCTTCCGCTAAGGGCTATGCCCGTAACACCTGCACTGAAAAGGTCAGGAATGTCGTCGTAGCCAATGCCGCCAATAGCTATCAGCGGCAGGTTTATTCCTCTGTCGTGCATCTGCTTAAGCAGACGTCTGTATCCGTCGAGCCCGAGAATGGCAGCAAGATTCTTCTTTGTAGTAGTGAAACGGAACGGGCCACAGCCGATATAGTCGGCACCTTGGGCGGCAAGACGGCAAATATCGTCGAATGTGTTGGCCGTTCCACCTATTATATAATCAGAACCTAAAATCTTTCGCGCCTCGTCCACCGGCATGTCATTTTTGCCAAGATGAACGCCATCGGCACCAACACGCTGCGCCATCATCACATTATCGTCAATGACGAACGTGGCACCGTAGCCGGCGCATAGACTCTTCAC
>ERZ1504764.437-NODE-437-length-13370-cov-7.226136_pt1 | contig 13370 bp, 8 predicted proteins | sample MGYA00572319_ERZ1504764 | MGnify/ENA primary metagenome ERZ1504764 (study PRJEB39906, sample SAMEA3182069) | gut metagenome | biome: human; feature: gut; material: Stool; isolation source: human stools | place: Canada | collected 2011-11-08 ...
GCACACGGAGCTTTTGCTCCATTTCCGAACGGAAATATGCCTCATAGCGAGTGACTACCGATATGACCTCCTGAATGTGCTTCCAGACAAGTTGTTCCAGCACGACGGCACGGATATAGTGTCCGCTGCACTTGTCCTTATTGACACGATGGGTGGAGCAGATGAAGAAGTCCTGCCGCTTTTCAAAATAGCTGGTGGTGGAGTAGTAGAGCTTCTGCTTACAGTCGTTGCAGAACACCAGACCGGAGAACATATTGCTCTTTCCCGTCGCTGTTCTGCGGTGCCGCTGCTGCCGTATCTCCTGCACCTTATCAAAGACTTCCAGAGAGATGATCGCCGGGTGGGTGTTATAGAAAATCTTGCGATTCTCCATTGGATTCTCCCGCTGCTTCTTATCCCAGATGGAGTTGGTGTAGGTCTTGAAATTGACCGTGCAGCCTGTGTACTCCATGTATTCGAGGATATAAGCAACGGTGCTTTCGTGCCAGCGATACTCGTTCTCCGGGGTCTGATGCGGCGTTTTTCGCCCCTCCCGCTGTTTGTAGGCGGTGGGGTTCAGCACCTTTTCCTTTTCCAACAGAGCTGCGATCTGGCTCGGCCCTTTTCCCTCCATGCAGAGCGCAAAGATCCGCTTCACGACCTGTGCAGCTTCCTCGTCAATCACCCATTTCTTAGGATCGTCAGGGTCACGCTTATAGCCGTAGGGAACGTTGGTGGTCAAGCGCTCTCCACGCTCACCCTTTGCCTTGTTGACGGCACGGATTTTTCGGCTGGTGTCTTTGGCAAAAAACTCGTTAAACCAGTTCTTGATGCCTGCCATGTCGCTGTCGGTGCTGTTGGGATCGATGGTGTCGAAGTGGTCGTTGATGGCAATATACCGCACGCCGTACTGAGGAAATGTGTAGTTGATATAAAGCCCTGTCAGCGAGGAATTACAACCAAGCCTACTGAGGTCTTTCGTAATCACCGTGTCCACATGACCGGCTTCAATTTCCGCAAGCATAGCTTGAAAGCCGGGGCGGTCATAATTAGTGCCACTGTACCCGTCATCCACGAAAAAGGTCGGATTCGGGAAACGGTGCTCCTTTGCGTATTGGAGCAGGATTATTTTCTGAGACGAGATTTGTCAAGGTGGTTTTCTGCGAAAGCACATCAGAAAACGCAATGGGGCTGCCGCACTTTGCTCGTGCGGCAGCCCTGCTGTGATTCAGCGCAGATATGCAAATGTATTGCCCAGATGGGTATCGAAGCCGAGCGCTTGATACATTCCCTCATCGCAAGGAGCGCAGGTGACGGTCAGGCTGGCAAGGGCGTTTTCTTTGCTCCATTCTTGCGCTGCCTGTGCCAGCAGCCAGGCAGCGCCTTTTTTGCGGAACGCAGGCTCAATGTAAAAGTCATCGAATATCCCGACATCTGTGCAGGCGAAGGTGGAAAAGCACCGGGATATACTGCACATCCCCACTGCCCGATAGCCCCGCTTTGCCACAAAGAACGTGATTTTCCCATCCCGGATGGCCTGCGCCAGCTGTTCCTGCTTTTCCTCCGTTGACGGCGCTTCTCCGATCTCTTTGAGAAAGCCGTTTTCCAGTTTTTTCAGCTGCCAGTCATCCGGGTCGGCGAGAAGCTCTACGGTGATGGGCGCATCCTCCTCCGGGGGCAGGAGCATCAGCGGTTCGCCCCATTCGTCCGCACCGTTTTCGATAAAGCCCACCGATTCCCAGAAATGGCGCCGCCAGTCATTGCCGCCATAGTTCAGCTCCGCATAACGCGCGCCGTGCTCTTTTGCCCAGTCCAGAAGCGTTCTGGCACACGCTTTTCCCGTGCCACTGCCCCGGAACTCCGGGTAGACGCAGAACTCCATGATAAAGCACTTGCCGTCCTCCGTGTTGAAGATCACCGGCATAGCAAAGCCGATGTCCTGTCCACCCCGATGGAAGAACAGGAAGAAGCAGTGATCCTGCGGCCTGCCGTAGATTTTCATCATTTGGTCGTGATATTCCGAACCGAGGAAGTATTCCAGTTCTTCCTTGTCGGAATCCGTGAAAATATCCCGCTTGTGATAGGCGTGCAGCTGCTCCCAGAAGGCAGCAACATCGTTTTCCGTGACGGCTTCACGGATGGTGATTTGGTTTTCCATTTTGTTTCCTCCAAAATTTTATTCGGAGGGCTAGGAAGCGTGAACCCTCCACACACGATTCATCTTCATAAAAACCACACCTTTCTTAATCAAATTTGTATTCAAATGCCGATTACGGCACGGATACCTCAGAAATTACCTTTGGCATTGAAATGCTTTCATCCTTTGCTCGTCCTCTTTTTCACCTTATTTCAGAGCATATTTCCACTTGCTTTCTTCTTGATAGTAGAAGAACTCGCTCAGATTTTCTTCTTTGAAAACCCGGAGCATATCACGCATATCCAAAGACAACTTGAGATTAGGCAGATTGGCAATATCTTCCCACCAAACCCGACCTTCGGAGCTGGAATGTAATTCGCCATCAAAACAAGTTGTCTTATAAAGCAGCACAACAAACCTGCACTGATTTTCACACCAGTCTTTGATACCGCAGAGCTGGGGAGAACGGATATGCAGTCCAGTTTCTCCTCCTGCACCTCACGAATCACGGCATCCGTAAAGGATTCTCCCGGCTCTATATGACCTCCGGGGAAGGTGATGCCCGGCCAGTCCCGCTTTTTCCGGTCGATCACGACAACTCGGCTGCCATCACAGATCATGCACATATTTGTAAATTCAACCGTTTCGGTTCTTGCCATTATGTTAAGACTCCTTCCTCAAAAAAGTAAAACGGATTTACAATGCTCTCCGCCCCGAACACTTTTATCGCCATTCGATACATGGCTCTTGCGTGGATACGGTCATGCCAGATAAAACGGCGCAGGACTTTACGCAGTGACCAATCCTCGCCATAGCTGCCTTTTCTGACGGTATTTTGCAGAAAATCAGGGTTAGATTCAAGCGATTCAAATCCCCGCTTGCGGCATTCGTATATGTTGCCGTCATGATCGGCATCCACAGCAATCTCCGCAAAATAATATGTATTCACATTCTTTGTATGCTCGTACATTTCATTTGCCGTGCGGGGAACTTGTCCGTAAAAGGTCTTGCGTTCGGGCGCAGCCGTTGCATTCTTATCGGGAACAGAATCATACAAGGCAAGAAAATCCTGCGCTGATTTCAGCGCAAGTGCCTTTAACTTTTTATATTCTTCTGCTGTCAGCGGTGCTTTTTCACTTTCAAAAAGCACATCAGAGTCCGCGTCGCAGATCGCAAGCTCGGAAACCTTTTCTTCGATGATGGCGATATCCATGCTTGTTACTGTTTTTTTGCCGCACCATTTGAGATAAGAGCATATTTCTGCTTGCATTTTCCGGACAGCGGCTTCCAATGTTTCTCCGCGGGTGTATGCACCTACAAAATCCACCGCATAAAGCAAGGTGTCTCTGCCGTTATGCTCCCATACACAGTTGATCGTCATATGGTATCTCTCCAATCGTCTGCTTCATGATAATAATTGAGCCTGATCTAAAGGCTGATATTCCGTGACCACTTCGAGATGCGCCTTTGAATCGCCATTCAAAACGATGACGGCATACATCAGCAGGTCATTGTAGATCAGATCGTCAAGCGTGCCCACTCGTTCGTGTATACACACAGCATAACACAGCAATCATTCTATTTTCAATAGGCGCGACGGAAGTTATCGCCATTTAGCAATATTATTTTGTGCTAAAATCTGATTTTTCGATTCTAACAGTGTCAATCATACTCTGCATCGAAATACCTATCTATCGACTTTACGGTTTTGAGGGGTATTTTGCTTGACCGCAAATATACGCACTTCCCAGCGAACGGTATCCGCTATGCAGTGATTCGCTGTTTCACAAAAGAACCGCACAGAGGCGATAACTATTTCACCCTTTTCGCTATCCTTGCTTTTCAGCGCAAAAAACAGGTGATTCTCAACCCTTAGATGTAAAAACAGGCGACACCCAACCGAAGTTGAGTGCCGCCTGTTTTGTTGTCCAATCCTGCTTGGCAGGTGCCGATTTTGTAGTTTTCTCAGATTACTGTCTTATCGGCACACGGCGTATGGGGGATATTTATTGCCGTATTGCGTCACTCGTCCAGATCCGGCAGCACGATCTCACCGGAGCCGGAGGGCTCCTCCGGCGCGGGATCGGGAGCCGGGTCGGGCGCGTTGGGGTCAGCCGCGCCGCATACGGTGCAGATGCCGTCCGCGTACCGGTGTCCCGCCGCCGGGATGACCTCCGTGAAGCTGTCGCCGCACACGGTACAGGTGTACGTCCGCACCCCCGCCTCCGTGCAGGTGGCCACCGTCGTCACCGCGGCGGTGTAGCGGTGGCCCAACGCCGGTGTAAAGCTGTCGGTGTAGCTCCTGCCGCAGGCGCAGGTGTATGTGGTGTAGCCCCCCGCCGTGCAGGTGGCCGCCGTCACCTGCTCCTTGTACGCATGGGTGTGGCGGACACCGCCGCTCTGGCCGGTCTGATGGCCGCATACGGTGCAGACGCCGTTCTGCAGCGTGTGCGCCGCCGAAGCCGTCTTGTCGCCGCAGATGGCGCACACCTGCCAGTGGCCGCTGTCATCGTCCTCCCAGCGGTAGCTGTGGTTCATGGCGGGCAGCGGCGTTGTCCGCACCGCCGCGCCGCAGCTGTCGCAGGTGTAGACCACGGAGCCGTCCTGCGTGCAGGTGGGCTGGGTCACGTTGGCCGTCAGCTGCTCATGAGCGCAGTCGGTGTCGCCGGTGGTTTCCCCGGGGCTTGCGCTGCCGGTCTGCTCCGTGTCCGGCCGGTCGGGCGTCTCGTCCGCAGGCGTCTTTCCGCCGCAGGCGCACAGCGATGCCAGCAGGCACAGCGCCAGCAGCGCCGCCATCCATTTCTGTTTCATACGGATGCTCCTTTCTGCCGCAGGGCGCGGACAAAGGGAAGAAGGCGGGCGGCTGTGCCGCCCGCCTTCCGTCGGTGTTTGAGATATGGATTACGGCAAATCCGGCAGCTCAATGGGGCCGCTGCCGCCGGAGCAGACGATCACGTCCGTGGCTGCCAGCTCCAGTACCTTCATCTCAGGTGCAACGTACTTCATAACGATCTTCCTCCTTTACAGATTTTTGTTAAAATTGGTCACAAGTCCAACCGTAGTTAAACAGAGCCGTCACGATCTCGTACAGCGCGGAAGTCGTGTCGCCACGGTCTGTCAGCACCTTGTACATCCCGTTCAGGTAGGTATTCGCGTTGTACGTCAGCGCGTCACCCGTCCCTGTACCGGTATGAGCGGTAAACGTAAACGCATCGTCCAGTTCGCTCGCGTTCAAGCCGGTATAGTCGAAGTAGTAGCAAACCGTGCCATCGCTCAACGTACTCTGCTTGAACTCCTTGTGCTGGGTCGAATCGGAGTTCACCGTGAAGTACACATCGTCAATGCTGACATTGCTGTCCAGAACGAACTTCACGCGGATCGCAAAAGCGTTCGTCAGAACCAGAGACTTTGCTTTGATCGTCACGCCGGTACCCGGAATCCGATTATTGACAGCCTGCACCGCCGCAAGCTGCGCGGTGTAGTCGTCTGCCGCGCCCGCATCCACGATCGAGCTTACCAGCGTATCCGTGCGATAGTTCATGTACTTCTGAGATGCCGTGCCGTAGGCTACCAGACTGGCGATCAGCTTCGTGTACTTGCCGTCCTTATTGGCCTCGCTGCTCAGCAGAGCATTGCAGTACATTGCCACGCTGTAGTCATCAACGGAATAGATGACCTCGTTGCCATTTGCATCCTTCGCGTACATCTTCGCCTTCAGCGTATCATTCATACGCTGGGGGTTGATACCGGTGAACGCAAACTCATAGCGTTTGGTGGTATTGTTGTAGTTCCCGTTCAAGACCTCAACGGTGTCGTAGCCCTTGATATCATCGTTGTAGAACTCGAATACCATCTTCTCGGAGGTGTAACCCTCGGGCAGCAGAACCTTGTAGGTCATCGTCAGGGTATTGCCCAACGTCAGGCTCTTGTTGACAGTGATCTTCGCGTCCTCCGGAACCACAGTGTAGCTGCCATCCTCATTCATGTTGGAAACATATCCCGCAGCCACGAAGTTGGTGTTCTCGCCCTCCGCCTTGTTGTTGGCGGGGTCGAAGCCCACGAACGTACCGCCGGTGACCTCAATATTGGCCTCCTTAGACTGATAGTGCTCGTCGTAGCAGTTCAGCGTCCAGTCGGGGGTGAAGCCCTTATAGGTGCCGCCCTCGACGTAGACATTACCGCGCTCAACGTAGATCAGATCGAAGTGGGGATCAGCGGTGTTGGTGATCTGCTGCGTGTAAGTACCGCCCTCCAGCGTGACCTTGGCAATGGGAGAACGCACCCACACGGCCATAGCCGCGCCGTTGTCCTCAACAGCGGTGACGGTACCTTCACCCTTGATGGTCAGGTCGCCCTTCGCCGTCACATAGAACAGGCCGCTGATACCGCTGCCGGTGATGTTGTGGCCGGCCAGATCGATGGTGACCGGATTCTCACCCTTGACCTCGTAATAGGAGCTGGTGTTGATATCCGTCAGCAGGGTAATGGTCGCGCCGTCCTTCGTATCCTGAGCCGCAGTGATAGCAGCCTGCAGCGTGTCATACTTGACGTCGCCGATCGCCGCAACGGGATTCGCCTTCGCCACCTTATACATGCCGCTCTCGTCCTTGTTAGCGACATAACCGGCAGCCAGCGTCGCGCCGTTGACGGCGGGGTCAGTGGAGAAGCTGCCGCCGGAGACAAGGATCTGGGAGCTATCCGTCAGTGCGGGATAGTTCGCAGCCTTGTCAAAGACCAGCGCGGCGCAGGGAACCTTGTTCTTGCTGTCGCCAACATAGCCCTCAGCAGTGCCGGTGCAGTTGAACGTACCGCCCGTGACCTTCACAGTACCGGCGCGTGCAACGATGCCGGCGCCATTGGTGATGTTGAAGGTGCCGCCGCTGACGGTGACGTTGTCGTTCCACGGCGCATAGATGCCGCAGGCGATGTAGCCCTCGGTCACAATGCCGCCGATGAAGGTGCTGCCCTTGACGAGGATCGTGTTGGGCTTGCCGTCACGCTGGCTGCCGTTGCCGGCGATGACAGCGTTATCGGTGGCGATCAGCGTTGCATTGTATCTGATCTCGATGGTCGCGCCGGTAGACTTACCGGTGATCACCGCGCCCTCGCGGCCCTTGAGCGTGCCGGAGTACACGGTCACCTTGGCGTTGTTGCCGACTGCCACGGCCACGTTGCCTGTGGACTCGATGGTGCCGACACCACCCGTGCTCTGAATGTCCGTCGTGCCGTTGATGAGCAGCGCCGTACCCGTGGCCGTAATGTTGTGGCCAGCCAAGTTGAGGTGTACCGTCTTGCCAGCGGGGAACACGGCAGTCTCCGTCAGCGTGACATCCGCCAGCAGACGCACGGTGGAGCCGCCCTTGGCGGCATCAATAGCCGCCTGCAGCGTCTCGTACTTGACGTTGTTGACCTTGGCGACGTAAACGCCTTCCTTGACGCCGAAAGTACCGTCAGCATTGGCGGTAGGAATGTAACCGGTGGCGCAGTATTCTTCCTTGACCGCGCTGGAGAACGTACCGCCGGAGACGGAAGCGTTCGGCTTATCCCACGTCTGCTGGCTGTTGTTTTTCCAGCCATAAGCCTGAACCGCACCGACACCATCAGCGCTGGTAAACGTGCCGCCGCTGATGGTCATGGTGGGAGCACCGGCGGGATACGCGCGATTCACGATGGAAACAGCCGCGCCGTCAGGGATGGAGCCGTCGCCGGTCTTGCCGGAAACGTCACCGTTGCCGGTGGCGCTGATCGTACCGCCTGTCACATTCAGAGTGCCTGCACACATCTGAACGCCGCCGGTCACGCCGTAAACCTCACCGCCGCTGATCGTCACCGTACCGGCCTGCGGATGATAGATGGCCGTATCCTTGTTGGAGAACACCTTGCCGCCGCTGATGTTGATGGTGGTATTCTCCAGAACGGAAGATCCGTTGCCGGCGATGGCGTAGCTGTCGCTGTAGACCTTACCGCCGTTGATATTGACGATAACGCCCGCCGTCGTGTTGCCCTTCGCCGCGCCGAAAACGGCGATCGCCGCCGTCGTGCCGGTGATCTCGCCGCCGTTGACGTTCAGAATCTCCTGACCGTCTCTGGTGCTGCCATACGGCTTGGGCTGGCCCTTCATGTACACACCGTAGTTGCCGGAGATCTTGGTGCCGTCCTCAACGGTGATGCTGGCCTTGATGCCGTTCTTACTGCTGGCAATCGCGAATTGCACACCGTTTGTCTTGCTCTCCACCGTCAGGTTCTTCAGCGTGGTGGAGTTGGAGCTGCCGCCGACATACAGCGTACCGTAAGTCGTACTCGCGTTGGTATTCTGGATCGTACCGTTCTGGATCGTCCAGCCGTTGACCTTGAGGTACACGGTAAACCTACCCGCGCTGGTCACGGTGTAGCCGCCCAGATCGATGGTAACATTCTTTACCGTCGTTTTCACATCGTAGGTGCTCAGCTCGTCGGTACCCAGATCGATGTTGCCCAGCACATAGATGGTCTCGTTCGCCTTAACGGCATCAATAGCCGCCTGCAGCGTCTCGTACTTGACATCACCGATCTGCGCAACGTAAGCGCCTGCCTTGACGCCGTAGGTGCCGTCAGCGTTCTTCACGGGGATGAAGCCCTCCGCGCAGTACTCCGCGGGAACCGCGCTGGAGAACGTACCGCCGGAGACGGAAGGCTTCGCGCCGACGCTGGCCGCAGCGCTGGTAATGCGCCAGTTAGTGACATTCAGATTACCACCGTTGATCGCCAACGTGGGAGCTACGCTGCCGGCGATATCCATCACGATCTCGCCGGTGAACTTGGCATCGCCGCCGATCGTGGTCTGGCCTACGGATTCGTCCGCTTTATAGGCATCCGTCCACAGCTGACCCTTGATCTCGCCGCCGGTGATATCGGCCTTGAACCAGTTCTGGATCGCGGAGTGGTTGCTGGTGATCGTACCGCCAGAGACATGCAGCACACCCAATGCACCGTTCTTAATGGCGATGAAGTTATTCTGCGTAAACGTGCCGCCCTTAATGGTCAGCGTACCCCCCTCGTTACAATCGCCGTTGCAGATCAGGGAGCTGCCGACCATGGAACCGGTAGGATTCGCCTTCTTGTAGCCGGAGTTGTTGATCACGATACCGCTTTCGATGGTCATCGTGCCCTGGTTGCGGATGACGTAGTAGGAGGTCTCACCCACAGTACCAGTGTCATCACGCTTGATGGTACCGGTCTTAGCCGCGCTGGTGTCCTGAATGGTGATCGTACCAAGGTTGCTCAGCGCAGCCTTAGCCGTACCGGTGCCGCCGCTCAGGGTCTTGCCGTTCAGGTCGAGAGTCAGATTCTTCTCCTTTGCGATCTCGACATTCTCGTTTACGTTAGTCAGTAGGATAACGGTCTGTCCCGCCGTAGCCGCATCGATAGCCGCCTGCAGCGAGCCGTACTGCTTGCTGCCAACGGAGGCAACAGCTTCCACCGTCTTCAGGACGATCTTGTCCGCCGTCGCGTCCCCAGCCTTCCACTTGAGTGCGTCAGTCAGCTCAACCTTGTTGCCATTTGTATCCTTCACGGTAGAGCCGAGAGGCAAAGACGTTTTCCCTTCGGGAATGGTGTACAGCGCGGCGGTGTTTGCGCTCTTGGTGTTGTCCTCCGCCACGAGGTTAAACGCATTTGCATCCGTGTGAGCGCCAAGATACAAGCCGACATTCTTGATTGTGGTGTCCCCGTCCTGCTTGCTGATATCAAAGTAGTTGCCGGTGGCGGTGACAGTGCTCGTGATATCCCACTGGGAAATGTACTCAAACTTCACGGGGCGTGTGCTGGTGACCTTGTTGTCGGTGAAGTTGATGGTGGTCAGGGACCTGAAGTCGCTGCCCTGGCCCTCGTTATCGCCCTGGGTCCAGTTGCCGTAGGCAGGCCGGATCCATGTGGGGTTGGAGCTGTTGGCATCTGTAGTATTGGTGTAGTTCTTGAACTCACACCCGTTAAACGTCAGCGTCTGAGCCGCGATAGCGCCCACAATGATGCCATTGAAGGTGCAGTTGTCAAACTTCAGCTCGCCCAGCTGGCTCCAGGGAGAGGTGTACAGCTGATAGTTGAAGCTCATGACGTTGTTGAAGGTAGTACCCTTGAACGTCACGTTGGTGTAAGCGGGCAGCGCCAGCAGCAGGGATGTGCCGATCTTGTCGATGCTGGTGTAACCCGTGACGCCGCTGGTGATGGAGCCGCCGACGAACACAACGCTCTTGCCGTTGGCGCCGTCGTTCTTCTCACCCAGATAGCCGTTCTCGCCATAGGCGTTGAGCTTGGAGTGATCGGGGGTCTGGCCCGTGGTGTCGTCGCGCACACCGTTGCCCAGCACGCCGTTGGTGTCATAGGCGTAGTTGCCCACGGTGACATACATGGTGCCGTTCAGGCGATTCTGCGCGTCGATATACGCCTGACGGGTCATAGCGCCCAGCTGCTCCAGCGTGTAGGGGTTAGCCTCTGTGCCGTCGCCGTCAGCCGCCTCGACTACGCCATAGGTGCCGTTATCGTTGGCTTTGACCTCGAAGCCGTCAGCGCAATAGTCGTTGGACACCTCGCTCGTAAACGTACCGGCAGAGATGTTGAACTCATTCTTGGCAGCATCTGCGGTCGTTGTTGCGGTAATATCAAACTTGCCGCTGATACCGGTGCCATTGGCTTCGATGGTGGTCTTCAGGGAGCCGCCATCGATATCCTTCTGGAGCAGACCCTTGGTGCATTCGGTAGCGTCGACCTTATTCAGCGTCACCGTTGTCGCCTTGGACACCACGATAGCTGCCTTCTCACCAAGGCCGTTGAAAGTAGTATCGGCGACTTCGATCTGGCCGCCATCAACACCTTCAGAATAAGCCTTGATACCACGGGTGCCGGTAAAACTGCTGTTCTTGATCTCGGTGCTTCCGCCGTAGTTCCACAGATTGTACAGGCCGGTAGCACCGTTGGTGAACTTGCAGTTGTCAAACACCGTCTTGCCGTACTGGTTGTTGCTCACACCATTGGGGAAAGTGCAGTTGGTGTAGGTCACAGTGTTCTCCGCCGCACCGGAATTGCGCAGCCATGTGGTAAAGTAGTTGGTGCTGTGGCCGTAGTCGCCGCCATAGGTCGGATTCAGCTTGCTCAGCGCCAGTGCCTCGAAGCTGACGTCGATGTCGTAGTTCTGATCCGCCAGAATGGCCAGCCCGCCATTAATGCAGATTTTGGCATCGTCAGTCGTACCCACGAACTTCACCGCCGTAAGGCCGGTCAGGCCAGACTTCGCCACCTGTACCCAGCCGGTAGCGGTCACATCGACCTTGCCGCTGATTTCATAGGTGACAACGCCGTTTGCATCAGGAGTCGCCGCGTCAATAGCATCTTCCAGCGTCTCATAGCTGGTGCCATTGACACTCACAGGCTTCACCACAGTGGCCTTCGGCACAAACACCTCCACGCCACCCACGGTCACCGTGGTGTTCTTGTTGGTGTCGGCCGTCTGCTTCTTGTCGTTCCACAGAGTCTTGCCGCTGTTGGAGCCGGCGGCGAAGCCGGTATCCGTGGTCTTATCGTCCACGGTGATGGTGGCGCCGCCCGCCATCAGGCTGGTGTCGATCTCGATAGCCGCCTTGCCCGTAACGGGAGCGGAAGCCACAAACTTGGTGTCCGTCACCGTCAGGTCGGTCTTGGCGATAGCGCCCTCGTTGTACACCAGCACAGCCTTACCCACGCAGTTAAAGGTGCAGCCGTTGAACGCGACGTTCTGCGCGCCATACGTCCAGACGTTGTAGGCGTCCGGGCTCTCCTGCTTGAAGGTGCAGCCATTGAACGTCTCGTTGCCGGCATACAGGAACACCATGCCGTTGATGGTGCAGTTGTTGTACACCAGCGTGTCGGCGTGCTGCAGGCCGATGTAGTTGCCATTGGTCTTATAGTCGAAGATCACGTTGTTGAAAGTGATCTTCGCACCATGCAGGGCCACGGCAGCGGACATGTCGAAGGAGACATCCGCACCATCGGCAGCCGCGATAGTGAACGCCTTGCCCGTGTAGTTCAGGCTGCCGTTCAGTGTGTACTCGCCCGCGTTGACCACGATGGTCTCGCCGTCCGCAACAGCCGTGATCGCCTCGTCCAGCGTCTCGTACTTCGCCTCGCCGATGGTAGCGACAGTCACTGTCTCGCCCTCGCTGCCGATGGTACCGCCGCCGCCCTCGTCCTCACCGGTGAGTTCGGGGTTGCCGGTAGTTCCCCCCACCGTGTTGTCATCGGACGTGTTCGTCTCCTCGACGATCGCGTTCTTGGTTTCGCCGGTGTCGCCCGTGGCGTACACCGGCGTCGGCAGCAGAGAAAGCATCATTACCAGCGAAAGCAGCAATGACGCAACTCTTTTGCCCATTCTCGTTTTGCTCATGTTCCCCCATCCTTTCTTTTTTTCTTTTGGGATCTCCGGATCAGATGTGTCCGTACACCGTGCCGGACAAGGCTTTGCTGCGCCTGACGGCGCATCGGCAAAACGCCGGGCCCCGCCGCAGCCCGATGTACGTCCTCCCTTGCGCAGCATCGGACACAGGACACGCATCCAGCAGGCCCGCCACAAGCGGGGCCGGTCGGCGCCCGCCTGTGGTCTCGGCCATCGCCCCGGCCTCGCCGGGACGAGAAAAGGGTACCCTTTTCTGCTTTGCACCCCCCTGCACAGACACGCGGATGTGCGCCTGTGCTGCGCAGGAAAACGGCCGAAAGGGGCTCGTTCTCCTATATTTGGACATACACGGGTTAGTATAGCATTATTTCGACAGATTTGCAACTCGATTCCCGCGCAAAATTTATTGACACATTCTATTAAATATGGACAAACGCATAGGCAAAAAATGTCTCTGCCCCTGCCCGCAATAAAAAACACCACCCGTCTGGGTGGTGTTTTTGGCAGGGGCAGAAAGGCTCGAACTCTCGACACGCGGTTTTGGAGACCGCTGCTCTACCAACTGAGCTATACCCCTATGTGGTGGGCCTTCGGGGACTCGAACCCGGGACCGGACGGTTATGAGCCGTCTGCTCTAACCAACTGAGCTAAAGGCCCAAGTCTACGCGGCTGACACGAGAAAAAGAAATGAGCCGCCACCTTACGGATGGCGGCTCACCCTTTGGCTCCCCCTGTTGGGCTCGAACCAACAACCCTTCGGTTAACAGCCGAATGCTCTACCATTGAGCTAAGGAGGAGTGTTGGCGCTACCTATTTTCCCGGGCCGTCTCCAGCCAAGTATCGTCAGCAGAA
>ERZ1504764.468-NODE-468-length-12637-cov-5.021698_pt1 | contig 12637 bp, 10 predicted proteins | sample MGYA00572319_ERZ1504764 | MGnify/ENA primary metagenome ERZ1504764 (study PRJEB39906, sample SAMEA3182069) | gut metagenome | biome: human; feature: gut; material: Stool; isolation source: human stools | place: Canada | collected 2011-11-08 ...
AATACGGATGTAGAGTTTGTATCTTATTGGGAGGGGGGAGTTCCTTTTACGCGGAATGAAGCAAAAATCTTTTGAATCAGTTTTTCAGCATCGGACTGCCGTTGATAAAAATCCTCAGTGACAAATAGTTTGAGTAAGTGCATCCGTTGTCCGTCGGGGTATATTAAGTAGTATATGCGTTCTTGGATATAAACCCAGCCTTTATCTTCACTATAATTTTGTCCTTTACGGGTGATAAGTATCTGTTTTTGTCCCGGCTTTGCCTTTTGTTCACTCCGTTTTACATCATTTACTCCGGAGATACTGTTGTTCCGTTGAATTTCTTTTTCCATATCGGCCATTGTGACTGCCTTTCCGTCCCGTCGTTCGTAGCTTTGTAGGAAGATGCCGTATCCATCGAAGAACTTTCCTTTTTTAGGTGAGTTCCATTGGAATATGTATAGGTGATAAGGGCCGGCATTGCGCTCGTAGGGAGTGCCGTCTTTTTTCTGAAGACTGCCTGGTTCCCAGTCGCTGGGGAGGGTGATGCTGTAAAGCTTGTTTTCGATAACTTTTTCTCCTTTTCCTGTCTTGTCTTTTGCAAAGGCAGGAACGCTCATTGTCAATAGAAATAGAGGTAAAGCGAGGCAGAGTAATAGTTTTTTCATATTTGTTTGTCGGGTTAATATTGTCAGATACAAATATATGGGTTATGATGAACGAATCGGAGAGCTTGTCGTACTTTTAATGTATATTAAGAATTACTACTTCTATAGTCTTGTCTTATGGGTGGCTATATAAAAAAGGGCCGCTCGTGGGCGGCCCTTCTTATGATAGTTTTCATCAGCTTATCAGTCGATGTTCGGGTTGATGCTATGCCATTGGTCGATAGTAGGCAGAACACCCATTGCGATTACTTCGTCACGCAGAGCGCACAAGTGTTCGTAGCTCTTGTCCAAAGCAGCTTGTTCTTCGGCAGTTCCGCTCAAAGCAGCGCAGTGGCAGCCTTCAGTGTCGATAGAAGTTTCCCAAGCCATCATGATGTGGTCATACTTATCGTTTGATACGTATGTACCTGCAGGCCAACGGAATGCTTTACCACCCATAGCAGCACCGATCATTTCGATAGAAACGTATGCCGGGCTTTGGAATGAAGAACGTCCGCGGAGGTTGATGATGTTGGCACCACCTTTGGTTACCTTCTGCTGGATTTCAGCCCATTGTTCTTTAGTCAGAGCGTCAGTACCGATGATGTCGGTCAAAGCCTTACCGTTTACTTTAGCTGTAGAAGCGAATACGGCCATCTGTTCGCCGTGGCCACCGTATGTACGGCAGTTTTCAACAGCGTCCATAGAGATGCCGAAGTGTTTAGCCAATTCGCTGCGCAGACGAGTAGAGTCGAGAGCGGCAAGTGTAGTTACCTGACCCGGTTTCAAACCAGAGTACAACAGAGTGATCAGACCGGTGATGTCGGCCGGGTTGAAGATAACAACGATATGTTTTACGTCGGGGCAGTATGTCTTAACATTCTTACCGAATTCTTCAGCGATAGCAGCATTGCCTTTCAGCAGGTCTTCACGAGTCATACCAGCCTTACGGGCAGCACCACCAGAGTTTACGATATATTTAGCACCAGTCAAAGCTTCCTTGATATCGGAAGTGAAAGTGATGTTTACACCTTCGAAACCGCAGTGGAACAGTTCCTCAGCAACACCTTCCAGACCAGGAGCGTACGGGTCGTACAAGCAGATGTTGTTAGTCAAGCCCATCATGATGGCAGTTTGAGCCATGTTCGAACCAATCATACCGGCTGCGCCGACGATGGTCAGTTTCTCGTTAGTTAGAAATTCCATAATCTTTATTATTTAAAAGTGAATATAAAGGTCTCTTTTTATATTTCTCGCCACAAAGATAATAAAATTAGCATAGACTTGTTCATAGAAGAAAGTTATCTTTTAGATTGAAAAGTTATAATTATATTCAGTTTACATTCGCCGGCAGGTTTTAGGTGGGGAGTATGGGGTGTTATTTTGTCTGTTCGGCCTAAAAATGAGCTTCCCGATTTTGTTCTGCCTGCTGTTTCCATTATCTTTGCCCGAAAAGTAGAAGATTATGAGCATCGAATTAGGAAAATTCAACAGACTGAAGGTCGTGAAGCAGGTGGATTTCGGTATGTATCTCGACGATGATATAGAGGGTGAGATTCTTCTGCCCAAACGCTACGTGCCGCAAGATTGCAAGGTAGGCGACGAACTGGATGTCTTTATCTATCTGGACAACGAAGAACGTCTGGTGGCCACTACGCAGCAACCGCTGGTGCAGGTAGGCCAGTTTGCTTGTCTGGAGGTAGCCTGGGTCAACCAGTATGGAGCTTTTCTGAACTGGGGCTTGATGAAGGACCTGTTTGTGCCTTTCAGCGAGCAGAAGATGAAAATGCAGGTGGGCAAGCGTTATGTCGTTCACGTTCATCTGGACGAAGAAAGTTTCCGGATTGTGGCTTCGGCTAAGGTCGACCGTTATTTGTCGAAGGAAAAAGCCGACTATGTGCCGGGACAGGAAGTGGAAGTGCTGATCTGGCAGAAGACCGACCTGGGTTTCAAGGCCATTATCGAGAACCGTTTCGGAGGATTGCTCTACGACAGCGAGATATTTCAGCCGCTGCATACCGGTATGCGCCTGAAGGCATACGTGAAGCAGGTACGCGACGACGGCAAGATAGACCTGATGCTTCAGAAGCCCGGCGCAGGCAAGGTGGACGACTTTGCAAAGACGCTGCTCGAACATATCCGCAGCAACGGCGGACGCACGCCGCTGAACGACAAGACACCGGCCGAAGAGATATATGCGATGTTCGGTGTCAGCAAGAAAACGTTCAAGAAGGCAGTGGGCGACTTGTACAAGAAACGCCTGGTGGTGCTGCAGGACGACGGCATTGTGCTGGCAAAAGAATAGGGATTTCCCTATCAGGGAATAGAGTATGTGACGAGGGAGGGGAATTTACTCTCCCTATTTTTGTGCCATGAGCAAGGCACCGGAGCGGAAATGACCGGCGTTTGACAGGCTTCGCACCAGAGAGTAGAGAGAACGGAGCCGGAATCCTTGCCGATAGTAACATGAAGAAATCAATACTTTAAAAAAGGAGGGAACCATGAAACGATTTATCATCCTGTTTTGTACCGTTCTGGCAAGTACTGTTTTGTGTAGTGCTGCGATGAGCAGCAGCCGTGTGCGTCTTGAAGCCCGTTTCCTGACGGACAAAATGGCTTACGAACTGAAGCTGAGCAAAGCACAGTATAACGATGTGTACGAAATCAACTACGACTTTATCGCGAACATCGGTTCGTTGATGGACAATGTGCTTCGTGGCGAAGAGTGGGCATTGAACCGCTATTACGATTGTCTGGACATCCGCAACGACGACTTGCACTGGGTGCTCAACCGTAGCCAGTACGGCCACTTCATTCAGGCAGCCCATTTCTACCGTCCTGTTTATGTATCGGGCGGACGTTGGAATTTCCGCATTTATCTGACTTACACCAATCATAAGCATTTCTATTATCCGTGTCCTCCACACTATAAGACGTATTGCGGTGCACATGCTCGCCCTCGTCACAACCATGTGAGCTATTATAAAGGACGTTACCATCATGCGTTTTACGCGGGCAGTTTCCGCATCCGCGATGGTAAGCACTATCATTCCAGCCGCCGTTCGGACTTTGGAAGCATCCGCTTGCGTCCCGGTTCGTCAAAAGCTCCCGACTGGAAAGTACCGAGTCGTCCTAAACCCAAACCCGAAAAGGCTCCGGTGAAAGTCATTCGCCCTAAAAAAGACAAGGATAAGGCCCCGGCTCACCGCCCTTCAAGAGAACCTTCGAGAAAGGAACAGAACGACCGTGCTTCGTCCAACTCCATACGAAAAAGGGCGTGAAATGTACGATTTTTGCCGGCGATGTTACGTAGAGTGAAGTTTTTGTTACCAGAATGCAAGTGATGAAGAATGCTTTCAGAAAATGTATGAAGCGTTACAAAAACGTGACAATGACTCTGTAACTTGCTGATTATGACGATTGTCAGTTTTTGTCAGTTACTTTTTCTTGTGTGTAATTCCCATTTTATTTAATTTTAGACACTGATACAGAGGGGCTTCGAGCAACGCTTGTGTTGCTCGTGAGCCACACTTGTGTCGTTCGTGAGCCGTGCAAGTGTTTCTCGCGAGCCGTGCAAGTGTGGCTCACAACGGCTACAGGTAGTTCTTGGTGCTGAAGTAGATGTTTGTGTTCGCCATGTGCCACTTGGCGGTTGTAAAGTCCCTCTTTGTAACAGCTGTTAGGGGAAAAGAAAGGTGAAAGGGTGAAGGCTGTAGCCGGAAACAACACTGTCTGAAGACAGATGTTTTTCTCTCCTTTCACGCTTTCACCGGCTTCTAACTGTTGATTATCAGTGGAATGTGGTGAAAGGTGAAGTCTCACACTGGCTTCACAATTCTTTTGATTCACTTTCCATTTCTTCTTCCCCTTCCTCAGCCTGTGTATGGAAACTTGCAAGAGCTGCACCGCGCAGTGTGACATTGGCTATGTCCACCTTTGCGGCCTGTTCCTCACTGATGAGGCCTTTCTTGGCCAGCCGTTCGGCGATGAGGCGGAAGTAGCCTTCCTGGCTGTCACGCAGACGCCCGTCGGGAGTGAAAGAATTCTTGTAATGCTTGGGCTTGGGGATGATGGATGCCAGGAAGATACACTCTTCCAGCGAGAGCTGTGAAGGCCGTTTGTCGAAGTAGAAGTCGGCTGCTTCGTGAATACCATAAATCAGAGGACCCCATTCGGCAATGTTCAGATATACCTCGTACATACGCTCTTTGGACGTGAGGTGTTGCCCTTCGATCAGCCAAACAATGAGCGCTTCTTCCAGCTTGCGGGCTATGTTCTTGTTGCGGGTCAGGAAGACGTTCTTGACCAGTTGCATCGAGATGGTGCTGCCTCCCCGTGCAAACTTGCGTACTTTGAGGTCGTGTATCAGGGCTTCGCGCAGTGCGTCGGGCAGGAATCCGTGATGATAGAAGAAGGCACCGTCTTCGCTTTGCATGACGGACATCTGCAACAGGTCCGGCACTTCGGCAAGGGGAGTGAAGTGCTCCCACGACGGCCCTACAGGGAAGGTGCGGACAGGACGGCCGTCTTCGTAGGCCGTGTATTCAAATTCGTCGCTCATCTTGTTCAGCGGAGTGTGGCCGAATTGGCGGATGCGGAAGTTTCTGCTCTTCAGTTCCGATTCAAGGCGGAGGCTGTCCAGTTGGGCAAAGTCTACATCGAGCAGAAAATGATAAGCCAGTTCGCCTTCGGTGCGGATGCCTTCCAGGTTCTCGAACAATCCCTTGGGAAGCGAGCTGAACAGTTCTTCGGCCGGAAACCAGGGCTTGTCGGCGGATGCAGTGAAGTGCCACGTTGGCTCCGCTCCCGATTGTTGCGGGTGTTCTATCCGCATGTAGGGGTGAAAGGTGAGTGCATTGAAGCGTACCAGACTGGCACTGTCCAGCTCGACGGATTGCGGTGCCACATCGACGTGGAAGCGAAGTTGGCCGTGGTCAAGGTTGATCTTATCGGTGGACAGACGCTTGTGATAGACGTGCAGGCCGCGCACTTCGGCTTCTCCTACAAGGCAAGCAAGGCTGTTGTCGCTTTTCTCTTGCGACAGACGGCACGTAAGGCTGTCAAACTGTACCTCGGCTCCAAAACGTCGGCGGATGTAGGGGACGGTGAGCTGGGGAGCAGTGAACGTGGCATGCAGGCGGCGGTCCGACGGATTCAGTTCGCCACTGATGTTCCACTCTTGCCTGAGACTGTCTTCCTGAATGAGCATTTGAGACTGGAAGCGTCGGTCGGAAATGTGCAATTGAGGGATGTGGAAAGCAACAAAGTTGCTGTCGTTTCGTTCGTAGATATGAAGGTTGTTCAGTTCGCCGTTGCCTGGAAGCAGACCGAAAAGGAGGTCGAGCAAAGTGTTGACGCGGCGGGCGTAGTTTCTCTCTGCTTTAGGTACTTCGGGTTGGGAGTCTTTCGAGGAGGGAAGGAACAGAAAATCGTAGTTGGCTTTGCCATCCTGCTTGATGAACCGGAGCGAGAGTTCGTCCATACCGACGTGACGGACATTGATATTGCCTCCAAGCAGTGCCCACAGTCCGATGCGTACGTCGAGAGACTGCAGGGACAACAGTGTATCGCGTCCTGCGGGAACAATGGTCAGTCCCTCGACAGCAATGGTCCGGAACCCTTTCATGTGCAGCTTTTCATAGTCGATGTCGAGTCCGTAGCGTTGCTCTAAACGGGCCATGTGTTTGCCGGCTACGTGTCGTAACAAGTTTCCGCGACTCAGGAAGGCCACTGCGGCAACCAACAGAAATAGCAGCAGTATGGAGGCTGCTGCTACTTTTACATGTTTTTTGTTCATATCTTTATGCTTATAGTCTCGTCTAAATCCTTTTCGGGCACAAAGATACGACTATTTTACGTCATTCTATCGGTATGCCTTGATAGAAGTCCAGAATCTTGGTGCGGAACAGATAGTCGTACTTGGCTTGCAGTTCGTCGCTTTGGGCTTTCATCAGGTTTTGTTTGGCTTCGTTATACTCGACGGCTGTTGCCTTACCGTTGATGTACTTCTCGTTCATCAGCTGGAAGGAAGCCTGGCTGGCTTCAGTGGCGGCACAACTGCTGGTGTATTTGCTTTCGGAAGCAGTAGCGTTGTACCAGGCCTGCTGAATCTCCTTGTAGAGGGTCTTCTTGGCATTGTCCAGTTGCAGGGCATAACTCTCGCGTTGCAGGCGGGCTGTGCGTACCCGGTTGCGGGTGCTCAGCCGGTTGAATATGGGTACGCTCAGGCTGAGGCCGATGTACTTGCTGAAGTTGTCACCCATCTGCTGGTTAAACGTACGGTTGATGGTCGAGTAGTAACTGGTGCCCAGGCTTCCGTTCAGGTTGATTTGCGGATAGAAACCGCTCTGTGCGATGCGGATGCTGTGACGGCTGCCTTCCAGACGATACTGGGCTGCCTGTATGGCGGGCTTGTTGACTACGGCATTCTGGTAGATTTCGTCAGGAGGCGTCAGCGGAGTTATTTCCAGCTGGACGGAAGGTTCTTCCAGTGCGAAGCCTTCGGGCGTTTCCAGTTCGATGAGCTGGCTGAGGTCGAGCAGGGCCAGCTGATAGTCGTTGTTGGTCTGTACGGCAGTCATTTCGTCTTGTGCTACACGTGCTTTGGCTTCGGCCACTTCGGCCGGTGAGGCTTTTCCCACTTCGGCCAGGCGGCTGATGCGTTGCAGTTGTTCTTTGCTCAGGGCTACCTGTCCTAAGGCTACCTGATGCAGTTCTTTGTTGAACAATACTTGCAGATAGTACGATGCTACGTTGATGGAGATGTCTTCTTTGGCTTTCTCCAGGTCGGCAGTGGCGGCTTTCAGATTCAGTTTGGCCAGTGCGTACTGGTGCGGAATCTGCAATCCGGTGAACAGGGGGACGCTGGCACTGAGCGACATGTTGGTACCGTTGCTGCTGGTGTTGACGTATACGGTAGAGTAGTCGCCGGTATTTTCGTCGGGTACGGCGGTTTGCGTACGTCCCCAGTTCCAGCTTTGGTTGGCGCTACCGTTCACGCTGGGCAGTCGTGCCCATTTGGCTGTATTTACTTCTACTTCGCTTTGGCGGGCGGCGTTTTCGCTTTGCCTGATGTTGATGTTGTGCTCGATGGCGTATTCGATGCAGCGGCGCAACGACCAGGTGTCTTGTGCCTGCAAGCCGGTGGCAGCACAGGCTATGCAGGCTATGGTGAGTAATCGTTTCATAAGAATTGTCTCGAATGGTTAGGTTAGTGGTTAAATTTCTTCTTCATCGTTTTTGTTGGCATTGCGTATCAGGTCGTTGGTAGTGATGCCTTTCTTGACGGCTATCTTTATGCCGTCGCTCATACCTACTTCGATGGGCTGACGACGGAACTGCTGCTGTGGTACGCTGTCGGTCAGTACATAGACAAAGGTACTGTCGTCCTTGAATTCGACGCAGCCTTCGGGAATGGCGAGTACCTGGCTGGCACGTTCGAGTACGATTTCACCGTTGGCCGAATAGCCAGAGCGGATAACCACTGTGTCGGGCACAGTGACGGCTGCCTTGATTTCGAACTGATTGGCACCATTGGCTTCGGTCGACTTGGGGGCGATGTACTCCAGTTTGGCTTGGAAGGTGAGGTCCTGTAAGGCACCGATGGTGATTTTCACCGGCATGCCTTCGCTGACACGGCCCACTTCGGTTTCGTCGATATTGCCACGGAAGATGAGGTCGTTCATGTCGGCCACGGTAGCGATGGTGGTTCCGTCATTGAAGGTATTACTCATGATGACGGAGTTACCTACCTTGACGGGTACGTCCAGGATAAGTCCTTCGATAGTAGAGCGTATCAGGGTGCTGGAGAAGGAGGCACTGTTTTGGGTGATTCCCTCTTTTACAATCTGCAGGTTGTCCTTGGCGGCTTGCAGTTCTTCGCGTGCCTGGCGGACGGTGACTTCGCCTTTCTCATATTCTTCGGCACTGATCAGTTTGTCCTTGTAAAGTTTCTCTAAGCGGGCAAAGTCGGTTTCGGCCTGTCGTCCGTTGATTTCGGCCAAGCGGACGCGGCTTTCGGCAGCATTCAGTGTGCCCAGTTCGGGGATGACTTTTACCTTGGCTATCACTTCGCCCTTCTTTATCTTCTGTCCGGCTTCTTTGTAGACTTCTTCGATGATACCCGAAATCTGGGGCTTGATGAGGACCTCATCCCGTGGTTCTATCTTACCGGTGACGACGGTAGTCTTTTCCAGGTCGGCCACAGCGGGACGGACTGTTTCGTATACGGTGACTTCTGGTTTCGACTTCTGGTAGAGGAATACGAAGGTCCAGATGAAGATGCCGGCAACAATAACCAGCAATGCGCTTTTCAGAATCTTTTTTGCTTTCATATTTGATGTTTGTTGTTAGTTTATATTCTTATGTTGGGTGATTGGTTTTCGAGCGATCGTTCGAAAGGGTATCGAACGGTCGTTCGAAAGTCGTTGGAATGCTCGTTCGAACGGCATTGAAATGCGGATTTCAAAGCCGTTCGAATTACTATTCGTCGCGTATTGCTTCTATCGGTTTGATAGCCATGGCACGGTAGGCTGGTGCCAGCCCTGCCAGTACGCCAAGAGCGATGAGCAGGATACAGGTGCCGACGGCCATGCCGAAGCTGACCTGATAGTGCGTTTCGATGACTCCTTGCGGATTGGCAGCTGCCTCAAGAACCTGCAGCACCAGTACGGCTAGCGAGATGCCAGCCATGCCCGCTACGGTAGTCAGCACCATGCTTTCGGAGAGAATCTGTTGCAGGATGTCGCGCGGACGGGCACCGATGGCACGGCGGATGCCTATTTCGGTGGTACGTTCGCGTACGGTCACCATCATGATGTTCGACACGCCGATAGCGCCGGCGAAAAGGGTACCCAGGCCCACCATCCAGATCAGGATATGCACACCCGTCATCAGGGCATCCATCATGGAGAACATGGCTTCGACGTTGAGCATCATCACAGCCTGTTTGTCGTCGGGCGAGATGTAGTGGGCTGCTTTGACGGTCTGTTTCACCTGCTCTTCCACGTCGGCCACCTTTACACCTGGTTTCATGGTGAAACAGATCAGTTCTACGGTATTGCCCAGGTTGTACATCTTTCGCATCGTAGTGTAAGGCAGGGTGACGGCTTCGGAAGCCTGTCCCTGGATGTTGACATTGCCCTCGGACGAGCACATGCCTATTACCCGATAGTAGATACTGTCTACCTGTATGTATTTGCCGCAGGGGTCACCTCCTTTGGGGAAGAGACTTTCGTAGACACGTTTGCCAATCACACATACTTTGCGCGCCTCGCGGATATCTACGTCGTTGATGAACCGTCCATAAGCAATCTCCTGATGCTCTATCTGTTCGTAGTCCGGATAGAGACCTTTGACGCTGCAATCGTATTTGTTACCTTCGTAGATGGCAGTCTTGCCCCATTGGGCCACCGAAGGAGTAGCAGTCTCTATCTTGCTCAACTTACCGATTCGTTCTACATCGGCCATTTCCAGATCCCAGCTTCGTCCTTTGCGGAAGCCTTTGTATGCTTCGCCTGTCGGTTGAGCGAAAATAAAGCCTGAATTGGTGGCAAATCCTTCGAACTGTTTTCGCAATTCCTGTTCCATGCCTTGCCCACCTCCTATGAGAGCCACAAGCATGAAGATACCCCAAAAAACGCCGAAAGCTGTCAGTAGGCTTCGCGTCTTGTTACGGGTGATGGTGACGAGGATTTCCTCGCAAGTGTCTTTGTCTATTTTCATAATGAATAAGAAGCCTCACCCCCGGCCCCTCTCCCAAGGAGAGGGGAGTAGGAGGTGATACTTTATGATGAATGTATTATACCATATTATATATTAATCTCTATTTTTAAATTCTATGTCTTTTTCTCCCCTCTCCTTGGGAGAGGGGCTGGGGGTGAGGCTTCCCTTTAATCCGCCCTCAACGCCTCAATCGGTTTAATCTTCGTAGCCTTGCGGGCGGGGAAGAATCCGGCCAGCGTACCGGCAATGACCAGCGTTAGCGTGGCTTGTATGGCGATGCGCAGATCCACCGTAGGGTCGCTGAACATCTTGGCCTGGAACATGCTGGCATCCATTGTCTGGTTTCCGAAGGTGTTGTCCATCCACTCCGTCACCCCGATTCCTGCCACCATGCCGATGTAGCCGAACAAGGTAGTGATGGTAATACTTTCGATGATGATGAGCCACAGGATAGAGGCCGGTTTGGCGCCCAGTGCCTTACGGATGCCAAACTCGTGGGTTCGTTCGCGTACGGTGATGAGCATGATGTTCGACACACCTACAATACCGCTCAACAGAGTGAAGATACCAATCACCCAAATGGCTGTGCGTAGGATGCCCATGGCATTCATGGTACGCAGGTAGTCGGTGAAGCGGTTCCATATCCAGATAGCGCTGGTGTCGTCGGGCGAGAAGCGGTGGTTCGCACCGATTACACGGCGATATTCTTGTTCGAAGGCTTCGTTGCTTTCGATGGAAGTCAGGCCATCGGTAGTCAGTAGGATGTTGTTCAATTTATTCCCTTTGTTGTAGATGGTTTGTAATGTACTAAAGGGGATGTAGGCTTCGCTGGGCTCACTATTGCCCTGATCGTTGTAAAGCCCTACAACTTGATAGACCACACCGCTGGCATTGACAAACTGACCAATAGGATTGGTATGTGTCTTACCAAAAAGAATATCAGCAGATTTCTTATGGAGGACAATGACCTTACGTCGTTCTTTCAAGTCGGTGACGTTGATAAAGCGTCCTTCTGCAGTTTTGATAGCTTCAATTTCGGTGTAGTTGGGGTGTACTCCCAGCAATGATAGATTGACATATTCTTTGCCGAAACTGATGTTGAGGCTGCTCTGGCGTACAGTGGCACCCACACTGGTCACGTTTTCGGGGAATTGTGTCTCGGTGTCTGCTAGGTCTCGGTTGTCTAACTCAATGCGTCGTCCTTCTTTCAGTCCGTCATACGACAGAGTGGTCCAACCAGGAAAGATGCGGATAGAGTTGAGTGCCCGCTCGGACGAATTCTGTTCGAAGGCATGGATGAGGCCGTTGCCTGCTCCCAGGAGGACGATGAGCATAAAAATGCCCCATGCCACGGCGAATCCTGTCAGGAAAGTGCGGAGTTTGTTGCGCTTCAGGGTGCCGTATATTTCTTGCCAAAGGTCAATCATATTTGTCTTTTTTAGAAGATAGAAGATGTCATTTCATAAATCCATTTTTTCCGAACGGAGAAGCATCGTGATTCAAATTCTCTTCGATGGTGCCTATAATGCCGTCCTTAATGTGGATAATCTTGTCTGTCTGGTTGGCAACGCCGCTTTCGTGGGTCACCACAACGATTGTCATGCCTGTTTGGTGAAGATCTTTCAGAATCTGCATCACTTCGACTGAGGTTTTACTGTCAAGGGCACCGGTCGGCTCGTCGGCCAGAATGATTTGCGGGCGGGTGATAAGAGCGCGGGCAATGGCTACACGCTGTTTCTGACCACCTGACATTTCGTTGGGCATGTGGTTGGCCCAGTCTTTCAGTCCCAGACGGTCAAGGTATTCCAATGCCAGGGCGTTGCGTTTCTTCCGGCTCACTCCCTGATAGAAGAGGGGAAGGGCTACGTTCTCGACTGCATTCTTGAAAGAAATAAGGTTGAATGACTGGAAAATGAAACCAATCATACGGTTACGATACTCGGCGGCACGCGTCTCACTCAGATTCTTGATAAGGGTACCATTCAGATAATATTCACCTGTATCGTAGTTGTCCAATATACCTAATATATTAAGTAAGGTAGATTTTCCAGATCCTGAAGCACCCATGATGGATACAAATTCTCCTTTTTCGATGTGCAGGTTTATACCTTTGAGTACATGCAGTGGCGCGCCATTGTTGTAGGTCTTATTGATGTCTTTTAGTAGTATCACGACTCTCTTGATTTAATGTTTGCTCTTATTAATTTTTACTATTAGACGCACAAGTGTTGCGAAAAGTTGCAAATCGGCTGAATTTTTTTAAAAAAAGATTTTGTAGTGTCGTTTTT
>ERZ1504764.482-NODE-482-length-12144-cov-3.599801_pt1 | contig 12144 bp, 10 predicted proteins | sample MGYA00572319_ERZ1504764 | MGnify/ENA primary metagenome ERZ1504764 (study PRJEB39906, sample SAMEA3182069) | gut metagenome | biome: human; feature: gut; material: Stool; isolation source: human stools | place: Canada | collected 2011-11-08 ...
GCAATGGCTGGATTTGTATAATAGCCTGCCTGAAGAAGAACAACTTGCTATAAGTGCAATTCCCGCGGATTTGTTAGAAGCAAGCGGAATTTCCGATGCCGAGGACACAGAAGCAACAAGTGAATAAATGCTTGCAGACAATCACTCAAGAGGCTCCTCATAAGGGGGCCTCTTTGCTTTTCCTTTGATCTTTAATACAGGTAGAAAGGAGCAACCAGCCATGACGAAACCGAGAGGGAAAACCCGCGAGGAATTGACCGCCGAGATTGAGGACGGGAAGAAGAAAATCCGGCAGCTTGAAAACCGGGAAAAGGTGTTGCGGCAAAAACTGTCCCAAGAGGAACGCCGGACGCGCAGCCACCGGCTGATCGTCCGGGGCGCGGTCTTTGAGAGCATTGTGCCGGAAGCCAGGCCCATGACCGGCAAGGGCAAACCCCATTGTCACATCATGCTTCCCATGCGCCCCCTTGGCGAGCGCGGCGCGTGGGCGGTCTCCCCCATCTTTTTCTTTGCCGCCCTTCCCATCCCGTGCCGCCCCTTCCGGAAAAGGCGGGGCGGCATGGCGCAGGCCATGCCGCCCCGCACCGTCCTGCGTCCCGCCTCTCCGGCGGGAACGGCGCTTACATCTCGTTGAGCTTCTTGTAGTAGTCGATCTTCTCGGCGGCCTCCTTCTCGGCGCGTTCGAAGAGCTTGTCGGCCACCTCGGGGAACTGCTTCTTGAGCGACGCATAGCGCACCTCGCCCATGATGAACTCCCGGTAGCTCGCCTTCGGATCCTTGCTGTCGAGCTGGAACGGGTTCTTGCCCTCCGCCGCCAGATCCGGGTTGTACCGGTACAGCGGCCAGTACCCGGCCTCGACGGCCTTCTTCGCCTCGGCCTGGCTGAAGCCCATGTTGATGCCGTGGTTGATGCAGGGCGCATACGCGATGATGAGCGACGGACCCTTGTACGCCTCGGCCTCATTGACGGCCTTGAGCAACTGCGCCGGGTTGGCGCCCATGCAGACCTTGGCCACGTACACATAGCCATAGCTCATGGCCATGAGGCCCAGATCCTTCTTCTTGGTGCGCTTGCCGGCCGCCGCAAACTTGGCGACGGAGCCGGTCGGCGTGGCCTTGCTGGACTGGCCGCCGGTGTTGGAATACACCTCGGTATCGAGCACGAGCACGTTGATATCCTCGTCCATGGCCAGCACGTGATCCAGCCCGCCGTAGCCGATATCGTACGCCCAGCCGTCGCCGCCAAACACCCAGATGGACTGCTTGGTCAGCAGGTCGGCATTGTCGATGACCTCGCGCGCGAGCGTGCACGCTTCGCAGGGGCACTTCTTGCCGTTGGCCAGCCATGCGGCCTCATACTCGGTGCCGGTCAGATCGACGTCGATGCCCTCGCGGCAGGCGGTGACCAGCTTCTCGCCCGCGGCGCGCGAGCCGGCCGCGTCGTCCATGTTGGCGAGCCACTCGGCGCCGGCATCCTTGATCGCCTGGTCGCACCATTCGACGGCGATGAGCTTTTGCACCATGTCGGCCAGACGGGCGCGGCGCTGCTTGTTGGCCAGGTTCAGCCCGAAGCCGAACTCCGCGTTGTCCTCAAACAGGGAGTTGGCCCATGCGGGGCCCTGCCCCTTGGCGTTCCTGGTATACGGGCAGGTGGGCGCGCTGCCTCCATAGATGGAGGAGCAGCCCGTGGCGTTGGCCACGACCATACGGTCGCCGAACAGCTGCGTGATGAGCTTGACGTACGGCGTCTCGCCGCAGCCGGCGCACGCGCCCGAGAACTCGAACAGCGGCTGGAGGAACTGGCTGCCCTTGACGGTCTTGGGGTTCACGTCCACGGCCTTCTGCTTGAGGGTCATGGCGTAATCCCAGTTGGCCTCGTCCTGCTGCGCCTCGGACAGCGGCGCCATCTTCAGCGCCTTCTCCTTGGCGGGGCACACATCCACGCAGTTGCCGCAGCCAGTGCAGTCGAGCGGCGAAACCTGCACGCGGAATTTCAGCCCGGCCAGCTCCTTGCCCTTGGCGTCCACGCTCACGAACCCTTCCGGCGCGTTTGCAGCCTCCTGCTCGTCGAGCAGGAACGGGCGGATGGTGGCGTGCGGGCAGACCAGCGAGCACTGGTTGCACTGGATGCAGTTTTCCGGAATCCAGCGCGGCACGTCCACGGCAATGCCGCGCTTTTCATACTTGGTCGTGCCGGTCGGCACGGTGCCATCCGCGGACAGCATGGAGACGGGCAACTTGTCGCCCTCCTGGGCCAGGATCGGATGGATGAAGTTGACAAAGTACGGATCGTCCGTGACCTGGATGGGCGTCGCCCCGGTGGTCGCGTCTGCCCAGCTCTCCGGATAGCAGATCTCCTCGATGGCGTTCATGCCGGCCTCGATGGCGGCGTAATTCTTGCGAACGACGTCGTCGCCCTTCTTCCCGTAGGACTTCTTGGCGGCCGCCTTCATGTACTCGAGCGCATCCTCCGCCGGAATCACCCGGGCGAGCTTGAAGAAGGCCGACTGCATGATCGTGTTGATGCGGCCGCCCATGCCCACCTCGCGCGCCAGCTTGATGGCGTTGATATTATAGAACTTCACGTGCTGCCGGGCGATGGCGCGCTTCATCGCTGCGGGGAGTTCGCGCTCCATCTCCTCGAGCGTCCACGGGCTGTTGAGCAGGAACGTGCCGCCCTCCTTGATGCCCTCGGCCACGGCGTAGCGCGTGACATACGACGGGTTGTGGCAGGCCACAAAATCCGCCGCGTCGATCAGATACGGGCTCTGGATGGGCTTTTTGCCAAAGCGCAGATGCGACACCGTGAACCCGCCGGACTTCTTGGAATCGTAGGAGAAGTATCCCTGCGCGTACATGTCGGTATGGTCGCCGATGATCTTGATGCTGTTCTTGTTCGCGCCCACCGTGCCGTCGCTGCCCAGGCCGTAGAACTTGCAAGCGATGGTGCCTTCGGGCGCGGCGTTGATCTGCCGGGTGACCGGGAGCGACAGGTGCGTCACGTCGTCCTCGATGCCGACGGTGAAGTGGTTCTTGCATGTGCCCGCCAGGTTCTCGTACACCGCGCCGACCATCGACGGGGTGAACTCCTTGCTGCCGAGACCGTAACGCCCGCCGATGACCTTGATCGCCGTGCGTCCCTGCTCGGTCAGCGCCGCCACCACGTCGGTATACAGCGGCTCGCCGAGGCAGCCGGGCTCCTTCGTGCGGTCAAGCACCGCGATCCGCTTGCACGTGGCCGGCAGTGCGGCGACGAACCGGTCCGCCGCAAACGGCCGGTACAGGCGCACCTTCAGCACGCCGAGCTTTGCGCCGCGGCCGTTGAGGTAGTTGACCGTCTCCTCGCACACGTCGGCGCCGCTGCCCATCACCACGATGACATCCTCTGCATCCGGCGCGCCCACATAGTCGTACAGATGATAGCTGCGGCCAGTCAGCTTGCCCACCTCGTCCATGTAGTGCTGCACGATGTCGGGGATGGCATTGTAATACCGGTTGGCGGCCTCGCGGCCCTGGAAGTAGATGTCCGGGTTCTGCGCCGTGCCGCCCTGATGCGGATGCTCCGGATTGAGCGCGCGCGCGGAACGCCTTGACCGCCTCCATGTCCACGAGCGGCCGCATGTCCTCATAATCGATCATCTCAATCTTCTGCACCTCATGCGAAGTGCGGAAGCCGTCAAAGAAATGCACAAACGGCACCGACGCCTTGAGTGTGGACAGATGCGCCACCAGCGCCAGATCCATGACCTCCTGCACCGAAGCGGAAGACAGCATCGCAAACCCGGTCTGCCGGCAGCTCATCACGTCGCTGTGGTCGCCAAAAATGGACAGCGCATGCGCGGCCAGAGCGCGGGCGCTCACATGGAACACGCACGGCAGCAGCTCGCCGGCAATCTTATACATGTTCGGGATCATGAGCAGCAGCCCCTGCGACGCGGTAAACGTCGTGGTCAGCGCGCCGCCCTTGAGCGAACCATGTACCGCGCCAGCGGCGCCGCCTTCGCTCTGCATCTCCGCGATACGCACCTGCTGCCCGAACAGGTTGATCCTGCCGTTGGCCGCCCAGTCGTCCGCCACCTCCGCCATCGGGGACGACGGCGTAATCGGGTAGATCGCCGCCACGTCGGAAAATGCGTATGCGACGTGAGAGGCGGCGGTATTGCCGTCAATGGTCATGGTCTTTGCCATCTGTTTCATTCCTCCTGTTTTTCATCGGCACATGTTTCGTTGCTCGGACCGCAAATCCGGCTGCGGCCCGATTTTTCCCTTTTACCATATAGTATTATAGTCCCCGCGCAAATCCGTGTCAATCGAGCGTGCAGGAAAAACCTGCAAAACCCGGCGATTTTTTTGCGCGCCCGCCGCTTTTTTGCAGGAAAAGCTGCACAACCCCCCGCCCGGTCGAACCGCCCCGTCCCTATCAGCCCTGTCCCCGCCTACGGCGGCGCGAACGCGCCCACATCCCGGAGGAAGAGGGCGCAGGCGCAAGGGCATACCGCACCGGGCAATAGATCGAAAGTGACGAAGGAAGGGGTGCCGCCGAATGAGGAAACGGGACATCGACTTCGAGTCGGAGCCGGGCGGGAGACGGCGAGCGCCGGGCGGGAACGGGGGGCCGTTCCGGCCGCGGCACCGGTTTGTTCTGCGTCGACGCCGGGTGGACGGGGGGCAGCGAGCGCCGGGCGGGAAGGGAACTGCCGGGGAAAAGGAGCGGCCTTTCGGGCTAAAGGAAAAGGCGTTGTCGGATCGGGCATAAAAATCCCGGATGGGGCTACCGTGCGCGGCACAAATCTGCTATACTGTGTGCGGCCGGCGGCCCGGTTGCGCGTTTGCACGCAAAGGGCCGCCCGTCAACGGGCGGCCCGCGCCACGGGCGGCCCCGAAAAGCCGATTGGAGAAAGGCGATGACCCGCACGCCGAAACAACTGTTTTCAGCCATCCTGCGCCGGGCGCGCGCCGAAGCGGTATTGAGCATCGCTTTCGTCGCGGCGCTGCTCTCCGCGTTGTTCGTGCCGCCGGATGCGGCGTATCTTACCTATATTGATTTGCGCGTACTGTGCCTGCTGTTCTCGTTGATGGCGGTCGTGCAGGGATTTGTGCGGTGCGGCCTGTTCGACCTGCTCGCACAGCGCCTGCTCGCCGGGGAACGCACGCTCCGGGCGCTGTGCCTGCTGCTGGTGCTGTTGCCGTTCTTCGTGTCCATGCTGGTGACAAACGACGTGGCGCTCATCGCGCTCGTGCCGTTCGCCTTCTTCCTGCTGCGCCAGGCGGAGGCGGAGGCGCTGGCCGTGCGCGTGTGCGCGTTGCAGACCGTGGCGGCCAACCTTGGCAGCATGGCCACGCCCATCGGCAATCCGCAAAACCTCTATCTGTATGCGCGCTATTCGCTCGGGCCCGGGCAGTTCTTCGGTACGGTGCTGCCGCTCGCCCTCCTGAGCCTCGTCGCGCTTGCGGCGGCGGCGCTGTGGTCCGCCCCGCCCCGCGGCCGGATCCACGTATCGTTTGCGCAGCCGGCGCGCATTGCGGACGGCCGGCGGCTCGCCGCCTATGTCGCGCTGTTCCTGCTGTGCCTTGCCGCAGTGTTCCGCCTTGTGCATTACATCGCGGCCGCCGGCGCGGCGCTGCTGCTCCTGCTGCTGGCGGACCGGCCGCTGCTCAGGCGCATCGATTACAACCTGCTGCTCACCTTCTGCTGCTTCTTCGTCTTCTCCGGCAACCTCGGCCGCATCCCGGCCGTACGCGCGCTGCTCGAATCGCTGCTGGCGCGCAACGCGCTGCTCACCGCCACCGTTGCCAGCCAGTGCATCAGCAACGTGCCTGCGGCAATCCTGCTCTCCGGCTTTACCGGCGACTGGCAGGGGCTGCTTGCCGGCGTCAACATCGGAGGGCTCGGCACGCCGGTGGCCTCGCTTGCCAGCCTGATCTCGCTTCGCCTCTATCTGAAGGAACCGGACGCCCGCGCGGGGCATTTCCTCGACGTGTTCACGCTCGTCAACGTCGTGGGCCTCGCGCTGCTGCTCGCCGCCGCCCAGCTCCTGTTGTAACGAACCGCCGGGTCCGGCTTTGCCGGAGAAAGCGGACGGCGGCGCAGCTTGCGCGGGCCGGAAAACGGCGCGCGCCACCGGAAAGGCGGGCGCTTACCCGATGCGGATATCCACGTTGCCCGTCCCGGTCGTGATCTCGCACTTCCTGCCCGCCGGCTGGCTCGGCCGGAATTGCGAGCCGTCACAGATCAACTTTTTCAAAGTATTTTACAGAAATGCGATAGGCAAGCGACAGAAACGCCACATAGCAGAGAAATCCTGCAACCAGAATGGGCAGCTGCATCAACAAATGTTCCGGTTGAAAACTATCCAGCCAGGCGAGCGCCGGGATATGGGCGACCGCCTCCACCGCGATCATCAATACTGCCATGGGGGTCGATGCCAGAATAAAGGCTTTTCCGGCCTTGTAGCCGTTCTTATAAAATGCCGGGAAGAAGACCAGATCAAAGACAGCGTACACGATAAGGCCAAAGCCGTACCAGGCAAGCGTTGCATCCAGCCCCACGGGATTGTTTTCCATGCCTAACGCATTGCGAAGAAGCGCGAACGGGACGGAAAATAGCAACTGGAATGTTTGAAGGGAAACGATCAGCAGGCATTTTGCCAAAACACCTTCGTGCTTTGTCACCGGAAGGACCGCCGTGTACCAGGCGTCATTTGTCTCGCGTGCATTCACAAACGTGATATAAGGCGCCAGGCAGCCAAACAGAAAGATCACGCTATAGGGATAGGCAGGCACAAGAACAAGGCAGCCCAAAAAGGAAAATATGATCGACGTTGGATGGGCGGCCAGCCTGATTTCCTTATACAGCAGCGTCATCATCCCACTCGCTCCTTTCCGTCCGCAGCATGATCTCCTCCAGAGTGAGCGGGCCTGTATCCTCCGGCGTTTTTAGATGCTCAAAAGAGCGCAGGAATGTATCCTTGTCCGCACTTTCCAGCACGCGGCCATTCTGAATATAGGTGATGTCGTCCGCGCATTTGTCCAGGTCTGAGGTGATGTGCGTGGAAAACAAAATGGAGCAGTTTTCGTTCCTCACGGTTTGGCGGAAAATGTGCAGCAGCTCCTCGCGGGACACGGGATCAAGGCCCGAGGTTGGTTCATCCAGAATCAGCAGCTCCGCGTGGTGCGACAGCGCCAGAGCAAGCAGGTATTTTACTTTCATGCCGTTTGAAAGCTCTTTGAATCTTTTGCTTTCAACCAGGGCAAACCGCTTGATGTACTTCTGGTATTGCGCCTGATCCCAGTCCGTGTAGAACTTTCGGGTGACAGCCGTAATGGCGGAAAGTCTCTTGAACGGATAAAAATCAATCCCGCCGAATACAACGCCGATGCGCTGCTTACACTCTTTTTCATACCGAATAAAATCCTTTTGAAAGATCTCCACGCTCCCGCTCTCCGGGGACACCATGTTGAGGATGGATTTTAGAGTCGTGCTTTTTCCGGCCCCATTTTTGCCGATCAACCCCATGATGCGTTTGGGGGCAAGCGCAAAGCTCACATTCTCCATGGCAAAGCCCGGATAATGCTTGCAAAGGTTCCGGACACGCAGCACGGCTTCCATCATTTTTTCTCCTTTTCATCGGGAACCTCGGCTATATGCAGGGTGTTTCTAAACAACTGAACCATGCCCAGGAAAAATTCTTCTTTCATCAGGGCAAGTCCTGGATGTTCCGGCGATTCGTCCCCTAAAATGACCAACCGGTCTCCCGGCTTGATTTGGAACACCTCTCTGGCCTGTTTGGGAAGCACAATTTGTCCGCGCTCGCCGACACAGACCGTGCCGAAAATGTGTTTGCCCTTGGGGGGAACATAGAATCCGGTTCGCTCCTGGTCGTGATGGACCAGGTCGTCGAGTTCCACATGATACAACCGCGCCAGCGCGTCGCAGTTTGCAATGTCCGGCATGGACTCGCCGGATTCCCATTTTGCCACGGCCTGACGGGAAACGCCGATCCGCTCGGCCACATCCTCCTGGGTATATTTATTAAGCTGCCGCAACGTGGTCAAATTGCGGGCAAGGTTACTCTTCAGCATTTTCATACTTTTCATACCTCCTGAGACCATTATACCCCTGGGTATCCGGAAGTTCCACCAACCGATGCAGGCAAAGAATGTTATGTTCCATTGCGCAGGAAGGGGCCAACGGGCAAAAAACGGCCGGGACAGGCGGCAGACCTTCCCGGATGAAGTCGGAGGCGCTATCCGGGTGCCCGCCTTTGGCGGGTGTGCTTATATGATCCGACGCTGGGTATCCTTCTTAATGTGTGTCATGATTCACCCGTTCTTTCCATTCCGTTTTCTTCCCCCCGTTTTCGCGCAGCATTCACCGCGCACACCCGGCCGGAATCACCGTCCCGCATCTCTTTTCTGCTTTTGTCAATGTCCCGGCGCCCGCTTCCGCCGACCATCCCATATGTCCGGCGCAGATGCGCCGCGCCCCGTTTCTCCCCGCGGGTCCGCGCTCGTCTCACCCTTCAAGCGGCGAGCGTCCGCATGCGCCCGGCCTTTCCGCTCCATTTTCAACGCTTCCCCTGCCCCTTGTTCACAGCGGCATCCGAATCCCGCTAAACGGTTGGTTTCCCTGCCGGCGTTGCGGCTGCGCCTTCTCCCTGTGGCGTGCTGCGAATGGCGTTTCGGGGCTTTTCTGCGGGGCCGGCAGGGCGTTTGGCGCGCATGGGCATCGAAAAAGCGCCAAGCCATTCTGCCCTGACGCTTTGGTTTGGTTCGCTTTTCGTTGCACCATCCGCCCGGTATGGCCAAAGAATGTGCGGGTTCGCGGTTGGAGAAGAACAGTGGCCGGCCGCACAAACAGCGGAGCCCCCGTTCCTGCGCAGGACGTCCCGCCGGACAACAGCGCCCCGCAGCAAGATGTGCGGATATAAATATCAGATAAGCTGGTCGGTCGAACCGGCAGACCGGCCTTCCCTACGCCGTCACAGTCCCGCCCTCCAGCAGCGTGAGCGCCCGGTCCAGCTGCGCGTCCTCCCCGCGGGACAAGTCCTCGCGGGTGGCGGGGAGCAGGATATCCGGTGCGATACCGCGGCCAATGAACGCCGTGCCGTCCAGCAGGCGGTAGCCTACGGCGCATACGCGGGCGCTGCCGCCGCCCGGCATCCGCAGGAGCAGGGGCGTGCCGGTCGTGCCGCAGGTGGGTTCCCCGACAACGGCGGCACGATGACTGGATCGGAAAAAGGCCAGCGTATCCTCCGCAGCGGAGACCGTACGGCGGGAAGCGAGCAGCACGCACGGGCCGTCATACAGCGCAATGTGGCCGGGGGCGCCGTAGGTGTCCGTGTATTCCTCCCAGCTTCGGCCATGCAGCATATCGATACACCGCTGCGGCGCCTCCGCTCCGTCCAGACGCGCCAGCTCGTCCCGGGTCATCCGCATAAACTGGCTGCCAGAAGCGATATCGACTCCCCGGCTCAACCGGGTGCGCTTGCGGCAGCCGTGAAACTCCCCGGAGATGAACAGCTCCGCCACCTGCCCCCCATACCGGGTCATGCCGCCGATGTTGTCCCGCAGGTCGAGCACGACGCCGTCCGGCCGCGTCCGGCTGATGGCCCGGGCGATCTCCACGGCAGCATCCGGATATTGGCAGTCCGGCAGGGCGGCATACAGGAGGTTGCCTTCATACAATCGGACATCCAGCTTCCCGTCGGAGACCGGCCGGTACGCCCTCGACGATGATGGACACGGCGCAGCAATGAGCGTCCCGCAGTCAGCTCTCAGGGAAAACGGTACCCGGCCCGCCGGCGTTTCCAGCTCATTGTTTTCCGGCAGCAGCAGCGGCAGGATTTTTTCCAGCCGCCATGCCGGCACATAATCGTCCACATGATAAGCATAGCGGCACACTTCCTCCAGCCATTTCGAAAACGGCCGCCCGTTGATCGACCGCACCGGAGCAAGCAGATGCTTCTCCCACCCCTTCGGGCAGGCGGAGAGCAGGTAGCCTTCGCACGTGTAGCGCAGCGCGAAGGGCAGCGTTCCTGTCTGCTCCCGCATGGAGGCGGGAAAGTCGAACATCGTGTGCCCGTCCTCCAGCCGCGCCATAAACGCCGCCAGAAGCATCCAGGTCTCCCGCCCCGGCCGCGCCGCAGCAACCTGGGGTAGAAACGCGCGGTACGTCTCGTCCCAGTCGCGCACCCGGTCAAAATAGGGGAATACATCCCATGCCGCCTTCCAGAGCAGCGAAAGATCCATCACGCCGTCCAGGTTCGATCACCTCATCCTTTGGTCTTTGCTGTCGCGGAGCCGCCCTGCCGGAAGCGCGCCGCACGGTTGCCGGGCGGGTCCGCAGAATCGCCTCGGCATTCCCCGGATCTGGCGCCGCCCCACGCCCTTACGGAGACAGCCGCCATGCGGCGCCGGCGGCACGCGCTCCCCGATGCGCACACAGCGGGCGGCGCGTTCCTCGGGGGCAAACCGCTCTCCCCGCTTTGGCGCCTTGGAAAATCAGGGGTTGCGGCGGTCTTCGGTGAAGCGCCGACCCGGAAGCGGACGTCCGTGTACGGTTTTGGGGGATGGACACGCGGCGGAACGCCGCGCATGGGCGCGTTACATATCGCGGAATGAGGCGTGAACGAACCGGGTCGGCTCACGCCCCGACCTCCTTGCCGCAATGCGGGCAGTACTTCCCGCGCAAGGGCAGGGCCTTTCCGCAATATGGGCACCGGCTGCTCCAGAGCCTGTATACGGACCCCGCCAGTATGACAACAAAACAGACGGCGGCAAGATAGGCGGCGGCCCGGATCTCATAATCGCCGTTCAACAGGGAGATGCCCATAAACGCCCAGTCCAAGAAGAACACCGCGATTGCGCCAATCCACAGGCCCCAAAATGCTTTCTTCACCGCTCCGCCTCCCATAACGTCCTGTTTTACATGCAAATCACGGATATTATTATACATAGGCCGCGCCCGCGGTTCAACCGTGCCGGCCGTTTTGCGCGCGGCTACGTCGCCCTGCATGACCGGGACGCCCTGCCCCACAGGGCAGCATAAGCAACGGGCGGCGGGTGCTCGCGTCAGCCGACAAACGCCGCCGCGCATGCCTCCTGCGCGCCAAGGCGGACGGCGGGGAAAAGATATGGTGGCGCCAGGGGATCGGAAGGGGTGGCGAAACACGAGCGGGCGCAGATAAGCGCAGAAAGCGGAATTCCGTGTGTCGGCTTGCATCCGTGAGGATGGCGCATACCCCCTCCGCGCCAAGGCGGGGCGGGGAAATCTGCGGCGGCAACCAGGGGTCGGAAGGACGGCGGAGCGCAGGCGAGCGCGGATAAGCGCAGTTCGTCGGAAAACGATCGTGGCGCCGAAGGCGGCGTCCGAGCTGTCGCAGCCAGGCGAGCGCGATGCGTGCCGCACTCCTACCACCATGGCGCGGGCGCTGTCCCCGGGAATTCCGGCCTTTCCCTTATCGCAACGGCTCCCGACAGGGGGCAGACCCATAACGCCGACGCACCCCATCGGCGTCCTCAAAAAAAGCGTGCCCATAACTTGTTTTCGTTATGGACACGCAATATGGTTGCGGGGGGAGGACTTGAACCTCCGACCTCCGGGTTATGAGCCCGACGAGCTACCGACTGCTCTACCCCGCGACGCAGACACCCAGAACGGATGTGCAAAGGGTATTATAGCATGCTTCCATAGCATATGTCAAGAAAAATTCCGCCATGCACGGCGATAGGCCCCAATCCCTGCTTTTTCGGTCGTATCATTTGGCTTGAAGACGCGGCGAACAGGGGCGCCTGCTTTCCCGCACCGTTGCCACCGCTCCGAAAAGTCGGGCATCGCATGGCCGGGGCAGCGCCCCCCGCAGCCGGGCGGTTCTCCGCAAAAAAATGGCGGTCGAGGGGAGCGTGTTTACCCTCAGGGGCTGTGCGGCGTGCCCGGCCTGCCCGAAGGGGTCCTACCAGCCCCGGGCGGCGGCGCATCCCTCCGGACGCGGTGAAACCGATTCGGATGGTGACTGCCATCCCGTGTGCCGGCGGCATGCCGCACAGGCGGACACGGCGTACCCGCACGCAACGGCCGCTCCCGCGCGGCCGGGCGGTTCTCCGCAAAAAAATGGCGGTCGAGGGGAGCGTGTTTACCCTCAG
>ERZ1504764.497-NODE-497-length-11827-cov-3.481312_pt1 | contig 11827 bp, 6 predicted proteins | sample MGYA00572319_ERZ1504764 | MGnify/ENA primary metagenome ERZ1504764 (study PRJEB39906, sample SAMEA3182069) | gut metagenome | biome: human; feature: gut; material: Stool; isolation source: human stools | place: Canada | collected 2011-11-08 ...
CGATTTAGGTTTTTGTCCCCAAAGATACAACATCAAAAGCCCTTTGTCAAGTGGGGGGCTGTGTAATAATCAACAAAAATCAACTTCTTTTTCAATCATTACGGAGGACACAGAGTTTCACAGACACGTGCACACCGTAGAGGCGCAAAATTTTGCGTCTCTATCCCTACGTATACATTCATAAACACCTCGAACACACATACAATTACATCTTACCCGACATCCAATCCGTGATAAATCGGGCTATCTGTGGGGCTTTTTATCAATTTGCACGGTGAAGTTTCATCGTAATATTCTGGAGGTGAGTTGTTTGTGGTGAAAGATGGATACGCGGACGACGCTGAAAAAGCGGACAAACGCGGATTTTAATTTTTAAATACGGGCGGAGCGGATTTCTACAAAGGGGTGAAAGTTGATTAGTCTTGCGATGATTTTTTCCCAGTTAGGAAAAAAATACTGCCCAGTTAGGAAAAAATTTTTTCCTAACTAGAAAAAAACAGGTGGGTGACAGCCTGTGAGTGCAAGAGCCTGTCTGCAAAAGTTTCACCGTAAGCGAATGATAATAAAGATTTGTAATGAAAAGAATAGATACGCGGACTACACGGAATACGCGGATGAACGCGGATTTTAATTTTTAATTATTCATTTTTAATTGAATCAACGTGAAGCTTTATCTTTCACCATAATAAACTGATTATCAGTGCCAATTTCACAGTTGAAAGCGTGAACCCAATTTCTTCTTTTCTCCTTTTCATCCGTGTTTATCCGTGTTCGTCCGCGTATTCCGTGTAGTCCGCGTATCCATCCTTCACCCTCTCTTCACTTTTAATTATTCACTTTTCATTCATAACTACCTACTTTAGCGACGTAACATCGGTAGTTAGCCGGTGTAACAAGTAAGGCTATCGAGTATTGCAAGTAAGGTTCATGAGTATTACAAGCGACTCTCGCGTGTATTGCTTGTACGGATCGCGAACCGTGTAGGTGCTGTTCAAGAACCCCACAAGTAGTATAAGAAACTTAAGTTAGATGTCTTGGGGATGTTAAACATAGATTTTCGGATCTTACCGATTATTTGGCAGGCTTAATTCTTTTTATCAATATTTACATGAGTACAAACATAGCAAAGGGAATTTGTATAGCCAATCTACTTGGTATGGATTGGGCTATAACAAATTCCCTTTTGTTTTATAGGAACAATATAACTATTATTCGATAGTTACTTCTGCATAAGCAAAATGAGGTATTCCTGCGTTTCCTCCGTCAATAATGAGAGCTACCAATGAATCAAAGCTAATGGTCTTTCCTTGAATGCTTCCAATATTATCTCCTGCGAATAAATCTCCAGTATTGGGATCCAACATGCAGTATTGATAAGGACCATAATTAGGTTCATCGACGATTTGTTTATCTGGAATAACCACAGTGCCTTTCTCCAGATCGAAAATCATTTTTACAGGTTCCAATGCCAAGGTAACACCGGCAAAAGAAGATAATCCTTTGATATACGCCACTTTTTCGTCTTCTTCATCAGCCACGATTTCTATGTTTACCGGAACAATAGGAGCACCTTCTATGCTGAGGTTATATCCGCTCAATGTCCGTTTACCAAGGAAGTCGCCCAAGTAATGACTTTCTGTAGTAAAACTCTTTACATCAGACGTTACTATACGATTGGCTGTAAGTGCATAAGCACAGGCGTAAAAAGTAGTTCCAGGAGCCAACGTAGCTTGAATGGTAGCCTGGCTTTCGCTCATATCAGCGGCAACAATGGTAGAGTTGTTCAGGTCGGGCTGTGCCTCTGTACTAATTAGTACTCCGCATTCATATGCTTCAGGCGTTCCTTTTTCATTCAGATCGATTGTGAATGAAGCAGTGTATTTATTCACTGTGACACTTTGTAATGATATGCTTGGTGCGGCAACTTCCGCAACCCTTGTTTCATCAAGGGTTGCATCGGTTTCGCAAGCTGTATTAATGGCAAGCAGGCTAGCTGCCAATATCATTGCTCTTATTTTTTTCATACTCAGATATCTAAAAATAATAAACTGTAATACTTTTATTTGAATTTGCTTTCAGTCGGTGCGGGATTCTGTTCAGAAGCATCAATAGCGTCGCTGTTGTCAAGTTCTCGCAACGGTAATTGGTAAAGGAAATACCAGCTTCCAGCATCGATGGTGTAACGTGCACTGCTCAGGTGGTTGCTGCCTTCGTAGTTGCGGTCGATGCCTTTTTTCAGTCGCAAATGGTCGAACAAAGAGAAACCTTCACCCCATAATTCCAGACGGCGTTGCTGATATACGTCATCGGCTGTGACTGAATTAGCTTTCCACGAAGGATCTCTTTGCGACATCAACTCCTTTAATACTTGTGCAGCACCTGTGTAGTCGCCTTTGTGAGCAAGTGCTTCTGCTTCAGTCAATATCATTTCAGACACTCGCATGTATACATAGTCGGCTTCCCAATTGGCAACTTTTTTAAACTTGATGTTGGTATATTCGGGGAATGCAGCCTCTTGCGGAGTATACTGAACGCCCGTACTGGTGTGTTTGAAGAGTTTTTTTCTAACATCTGTCGGATTCATGGAGTCGTACAGGCGAGCATCAATCTTACGATACTGACCTACGTCGCCACCGTATCCGGCATCATAGGAACACATGAATGAGAAGAACGAAGCGAATGCTGTAGAGGTCTCCGGTGTAATGTCGGCACCCCACATCCATTCCTTTGCACCGATATTATTGAATGCATTGTCTGCCAGCAGTTCTTCGGGAGTGTATACGCTGTATCCGGCACGAGCTTTGCGTGCATACGTAATGGCATCGTCCCAGTTGTTTGTAACCAGACATACGCGTGAATACAAACCGGCAGCAACTTGTTCGTCAATCATGGTTTTGTTGGGACGTTTCCAACCTGCCAACAGTTCCATACCTGCTTTAAAGTCTTTCTCTACTTGTGCATATACTTTCGACAGAGGAGCACGGCCTGCATACGCATCTGCTGCTTCTTCTGGAGTCAAAACAATGGGCACGCCCGGGGCTTCTTCGTTTCCTACATAAGTCTGTTGGTACATCTGTGCCAAGTAAGCATGAGCGAATGCTCTATATACCAAAGCTTCTCCTCTGTATGCCTTTAAATCAGCATCTTGCACGTCAGTTGAAATCTTCGAAATAATATCATTCGCTTTGTTAATGATAGAATAGAAGAAGTTCCAATAAAAGAAAGGACGTACATATTGTTCTCCCCAATAATCCAACTGATAGTCAAATGTAAACCAACCGCTTCCTGCAACTTCAAATGCGAGGTCGTCGTTCATTACATCGCCTAAGTGGTAGATACTCATCAAGCCAAAATCGTTGTGTACTGTGCTAGAACTTGATTGCGTATTATATTGATATGTATAATTGTTCAAGCCCAACATTAACGGCTCAACCACTTTGATCAGTGCATCGGGGCTGCTTGAACCGATTTCGTCAATTTCGTCTTTGCTGGCCACTCCGGCATTTTCAGTGTCGAAAAAGTCGTCACCACATGCAGTCAGAAGCGAACATGCAGCAGCCAAAAGGAAAATTTTTCTAAAATATTTCATATACTTTTCTTTTTATCTGTTATTAAAACTCTAAGTTGATACCGAATGATACTGTACGCATGGCCGAATAGTTGTATCCGGTCTGTCCGTCCAGAATACTCTGACGAGGATCGAATCCACGACGTGCAGACAACAGGAAGAGGTTATCGCCTACAATATACAAGCGTAACTTTTCAATATGTACTTTTTGCAACCAATTCTTGGGAAGCGAATAACCTAATGTCAGGTTACGCAGGCTCAGGTAAGAAGCCTTGGTCAGAGCACGGTCACCTGAACAACCTTGGTTAAGGTCATTGGTCTGCAGGCGAGGAACATCGGTATAACGGTTTTCCGGAGTCCAACGATTAAAGATATCTTTATGCCAGTTCTTTCCGGCAGATCCAGCTCCCATGAATCCTTGGTAAAGTGAATCGTATACCCATCCGCCAATTTGGTATGCGAAGTTTGCATTCAAATCAAATCCGTATGTTTCGATGGTTGTCGAGAAACCGCCGTACAGATCAGGTATTGGAGACTTGCCTAGTTCGTAACGGGTTGCAAGCTCTGTCTTGTTGACTGTTTTTTGTCCGATTACGTTTCCGTTTTCATCTGTTTCGTCGGCCCAATACAATGCGTCTCCGTTTTCAGGATCAACTCCTGCATATTTGTAATCGTAGTAATTGTATAAAGGTTTACCAACTTTACGGAAATAGTTTCCTGTAGCCCATCCGTCTTGCGGGCGGTCAGCTGGCAATTCCAAAAGTTTGTTTTTGTAGTGGGTAGCATTCAAGGCTACATTCCATTTGAAATTATTGTGAGTGAAGATATCGTAGTTCAATTCGATTTCTACACCTTGGTTACGCATGCGCATGGTATTTTCGTAAATACCGCTCGGTACACCTTGTGAAGGAGGAAGTGGTTTGTAATACAGAAGATCCCAAGTTGTTTTGCTGAAGTATTCAATGTTACCTGAGAGCCTGTCCCATAATTTAAATTCCACGCCAGCATTGAAGTTGTTACTCTTCTCCCATGTAATGTCTTTATTTCCACGGAATACGTATTGAGTACCAATGGCACCGTCATTGCTAACCACTATGTATTGGTCTTTATAAGGCTGATTGTTACCAATATTATCGTTTCCTTGTGTTCCGAAGCTGGCTTTCACTTTCAAGTCGTTAATCCAAGTCAGGCTCTCCATGAACGCTTCTTTGTTCATTCTCCACGAAGCACCTACTGACCAGAAACTTCCCCAGCGATTGTCTGGATGGAAACGTGAAGAGGCATCTCTACGGAAGCTTCCTGAAACATAGTATTTCTCATCAAAGTTATATTTTACTTGACCAAAATAACCTTCCAATGCATATTCTGCTGCAGACGAACTGGCATCAGATAATTTGGCGGCATTATCAAGTTCCGGATTATCAGGTACAAAGAAATTCTCTTTCTGTGCCCAGAGGCTTTCGCTACGGTCCTGTTTGGTTTCGTGACCCAACAGTACTTCTACGTTATGCAACTGATTGTAAGTATGTGACCAGTTTAATAGTTGGTTAGCATTGATTACAAAATAACGACTCATTTCGGTTGTTCCACGTCCGTTTACGTTTAGGGCATCACCTCCGATTGGCGTTTGGAAACTAACAGAACGACTATTGAAATTGTCGATACTGGCATTTACGGTTAATTTAAAATCTTTCAGGAAAGAAAATTCTGCGTATGCCTTGGCGTTAACAACATCTGTTGATCCTCTGTAAATGTCATTCAGTTGTTGATCAATGGGGTGAACGTTAGATCCTTGTGGACGTTTGCCCATTTCCGTACCGTAATCATAACGTACGTTTCCTTGGCTGTCATATATTCTATTTCCTTCGCTGTCGTACATGTATACCGGATAGATCGGTGCAATAGTCTGTCCGAAGAAGAAGATAGATGAGAAATTTGTACCTCCTACATTAGGAGAGTTTGTTTTTACATTGCTGTATGCCAGATTGAATCCAGCTTTAAACCATTTATTGACTTCCTGATCTATTTTGACACGTGCATTGATACGGTTCATGTCCGAGTTTACCGTATACGAATTGTCGTACAGATAACCCAATGAAGCGTAATACGTAGTCTTGTCTGTTCCACCGCTAAGCGAAACGACATTTTCCTGTCGCATACCGGGGCGGAAAGCTTCTTCCAACCAATCATCGTGATACAACAGCCGGGCGCTGGAATTTAACCGTCCAGTAACAGGATTTATCAGCTCTGTATCTGATACATTATAGTTATTGTATCCTCCTAATTCTTTAATTAAGTTTTGTGAAGCAAAAATCCCCGCTTGGGCATAAGACATACCTTGGTTGAAATGCGCATTGTTACGAATCGCTTCCCAATAAAGTTCATAGTACTCAGCCGGTGAGGTCAATATATCATAGCTGGGAATTCCACGTGTATTTACACCTGTACGGTTTTCGAAAGTAACTTTCACTTTACCACTTTTACCTTTTTTAGTTGTAATCAATACAACACCATTAGCACCACGAGCACCATACAGAGAGTTTGCAGCTGCATCTTTTAATACTGTCATGGACTCTATATCGCTTGGAGCTATCTGGTTCAGATTTCCTTCATATGGAACACCATCAACGACAATCAATGCTTCTTTTCCTGCGGAAATAGAACCGATTCCACGTACATAAATATTAGCTGAAGAACCCGGCTGTCCGCTACTTTGTGAAATTTGCACACCTGCCATTGCTCCTTCCAATGATTTAGAAACATTTGAGGTTTGCATCTTGGCAATTTTCTCACCGCTTACTACACTGGCTGAACCAGTAAATGATGACTTCTTAGCTGTACCGTAAGCTACCACCATTACTTCATCCAATACTTCTGTGTTTGCCTTTAGTACGATACGCATACTAGGTTTAATTTCTGCCTCTTGCGTCTCCATACCAATGTACGAAACTTGCAAAGTCTTCGCGGAACTCAAGGCATTTGTTTTAATCTGATTTTCTGGCGTTTATGAATCTTCCATAGAACGGGATTATTATTCGTTTTCCCGCTCTATGGGTTTACAAGGCATGATAACTGTCTACGATTCTACCTTCATTCTACTGATTTTGATTATTCGTTGCTAATAATCAATAAATTATAAATATCTCGGATGAAAATAGGAAATCCTTAAATGATACTTTTTTCTTTTCCCGCTATGATATAAATTCTGGAAATAAACATGTGACAGCAATGCTGGCTGGCTAATAGTGTATGATAGAAGTCAGTGTTTGGATAATGCAAAAGGTTTGGACAGTTGATGTTTTTCCAGATCTTGAATCACAGTCATATCCATGATATCTGTATAAACCTGCGTGGTCCGAACACTTTTATGACCTAAAAGTTTCTGTACAGTTGTGATATTTACCCCTTTATATATTAATAAAGTGGCATTTGTATGACGGGCAGCATGAAATGATATTCGTTTGGAAATACCAGCCAACTGCATCAATATTGCTAAAGTTTTGTTAACGTTTGAATTGTTGCCCAAACAAAAGAAGTCGGTTAGATTATTGACATATTTTTGAAGAATTAGCAATGCTTTACCATTGAATAATAGATAGAGTGGTAAACGTACTTCTATACCAGTCTTAACCGATGTGTACATCAGCCATGTCTTCTTACCTATAGATTGAATGTTATCGGAAGTAAGATTAGTGAAGTCTGAGAATCGTAATCCGGCATAACAACAGAATAAGAAAGCATCCAAAGTTTTCCTATATTTAGAGTATTTCCCATCCAATGAAAGCTGTTCCAGTCTTTCCAATTCTTCGGGTAGAAGATGTGTATGGCTACTTGCAACCATTTTGATTTTATATTTTCGGAATGCATATTTCTCAAGACCCAAATAGCCCTTGTTAATAGCTACATTTATATAACGTTTCAAGTGTTTCATGTGCTTGGCAATCGTGTTCGTGTGATATCCTTTATTGCGCATGAAAGCCTCAAAAGCTGTTATGAAATCAAAGTTAAGCTCTCCGAATGTTACGTTTTTCCGAAATTCTTGGAGCAGCAGAAGCGTAGAGCGATGATTATGTTTAGTGCTGTCGCGCAGTGATGATGTGTCTATTTCATGTCGAAAAAAAGGTAAAAAACGATTTTGGTTGCCTTCATTTTCGACTTCTTCTTTCAACAGGTCAAGTGTGATGATTCGACCTTGCCGCCACAAATCCAATTCCTTTTGTTCCATTGATATGACAAAACTATGGATGATTCTATTCAGTTCGTTGGCATTAGGATGTTTTCTGACCAATCGCTTTCCAGTATCCCATTGTTCGGGGCGCAAATAAACCTTTGTCGAAAAATACTTTTTCTTTCCGTTCAGATAGGCTTCGACCTGAACTAATGCCAAGCCTCGCTTATTGAGGCTTTTTTTGCGGTTGTAAACCAGGTTGTAGGTAATCTTGTTCATCATAAGCTATTATATTTAGTCATATTATAGACGTTAACAGACTAAATAAAAACAGTATTTTACAATTTTACCCCATATGATAACAATCCGCAATATTTTCCATTGCGGATAGAAATGGATTATTTCTACCAAAGTATAATAAATTTGAATAAATAGTACGCTATTTGCCACCCATCCTGTCAATCTGTCAAGGAACACACGGGAGAGGTATTCTATCATTCAAATTTGTATTGTTGGATATATAGTTTAATATACAGCATTTAAAATAAAAAGATCTTTTTTACCCTGCCATAGTCTTTTTTAGGTTATAGAAACTTTAAAAACGGTACGATAATTAACGTTTTTATGTTAAACGAGCCATTCTTCAAAACAGAAAAAGATAATTTTATCAAATCAGAGTGATAGTATTTCTTCCGCCGTTTATCTTTTATTAATACCGAAAATCTGTTGTTAAACATAAAAACGATGGATTCGATAACAAATTGATAGATTTACAAGGTTTTTTTGATAAAACAGTTGTCCGTTTCATATTTATTAATATATTTGCATTTTGTTAGAGTAAAGAAACAATTAATGTAAAGTTAAACTTTAAGAGAGAATTTATGAAAAGAAAATTAATGCTGTTATTGGCCTGTCTTTTTGTAGGAATAGGCTTAGTAACTGCCCAAACTCAGAAAGTCACGGGTGTCGTGATTTCGGAAGAAGACGGGCAGCCAGTTATTGGAGCCTCTGTATTGGTAAAAGGTACACAGATTGGTATTGTGACCGATATAGATGGTAAATTCGAATTAACGAACGTACCAAGTTCCGCGAAGACTCTGCAGATTTCGTACATTGGAATGGAGACGCAAGAAGCTGAAATTAAGCCTACTATGCGTATCATATTGAAATCGAATACAGAGATTTTGGATGAAGTGATGGTAGTGGCTTATGGTACGGCTAAGAAGTCTGCATTTACCGGTTCGGCTACAGTAGTAGGGTCAGAGGAAATCGGTAAAATTCAAAGTTCCAATGTGGCTAATGCTCTGACAGGTAAAGTGTCTGGTGTACAGTTGAACAATGCTTCCGGTCAACCGGGTGCGACAACTCCTTCGATCCGTATTCGTGGTATCAGTTCTATCAATGCAGGTAACGACCCGTTGATCATTCTGGATGGTGCTCCTTATGAGGGCGATTTGAACAATATCAGTTCGCAGGATATCGAGTCGATGACAGTGTTGAAGGATGCCGCTTCAAATGCGTTGTATGGTGCTCGTGGTGCTAACGGTGTGATTATTATTACTACAAAGAAAGGTACTGCTGGCCAGGCGCGTGTTACTGTTGATGCTAAATGGGGTTCGAATTCACGTGCAACCCAGGATTATAACAGAATTGATAATCCTGCACAATATTATGAAATGTATTACGGCGCATTGAAGAGTTACTTCATGAATGCGCAAGGCATGACTGAAGCTGCTGCGCATGCAAGTGCCAATACTAATATGTTGGCTAGTGGTAGCTATGGTTTGGGATACAATGTTTATACTGTTCCTGAAGGACAATACTTGATCGGTGTAAACGGAAAACTGAACCCGAATGCTACTTTGGGTAATATTATAGATTATAATGGTCAACAATATTTGGTACGTCCGGACGATTGGTTGGATGAAGCCTACAAAAATGGTTTGCGTCAGGAGTATAATGTAAGCGTATCAGCAGGTTCCGACAAGTCTTCATTCTATGCTTCTATCAGCTATTTGGATAATGAAGGTATTGTTGAAAACTCTGATTACGAGCGTTTAACAGGTCGTTTGAAAGCTGATTATCAGGTGAAAGAATGGTTGAAGGTTGGTGCTAACATGTCGTATACACATTTTAATTCCAATTCGTTGAGCGAAGATGGTGCATCTAACTCTTCTGGTAATATTTTTGCTTTTGCTACTCGGGTTGCTCCGATTTATCCTTTGTATATTCGTGACGGAGAGGGCAACATTATGAAAGATAAGAACGGATATACCGTTTATGACTTCGGTAACAAAGATAATGCAGGCTTGGTTCGTCCGTTCCTTAGCGGCTCGAATGCTTATGCTGCTAACTTGTTGGATACAAATAATGCTGAAGGTAATGCCATGACTGCGACCGGATTTGCAGAGGTTCGTTTCTTGAAAGATTTTAAGTTTACGTGGACAAGCGGCGTGAATATCGATGAAACGCGCACAAACGGATTTACTAATCCTTACTATGGACAATATGCTACATCAAATGGTGTTGTATCAAAATATCACACTCGTCAGTTGTCATACAATCACCAACAGATTTTGAACTGGAAGCGTAGCTTTGGTTCTAACAATTTGGAAGTGATGCTGGGACATGAATCTTTCCGTTATAAGTACTATTATTTATATGCCAGCAAGTCGAATGTATTTGATCCTAACAATCAGGAAATGGCAGGAGCTATTACTGAGAACGGAAGCGATTCTTATACAACTGATTATAATACGGAAGGCTATTTCGGCCGTGTACAATATGACTTCGCAGAGAAATATTTCCTTTCAGGTTCTTATCGTCGTGATGCTTCTTCGCGTTTCCATCCTGACCATCGTTGGGGTAACTTCTGGTCGGCAGGTGCTGCTTGGATTATCTCAAAAGAAGACTTCTTTGATGTAGACTGGGTAGATATGTTGAAAATTAAAGCTTCTTACGGTTCACAAGGTAACGATAATATCGGTGACTACCGTTATGTAAATACTTATTCGATTGTTAACTCTGGTGGTAACCCTGCAGCTATCCCCAATACAATGGGTAACAAAGATATAACATGGGAAACTAATGGTAACTTTAATGCCGGTTTCGACTTTGAACTGTTTAAGGGACGTTTTACGGGTACTGTAGAGTATTTCTACCGTAAAACAAGTGATATGTTATTCTCATTCCCGTTGCCACCTTCATTTGGTTACACTTCTTATTATGCTAATGTGGGTGATATGCGTAACCAAGGTTTGGAAGCAGAGTTTAATGTAACTCCAATTAAGACTAATGACTTGACTTGGGATATTAACTTGAACTTGACTCACTATAAGAATAAGATTACTTACTTGCCGGAAGAGCGTAAGACTATGGTTGTTGACGGAGTTCCGGGTTACAGTAGTGGAAGTTATTACTTCGGAGAAGGTGAGTCGTTGTATACTTACCGCATTAAAAAGTATGCAGGCGTGTCAGAAGATGGACAGGCTCTTTATTACAAGAATGTTCTGGATGCTGATAAGAATGTAATTGGTGTTGAGACTACCACTGCGTACGACGATGCAGACTATTATTTGTGTGGTACTGCTTTGCCCGATTTGTATGGTGGTTTCGGAACCAGCTTGACTTATAAAGGCTTTGATTTGGCTTTGGATTTCACTTATCAGATTGGCGGACAGGTGTATGATGGTGACTATGCTTCTATGATGGCTCCTCCTACAGCTTCAAGTAAAGGTAATGCTTTCCACGCTGATTTGCTGAATTCTTGGACTCCGGAGAATAGTGGTTCCAATATTCCACGTTTCCAGTTTGGTGATAATTATACGACGGCCACCTCTGACCGTTTTCTGACAAGTGCTTCCTATTTGAGCTTGCAGAATATCAACTTCGGTTATACACTGCCAGTTAGTTTGACCCGTCATGCACAGATCGAAAAGATTCGTGTCTATTTGTCTGCTGATAATGTATGGGTATGGTCGAAGCGTCAGGGACTTGATCCTCGCCAGAGCATCACAGGATCGGTTACTAATTCATATTATGCACCGATGCGTACTATTTCGGGAGGTATTACTTTAACATTCTAATTTAAT
>ERZ1504764.506-NODE-506-length-11595-cov-4.027990_pt1 | contig 11595 bp, 8 predicted proteins | sample MGYA00572319_ERZ1504764 | MGnify/ENA primary metagenome ERZ1504764 (study PRJEB39906, sample SAMEA3182069) | gut metagenome | biome: human; feature: gut; material: Stool; isolation source: human stools | place: Canada | collected 2011-11-08 ...
AGCAGCAGCACCTCCGAAAACGCGCCAAAGAGCACGCACAGCATGCTCCCGAGCACGGCAAACAGGAACGGCCTCCCGAACGCCCGCGCCAGATCGCTTTTCAGTTCCCGCACCGGATCACCCCCCTCTCATTTGCCGGGCTTGCGCACTGTTTTTGGGCAGCGCCATGTATGTTGGATTTGTAAAAGCGGCAGCGGCGCGGTTCAGTTTTTAACCGTCTCCATTGCAGTGCAGAGTCCGTACTAATAGAACACGGATTTGCCGTCATCGTCTGCAAAGGCCTGCACTTTTTGAATCTCTACCGTCTTGCCATGTTTAAGGCCTGCCCAAGCCCATATGTACAGCCCCATAAACATTAAATAGGATACCAAAACCACACAATAAGCGTTCAAACTCCGTCGCCTTCTTTCGATTGGATATGATAAAGTAAAACAGGACAAAGGGAATACAATCAATTGTATACCGCGCCCCAAATTGCCAACCGCCAAAAGTCTTGTGCATACATAATGCAATTATATTGGAAAATATCGCAATGCAAGTCCCGACTTTTAAAACAGACATATTTCTGTTTTTTATATCTTTTGCAATTTGAACAAACCATGCTAAGTAAATTGGATTTGCTATGTAGAAAGCAAATCCGTTAAATTCTGGGTATTGCAGCTTACCAGAAGGCAGTATTTTAACTTGGCGGAGAAAGATATTCCGCAGGTTGCTTAACAGATATGAAATATGGAATTGACCATTTTCAGAGCAAGTAAATTCCGGCAAATAGTTGTGGCCAAATTCCAATACATTATCAAAGCGAATCCAATTATACCACATATAAACCATTGCTCCCACCATGACAACGATCGTTGGCAATATGTATTTCGTCCATGGTTTCAAATTCAGCATATTGCCATATCGTGTTTTATCTTTCAACACAAAATAAAGCAGTGCAAGAATCACATATATCGCCGAAAATGGTCTGCACCCCACCGCTAAGACAAGAAACACACAACAAAAGCTGCGACGGTCTCGCAACATGCAGTCTACTGCCCACATTAAACAGGCGAAATTCAAGGTCTGTGCTTGATACCAAACACCACCATTGGAAGATATATCCACCATATTGCAGGAAAACACCGTAAATACCGCCCAGAAGGCTGCAACCCTTGGCTGCATTTTTGCTGCTAAGCAAGCCCGATATGCGCCTAAAAGTGCGGCAACGGCATAGATAGCCACCATGAGCGTATTAGGTGTTTCTTCCCCAAATACTATCGTCAATGGAAGTAAAAACAGCGAAGGTATGGGGGGAAAGGAAACAAAATATTTCCCATTGTAAATCGCAAGCTCCAGCCAAGGATAGTCCTGACCATTTGTCAAGTATATTTCTCCTTTACGCCAGGCAAGTGCCTGCAAAGTATAACTATCCAGCGGTTCATGAATGAATAAGGTCCCACCCGCCAGATCATGTAACAACAAGTACCCGATCATGGCAAGCAGCATGATTCTTAAATAGCTACTATGCTTTCGCAACAACAGCCATGCTTTTTCCATTGCTATCACCCTACCCCCCTTGCACGGATTGTTTCAATAGAAAAAGGCCTTCCGCATGACAATAAACAGGGGCATCTTTAATATTCTTTTTTGCCGGAATAGTTCCCCGGCAAAAGATCCCAAGAAAAACCGAAGATCAGTACCCAACCGTCGTATCGATGACGCTGCCATCAACGGCGTTGACCGTCAGATAGCAGCCGATTTCCTCAAAGCCAAGGCCGGCATGATCCGTTCCGCTTTTGCTGCCATAAAACCTCCAGGCAGGGACCAACAGGCCGGTTGCCAGGGAGTTTTGATCCGCCACACGAACCAGTTCCAGTTCGATACGATCAATACGGTACGTAATCGTCCCAACAGCATCCAACGTGGTATCAAAGTCATAGATGATCGGCATCATCTCCGAAAATATAGCGGCGATATCCGCAAAGGATAAAAGCGAGCAATCTGTCACTACGGTTTCTTTTTCCTTTATCGGCGATTCCCATCTCACGCCCAGGATGCCGGAATCGTTGACCCAAAAGTCCAAGTGCTCATAAAACCACATCGGGGCATAGGCCTCGGCTGTGTTTCCCGATGAACATCCTTCAATGATTGCGCACGAGACGTCGCCGATTTTTCTTGCGCAGGATATTTTATAAGCTGCGTCGTCCTCATCCTTTGTGATGGCAACCGCTTTGATCTTCATCGGTATTTCAGATCGATCAAGGAATTGCTGGACAAAACCGCATGCTTCCTCGACAGAAATGCCTGCTCCCGCCGCGAGGTCGCTTTCCCATTCGCCGGAGCCGAGAGGCGTTTCGTTTTCGGTATAAATCAGAGCGCCCGCATTGTTCGCCAGAAACTCCATCCGTGCGCCGGTCCTGACCGGTAAACCCCCGCCGCCGGAGGAGCTGCTTTGATAGACGATGCTTTCCTTGCGATCCGAGTTGTTGCTCACTCTGAATTCACGGCCAAAAGTGTGTCCGCCAAGCCGTTCAACGGCCGAAACGCCGGTATAGTGCCCAACAATTTCTCCTGTTTCTTTGTTGATTTCAACCAGGTGCTCGAGCGTGCCGTCTGACCGGACTTCCTCGACTGTTTCCGGAGCCGATTCCAAACGTTGCTGATACGCCTCGATTGCCGCTTCATACACCTCCGCCAATTCCATATCGCCTTCGCTTTTTGCATACAGCATCGATTTTTGCATATCCAGAATGGCGTCCTCAATTTCGTCCTTGGACATCTCACTGGCGATCTTCCACATGATTGCATCCCCGCATAGCGCATCAAAAAATGTCGTAACAACATCCTGAGAGAAGTCAGCGGCTTCCGCCCTAATGATTGGGACGCTGGTACAATCCGGGATGATTACTTCCGCAGCGACGCAAATTTCAAGATGATCGCCAATTATAGTGTCGCTATATTCCGCTGGCGAGCTGGTGCGTTCGCGTAAGCTGGCATCGCTATTTTCTGGAGCCGGTTGGCTGGCAGCCTGCAGCAAATTCTCCTGGTTTTTCTGCACTACGATAGGAGCTTCCGGCGTGGGCTGGCAGGCGGGGAAAAGCGCGGCGAGCAGGAGCAGCGGCAGCAGGGTGCAAATCGTTCGTTTTCCGATCGTTTGTTTCCGGGACATTCGACTCAAGAGTATCCCTCCTTTTGTATGACGCCGTCGGACGGCGGGGATTCCGCTGGGTTGTCGCTCCGGCAAGCGCGGTTGCCGGTCGCCCAGCCGTGGGGGTAGCGCGTCGGACGGCGGGGATTCCGCTGGGTTGTCGCTCCGGCGGGCGCGGTTGCCGGTCGCCCAGCCGTGGGGGTAGCGTGTCGGGCGGCCCACGTCCGGCAACGGGCAGGCCGCGGGGTCAGGGAACGGGTTGTATGGGGACGGGTTTCCGCATCGGGCCGATGCGGCGGCAAACGGGAAAACCTTCGGGGAAGCGGGCGGCCTCTGTAAGCGGCCGTCATGATGCCCTATATCTAATAGACTGCAAGAACGGCAAAAAGGTTGCATCTTTTTTTCGGGATGCAACCTTTTCTCGGCGCGCCGGTCACGGATGGCGCCGTTCGCTCCGCTGAGCGGCGGTTTTATCGGGTTTCACACCGGCCCCGTTTCCCAAACGCCGGCCCCGGTCAGTCGCCATCGCGCCGGCCGGGCCACCGCCCGGCGCGGGCGGCACGAAAACCGGGAAAACGGCCAACCGTGAGGTCAGATTATCCTTCCATCGGAAATGGTCAGCACCCTGTCGCACGCCTCGGCCACAAACTGCTCGTGCGTAACGATGATGATCGTTTTGCCCTGTGCGTTCAGGTTTTTGAAAATCTCCATGATCATTTTGGAGTTTTCCGTGTCCAGCGCGCCCGTCGGTTCGTCCGCCAGGATAACATCCGGGTTGTTGATGAGCGCGCGGGCAATCGCAACGCGCTGCTTTTCGCCGCCGGACAGTTTTGAAACCCGCTTTTTGGCCAGATGCGCAATCCCGAGGAGGCAAAGCTGCTCCATGGCGCGGGTATCGATCAAAGTGAAGGGGGTCTTGCAAAACAGCAGCGGGATCGCAACATTCTGGAGCGCGGAATCCTCCTCTACCAGGGCGAAATGCTGCATGATAAAGCCAAACTTCTTGTTCCGGATCCCGGCCAGCCGAACGGGCGGTTCTTTGGAAACGTCCGCGCCGTCCAGGAGGTACGTCCCGCTCGTCGGCTTGTCGAGGCACCCAAGGATATGCAGCAGCGTAGACTTGCCCGCCCCCGACGAGCCTTTTATTGCAACCATTTCCCCCTTTTCAATCCCAAGATCAATGCCTTTGAGCACTTTCAGCGGGGCGGTGTCGCGCTTGGTTTTGAAGGACTTCTCTATTTTGTTCAATTCAATAAACACGGCTTTATTCTCCTTGATGCAACTCTTTTAGGGATGTGGAAATATCCTCACGCATGAGCTTGACCAGGAATCTGGCCCCGACGGCGGCGAACATGCAGACGATGTAGAGAAATACGACCCCGTAAAACAGCACGGCGCGCTGCGGGGTCATCCAATCCAGCATCAGCAACCCATACCGGCCGGCGACCACACAGAGCGCCATTGTGACCGTCAGCAGGATGACAACCCGGATGATTTCCGCCAGGACGCCTTTCTTCCAGTCCATGCCAAGCAGGTAGTACACGGTGAACAGTTTTCGGTTGCGCATGGATTGAATGACGTTGTTCCCAAGCACGCCCGTGGCCGCGGCGGCTAAAAACACGAAGAAGGACAGGGACCCCAGCCCGATCAGATCCCTCATGTTCTGATTGTAGACGGTCAGCAGGGACGGCATTGGCGTCGCTTCGCTGTACCTGCTCCATGCGGCAATCAACCCGTCCCTGTCGGTTTGGGTCGCTTCCGGCTTAAAAAAGACAAGCAGGGTGGCAGGCTCCTCTAAGCCCGTCAGATCCGCGACATCGGCCTCCCGCAGGATAAACACGGAGTTTTGGCTGATAACTATATTTGCTGCAAAGTATTCCGGGCTTGCCGTCCCCGAGGGGAAAAAGTATTGCGTCGGGGTTGGCAGTACGCCCGTTACGACGATGCGGAGCTTCTTGTGGCTGGGGAGAAGGATGCTTGCGGTATCCCCGGGCCTGAGGCCCGTATCGCTGGAAACGACAGCCTCTGCGGCTTCCTGGCCGCTTGCGCCTGCGGCATCCGAGAACCAGGAGCCCTGCTGCAGTTTGGGCGTATACCGTTCGATGACCGCCGCGTTGTAGACGGCAATATTGCAGCTGATGTCGTTGAAGAGCAGACCGCCAAGATAGGCTTTGCCGATGGAATCGACGAGGGGAGAGGCCTCGATCTGTTGCTCTACCTGCTCCGGGGAGCAGTAATCGTATGTGGAAACGGCGACGGCATTTTCCGTTGGCAATTCATTCACTGCGCGCACATTGTCCGTATGGTCGACGATAAAGACAAACAGCTGCGCGAGAGACGTGACGGAAAATACGATCTGCAGAATCAGCGTGAGACTCGCAAATTTTCGTTTCCAGAGAAGCCTGCATGCAATGAGAACGGTTTTCATATCGATATCCTCTCTCGCTTACTTTTCCAGCATCCTGCCCCGGAATATGAGCGGGGAAGCTTTGAGATTCACCACAAGCAGCGCAATCAAAAGCATGCCTGCGTACAGCGCCGCATGGAATTGCCAGGGCAGGGGCAAAAGAACTCCCGAAGCAAACCCTGTGACTTGTGCGATGAGAAAGCTGGCGAAGAGAAAAGCAACCGTAACCAGCAGCGAAATCGCAACGGATAACAGGAATGCGATTTGTCCGCGCCTTGCGCCGCAAATCAGGTAAATCCCGTATCGCACAAATTCCCTGCGGAGCCAGTGCAGCACCACGGCGCCAATGCTGATCAGGGACAGGAGGACGATGAAAGTATACGGGATGACCTGGCCCAAATAGATCCGTATCGCATAATAGTTCCCTTCTTTGGGCAGGGACACGAAATAAACATCCTCGTACGATTGCAGCAACTCCGCCATCGCTGTAATCTGCGCCTCCGTCAGCGGCTCGGCAAAGACGCAGCGCATCTTGTTGGCCGTAAGCCCGCTTTCCCAGAAGGCCGCCAGGGGCATGAGGACAGGCGACGGCACCGCGGTCGCTTCCGTTTCCGTGGGAACCGTCCCGTCCACATTCAGGCCGAAGCCATGGTTCCCGATCGCCTCGAAATGGACCCCGTTGATTTCGATTCCCGTTTCCCAAACGGTATCAAGGCGTTCCTGCGGGAGCAATTTGAGATAGCCGGTCCCCAAAATGGCAACGGCGGCGCCGTTTTCCATTTCTTCGCGGGTGAAAAAGCGGCCGTATGGCGTATACCAGCTTTCGGACACGCCCCAGTCAATGCCGGCGTACAGTTCGTTGGAGGCCGTGACGGATGACAGCTTCGGGAAAACGCCGCCGTCGTCGTCCAGCTCCGCGTAGATATCCTTCACCGTCGTCTCGTCCGAGCACTTGAAAAACAGGGTTTGCGTCTCCTTCTCCCTTTCCACAATTTCGACATACCGGCAATATCCGTATTCCTGGATGTAAAGGAAGCTTATGAACGCGCAGATCAGGCAAACAAGGGAAAGAATGGTAAACGATGCGTTTCGACGACAGAGGCGAAAAAAGTTGACAAATGCAAGCCGCAGCATACCGTTTACTCCTGAAATAGAATTTCGGCACTTATTATGGATTCAGCGGGTTTCAGCCGTCAGATAGCCCGGGGTTGCTCCCAGGCGCCGATAGAATTTCGGCTCTTGTTATGGGTTCGGCGGGTTTCAGCCGTCAGATAGCCCGGGGTTGCTCCCAGGCGCCGATAGAATTTCGGCTCTTGTTATGGGTTCGGCGGGTTTGAGCCGTCAGATAGCCCGGGGTTAATCCCACGCGCCGGCGGAGAAACGCGCTTCGGCAAAGCCGCCGACTTCCTGATAATAGCCGTAACCGGACGTGGGCTTGTTCCAGTTCCCGCAGTTCGCCACGCATCGCTGATTGCTGTAAACGGTGTTACTGGCAAGCAGGGCGCCGTTGCGGTACGCCTCGGCATGGGCTTTGGGGTTGACGCTGTTGGAAGACGTGTTCTGGGAAGCCGTACAATAGTATCCAAGTCCGCCCTTGCCCCCGATGGGTTTGCCCGTCCATATTCTTCCGGAAAAGCTGGCGGCAAGGGCGCTTCCCGTCATCACAAACAGCAGGACGATACAGGTAACCGCGCATAACAACGCTTTTTTCATATCAGTTGCTCTCCTTTCTCTGCCATTCCAATTGGTGAATACAACTCCTGATAATAAGTGCCGAAACCTAATATCCGCACGGCGGCGGTACATCCGTATTCCGTTACCGGGGGAAAAACTCTTGTGAAAAAAAATACTGGGAACGCTTTGGGTAGGATCTTAATTACAGTATACGCCCAACACATCAAAAAGTCAAGGTTGAAACCGTGCAGGGGGGCCTCGCCCCGATATCTTTGGTCACGGGCTGTCTGAACGCGCGTCGGCGGCCTGTGCCATCCGGGCATTCGTTCGCCGATACTGCGCGTTAATCGATCGTCATGCGATATCTGCCGTCGGTCTCATCCGTCTTGAGCGCGACCTGCGCCCCCGAAAGGCTGCCGAGCTGATGCAGCACTTCACGGATTTCCTCCTCATCCTTCATGTATAGCTCGAAATAGTAGGCGTCAACGCAGAGGCAAAGAAAATCGCACGCGCTGCACAGAAAGTCTTCATAGGTGTATATCGCATCCCAGTCGGTCGTGGGAGCGCCCCGGAAAAAACGGCGGGAAATGCAGGAAGTACGGGGAGCGCGGGAAAAGCGGGGAGGGCGGGAAGCCGGAGACAAGCAAACGGCGCAGAGGGAAAGCCTCTGCGCCGTGCCGTTTTCAGATATTTGTCCGGCATGCCCTGTTGCCGCCAGCCAAAGCCCCGCCGTGCCCGCAAGCCGTCGGGTGTGCTCGCCCGCGCGGTTGCCCGCCGCCGGGGGTTGGGGATGGCATATCCCGTTGCCGCCCGGGCGGGAAGCGCGGGAAACGGGAGGAAGACACCGGGCGCCTGCGGCGTTACCGCCGCGCCGCGCCGCGCCGTCTGCCGAAGGTCAGCGCGCCCAGCCCGCAGAGACTCAGCAGCGCCAGCGTGAGCCACAGCGCCGGGTCGCTCCCGTCGCCCGTTTCGGGTACCGGCTCCGGGTCGTTGCCGTCGCCCGTTTCGGGCGCCGCTTGGATTGTAAACGCCGCGCTGGCCGTGCCGGTCCTGGAGACGATGGCAATCGTGTGCCTGCCGGCGGGCAGCGTCGCGAGGTAAGAAGCCCGCAGGGTCACTTTGGTGCTGCCCTCCTGCGCCGTGTAATGGGACGGCGCAAGGTCTTGACTGTCCACCTGGACTTTTATAAAGTCGGCAAAATCGGCATTGGAGGTGAAGGCAAGTCCGTCTTTGCCGCCGCCTCCCTGCCAGACACCGTTGGCTCCGGTGATCACCGCCGGCGCGCCGCCGCCGTCAAAGTACACGTGCAGCGCGGCATCCATCGTCACATCCTGATGGCCCGTCCGATAGGCATAGGACACCGTCACCGGGGAGGTCTTCCCGTCCCACACGACCGTGCTGCCGTCCGCCTCCAGCGTCCCGCCCTGCACCTGTACGCCTTGCGCGCCCGACCATCCCGGCACCAGGCCGGACAGGTCGGCGCGCCCGCTCCCGTCCGCCTGCTGCGGGACGCGCGTCTCCGCCGCCTGCTGGCCGGAGCAGTCCAACTCCGTCAGCTTCGTGTTCTGCGACAGATCCAGCGCCGTCAACACGTTGTTGTTGCAGTACAACCACTCCAGCGCCGTGTTCTTCGTCACGTCCAGCGCCGTCAGCGCGTTGTTGGAGCAGTCCAACTCCATCAGCTTCGTGTTCTGCGACAGGTTCAGCGCCGTCAGCGCGTTGTTGTTGCAGTACAACCACTCCAGCGCCGTGTTCTTCGTCACGTCCAGCGCCGTCAGCGCGTTGTTGGAGCAGTCCAACCTGTACAGCGCCTTGTTCTGCGACAGATCCAGCTCCGTCAGCGCGGTGTTCTGGCAGAACAAATACGTCAGCGCCGTGTTCTTCGACACGTCCAGCGCCGTCAGCGCGTTGTTGTAGGAGCGGGTCAAATACGTCAGTTTCGTGTTCTTCGACACGTTCAGCGCCGTCAGCTTGCCGCGCTGCCTGTGGGCGATCGCAACCTCGTCGATCAGAATGTAGTCGGCGTCATCGACCTCCAACGTCAGTATTTCCTGCGTACTGTACGCCACGCCGGGCGCAATGCGCAGATCCGTGTTCAGCAAGCGGATTACGCCGTCCGCGCACCCGCAAGCGCACAGGCAAACCAGCATCAGGGCGATGAACGCCGCGCGCCGAAGCCGAATGGTCGTTAACATACCGACTCTCCTCTCCTGCGTCCGTCGACGCACTCGTTTCGCGTTCGGGCAGGGCAGGCGCGCCTGCCCGAACGCAGCGCCATACCGCACACTGGTCTTACTCCACCGTAACCGTGCAGTCGCCCATCGTCACCCATGCCGTCAAGCCTTCGTCCGGTTCTTCACACACCACGACCGTGAGCCGCTCCACAACGCCCAGCCCCTCCACCGAAACGGGTTCCAGGAACTCCAGTTGTAATACATTGGGCAGGGGTTCATTGCTGACATCCGGTATGTCGCAGGCCATAACCGGGCGAGTGCGGGCCGCCTCCGGCTGCCATCTGCTCCAGTTTGCCAGTTCCGGTTCGCGCACCGTCCTGGACAGCAGCGCACGGAAAGCGCAGAACGTCGTTTCGTAATCGGTCTTGTACGGACATTGCGCATCCACCATCGTCAGGCTGCCGTCCGCAGCAGAATAGCCGTATCGCTTGCCGCCGATGTAGTACACGCCCTCCAGCAGCTCCCCTTTCTGCCCGTGCTCCCACTCAAAGGTCTCCTCCCGCGCCGACCACTCGCCCTGCTCCAGCAGTAGCTCAAACGCATACTGCTCGCCCGCTCGGACATCCTCGATCTTCATGCTTCCGTTCTCCCGGGCATGGGGGAACGGGCCGAACTCCACCGCCGCGCGGTACTGTGCAATCAACTGCGCAAGGTATGCGTCGTCTTCCTCCTGCGACGCCTCCGTCTCCCTACTGCTGCGCAACTGCAACGCCATGGAGACGCATATCAGCACCGCCAAGGCGACGGCTGCCCACAGCACGACCTTTGCAATGGCCTTCTCTTTCACGCAAACCTCCCCTCCTCTCAGCGTATGTCATTTCGACCGCCGAGCACCCAATAATGGAATGGATCTGAAATAAATGCCTGCAGGTGTTTACAATAAAACTCTTCATTGATATGTCCATGATAATAATCGCTTGGTTGTGATACCCGTATGACAGATATCTGGGGACTTTGCTTGCAAAAGCTTGTTGGAACCAAAAAGACCTCTTGAATTCCCGGCAATCCAAGCAACAGGACATCTTCAAATGATGGAAAATCATTATGAACTCCTTCGGGTACACTTGGATGCGTATGCGCCATGCCCACCATGCTGCTGCCAATTGGGCTTGCACGCAGATATTCAGATAAAAATGGTTTTACTACACCCGTTTCGGTTCCCCTATGTGTTGCTCCCATATAATAAAATGTGTCTTTCATGCATGTAACAGAAAATATCCCCGCATAGTATTCATAATCCTGATTCAACGAGCTTACTTCCAACGCCCAGTTGACAACTGCTTCGTCCATGGAAACATAGAGACAAACATTATGTTCCGATTCCCATGTATTAATAAATTGTGTTAGATATTCTTCTTTCTGTCCCTCTGTAAGCATCTCAGGCTTCAAACCGGGTTGCGGCAGAGGTGTTGTCCATGGATTTGGCGTTGGCTCGGGCGTAACCGTCCCGTCGCTCCCGTTATCAAGGTACGTCATCAGCGGCGTACGGCGCACCGGCACATGCCCCGTCGGATCGACCATGTTGACGGGGTTGTTGTTGCAGTAGGCGTAGAGGTGCTGTGTCCAGGGGGCGAAGGCGGAGCCGGTGTAGGTATCCTGCGAGAGGAAGCGCGCCGTGGCGGGGTTGTAGTAGCGGGCGTTCATGTAGAGCAGGCCCGAGGCATCCGATATGCTCCCCGTGAACGTCACTTCGTTGAAGAACGCATCGCCCGTGCTGGTCGTCACACCGAACTCGTCGTAGTCGTACGACTTCACCACCGCGCCTTCCCCGTCCACGATGTTCGTGACGCTCCCGCGGATATCGTACCGGTAGAAGAAGTAGTCCTCCGCGTACGGGTCCTGCCCGGTGGCCGCCTGCCCCTCGAACCGTTTGCTCGCCACGATCGTCCCCGACGGGTCGAGAATGTTCTGCGTTTGCAATACATACTCGTTCACCGTGGTGAACAGCAGCGCGCTGCCCGTGTAGTAGAAGTGCGTAATGACCTCGTCCTCCACGCGCGTCACGCGCTGCCCCTGCGCGTTGTACGCATACGTCGCACTCGTCGACAGCGGGTTCACCGCGTTGTTCGTGACGCCCGACGAGATCAGCCGGTTCGCCAGATCGTAGCCATAGTTCGTGGTCGTCGTCACGCCCGTCCCCGTCTGCACCT
>ERZ1504764.516-NODE-516-length-11467-cov-4.255170_pt1 | contig 11467 bp, 10 predicted proteins | sample MGYA00572319_ERZ1504764 | MGnify/ENA primary metagenome ERZ1504764 (study PRJEB39906, sample SAMEA3182069) | gut metagenome | biome: human; feature: gut; material: Stool; isolation source: human stools | place: Canada | collected 2011-11-08 ...
TGTATAAGAGACAGGCCGCGCGCCGTTTGTCATACGTCGTCGAACCCGTCGAACGCCACGATGCGGGAGATGCAGCTCTCGCCCTCGACCAGCTTCCACGGGAAGCAGCCGATCACGACGCGCTTGTTGGACAGCTCGTCGATCTGTCCGCCCAGGCACTCGGCATGGATCGCCTCATACGGCTGGCAGAACAGCTCGATGTGCATGGCCTGATAGTGATCCGGCCACGGATAGATCTCGTTGAGCGTCTTGCCGTACTTCTTCTGGAACTTTTCGTCGCACTTGGCGGCCTCCATCGGCTCCCAGTCGCGGATCTTCGTGTTCATCGGGTGGTCGGCGCTGCCGCAGTCGACGCCGATCCAGCGGATTTCCTTCTCGCGGACCCACTGCACAAAGTCGAGCGACGGGCCGGGGTGGCGCAGCATGTAGCGGCGCTCGTCCGCGGTGCCCTTCACATCCCAGCCGTACTTGTGGTAACCGGTGTTGATGATGAGGATATCGCCCTTCTTCACCTCGACACGCTTCTCAATGTCGGCGGCGGTATAGATGCCCCAGTCGTCCTCGCCAAATTCGTCGGACAGGTCGACGACAACGCCGGGATGGCAGAGCTTGGTCAGCTCGAGGGAAGCCATGTCGCGGCCGGCGGTATCAAAATGCAGCGGGCCGTCCAGATGGGTGCCGACATGGTTGGAGTGCGTCATCAGCTGGCCGTTTGCGCCGTTGGGGGCGAGGCGCTTGAAGAACTTCATCTGAAGCGGCTCGTATGTCGGCCACGGCGGCGTGTTGATGCCGATCGGGATGGACAGATCATACATCTTGATGTCAGACCATTTGCTCATGAAAGTAACCTCCTTCATTGATGTGTAGAGAGTGGTGTTATGTAAGAGGCGATATACCGGTCCGTGCGGACAGTATACCACTTTTTACCGATGCCGTAAAGTCCGGGGCGGGCGCGCCGCAAAAGCGGCGTGCCCGCGCACCGACGTGCCGTTTTTCTATGCCCAGGCCTCCGCACAGGCGGCAAGCGCCTTCTTGAAGCACTCCTCCGGCGGATGCACAAGGCCGGCGCCAACCTGGCCGACGCCCGGGTCCTTGTGCGCGATGCCCGTATTGATGATCGGGCGGATGCCGGTCTCCACGACCTTGAGCAGGTCGATGCCGGTCGCGCTGCCGCGGAAGTTGAGCGCCGGGATTTTGTACGCCTGGCCTTCGCCCACGGTGATCTCGTACATCTGGGTCGAGTAGTTGATCGCGTCGGATACCTGGCCGCCGACAAACTGCACGATGGCCGGCGCCGCCGCCATGCAGAAGCCGCCGATGCCGGTCGTCTCCGTGATGCAGGAGTCGCCAAGGTCCGGCGCCGCGTCGCTCTCGTCGAAGCCGGGGAAGTACAGGCCCTTGACCATCTCCGCCGGGCCGGTGAACCACTTGTCCGGGCCCAGCCCCGCGATGCGGATGCCGAAGTCCGTGCCGTTGCGGCACATCGTGGCCACGACCGTGCAGTACGGAATCCCGAAAATCGGGTCCATCGTGCACTTGCAGGCCGGCATGGAGATGTTCAGGAACGTATGGTTGTTGCCGTTGAGGAAGTTGTAGGCCGCGATCTTCTTCTCCTCCGGGATGTCCAGCGCCATGATGGGCGCCACCAGCTCCCGGATCAGCAGCGACGTGCCGGCCTCGTTGCGGTTGTGCGCCTCATCGCCCATCTGCAACAGCTTGGCGATCATGACCTTGATGTCGATCTCGCCCTTGAGCTTCATCGCGTCGCGCAGCACGGGATAGAGCTCCTTCTCCAGCCAGCGCAGGCGCGTGAGCACCTCGTCGTCGCAGGCGCCAAAGCGCAGCACCTTGCCAAGACCCTCGTTGAACGTGCAGTAGGCACGGTTGCCAAAGGTCTTGTTCTCCATGATCCACACCGGCATGGAAGCGGTCACCACGCCGGCCATCGGGCCGACGGCGTTGTGCATGTGACACGGGTCGAACTTGATCTCGCCGGAGGCGGCCAGCGCTTCTGCCTCCTTCAGATCCCTGGCAAGTCCTTCGTAGATGAGGCCGCCCATGACGGCGCCCTTCTGCGGGCCGGACATGCGCTCCCACGTCACCGGCGGGCCGGCATGCAGCACGGTCTTCTTGTCCATGCCCGGAATGACCTCGCCCGCGATGCCCACGCCCACGAGCGTCGGCTGCGCGGCGAGGATGCGGCGCAGCGCCTCCTGGTTGGCCGCGTTGATCTTTTCCAGCAGTTCGGGCTTTTTCAGCTTGCGCAGATTTGCGGCAGCGACCTTGTCGCCGCCCGCGACGGGCTTCCAGTCCACATGCACGGCGGGCTGCTTCTGGCTCACGAGATCCTGATAGAAGGACTCGATGCCGAAGTTGACCACGTGCAGCTCCTTGGCAAATAACTCGTTCAGCTTGCTCATTGTCGCTTCCTCCTTACTTCAGGTTGGCGAGGATGCGCTCCACAAAGCGCGTCGCCTGCGCATTGGACGGCAGCACGACCGCGCCGGCGTCCGACAGCTGCTTCTGCGTCTTGGACAGGCACTGCGGGTCGCCCTCGGTGCCGCACACCGCGCACACGCAGCACAGGTAACGCCCGGCCGCCTCGGCCTCCGCCTTGGCGGTGCGGATGGCCTCCGAAAGGTCCTCCGCCGGATTGGGATGCGAGCCGTAGCCGATGACGCAGTCGCACATGATGACCGCGGTCTCCGGGTCGCGGCCGTCCACGACGACGCGCTCGGCGCGCAGGCTCGGGTCGATCATCGGGTGCGGACGGCCGACGGTGAACTCGTCGTCGCCAAAGTCGAGGAAGGTGTGCTCCCGGCTCTTGCCGCCGCGCGCATCCTCCAGCTTATCCTCCGGATGCAGCGGGATGTTGCTGTAGATGTGGCCAAGGTTGCCGATCATCAGCTTCATGGCCTCGTCGCACAGCGTGCCGCCGGTGTAGAAGCCGCGCACATACTTCTGCGAAGGGGCCATCTTCCCGGCGATCTCCCGGGCCAGCGCCTCCGCCTTCTCGGCGCCCATGGTGAACTCCACAAAGTCCCTGACCGGCTCGCCCTTGAGCAGGGCCACCGCCTTGTGCGCCGCATCCTCGAGCGAAACCGCGGCGACGAGTCCCTTCGCCTCGATCTCTTTCGGGTCGCCGCCGATGAAGCAAACGACGACGGGCTTGCCCGCGTTCCTGGCGATGTCGAGGATCTCGGAGGCGATTTCCTTGGCCGGCGGCTTTGAAACGAGCGTGATGACCTCGGTGTTCGGATCGTGGATGAGCGCGTCAAGCCCGAGCTTCATCATCAACCCGCCGATCTCCTTCTTCAGGTCGCGCCCGCCCGTGCCGATGACCTGCGACACGCCGCAGCCCAGCTGCGCGATGATCGAGCTGACCTCCTGCGTGCCCGTACCGGACGCGCAGACCATGCCGATCTTTCCCTTCGGAACGACGTTGGCGAACGCCAGCGGCACGTTGTTGATGATTGCGGTGCCGCAATCGGGGCCCATGACGAGCAGCCCCTTTTCATATGCGCACTCCTTGAGCGCCTTCTCCTCTTCGATGGTCACGTTGTCGGAGAAGAGCATGACGTTGATATCATGGTCCAGACAGCTCTGCGCCACATCCGCGGCGAATTTGCCGGGCACCGAGATCACGGCCATGTTCAGGTCGGGGTCCACCTTGAGCGCGCCCTCGAGCGTCGGCGGATAGTAGGTGGCCTCCTTGGCCTCCGTCTTCTTGTTGAGCAGTTCCTCTACCTTCTTCTGCGCCGTCTCAAAGACCTCGTCGCTGTCGCATTCCACCGCCACGAAAAAGTCGTTTGCGGTGACGTTTGCGTCAAATTCCGGGGTTGCAAGGCCGATGTTGTGGGCGATCTCGATGTTCAAATCGGTGCCCATGCCCACGAGCGCTTCCTTCACGCCGTCGAGCTTTTTCAGATCCTTGGAGATGAGCATGAGGGTAACGGAATCAAAGTAAGCATTCTTTCTGATTTCCAGTTTGACCACTGTTTTTCCCTCCATCGTGATGAATGATTGCCAATACGATACCGGTGAGTATGTCGCTCCCGGAGGTGGAGCCGAAGGATGCGACGCGCGATGCGGCGCCGTAGACCAGCCGTTCGTCCGCGCCGGAACACAGGAGCTGTAACAGATCGAGCACGTCCGCGGAGACGTACCCCGCTCCGCTCTGCAACAGAAATGCGCCGCTGATGCGGTTGGTGCATTGCGCCGCGCTTGCCGCGATCGCCTGCGTAACAGGGGCAACGTCCCCCAAAACGCCAACGGCGGACAGCGCGTGCAGCATGGCCATGTAGCCCGTCAACAGATCGTCCGAAGACGGCGTCAGCCCGACGCCGCAACCGGCGATCCGCGCCGCCGCCTCGCCCGCCTGCGCCGCGTCGCCCGCCTCCACCGCATCAAACAGACGCGGCAGCCGCGGCTCCAGAAACGCGGCGTATACATTGGGTTCGCCCCCCGTCACGAGTGTGGAAAGCCCGCACTCGTCCCCGCCCGGCGCCAGCGCCAGAAGCAGCGGCGCCGGATCGGGGATTGGGCGATGTCCTGTGGTGGTGACCGTGGCGGCAGGCCCGCGCGCGAACGCATGCGCGACGGAAAGATCCGTCTCCGCCGCGCCGTCAAGCGCAATCCCGGCGCCGCCCACGGCGACGGCCCGCTCCGTCAGATGCGCCCGGTCGCCGGGCGCGATGCCGGCAAACGCCGGCACGCCGCCGATTACGACGGAATAGGGCTGAAGGCAGCGCGCCCCGGTGAGCAGACTCACCAGTCCGACCGGCGTATCCACGTTGACCGCATGGTCAAACGCCGACAGCACGGTACCCTCCAGCGCGCCGCCGCGGAGCAGCCGCAGCAGCCGCGAGCAGATCGCCCTCGCCTGCATGGCCGTCGGACCGCCTCGTTACGCCTTCTGGAAGATGAAGCCGTACTGCGGTTCGACGACGGTCTCCTTGTACTTGATGACCTTTTCCTTCACGACCCCGACGGTGGACACCAGCTCCATGCCGGTTTCAATGCCGTCGTCAAAGCCGATCTGGCCGGTCGCGCGCACGCCGTTCTCAAACTCCACGATGCCGAAGTTGAGCCACGGGCACATATAGCCCTCGGGAAGGTTGTACACGCGGGTCCAGGTCAACAGTTTGCACTTGCCCTCGAGCGGGATCTTCTCAAACTCACGGCCGTCGCAATCGGGGTTCTGACACACGATGTAACGGGGATGATGGAGCTTGCCGCACTTGGTGCACTTGTATGCATACATCTGTTCCATTCTCGTACCCTCCTTATTTCGTGGTCAGGATGGTGGCCACGACGTTGTTGCCGAAACCGCCGAAGTTGATCGCCAGCGCGGTCTTGGCGCCCTCGACCTGCCGTTCCCCGGCCTCGCCGCGGAGCTGCTTGACCAGCTCGACGATCTGGGATACGCCCGTTGCGCCGAGCGGATGGCCCTTGGCCTTCAGACCGCCGGAGGTGTTGATCGGCATTTCGCCGTGGATCTCGGTCTTGCCCTCGCGCGCCGCAAGATGCCCGGTTCCGCGCGGGAACAGGCCGACTTCCTCGGATTCCGCAATCTCCAGAATCTGGAATGCGTCGTGCAGCTCGGCCACGTCGATGTCCTCGGGACCGACGCCCGCCATCTTGTACGCCATCTGGGCGCTCAGGCGGACGGCCAGCAGATCCGTCGGGACCTCGCGGTTGGCGACCACATGCGTATCGGTCGCGGAGCCAACGCCGGCGATCTTGACGAACTTCTTGCCGCCAAAGCCCAGCTCTTCCTGTTTATCCTTCGCAACGAGCAGCACGGCTGCCGCGCCGTCGGAAACCGGGCACATGTCGTACTGGCGCAGCGGATCGGCCACGAGCGGGTTGGTCGCGTTGATAATGCGCTCGTCCGTGATGCGCTCCAGCTTGACGACCGCCTTGATGTGGGCGTTCGGATTCAGGCACGCATTCGCATGGTTCTTCACCGACACGATGGACAGGTCGCGGCTCGTAACGCCGTACTTATCCATGCACAGCCGCGTGAACAGACCCGCAAACGACGGCAGCGTGATGCCGTACTTGTACTCGGCCTCGGGATGGAGCATCGTGGCGACAAAGTCCGTGCCCTCCCAGCCGGTCACGGCGCGCATGCCCTCGGCGCCGACCACGAGCACGCAGTCGCACACGCCGGAGGCAATCGCCATAAAGCCGAGCTTGACGGCGGAAGCGCCGGAGGCCGGGCCGTTCTCAATGGTCTCCGCCATCGCGGGACGGAGGTTGAGCGTATCGACGACGGCGGAGGCGAGGCCGCTGATGCGCTGCACCATGCCTGCGGCCATCGTGCCGATGAACACCTGGTCGATCACGTTCTTCCTGCCGGTCTTTGCGCCCGCGTCATCCATCGCCTGCAGCGCCGCTTCGCAGGCCATGTCGATGAACGGAACGGGCGACTTGCCGAACTTGGTATGGCCAACGCCAATGATACCTACTTCGCGCATGATTTACGTCCTTTCTGTCCGTAATCGGAACGGTCGTGTAGCCGGCGGTCAGACGTTCAGCTTGGCCGGCATGTGGAGAACCTTGTTCGCCTCGATGACCTCGGGGAAGAGCTCGGCTGCCGGACGGATGCCGACGTTCTTGTTGGCCTTATGCTTCTCCCAGAGCGCGCGGGTCAGAACAAAGGTGGGCACGCCGCCCAGCTCATGCGGGCACTCGAAGCGGTCTTCGAGCTCGTACTCGATCATCCAGCGCTTGAAGCCGTTGGGCGACTCCGCCACGATCCAGACCTCGTCCTGATTCATGAAGTCGAAGTGATACTCCATCTTCGCCGCAAACAGCTGCGCGCCGACGCGTGCGCCGCGCTTGAGCGTCATGGTGTGGTAGGACATGCCGACCTTTTCGTTGACCAGACGGCCGTTGACGATGCCGGCGATCTCGCCGTCCACCGCTCCCACAAAGAAGTACTCGTCCTGCACGCGCTTGCGGAGCATGCCGAGACCTTCTGCAATGATGCGGGCGGACACGATATCATAGAAGTCTTTCGGGTGGTCGAGCAGCGGGCGGATGCCCTCAATGATCATCTCGATCTCTTCGTCGGTCGCTTCGCGCACAAGCATGTCCTCGCCGGTGGTCAGCGGGATGACTTTCGGTTCATAGGGCTTCAGGCCGATCGTCGGTGGACGGAGTTTGGCCTCCATTTCGTCAACAATGATGTCGTACTTACCCATGTGTGTGCCTCCTTCAAAGAAATGCTGTTTTAGATGAGACCGCCCAGATTGCGGCTTCGATACTATTGTAACGCGAAAATGAATCGTTGTCCATAGTCTTCTTGCAAAAAAATGATCTTTTCCAATAATTTTTTCTGTGTTCACAATCATGCCCCATTTGGTACAACTCTTCCCGGCTTTGCCGCATTTTGGGGGCGCTCCGCACAAAAAACACGCGGTTTTCCCGCGGTTTATCTGAAAATAATATATTTTCCCGGAACCTCCGGTTGACGGGCGCCGTCCATAACCTCCGATAAAAGCCTGGCCATTTTTTCTTGGTTTTTCCCTTTTTCTAAAAAATTTTTTGCAATAAATATATTTGTTTCCTGCATTTTAATGCGTGTTTTTACAGGCGACACGTCAAAATTGCAGCCCAAGCTGCACCCCGGTTTGTACGAGGAGGCGGCATGGGACGCTTCCGCCATCGGCGATTGCGCGCAGAAAACCAGGCGGTGGGCGGTCCGGGGGCGGAATCTGCCGCCGCCAAAAGGCGGTATGCCGGCAGGCCGGATTTGCGCTTTAGCCGTATCCATAGTATAATGCAGGCGTAAGGGGATCGGGATACGGTTCCCGTCGCTCAGCAGAATTCAGGGAGGGAGGCTTCGCAACATGGAACGCAAGCTCAAACGAATCGGCATCCTCACCAGCGGCGGCGATGCGCCCGGCATGAACGCGGCCATCCGCGCTGCGGCGCGCACGTGCGTCGTCCACGACATCACCCCCATCGGCATCCACCGCGGCTACAACGGCCTCATCCATTCGGACGTGGTCGAGCTCGACGCACGCGCGGTCAACGGCCTGACCGCCCGCGGCGGTACCATCCTGTACACCGCGCGCTGCGAGGAGTTCAAAACGCCGGAAGGCGTACAGACGGCGGCAAACGCCTGCCGGTATCTCGGGCTGGACGGCATCGTCGCCATCGGCGGCGACGGCACGTTCCGCGGCGCGCTGGAGCTGTCCCGGGCAGGGATCAACACCGTCGGCATCCCCGGGACCATCGACAATGATATCGGCTGCACGCACTATTCCATCGGCTTCGACACCGCGGCCAACACCGCCATTGAAGCCATCGACAAACTCTCCGACACCATGCAGTCCCACGAGCGCACGAGCGTGGTGGAGGTCATGGGGCGGCATGCGGGGCATCTGGCCGTCTACGTCGGTCTGTCCGTCGGCGCGACCGCCATCCTCCTGCCCGAAAAGCCGTTTGACTTTGACCGCGACGTGGCCGAGCACATCCGCGAGGGCAAGTACCGGGGCAAGCACCACCACCTCATCATCGTGGCGGAGGGCGTGGGGGACACGCTCGGCATCGCGCGCCGGATCGAGGAGGAGCTGGGGCTCGACACGCGCGTGACCATCATCGGCCATATCCAGCGCGGCGGCAGCCCGACCGCCCGCGACCGCGTGATGGCCTCCCGCATGGGACATTTTGCCATCGAACAGTTCGTGGCGGGCGCCGTCAACCGGATCGTCTGCTATCGGGATTCCAAGCTCGTCAGCACGCCGATCGAAGAGGCGTTGCAGATGAAGAAGGAACTGGACGGCTACATGTACCGCGTCTCGCAGGACATCTGCATCTGACGCAGCCGCTTCAAAACGATAGGGCGGCGCGCCCCTGGGCGCGCCGCCCTCTGCTTTTTTCAGATCGTCTTCAGGCCGTGCGGGCTGCCTTGCGCGACGCCCATACGCCATACAGATGGAAGCACAGCACCATACAGATCTCGCCCGCCATGCTGATAAAGAAGATCAGATCAAAATTCCCCGTCGCAGGTCCCAGGGCAGAGAATGCGAACATGAGGAAGCCGGAAAGAAACAGGGTCGGCGTCCTGTCACGAATCCAGACGGCCACGCCGCACACGATCAGCGGCACCACCGTGCCATAGGAGAGCAGCGAGCCGGCCGTTTCCGCCCACGCGGGCGTGGTTTCCGCCGATACATACCTGGTAATCCCGCCCACCCTGGACAGTTCCAGAACGGTGGCAAAACCCTCCGCCACGCCGGCAGCCATGACCAGTGCGGTAAAGATCCAGACACCCGTCAGCACCGGCTTTCCGGCCCGCAACCCGTAAGCGCAGATGGGAAACAGCAGCGGGATAAGCCCGCCATGGCTCACAAAGCGCATCCGGCTCAGCGCCGCAAGCAACGGCCCTTCCAGCACGCCGCCGAGCGAAATGACCAGCGCATCGTAGAACAGCCCGAGGGCGATGAGCCCCATGCAGAGCAGGATGGGGCTGCGCTCCCTTGTATAACGCCGCAGGAGCAGCACGGTGAACGCGAGGTTGATCGCCGCCATGACCCAGACCAGAGCGGCACAGGATTCCAGGATGAACGCACGCATAATGACAGCCCCTCCCTCACCCGAATATGGTTGTTCCCCCATAGACCGATAAACGTCTCAATGCTTCCTCCGCGCGCCATGCGCCCCTCCATGCGCGCGGAAAGCGCGAAAGGCAAGCCCTTCAGCGCGGTCGCAAATCATCCCGCGTCCCATGCGCACGGAAGGTGCCGGCGCGGGAAGGCCGCCGGAGGGCGCGCTACGCCCCGTTCTTCCCGTCCGGTTCGTCCGGCTTCGGCCTGTCGGCGGCGCTTTCCCGGTGCGCAAACAGGCGCGAACGCGCAAAGCCCTGCGTGCTCGACGGCAGCAGCAACGCCCGCGCGGTGAGCAGCATGAGCTGCAGGTCAAGCAGGATGGAGCAGTTTTCGATATACAGCAGGTCCATCTTGAGCTTGTCCTCATAGGAAGTGTTATACCGCCCGAAGATCTGCGCATAGCCGGTCAGCCCCGCCTTGACCTTCATGCGGTAGCGAAACTCCGGCAGGCAGCTGCAATAGTAATCGACGTTCTCCGTGCGCTCCGCCCGCGGGCCCACGAGGGACATTTCGCCGCGCAGGACGTTGAAAAACTGCGGCAGCTCATCGATCCGGGTGCGCCGGAGCACGCGCCCCACCGGCGTGATCCGAGGGTCGTTCTCCACGGTGAGCTGCGCGCCGTCCGGCTCCGCATCCACGATCATGGAACGGAACTTGATGAGCGTAAACCGCTCGCAGTTGCGCGTATACCGCACCTGCCGGAAGAGCACCGGCCCGCCGTCGTGCGCCTTGATGGCGATGGCCGCCGCCAGCATGAGCGGGCTCGTGACGACGATGCCCAGCACCGACAGGAAGATATCCATGAGCCGCTTGACCGCCATCTGCTCGACGCTCATGGAGCGGTTGCGGCAGAGGTATACGAGCGAATCGCCCACGAACGTCTCGTGCGCGCTGTGGAACAGGATGTCCTGCACCGTGGGGATCACGAACAGCCGCTTGTTGTGTTCAAAGCAATACCCCATCAGCCGCAGCCGCAGCTCCTGCCCGACGCCGCCGACGATGACCGTCGTAAATGGTTCAAGCCGGTCGAGCAGCGCCTCCGCATCCCCGTCGGTATGCAGCACCGTGGAAATGCGGTATCGCTCGCGCACCGCCTCGAACCGGCGGAGTTCCTGCTCGCCATCGCTCTCGCCGCCGATGACGAGCGCCGCATCGCGCACCGTGCGCAGTCGAAAATACAGCCGGTTGCCCAGCAACAGCAGCCCCGTCCCCAAACACCACTGCACCAGCTGCATCAGCAGCAGCGGCAGCGGGGGCAGCATGGCCTTTGCCGTGAGCGAGAGCACCAGATAGATGATGCAGTTGGTCAAAAAGGTGGCGATGAAAAACGAGGCGACGTTTTCCCGCAGGCGCATGATGCCGATCAGAAAACAGCGGTACAGCGAAGCGAGCAGCAAGAACACCGCCAGGTACAGCACGCCGAACACCACAAATCCCCAAAAGTGGAAATCCGTTTGCGGGTAGTACCGCACCGTCGTATACAGGAACGACGCGAGCAGGATGGCCGTGATCGCCGCCTTGACCAGAAAGATCACGCCGTGCTTGAATTTTCGGATCGACCAGTGCTCCAAATCCGCTCTCCCGGCCCGCGCGGACAGAACGCCGCGCCGGGCGATCGCATTACAGCAAAATTCGATTTTAATTGTAACACGTGCCGGGCGTCTTGGCAACCGCCGTCCCGTACGGGAGCGTTTCCCAAAGATGGGTTGTTTGGCAGATCGCCGGCTGCGTTCGGGCTTGCCCTTGCGGCGCCGGGATGGTATGCTGCCGGTATGGGTCGCCCGCCGGTGCGGGCGGGAGCAACGCTCTGCGCGCGCCGGGCTGCGGCGGCCGGCGTTCCGGCT
>ERZ1504764.552-NODE-552-length-10664-cov-4.665378_pt1 | contig 10664 bp, 10 predicted proteins | sample MGYA00572319_ERZ1504764 | MGnify/ENA primary metagenome ERZ1504764 (study PRJEB39906, sample SAMEA3182069) | gut metagenome | biome: human; feature: gut; material: Stool; isolation source: human stools | place: Canada | collected 2011-11-08 ...
CTCCTTTGCAAGTGTCGGATTAATCTGCATCAGGCGGTCTGTCACGTCCTTATGTTTCGTCGTGATGAATTAGAACGGTTTCGTCCAAGCCCAAATCTCCAAGCAAACGCAGGTAAATATCCACATTCCCATCCTTATCCACTTCGATTTTCTGGATAATGCGTTTTAGCTGGGCATTGGTCATCTGGTGTACATCTGTTATATCCTCAATCTCTTTGAATGTCCGTCCGAGGACGCTTTCCAACTGTTCCCCCTTGGTAAGATGATACGCTACCATCTTCAGTTCGTTTTCCAGCCGTTCAATTTCTTTTCTCATGCCGCCGATTTTATCATTCAGTTCCTCTCTGGAAATCAAATCGTCTGCGTACATATCCATATATTTTTGCCGGATTTTTTGCAGCTTTGCAAGCTGGGCATTTAGCTCTTTTTCATAATTCAGGTTTTCGTCCTTTGCCTTATAAACCCGCTGAAATTCTCCGACCACATAACGGATCACATTCTTCTTTGCTTTCAGAAGTTGAGCAAAATATTCCTGCAAAACTTCAATCAATTCTTCTTCATCTACCGTCACAGCATTGGGGCAGTTGTCTGCACCACGCCCGTTATGCCCGGAACACACCCAGCGGACATAAGTGTTTTTATATGTGCGGACTGTGCGCCGGAAGGACCAGCCGCATTCCTTGCATTTGATAAGAGTAGAGAACAGATATTTATTGCTTTGGCGTTCCTTATCCACCTTAAATGCTTTGCCTCTGGACTGCATAATCTGCTGTGCCTGTTCAAAAACCTCCAGCTCAATAATACGCAAATCTGGACGCTCCACAACCATCCACTCGGTTTCATCTTTGTCCGCCCTCTGCCCGGTCAGAAAGTCGGTTACTTCCTGTTTGCCGTTAATAATTTTACCCGTATAAAGTTCATTCGTAAGAATACGGCAAACCCCATTCTGGCTCCACTGGCAATTCCGTTTTGTCCGCAATCCTCGTTCATTTAAGAAAATAGAAATTTTCGCAGCACCATACCCGTCTTTGATATACCACTCATAAATCTGGCGGACAACCGCAGCTTCTTCTTCATTGATTGCAAGGTTAAAATAATCTCCAATCGTCTTATCATATCCATAAACGATATTCGGGACACGACCTTTTTCAGCATTCATCTTTTTTCCAAATTTCACACGCTTTGAGGTATTCGCACTTTCCTCCTGTGCCAATGCCCCAAAAATCGTCAGCACAAATTCACTGTTCCCCATGCTAGTCATGTTAGCGGTCAAAAACTGCGTTTCAATTCCCAAAGATTTCAGCTTGCGGACATTCTGCAAAAGGTCAACGGTATTTCTGGCAAAGCGAGAAATATCCTTGACTACGACCATATCAAACAACCCATGCTCGGCATCTGCCATCATGCGTAAAAATTCTTTTCGATTTTTTATTTTGGTTCCAGAAATACCCTCGTCTGCATACAATCTTACTAAGGTGTCCCCTGTGCGTTTTGTGTATTCAGAAAAAAACTCTTTCTGTGCTTCCAGGCTGTTGAGCTGGTCAGCCTTATCGGTGGAAACACGGCAGTAAGCAGCTATATTCATGGCAAAACCTCTCTGTTAAAATTAAATCGTTCTGTTACATCTTAATATTATCACATGAAGTCAGCGTTTTCAACCATGAAAAAAGGGACACTCCGCTCACGCAGAGTGTCCCTCGTCTAATTTTTCTTCGGTATCATCTGATGCGGCTGCGGCTTCTTGAATAGCCGACTGTACTTTTTCCGTATTGGCTTCAATTAGGATTTTCAGTAAGTAGTCGGCGGTCTCTGCCGCTGGATTAGGGTTATGAAACCGATAATTTAGTTTTCGCTTTTTCACAGCAGAGTTCCACCTCCTCCTTGTGTGCTACTCTTTGTCCATGTCTATGAAAACAAGGCGGAAAATAGTACCATATAACTTTTGTCAAAGTTCACGCCCACGCTTGTTGGGCTGTCGTTTCAATTCTGCCAGCACCTCCGGCGGGATACGGTCTACCAGCCGTTGAATGTCTTTCAGCTCGCTTTCCAGCTTTGCCCGTTCCATCGTATCTTTCATCTTGCCTTTTTCGCTGGCTTTGGCTCTGGCTTCCAACTGTTCATTTTTTGCCAAAAGGTCGTTTATTGTGACCTTGTATTTTTTGAGCTGACCGGAGAAATTCTCCATCTGCGGAAACCACTTTTTCAGCAGGGAGAGGGCTTCCTCTTTCTTCTTCCCGGCGTTGAACGGGGTAATGCCGTCCAGTGTGGCTTCAATGGCTCTTGCCTGTTTGGAGAGATTGACCGCCTGCTTGAACAGACGGGTGGGGATATGCTTCCTGCCTGTCTTGCTGGCACTTTCCCCACGCTCCAAGTCGGGATATTTCTCCACCATATAAGCGTGAAAATCGTCCTGCCATTTTGTGAGGTTGGCTCTATTCCCTATAATCTCCTTTGCACACAGGCGGTTGTCCTCTGTCAGCGGGACAAAGACCAAATGCAGGTGGGGCGTTTTCTCGTCCATGTGTACCACCGCCGACACGATATTTTCTTTCCCTACCCGCCCGATTAAGAAATCAGCCGCCCTCTGGAAAAATTCCTGTATCTCCTTTGGGGACTTCTTCTTAAAAAATTCCGGGCTGGCGGTAATCAGCGTATCCACAAACCGGGTGCTGTCCCTGCGGGTGCGGCAGCCAGCCTGTTCAATGCGGCTTTGAATGAAGTGGTAATAGCGTCCCTCCGGCTTGACGATGTGGAAATTGTACTTGCTCCGGCTGGTGTCAATGTCGGGATTGCTGGCGTACTGTTCCTTTTGCCGTTCGTGATGGGCTTCTAGCGGTCTTGCCGGATTGCCCTTGTGTTTTTCAAATCGCAAAATTGCGTGTTGTGCCATGAAACTCCTTTCCCCGTTCCGTTCCTTTCCGGGACTTTTCCACAGGAAAATCCCGCAGAAAATATCTCGGATCGGATAGGAATGGATAAGATATAAATAAAATCGTTTTAATCTCTGTATTTCTATATACCGTCCGGTTTTCGTACTTCAAGAGGATTGATTATCGTACTTGTGGAGTGCGGTTTTCAGTCCTCTGGCGTTCCATAACCAGATTTCTTGAAGTCGGTGTTTGGAACCGCTTCGTAGGATTTTGGGTAAATACGGTTGGGTTTTCCACAGCCCTGCTTCTGGATTTCCACCAGTCCGGCATATTGCAGTTCCCGCAGGGTGTTGACCGCTTTCTGCCGTCCGCAGTGGAGCAGCTCCACCACCTCGTTGATGGGATAGTAGAGGTAAATGCGCCCATATTCATCTGCCCAGCCGTTTTTCCGGGACAGGTCTGTCCGGCGCAGGATAAAGGCATACAGTACCTTTGCTTCGTTGGACAGGGGTGTGAATGTGGGGGCTTCAAAAAGGAAATTAGGAAGCCGGGTAAAGCTGACCGCCTTTTCCGGCTGATGGATATAAATGGTGTTTGTCATATCGTGTTTTGTGGACGGTTAGAAGCCCGTTTTCTGGGGCAGACGGTAGTTTCTATTGCCTGCCCCTGTTCTGTGCTTGTAAAGCCTTGTAAATCAAGGACTTTTCAGCCCCCAACTGTCCACACAAGACCTCCTTTTCCGTTCACTTTCTGTTTTCTGCCGCCTGTGAACTCTGGCGGCACAGTCGGGACAGTATTTCGCCCGGTTGGACTTTGGGACGAACACTCTGCCGCAGACCGCACAGCGTTTTAGCTCCTTATCCCGGAAAATCTCCGCTTCCAGCGTCCCGATTTGCGGCAAGACCGACCAGCGGAACCACTTACAGCAGACCGAGAAAGAAATGGTCTGGGGGCAGGTGTGGGTGTCCCCATCGTCAAGGAGCATACAGTTCCCGTCCTCATAACAGCAGCACTCCCGGCGGATCAGGGCATTTGCCCGTTTCCTCTGTGCCGGTGTCATGCGGTAAAGGGAACCGTCCTGCCTGCGCTCTATGGGCGGCAGTCGTTTATATGGGTTCTCTCTCATGTGTTCCCTCCATTTTTCCTTAGCCGTTCTCCCCGAAAAGGCTTCCTGCCCCATTCCTGCGGCGTGTTCCAGCGTTGGCACGCTCCCCGGACTTCGGGACATTTTGTCCCGAAGTGGCTCGTTGCGGTGCTTCCCCTGCCGGGGTATTCCTTTTCGGACGGTCATTCATTTTTCAAGGTGCAGTTCATCGATGAACTACCCTAAGTCTACACGAAAAAAATGCAATTCCCGGAATCTTGCGAGAATTGCATTTTAGGGCAATATTCCATTTCAAAATTGCATTTCTGCAATTTTCCTGTATAATGGGAAATAGGAAAAGGAGGTGCTGTGTATGGCTTTACCCGGAACACCCGGACAGAGGATTTCTGATTTGTGCAACGGCAATCATATTTCTCAAAAGCAGCTTGCGGAGAAGATAGGCGTATCTGCTTCCCAGTTGAGCCGCATTGTCAGCGGTGAAACAAAGACGGTCAGCAGTGATATTCTCATAGGCATGGCAAAGGAATTTAAGGTATCAACGGACTACATATTGGGTTTGTCCACTTTGAGTGTCCGTAAAAGCTATGATATTTCTGAATTAGGATTGTCCGAGGGAGCTGTGAGAGGGCTTGTGACAGGTACAGTCGATGTGCAAATCCTCAACCGTCTGTTGGAACACAGGAACCTCCCGAAACTGATGGATTTGATACGGATTTATTTTCAAGACACAGCTGCAAAGGGTATCATGGCAAGAAACCAGCTGATTGAACTGGCAACAGCTTCCCTGTCCGATCTGATGAAAGAACACCCGGAACATCGGGCAGAAGCAAGACAGGATTTGCAACTTCTGAACGCACAGAAGATGGGCGAACACGAAGCAGAGATTGAAAAAATAAAGAATGTATTTCTTGCTATCCTACGGGATATTAAGAAAGATATGGACAACGGAGAACAGCCAGGAGAAGCTGTGACCGCCGCTATGTTCCAAACCATGCAGGAAACCATGAAAGGCCATCAGCAGGAACCGCTTTCTATGGACGATGTAGCTGCTATGATTGCCGGACAGATTGGGCAGCTTCTTCCTATGGACGAGGAAACCACCAAGCAGTTTCAAGTACTGGCAAAAAAGATGATGGAACAAGCAGGCGATGCTCAAAAAGAGGAAGAACCATGAGTGATGTAATGACCCCGGAGCAGCGGAGCCGAGCTATGAGCCATATTAAGGGAAAAGATACCAGTATTGAGGTTATACTACGGAAAGCACTCTGGCACAAAGGCATCCGGTATCGGAAAAATTATAAAAAGCTGCCGGGTACGCCCGATATAGCTATAACAAAATACAGGATTGCTATCTTTTGCGACAGCGAGTTCTTCCACGGCTATAATTGGGAGATCAAGAAACAAAAGCTTGGTCATAACCGGGAATATTGGATCAAAAAAATCGAACGCAATATGGCCCGTGACCGGGAAAATGATTTCAAGCTAATTGCTATGGATTGGATTCCCATGCATTTTTGGGGGCAAGAGATACAAAAACACACAGGGGAATGTGTACAAGCCGTCGAAGATTTGATTTTTGAATTGCAGATGAGCCAATTTGATGTTATGATAAGCGGAACAAGGGACTATATTGAAGATATAAAACTATAATTTTATATTTTCAGTTGTTATGTTGATAAAATAAAAGGAGTACCCTTATGACAATATCAGAACAGATTAAGGTGCTTTGTGTACGCTGCAATATCAGTGTTGCGGAACTGGCAAGGCGTATGGGGACTACCCCTCAGAATTTCAATTCAAAAATGAAACGGGAAAGCTTTACAATCTCTGATTTAGAATATCTGGCAGAAACATTGGGGTGTTCTTTTGAACGCTATTTTGTCCTTCCAGATGGAGAAAAGATTTAATGGGAGGATATACATGAATTTATTGCACTTTAAAGATAATGCCTCAAATCGGGATGTAATTTCCCTATTTTCAGGGGCAATGGGGCTGGATATTGGCCTTTCAAAAGCTGGCCTCAACATCGTAATTGGACAAGACTTTGACCCTGCTTGTGTCGCAACTATGCGTGCAAATGGACATAAGGTTCTGGGCGGTGACATCCGTGAAATCAATGAAGCAGCTTTGTTGGAACAGACTGGATTAGCACAGGGAGAACCTTTCCTAATTTGCGGTGGTCCACCCTGTCAGCCGTTTTCTACTGCCGGTAAGAGGCTGGGGATTAACGATCCACGAGGCAGCTTATTCATGGATTTTATCCGTATGATTGACTATATCCGTCCCCGTTTTTTTATTATGGAAAATGTAAAGGGGATTATATCTGCTCCATTAAAGCATATGCCCCTTGCGGAGCGTGATAAAAACGATCCTGAACAGCATTTGGGAACTGTATTAGATGTTATCCTCTCGGAATTTGATAAATTAGGATATAAAACGGTGTATGGGATTTTGGATGCCGTCAATTATGGTGTACCTCAATTCCGGGAACGGTTCGTGTTAATCGGAAGCCGGGACAATGAAAATATTTTCTTACCATTCCCAACACACTTCCAGATGCACCAAGACTCGCAATACCGCTGGCGTACCTTGAACGATACTATCCGGGATTTGGAAAATAATTGTGGGGAATGTGCTGCCTTTAGTAAAGACCGCCTTGCATATCTCCGCCTTGTCCCAGAGGGTGGAAATTGGCGTGACCTACCGGAAGATATTCGGAAAGAAGCTATGGGTGGTGCCTATGGCTCTGGCGGTGGAAAAGTTGGATTTTATCGGAGATTATCTTATAGCCAACCTTCACCAACTTTAGTGACTTCCCCGGTACAAAAAGCAACTATGATGTGCCATCCGACCCAAGATCGACCTTTAAGTATCAGGGAATATGCCCGTATTCAGCAGTTTCCTGATGATTGGCATTTCATGGGGACAAGTGTTGCAAAATATAGGCAGATTGGCAACGCTGTACCGGTTGGGTTGGCATTAGCATTGGGAAATGCCGTACTCTCTGTTGCGGATCAATCTGCTGAAATCCGCACAAAACGATTCAGAGGGACAGACATCCATCAAAAGCTGAAACAAGCTATCGAAATAGGAGGAAGCTGTTATGCCAATAAATAGTAATTACAATGAAGAAGCTATTGTAGAAGCAATTGCGACTGCATTGGATAATTTTTACACTAACTTAATCAGCAATATTGACAAGCTCAACATCAAAAAGGTTATGAAGCGCAAGAACCCGTACCTGTTTCGGGCGAAGGCTATGAATGGGGCCGCACAGATTATTGATGCAATCCTTGCTGCCTTTGTATCCTCGTCCGAGGAAACAATATTTGGAAATGTTTTCTTTGAACCTATTGCTACTGCTGCTGCACAAGGACAAAAGGCATTGGCAGAAGGCGTTGACATTATGGTAGAGCGGGACAACACTATCTATGCTATTGCTGTAAAATCTGGCACAAGCGTTTTCAATGCGGACAGCCGCAAGAAACAGGAGCAGAACTTTATGGCGGCAAGTAAACTGGCTCAACAAGCTAAGAAACGCTTTGTCCCGATTGTAGGCTATGGCTACGGAAAGAAAAAAACATCCAGCCGTGGGCTTCCTAAGTTTTATATGGAATTGGCAGGCAAAGATTTCTGGACAGAATTGACTGGTGATGAAGAATTCTATATAAAACTAATCCGCTTCATGGATAAGCTCCCTGAGAAATATGTGGAAGAATTCGATGCTTCCTATCAAAAAGCTTCAAATCGGCTCGTTCGTGAGTTTACTCAAGAGTTTTGCTTTGAGGATGGTAGTATTGATTGGGAGAAGCTTGTCGAATTTAATTCTGGAAATTAAAGTGATTATTAGGAGAGAAAAGATGAATGTTGAAGTGTTTTCTTTTTTCTCGGGATTAGGCCTTTTAGATTTAGGATTTGAAAATACCGGCTTCAATATCGTCTTTGTAAACGAATATAATAAACGCTTTTTAAACGCATATCAATATGCAAGGAGAAATAACGAACATATCCCAAGTTATGGGTATAGCGACAAGGATATTAGGGAATATTTAATAGATGATATTTGGTATCACTCATTTCCAGCCTATGACAAACGAGAAGAAAAAATAATCGGCTTCATTGGAGGGCCACCATGCCCGGATTTTTCTATAGCAGGAAAGAATGATGGAAAAAATGGCATAAATGGCCAATTGACTTTAACGTATGCCGATTTGATTATTAAAAGAAAGCCTGATTTTTTTGTCTTTGAAAATGTCAAAGGATTATATCAAACCAAAAAGCATCGTGAGTTCTATGATGCAATAAAAAGGCGATTTAGGAGAGCAGGATATACACTATTTGATTCAATCGAAAACGCATTGGAATATGGTGTTCCTCAGTATAGAGATCGTTTGTTCCTAATCGGTTTTTCTACTAAAGTATTTGGTAAAAAGTTAAAATGCAATATTGGTGCACACAAAAAATACCATATAGACCGCATTATGGCTATGCCATGGCCAACACTTTCACCGTTTGTAGCTGATAGTAAATTAGACTGCCCTGACGGGATTATAAAAGATCTTACTGTTGAATTTTGGTTTAACAAAAACAATGTTGAATTCCATCCAAACGGCAAAGATATATTCAGTATAAAGGCATATAATAAATATGAAAAAATTAGCGAAGGAGCAACGGCTGGAAAATCATTTAAGCGATTACATCGATGGAGATATGCTCCAACTGCTGCCTATGGAAACAACGAAGTGCATCTTCATCCATATAAAATGCGAAGGATTAGTGTATCGGAAGCTTTAGCATTACAATCAGTCCCTGCCGATTTTGTTCTTCCTACAGACTTACCTCTATCATTAAAATTTAAAATGGTAGGTAACGGAGTACCTGTTTTATTATCGCAAGGAATAGCTATGGATGTTATGGACGTAGTTCAATGTGTTATAGAAGGAGGAAAACAGTAATGCCTGATCATTATGAAATGCAAGACGAGGAAACATCAGTTATCTCATATGATATTAGTGTCATTCCAAATGACTTCAATGTTATGACAATCAATAGTCTTATTGAATCTGGGATAATATCAATGCCTACTTTCCAGCGTAATTATGTGTGGGATAGAAAACGTGCATCCAGATTTATAGAGTCCCTAATTTTAGGGCTTCCTATACCACAAATCTTTTTATATCAAATAGAACGGAACAAGTATAGTATTATCGATGGACAACAGCGTCTTTTGACAATTTATTTTTTTGCCAAGCAACGTTTCCCAAGAAGTGGAAAGCGTACGGTTTTGCGAAAGATTTTTGATGAAAATGGGAAAATTCCTGATAACATTTTATCTGACAATGAACTTTTTCAAGATTTTAAATTACAATTTGCTAAGCAAGAAAACGGTGAGCCTCATCCTTTGAACAACAAAAAGTACCATACACTAGATGTAGCACAAAAAAGTTCGTTTGATCTTATGCCTATTCGATGCATGTCAATAAGGCAAAATAAACCCGAAGATAATGGTTCGATATATGAAATTTTCAGTAGACTCAACACCGGCGGACTCAATCTTTCGCCACAAGAAATTCGAGGTTGTTTATATCGCTCTGACTTTTACAAAATGATTTACGCTTTAAATTCAGAAGCCTGTTGGCGAAATATGGTCGGTAAAAAAGAGGAAGATGACAAATTTCGTGATGTCGAAGTTTTATTGCGTTCCTATGCTTTGTTGTATGATGAAGCATTATATTCGGGTTCAATGATTCGTTTCCTAAATCGTTTTTCAAAGGAAGCACAAGCATTCGATGAAGAAAAAATTGAGCAGAGTAAGAATATATTCTTTGACTTTATGCGTATTTGTGAAGATATTGACAAAAAAGATTTCTTAACAAAAACAGGAAGTTTTAATGTATCCCTGTTTGATGCAGTGTTTGTAACTATTGCAGAAAGGATATTATCTGATGGTATTGAGAATGCTTCAATCACACAGGCCGCCTTTAATGAGTTAAAGGATGACGAGGACTTTAAAACTGCAATTACTCACAGCACCTCCCATGTTGAGAGTGTAAAAACAAGACTACGCCTTGCACGCAAATATCTGTACGGGATAGAACTACCCAACGATGAGGATTAAAGATGGAAAGCGAACGAATAGAAAGACAATATCAAGATTCCCAAGAACTTTATAATTATTTACTTGGCAAAGGAGAGATTTCCTTTGCTACATACATAGATAGCGTTTACAAAAAAGTATTGGTTCTATCCGCAGCAAGCTATTTTGAAAGTAAAATTTCAGAACTAATTTCCAAATATGCTACAAAAGCTAGTGGCTCAGACAAAAGAATTGTAAATCTTATCGAGTCGAAAGTTATCGAACGTCAATATCATACTTTATTTGACTGGAAAGCAAATAATACTAATACTTTTTGGAAGCTTTTTGGTGAATCAACCAAAGATAGCGTTCGACAACATATAGATGGCGATGAAGATATGAAAGTAGCTGAACGAAGCTTCATCGATCTTGGTCGCCAAAGAAACTTGTTAGTTCATGAAAATTTTGCGGAATTTGATGTGAATATTACTGTAGAGGAAATTTACAATAAATACCGTAAGGCTTGTAAATTCATTTCGCTGATAGAAACAGTATTAGATCCAGCGTATTTAAAAAAATAAAGATTTTATATACCTGCTGTCACTCTCGAAAC
>ERZ1504764.569-NODE-569-length-10249-cov-4.296743_pt1 | contig 10249 bp, 8 predicted proteins | sample MGYA00572319_ERZ1504764 | MGnify/ENA primary metagenome ERZ1504764 (study PRJEB39906, sample SAMEA3182069) | gut metagenome | biome: human; feature: gut; material: Stool; isolation source: human stools | place: Canada | collected 2011-11-08 ...
CGGCGTGTGCGGCTATCTTGCGTCGTACTCCGGGGACAACATCCGCATTTCCAACTGCTACAATGCTGGAAACCTCATCGTTACTGCGGGCGGTACTCCCCCTGCTGTCGACGGCATTGTTTTCCTGAGCGACGCGGGCCTTTCCCATGCGGATTTTGTTTCCAACTGCTATACCACCGCGGCCACCGGCGCAACCGGCGCACAAAAGACCGCGGAGCAGTTCGCCGCCGGCGAAGTAGCCTGGCTTCTCAACGGGCAGACGAGCAGCGGCGCCTGGGGGCAGACGATCGGGACGCAGGCAACGCCGGTGCTTGGCGGGGCGGCGGTATATCGCGGTTATCAGTTCTGCTATTCGGACGAACAGGGATACAGCAACGATCCCGCGGCGGTGCATGCGACCAGACCGGCGCATGATTTCTCAGAGCTGGCCTGTGATGCGGCCGGACACTGGACCGTATGCGCCAATAGCGGCTGTACGGAGACCGACGGGCATGCCGCGCATACAGCCGAGCTGCGGAACGTGCGGCAGGCGACCTGCACGGAGGAGGGGTATACCGGCGACGAGGTCTGCACGGTATGCGATTATGTCGTCGCGCGCGGGCAGGTCGTTGCACGGTTGCCGCATACCTTTGTGGACGGCAAATGCACCGTGTGCGGCGCGCTCGAGGACGCGGAGATCCCCGAGACCGGAGATCGCAGCAGCACCATTTCCTATCTGCTGCTGCTCCTGCTTGCAGGCGCAGGGCTTGTCCTTTCTGCCGCAAGGACGGGGCGGCGCAACGAGGAATAGCGCGCTGCCGCGGCGGACGGTTTCGCCGGCGCCGGGCCGCATGCGTTCCGCCCGCTCGCCGTTGCGCCGGCTTTTTCGAGCCTTATAAAAGAGAGAGAACGGGTGCATGCCAAACCCGTTCTTTCTTTTCGAAAGGAACCGGGGAAGGGAGGCCTGAACGAAAGCGGAAAAAGCGGGAACGGGGCGGCGCGCCCCGGGGCGCGCCAAAAGCGACGGCCCGCGCGGATGGCGCGGGCCGTGGGGATCGGTCGATTGGCCGGATTACCGGATTTCCAGCCGACGGGTGGTGGGCAGCGATTCCTGCTTCTTGGGCAGGCGAAGCTTGAGCACGCCGTCGGTATATTCGGCGGTGATCTGGTCGGTCTGTACGCCGGTCACGTCAAAGCTGCGGCTGTAAGAACCGTAGGAGCGCTCGCGGCGGACGTAGTTGCCCTTCTTGTCCTTCTCATCCTTTTCGGCATGGCGCTCGGCGCTGATGGTCAGATAGTTGTTGTCCAGTTCGACCTGGATGTCCTCCTTCTTCACGCCGGGCAGATCGGCCTCGAGTTCGTAAGCGTCGCCGGTGTCCCGGATGTCGGCCCTGAACTCGCCGATGCTGGTGCCCTTGAAGAAGTTGCGCTCCATCTCGTCAAACAGACGGAACGGATCGTATACGGCTGCATTGTTCCTCTTCACAAACGGTGTCAGTTCAAACATCTGAAATCCCTCCTGTCAATTCAATCCTATATTCGCATCATGCCCGGTTTCCTTCCGGGCTATGCATCCGCTTGGATTGTCTGTATTGTAGCGCATCATTGTTAAGGAAAAAGAGCGGAATCGTAATGCAATTGTGAACTTTAGCACTCTTATCCGGAGAGTGCTAACAACATGGCCAAAACCGCCCGGTATACGGGGAAAAATGGGGACACCCTGCCGCAGCGGAGGGGACAATCGTAAAGAAATCATTACTTTTGGCGGGGCGCGCTTGTCATTCTGCTCCGGTATGCTATGATGGTAACGGGCGCGAGGCGCTCCAGCGACGGATGCAGAAAGGGCGGGGATCGGCCGAGTATGCGGAAAGGATGGGGATTGACCGATGAAGCGAAGGATTGCGGGCCTGCTCTGCCTGCTGCTCGCGGTTGCGGCATGCGCCGGGTGCAACAGGGGCGGGGAGGACGCGGCGGCCACGGGAACGCCCTACCAGCAGGGGGTCGTTGTGCTGGAGACGCAGACGCCCGGCCCGCCCGGCGAATTGCCGACGCCGGAACCCACGGAGGAGCTGCCGATGCCGGACGCCACGCCGGAGGAGCCGCTGCCGGAGGGCGGCCATGCGTGGACGCTTACGCCCATGGGGCAGGAGGAGAACCTGACGTTCGACCTTTCCGGCGTGGGCGATGCGACGGCAGTCGGCTTTGTGATCAAGGAAGGGGCGGACGACGCGCAGGAACTCTGGCTCGATGTGAACGAGACGCCGTTCCTGCTGGAAACGGAACCGTATGCGATGTTTTTCGGCGCGTGGCTGTACGTCAAGGACGGCGTGGCGACGCTGATGGCGACGATGGATCTTGCTTCGTGCGATTATGAGACGTTTTGCTGGCAGCTCCAGGACGGCAAGCCGGTGCTGACCGGGCGGGCGACCGGCGCCGTCGAGGGGCCCACGGATGACGGCGACATCGTGCTCGGGACCTCCGTCAACGTGCTCGGCACGTGGTGGGCGTTCCGGCCGTATGAGACGGATGCAGCGGGCAGGCTGGTCCCGCTTGCAGACAGCCTGTATGAGATCGTCCCCGCGGACGACATGTCGCTCAGGACCACGGACGAGCTGCCGGTGGAGCTGTTTGGCGTCGACGGATATGCAAAGGGATCGGTGCCCGCGGGCACGACGCTGACCCCGATGGCGACGGATGACGAGCGGTACTTCTACTTTATTCTGGACGATGGGCGCGAGGGCCGCGTGGAGTTCGAGCGGCGGGAGTACGAGGTGTACATCGACGGCGTGTCGGAGAACGAATATTTTGAAGAGCTGATGTATGCGGGCTGACGCGGGCCTGCCCGGCCGCCGCCCGCCCCCTTGCGGGGCGGGCGGCGACCTGTTTTGGGGGGCTTCGGCCTTTGCACGCGCCCCGGGGCCTTTCCGCCCCCCGGCGGCAGGCAGCGGTCCCGCGAAACAACGGGGCGCCCGGCTTTCCGCTTTCCGAAGGCGGCGCCTTGCGCGCCCCTGCGCCGGTCAATCTGCGCCGAGGGCGAGGGCGCGGCGCAGGTATTCGCCGGAGAGCTCCCCGGCGGGGCGGTTGTATCGGCCGAGGTTGAACAGCGTGTTCGGGTCGCCCTGCACGAGCGTGTTCTGCTGTTCGCGGCAGGTGAACGAAGCGCGGAACCCCATCTCGCGCAACAGCGCGTCCGCCTCCGGGCAGGTGCTGCCATAGGGATAGGTATAGGCGGTGGCGGCGGCGCCGGCATATTCGAGCAGCAGCGCCTGCACGCGCCCGGCGTCGCCGGTAAAGGCGGCGCGATAGGCGGTTTCGTTCTCGCCGTCCAGGCGGGCGCTGCCATGCCGCCCGTTCAGGCCGTGCATATCGTAGCTGTGATTCTGGAATTCGATGCGGCCCGATTCGGCCAGCGACCGCACGTCCTCCCAGGAGAGATAGGCGTAATTCGGGTTGGGGTCCTGCTCCTGCGTGGCGCGGTCGCTGAAGGCGCCGACCACGGAGATGACGGCGCACAGGTCAAGCCGTTCGAGGATGGGCAGCACATAGTAGAGATTGTTGTAATAGCCGTCGTCGAACGTCACGACAACCGGCTTTTCCGGCAGGCGGCCGGCGCCGTCCACGTAGGCGATGAGGTCGGCAACCGTGACGGTGGTATAGCCGTAATCCAGCAGGCATACCATATCGGATTCAAACTGGGCGGGGGAGATGATGTAGGCGCCGGCGCGCGCCGGGTCCTTCAGGATGCTGTGATACATGAGCACGGGCACCTGCACGCTTGCCCGCGGATCGGCGGCGTCGGCTGTCGCGGTCACGCTCTCCGGCGCGGCGCCGCGCGGCAGGACGCCGGTCGCCGCGAGCAGCAGCGCCAGCAGCAGCGGCGCCAGGGCGGCCGGGCGGGGAGGGCGGATCGTGCGGGATGGCAAGCGTCGGCTCATACGGCAACCTATGCGCTGCCGGCGCCGCATAGAACGACTGCGCGGGCGAGCGCAGGGCGCTCAGCGACGGCTCATCGATGGAAGAATGCGACGGCGATGGCGCCGGGGCCGGCGTGCGTGCCGATCGTCCCGCCGACGGTATGGACCGGCAGCGCATCCGTCTGGTCCTGCCAGAGGGCGGCGCTGTCATGGATATATTTTTGCAGCAGCATGTCGCTCGCGCCCGTATAGCCGAGCGCGAAGGGCATGGAAAAATCAATCCCGCCGCACTGGCGTACCTGTTCGGACAGGAGGTTGTTGCTGTTGCGCGAGCCGCGGGCGCGGCCGAGCACGGCGATCTCGCCGCCTTCGATGGCGATGACCGGCTTGATCGAGAGCACGCCCCCCACAAAGCCGACCGTCCGGGAGATGCGCCCGCCGCGCATGAGGTATTCGAGCGTGTCCAGCAGCGCGATGAGCCGGATGTCCCGCTTTCTTTGCTCGAGCGCGGCGGCGATGGCGGCGGCGTCCAACCCCTCGTCGAGCAGGCGCAGCGCATACTCGATGAGGATGCGCTCGCCCACGCAGACCGTCTCGCTATCCACCACGGGGACCGGCGCGCCGCAGGCGTTGGCGGCGAACAGCGCGCTTTGGTACGTGCCGGACAGGCGCGACGACAGCGTGACGGCGAGGGGGTCCTCGCCGGCGTCCAGCGCGGCGCGAAACGCCTGTTCAAATGCGAAGGGCGAGAGCTGGCTCGTGGTGGGCAGCACGTCGCTCTCGACGAGCTTGGCGTAGAAATCCGCGTGCGAAAGGGTCACGCCGTCGAGGTAATCGTCGCTGCCGAACGTGACGGTCATGGGCAGCACGGTCAGCTCCGGCCGCACGGCGGTCATGTCGGATGCGGAATCGGTGATGATGCGGACTTTGCGGTGCATGGTAGCCTCCTCTTTCGGCTGCGGCGGGCGGCGCAGCGGCGATGTCCCGCCCATTATATGCGCAAACGGCGCCCCCGTCAACGATGCGGCCGGCGGAAGCATCACAATCTGTTCATTTGCGTCGCCGGCATGAATATGCTATCATATTACCAACGGTCAACCGATCGCGCCGGCAGGCGCGCGGGAACCCGGCAAGGAGAGGACGGACATGGCGGCAAATCAGGGCAGGGCGGAGGATCGGAGCGCGCGGGGCATCCGCGCGGCGCGGCGCACGCTGATGTATATCGTGCGCGTCATGCTGCTGCTCGTGGTGGGCGCCCTGGTCTGTGTGCTCGCCTTTTTGACGGCGGAGCGCATGAGCAACCTCTACATCCTCGTGACCGAGGGCATGTCGCTGCGCGCCGAATATATCCTGACCGACGACGTGGAGATGAGCGAACTGGAGGAGTACTTCCTGCTCACGCATCTCTCCGAGGACGAGGCGCTGACCGCCGACGCCTATGCCAATTACAGCGTCAGCAGCTACGATTACGATCTGACCATCGAGGGCATCTCCGTGCTGCCATGGACGGCGACGGGTACGGTCACGGCGGTGGAAACGGTGACGGTACGCGGTTCCTATGACAGCGAGAAGCTCGGCGAGGGCGAAACGCAGGCGGATCATCCGTTGCCGTCCTGGCCGTCGCGGCGCTACCGCATCCGGTTTGTGAACACCGGCTCGCGCTGGTACATCGCCGAGCTGGAGGTCGTGGAGGAGAATCCGGCGGTGGAGCCGCTGCGGACCCCGGACCCGAACAGCACGCCGTTGCCGATGGCCACGCCGACGCCGACGCCGACGGCGACCCCGCTGTCGCTGGTCGTTTCTTGAGCGCGTTTCCTTTTTTGCAATCGGATCTGCCGCCCGTGTTCCTCGCCCCGATGGCGGGGTTTACGGACGCGCCGTTCCGCCTGCTGTGCCGCGAGCAGGGTTGCGACCATACCGTGACGGAGATGGTCAGCGCCAAGGGGCTGCTCTACGGAAGTGGGCGCACGGCCACGCTGCTCTTTACGCTGCCGGCGGAGGGGCCGGTCAGCATGCAGCTATTCGGGCGGGAGCCGGCCGTGCTGGCCGAAGCGGCCCGGCGCATCGAAGGCGAGCATGGCGACGCGCTGGCGGCCATCGATCTGAACTTTGGCTGCCCCGCGCCCAAGATCACGGGCAACGGCGAGGGCAGCGCGCTCATGCGCGAACCGGCGCTGTGCGGGCGGATCGTGGCGGCGGTGGCCGCGGCCGTGCGGGTGCCGGTCACGGTCAAGCTGCGCAAGGGGTTCGATGCGGCGCACAACAACGCCGTGGAGGTTGCCCGCATCTGCGAGGAGGCCGGCGCGGCGATGATCACCGTGCATGGCCGCACGCGCGAACAGCGGTATGCGGGGCAGGCGGATTGGGACTGCGTGGCGGCGGTGGCCGCGCAGGTGCGCGTGCCGGTCGTCGGCAACGGGGACGTGGCGTCGGGGACGGACGCGCTGCTGTCTCTTATACACATCTCCGAGCCCACGAGACCGCCAGAGCGGTTGCGCCGGCGTAATGGTCGGGCGCGCCGCGCTTGGCAACCCGTGGATCTTCGCCGAGATTCGCGCGGCGCTCACGGGAGCGGCGTATACGCCGCCGGACGGGGCGGCGCGCATGGCGCTTGCATTGCGGCACGCGCGCATGACGGTCGAGACGAAGGGGGAGCACGGCGTGATCGAGCTGCGCAAGCATCTGGCGCGGTATGTCGCCGGGCGGCGGGAGGCGGCGGCGCTGCGCGTGCGGCTGCAAACGGCGCGCACGCTCGGGCAGATCGAGCAAATACTGCTTGACACCTGCGGCGCGCAACAATATAATGAGGAAGCGCATCCGTAAACGGCGTTTGGTTTGGGCGAAAAAACTGACAAAACACGCCGTTTTTCGGCATCCTGTGGGCCGACCGGCCCGCTTGCAGAAAGGAGTACCCGACATGGCAGAGATATGGCTGACCCCGGAGGAGATCAAGAAGCGGGAGGAGCGACTCGAGTACCTCAAGGGGCCGCGCCGGCTGGAGATTGCCGAGCAGCTCAAGATCGCCCGCGCATTTGGCGATTTGTCCGAAAATGCGGAGTATGACGCCGCCAAGAACGAGCAGGCGAAGAACGAATACGACATCGCGCAGCTGGAGAACGAGCTGCGCAACGCCAAGGTGATCGACGAGGCGCTGATCGACACCAGCATCGTGGGCGTCGGCGCCGTTGTCAAGCTGAAGAATCTCGAGAGCGGCATGGAGTTCTCGTTCCAGATCGTCGGGTCGGCGGAGACCGATCCTGCGCAGGGCAAGATCTCGAATGAATCGCCCGTGGGACGTTCGCTGCTCGGCCACAGCGTGGGCGAATCCGTCGACGTGGCGACCCCGGGCGGCGTCATGCACCTGACCATCCAGTCCATCGGCCGATAACCCCCGCGCGGGCGTAGGCGCGCCCGCGCTTTCCCGTCTTCGCCCGCCCGGCGCGGTGGCGCGAAAACGGCAACGACCCATTTTCAGACAGGAGCGCAAACCCGCATGGAACAGCAACCGCCCATCGCACCCGAAGCGGAGGCCGAGCAGCTTTCCGAACTGCTGCAGATCCGCCGCGACAAGCTGGCCGCCCTGCAACAGGCCGGTCACGATCCCTTTCGCATCACGACGTACGAACGCACCCATGCGCATGCCCAGATCCGCGCGCAGTACGAGGCGCTCGAGGGCGCGCGCGTCAGCATCGCGGGGCGCATGACCGCCAAGCGCATCATGGGCAAGGCGAGCTTTGCACAGCTGCTCGACGGCAGCGGCGCGATGCAGGTCTATGTGCGGCGCGACGACGTGGGCGAAGAGACGTACGCAGCGTTCAAGGCGTATGACATCGGGGACATTCTTGGCGTGACGGGCACGGTGTTCAAGACGCGCACGGGCGAGATCTCCGTGCATGCGGACACGGTGACGCTGTTGTCCAAGTCGCTTCGGCCGCTGCCGGAGAAATTCCATGGCCTGCGGGACACCGATCTGCGCTATCGCCAGCGATTCGTGGATCTGATCATGAATCCCGAGGTGCGCGAGACGTTCCGCAAGCGCAGCCGCATCATTGCCGAGATTCGTAACCGCATGGACGCGATGGGCTTTATCGAGGTGGAGACGCCCGTGCTCAGCACGACGGCCAGCGGCGCTTCGGCGCGCCCGTTCATCACGCACCACAACACGCTCGATCTCGACATGTACCTTCGCATCGCCACGGAGCTGCCGCTCAAGGAGTGCATCGTAGGCGGGCTGGAGCGCGTGTATGAGATCGGCCGGCTGTTCCGCAACGAGGGCATGGACGCCATGCACAACCCGGAGTTCACCACCATCGAGGCGTATCAGGCGTATACGGATTACAACGGCATGATGGCGCTGGCGGAGGATCTGTTCTCCCATTGCGCGCTGGCGGTCAACGGCACGACGAAGATCGTCTATCAGGGCGTGGAAGTGGATCTGACCCCGCCGTTCCGGCGTTTGCCGATGAACGAGGCCGTGCGCCTGCACACGGGGGCGGATTTTCTCGCCTGCGAGACGGACGAGGCGGCGCGCGCGCTCGCAAAGTCCATCGGGCTTGCGGTGGAGGACGCCGCCGCCACGCGCGGCAAACTGCTCGTGGAGGCGTTTGACGCGTTCGTGGAGGACAAGCTCATAGCGCCGACCTTTATCATCGACTATCCGGTGGAGGTGTCGCCGCTCACCAAGCGCAAGCCGGACGCCCCGCACCTGACGGAACGGTTTGAGCTGTTCATCTGCGGGCATGAATATGCCAACGCCTATTCCGAGCTGAACGACCCGATCGATCAGCGCGGGCGCTTTGTGCAGCAGGCGCAGGAGCGCATGAAGGGCGATGACGAGGCCATGATGATCGACGAGGACTTCTGCCTCTCGCTTGAATACGGCATGCCCCCGACGGGCGGCATCGGCATCGGGATCGATCGCATGGTCATGCTCCTGACCGACGCGCCGACCATCCGCGACGTGCTGCTCTTCCCGACCATGAAGCCGCTGGATCGATAGGGGCGCAGACCCCCGGTGCCTGCTCGAGGAGCGCATACACCGCAGGATTTGCGGCGGCCGGCGCGGGAGGGCGCAAGAAGCCGGACCTTTCAAATCGATAAAATGGACGGGCAGGCCCATTGCGGACCTGCCCGCCTGGTTCAGGGTAGCGCGCTCCATCGTAAGGGGACGATTTTTGCAAAAACGAGGGGCAATGGGAACTGCAAAAAGAAAATCGGAATCCGAAGAAAAACAGAGGATTAAGAAGAAAAACGATGAAGAAACGAATGAATGTAAATTATCCGGAAAATTTTGAAAAAAACGGGGAATAATCGAAAATAGCGGGGCAAGACTCCCGTTGTTTTTGCTTGCGGATTTTGCTATACTACAAAAGCTGCCGAGAAGCGGACCGCAGGGAGCGGGAAGCGGCGAGGCGGCGGGAGCACCTTGAAAACTATACAGTGCAAGAAGAAACAAGCCAAGAAGCGCGGGCGGCGGAGCCGGGAGGCGAAGCAGCTCGCGAGCGCAAACTTAGAGACGACCAAGCGAAACAGTGAGCAACGGCTGGAGACAGCCGCAGGAATTGAACTCAAGAGTTTGATCCTGGCTCAGGACGAACGCTGGCGGCGTGCCTAACACATGCAAGTCGAACGGAGATATTTATTTCGGTAGACATCTTAGTGGCGCACGGGTGAGTAACGCGTGAATAACCTGACCTGAAGAGGGGGATAACACCTGGAAACAAGTGCTAATACCGCATAAGACCACGGAGCGGCATCGTTCAGGGGTCAAAGGAGGAATCCGCAGAAGGAGGGGCTCGCGTCCCATTAGATAGTAGGCGGGGTAACGGCCCACCTAGTCGACGATGGGTAGCCGAGCTGAGAGGCTGATCGGCCACACTGGAACTGAGACACGGTCCAGACTCCTACGGGAGGCAGCAGTGGGGAATATTGGGCAATGGGCGCAAGCCTGACCCAGCAACGCCGCGTGAGGGAAGAAGGCTTTCGGGTTGTAAACCTCTGTCCTTGGTGACGAAGGAAGTGACGGTAGCCAAGGAGGAAGCCCCGGCTAACTACGTGCCAGCAGCCGCGGTAATACGTAGGGGGCGAGCGTTGTCCGGAATTACTGGGCGTAAAGGGTGCGTAGGCGGTAGCTTAAGTTGGATGTGAAATACCCGGGCTTAACTTGGGGGGTGCATCCAATACTGGGCAACTAGAGTGCAGGAGAGGGAAGCGGAATTCCTAGTGTAGCGGTGAAATGCATAGATATTAGGAGGAACACCAGTGGCGAAGGCGGCTTTCTGGACTGTAACTGACGCTGAGGCACGAAAGCGTGGGGAGCAAACAGGATTAGATACCCTGGTAGTCCACGCTGTAAA
>ERZ1504764.584-NODE-584-length-9976-cov-3.895978_pt1 | contig 9976 bp, 8 predicted proteins | sample MGYA00572319_ERZ1504764 | MGnify/ENA primary metagenome ERZ1504764 (study PRJEB39906, sample SAMEA3182069) | gut metagenome | biome: human; feature: gut; material: Stool; isolation source: human stools | place: Canada | collected 2011-11-08 ...
TGGGAGGAGGACGACAAGGAGGAGAAAGACAACGAGGCCGAACGGCAACTACGATAGCCTCGCACCCAGCTCCGACCACCCCGACCAGGCCTCTCCACCTCTCTTATAAATATAGGTATCAATTATTTTGGGCTTATCTACTAAATTTTTAGATCGAAAATTTGTTTTACTAAAAATTTAGTAGTAATATTATGTCGTAAACCCGAAACAACACGACCTATGAATACCAAGATTACGGAACTGACTCGCGGCGAGGAGGAGATCATGCAGATTCTCTGGCAACTGGGCAACGGCGTGGTGAACGACATCATCGCCCGCACCGACGAGCCGCACCCGAAATACACTACCGTGGCCACCTTCCTCAAGATCCTCGAGAACAAGGGCTACGTCCGCCACGAGGCCGAAGGCAAGAGCCACCGCTACTTTCCCGTCGTCAGCCGCGAGACCTACGCCCGCGGTGTGATGTCGTCGATGCTCTCGACCTATTTCGACGGCTCGCTGGCACAGCTCGTCTCGTTCTTCTCGCGGCACGAACAGATCCCGATGCGCGAGATGGACGAGATCCTCGAGATCATGCGCCAGGCAAAGAAATAACCGGTTCAATACCCCAAAACGACCGTCATGAGACACCTCGCCACCTACATGCTCGAAGTCGCCGTATGCGGCGGCATCCTGCAGGCCGTCTACTCGCTGCTGCTCGAGCGACGGATCCGCTTCCGCTGGTGCCGGATCTACCTGCTTGCAACTACCCTGCTCGCCGCCATCATTCCCCTGCTGCGGATTCCCGTATGGCCCGGAGAGGTGATTACGGTCGCCGCCACAACCCCTGTGGAGGGGTTCGTCCCGACAGCCGTCCCGACAGCCGCGGCGCCGCAAACCATGCCGGCCGAATGGCTCGTCCATGCCGTCTGGGCACTCGGCACGCTGTTCCTGCTCGGTCTGATGGCCGTACAGGTTCTCCGCATCCGCCGCCTGAAACGAGGTGCCGAGATCGTGCGCACGCCGCGCTACACCCTGGTGCATACCCCGCAGCGTATCGCCTCGTTCTCGTTCCTGAACACGATCTACGTCTGGCAGCAGACCCCCGCGCAGGAGATGGAGGCCATCCTGCGCCATGAAGCGAGCCACATCGCCCACCGCCACACGATCGAGCACATCGCCATGGAGTCGCTCAAGGCGCTGCTGTGGTGGAACCCCTTCGCCTGGATCGCCGCACGGCGGCTGATCGAAGCCGAGGAGTTCGAGGCCGACAGCGACGTGCTCGAGGGCGGATACGACAGGGAGCTCTACATGAACGCCATATTCCGACAACTCTTCGGCTATAGTCCGGAAATAGCCAACGGGCTGCGGGACTCACTCACAAAAAAACGATTCAAGATGATGACTTCGCAGAAACCGGGCAGGTACGCCCTGCTCCGCCTCGCGGGAGCACTCCCCGCGATCGCCGGCCTCCTTTGCGCCTTCTCGTTCACCTCCCGTGCCGCACAGATACGCACCGACACCCCCTCCACCGACCGCGCCGTCTACCTGATCAACGGCACGGAGATCGCCCCCGAACGGATCCGGAAGATCGATCCCGAACAGCTCACCCTCGAAAAGGCGCTGCAGGGTGAACAGATCCCCGCCGAGTACCGGCAGCGCGACGCCGAGTTCGTCTTCCTCTTCACGGCCGAGGAGCCCCTTCGCGACTACACCCCGATCCGCATCGAGGGCGAACTGCACTACACAGACGGCACTCCGGCCAAAGGGATCGCCGTCTATGCCGGTGCACCCTTCACGCAACCCCTCTCACAGGAGGAGATGGAGCAGTCCGGCGGCCGCACCGACTCCGAAGGACGTTTCTCGATCGAAGGTCCGCAGCAGGGAATCCTGGCCTATAGCGGTTCGGACCGCATGGCCGGACTGCACACCTATTCAAGCAACGGTGCCGACCCCTACACGATATCCATTGAGATCGACGCCGGCAAAGCCGAAGGCCGGAACTCTTCGGCCGGCACCCCCGACATGGTACGGACCTCGCTGAGGGTCTTCTACACCAAAGACAGCAAACACTTCTCGACGGAGAACACGGCCCCGGGAGCCATCGTACACATCGTGGGGACGGACAGGGGAACAACGACCGGCGACGACGGGAAAGCATCGATCGAAGCACCCGAAGGCAGCGTGCTGGAGGTCTCCTACCCGGGATACGGAAGTCTTTCGCTAGTCGTAAGTGCCGGCGAGACCGAACGGGTCGTCATCCTCTACCCCGAAGGGACAGACGCGGCCGACGGCCCGATCTACAGCCGCGACGAATACGGCGTCCGCCAGGCGCCGCTCTACATGATCGACGGGACGGAGGCTTCGGAAGCCCCGACGCTGGTCACCAACGACATCGCGGAGATCAAACTGCTCAAGAAGGAGGAGGCCGTGGAGAAGTACGGCGAGCGCGGGAAATACGGCGTCGTGGAGATCACGACCGAGGCGGGGAAACGCTCCGCGAAGCAGGCCGGGACTCCGTCCGGGAAGGAGGACGACACACCGTTTCTGATCGCCGAACACATGCCGCTGTTCCAGGGCGGCGACCTGATCAAATTCCGGGAGTGGATCCAAACCCGGCTCCGCTATCCCGAAGAGGCCCGCAAACAGGGCATCCAGGGGAGGGTCGTGCTGACGTTCGTCGTCGAACGGGACGGATCGGTCACGGAGACCTCGGTGCTCCAGTCCCCGCACCAGCTGCTCACGACGGAGGCGCTCCGCATCGTGAGGTCGAGCAGCGGACTCTGGTCGCCCGCTGAGCAGAAGGGTGAGAAGGTCCGCCTGAAATACACCCTTCCGGTGAACTTCCGCATGGCAGGAAGAGAGCCCGACGCTTCGGTCGAACCGGAGATCGAACGCACCCCTTCGACCGTCGAACCGATCGTTGCCGTCAGCTTCGGAGAGCAGGAACAATCAACACGGAAATAGCCGCATTCTCTTACCATAAACGGCAGAACGGCGCCCAGCCCCCATTTACGGGAGCGGGCGCCGTTCGTATTTCGCCCTCCCAAAGAGCGGATCACTCCGCAAGCCCGAGCAGCTGCATGAGCCGTTTCGAAAGGTCGGTGTTGTCCATCACCCCGCTGATGCGGTCGGCGCCGGTGCCATAGAGGTAGACCGGCACGAGCATACCCGTATGCCCACCCGTCGAGAAGCGATACTCGACACCGTTCTCGGCCTGCGTGAAGTCCTCGTCGCAGGCCGGGATCGTCAGTCCGCCCGTCTCATGGTCGGCCGTCACGACCACCAACGTTCCGGGCGTGCGGTCGGCGAAGTCCATCGCCACGGCCACGGCCCGTTCGAAATCGCGCATCTCGTCGAGCAGTTCACCGGCATCGTTGCCGTGGCCGGCAAAATCGATCTGCGAACCCTCGACCAGGAGCAGGAACCCGTTGTCACGGCCGGCAGCCCCGGCCGAGAGCAGCGACAGGGCGCGCGAGGTCGCCTCTGGCAGAAAATCACCCCGCTCGGAGGCCTCGGGCAGGTGTTCGTCGGCTACCGAGCAGAGCACCCGGCCCGTATACGTGTCGGGAATCGCCCCGAGGCTGTCGGCCACCAGATATCCCCGGCTGCGGAAGGCGTCGAAATAGGTACCCTCATCGCCACAGGGACGCGACAGCCACTTGCTCCCGCCGCCGAACAACACATCGATGCCGCTCTCGAGCAGGTCGTCGGTAATGGCGGCCGTCCGGCTCCGGCTCTTCGAGTGGGCGTAGAACGCCCCCGGCGTGGCGTGCTGCAGATAGCAGGTCACCACGATGCCCGTCGGCCGGTCGGCCGAATGCGCCTTGACCATCATCGACTCGAGGGGCTGCCCGTCGGGATCGACCCCCAGGGCAGAGTTATTGGTCTTGCAGCCCGAGGCCAGCGCCGTACCGGCAGCCGCAGAGTCGGTCACCCGGTTGTTCGCCGAGTAGGTCGAGATCAGGGCCACACCCTGTGCCCGGTCGAAAGCCGTCGGAGCATAACCGTTCTCGATCTTGAGCATCGACACCTGGGAGAGCCCCATGCCGTCGCCGATCATCAGAATCAGATTGCGCACCGGCTCAGCTGCCGATGCCAGCCCCGCCATACCCAACGACAGGACCACGAGCAAAAGCCACTTTTTCATATCGCAAAGAAATTTCTCGGACAAAAGTAACATGAAAAAAACGACTTTTTACTACTTTTACACGAATTTAATCCGCATTTCACATGGACGTAAAGATCGCTCCCGACTGGAAAGAGGTGCTCGCTCCCGAGTTCGAGAAGCCCTATTTCGCCACGCTGACGGACTTCGTGCGCCAGGAGTATGCCTCCCGCCGCATCTATCCCCGGGGCAGCAACATATTCCGCGCCTTCGACAAGTGTCCGTTCGAGCGGCTGAAGGTCGTCATCATCGGACAGGACCCCTACCACGGACCCGGGCAGGCCAACGGACTCTGCTTCTCGGTGGCCGACGGCATTCCCTTCCCGCCCTCGCTGCAGAACATCTTCAAGGAGGTCGCCGACGATACCGGGACGCCGATCCCCGCCTCGGGGAACCTCGACCGGTGGGCCGAGCAGGGGGTGCTGCTGCTGAACTCCGTGCTGACGGTCCGCGAACACGAAGCGGCCTCGCATGCCGGCCGCGGATGGGAGACCTTCACCGACGCCGTGGTGCGCGCCATCGCCGAACGCAAGGAGGGAATCGTCTATATGCTCTGGGGCAGCTACGCACAGAAGAAGGGCGCCATCGCCGACCCGCAGCGCAACCTCATACTCAAGGCCGTGCACCCCTCGCCGCTCTCGGTCTACCGCGGGTTCTTCGGCTGCCGCCACTTCTCGCGGGCCAACGACTACCTGCGCTCGATCGGCAAGGAACCGATCGTCTGGTAGCCCAACCGGCACGCACATCCGCCCGTAACGCGCCCGCTCCATCCGTGGAGCGGGCTTTTTCGCGGACACCGCCGATCCCCGAAAGACGGTAGCCCGCCGGATGCAAACCCCCAGAAATCGGTATTGCCGCAAACCGGCGGATCGTGTTACTTTGTCCCGAACCAAAACAAGGAAAAACATGACCGGAATTTTTTACGGCAGCACCACCGGTTCGACCGAAGCGGTGGCGCAGGACATCGCCCGACTGCTGGGCGTGGCCGAAAGCGACCTGCACAACGTGGCCGACACCTCGGCCGACGAGGCGGACAAATACGACCTGCTGCTGCTCGGCTCCCCGACCTGGGGCTGCGGCGAACTGCAGGACGACTGGTACAGCTTTCTCGAAGACCTGAAGAAACGCGACCTGCGGGGCAAACAGGTCGCACTGTTCGGCTGCGGCGACAGCGGCTGCTACCCCGACACCTTCTGCGACGCCATCGGGCTGCTCTACGAAGGGCTGCAGGGATGCGGATGCACCTTCATCGGATCGTTCGAACCGCAGGGCTATGCCGCGACCTCGTCGCTGGTCTGCTCCGAGGGGCGGTTTCTCGGGCTGGCCATCGACGAAAGCGCCCCCGAAAAGACCGATGCGCGGGTTGCAGCGTGGTGTCGCCAACTGGTATCCGAACGGCAATGAGCACGGGGAAGGACTTCACGTCGCCCACTCGCCCGACCGACTGCACCGCCGAACCATACAACACCCTCTCTCGACTAATCCTTCCAAAGGAGAGCTGTGCATCCGTCCCAACACACGCAAAGCCGGGGGAATCTCGATTCCCCCGGCCCCACAAATCTTATTTACTCATCCTCTCTTATCCGAGATAGGACTTCAGCAGTTTCGAACGCGACGAGTGGCGCAGGCGGCGGATCGCCTTCTCCTTGATCTGGCGTACACGCTCGCGCGTCAGGTCGAACTTCTCGCCGATCTCCTCGAGCGTCATCTCCGAGCATCCGATGCCGAAGAAATACTTGATGATGTCGCGCTCACGCTCGGTCAGGGTCTCCAGGGCCCGATCGACCTCCGTAGCGAGCGACTCGTTGATCAGCCCGCGGTCGGCATTGGGCGAATCGGGATTCACCAGCACGTCGAGCAACGAGTTGTCCTCGCCGTCGGCAAACGGGGCATCCACCGAAACGTGACGTCCGGCAACCCGCAACGTATCGGTCACCTTCTCCTTGGGCAGCTCCGAGGCGAGCTCCTCGGGCGACGGAGTGCGCTCGTGTTCCTGCTCGAAGCGAGCGAAGGCCTTGTTGATCTTGTTGAGCGAACCCACCTGGTTGAGCGGCAGACGCACGATGCGCGACTGCTCGGCCAGCGCCTGGAGGATCGACTGACGGATCCACCACACCGCATAGGAGATGAACTTGAAACCGCGGGTTTCGTCGAACTTCTCGGCCGCCTTGATCAGGCCGAGGTTGCCTTCGTTGATCAGGTCGGGAAGGCTCAGGCCCTGATTCTGGTACTGCTTGGCCACCGAAACCACGAACCGGAGGTTCGCCTTGGTAAGTTTCTCGAGTGCCTCCTGGTCTCCCTTCTTGATCCGTTGGGCGAGTTCCACCTCCTCCTCGACCGTGATGAGCTCCTCCTTGCCGATCTCCTGCAAATACTTGTCCAGCGAAGCGCTCTCACGATTGGTGATGGACTTCGTAATCTTTAACTGACGCATTTCCTAAATCTATCCTAATATCAAAATATACTCTTCGCGTTTGCGGCCCCCTCGAACCGGTCCCGGGATTTCGAACAGAAGGTCCGGGAAAAGGCTTTCCCGGACCGATCCGTCACCTGCCCGAAGCGACTCCGGACAATACCCGCTGCGCTGGACCCGGGTCTCCGGCTATTCGACCAGCATATAGCTTGCCGAACGTCCGTTGGGATAGATCCCGTCTATCGAGCGAACCTTCTCGGTCATGCGCTCCAGATCGGAGACCGCATAGACCGGGCGGTCGTTGATGTGGGTGATCACGAATCCCTGCTTTACCCGGGCACGGGCCAGAATACCGTCGGACTTCACGCCCACAACCTGCACTCCGCCACGGATATCGAGTTCGCGACACAACTTCGTCCCGGCGTCGGCGAATTTTCCGCCCAGCGCCTCGACCACATCGACGTCCTCCTTGGTGATGAGTTCCGTTTTACCAGCCTTATTACGCAAAGTGACGTCAATTTGTTTCACATCACCGTCTCTTTTTACCGAGATTTTCACCTTATCGTTGGGTCGGCGACGCGCGATCAGCTCCTGCACCGTGGCCGAATCGTTTACCTTCACGCCGTCGATCGAGAGGATGATGTCCCCCTTGCGGATGCCGGCCTCGGAAGCCGAGCCGCCCTCGACGACGCTGGCCACGTAGATACCGCCCAGTTCCTTGATGCCCAGTTCCTTGCCCTCACTGTCGAGGAAGTCCTGATCCACCGGTCGGAACATGATGCCCAGCATGGCGCGCTGCACGACGCCGTACTCCTTCAGATCGACCACCACCTTGCGGACGATCGCCTCGGGAATGGCGAACGAATAACCGATGTAGCTGCCCGTCTGCGACTTGATAAGCGTGTTGATGCCCACCAGTTCACCGCGCGTGTTCACCAGCGCACCGCCCGAGTTGCCGGGGTTCACCGCTGCGTCGGTCTGGATGAACGACTCGATGCGGAAGTCGTTGGGAATAGCTCCCAGGTTGCGCGCCTTGGCGCTCACGATACCGGCCGTGATGGTCGATTGCAGGTCGAAGGGCGATCCGATGGCCAGCACCCACTCGCCCAGACGCAGCGCGTCGGACGACCCGAAGGGCAGCGTCGGCAGGTCATCGTCGCCGTCGATCTTCAGCAGGGCCACATCCGTAGCCGAATCCTTGCCGATGAGCTTGGCATCGAACGTCCGTCCGTCGTTGAGCTTCACGCGCAGTTTCGTGGCGCCGTCCACAACGTGGTTGTTGGTCACCACATAGCCGTCCTTCGAGATGATGACACCCGAACCGCCCGCACGGGCCTCACGGTACTGCGGACGCGAACCGTCGTTGCCGTACTCCTGCGGAATGCCGAAGAACTCGAGGAACGGGTCGTAGCTCCGCCGCTGCGGCACCTCGATCTGCTGGATGGCCTCGATATTGACCACGGCCTTCACCGCATTCTCCGCAGCGTAGGTCAGGTCGGGATACTTGTCGGCCTCATAGGCCGTAAAGTGAGTCCCCAACGAAGGATTGCGTTCCACCTCGCGTTCGATATATTGCACCTCGGGAGTCCCCTTTCCGGCCCCCATGCTCCAAGCCGTCAGACCGCCTGCCACTGCGGAAACGGCAACAATACCCAAAACAAAAAATGCCTTTTTCATAATAAATACGGTGTTTAAGTTCTATTAATCCGAGGCTACTTCATTGCATAAGCATTCGTTTTCGATTCGTTACGCAGGACAAACGGGCTCGAAGGTTCAATTAGTATGTCCGAAAGTACAAAAATTGGGGCATCCCCCGAGAGAATGCCCCAATTGCTTGATTTTCCGAATCGGTCAGAGTCCGAACTCGCGGCGGATGTCGTCCACGGCATCGAGTTTCTCCCACCCGAAGAACTCCACCTCGCGCTCGGTCTCCACGCCGTGCTCCCAAACCTTCACGCTCTTGCGGTAGGGCCGGTTGCCGAAATGCCCGTAGGAGGCCGTCGCCTCGAAGATCGGGTTCTTCAGGCCGAAACGCTTGACGATTGCAGCAGGACGCAGGTCGAAGAGCTTCCCGATGCGGCGGGCGATCTCGCCGTCGGTCATGCCGGCAAGCGCTGCCGGGCGCGTCGAACGGTAGGTATCAACATAGATCGAGAGGGGCTGGGCGATGCCGATGGCATACGACAGCTCGACGAGCACCTCATCGGCAACCCCCGCAGCCACAAGGTTCTTGGCGATGTGGCGTGCGGCATAGGCGGCCGAACGGTCCACCTTCGAGGAGTCCTTGCCCGAGAAGGCGCCGCCGCCGTGGGCACCGCGTCCGCCGTAGCTATCGACGATGATCTTGCGGCCCGTGAGTCCCGTATCTCCGTGCGGGCCGCCGATGACGAACTTGCCCGTGGGATTCACGTGCAGGATATAGTCGTCGCCGATCAGTCGCGCCAACTTATCCTTGGCGCGTTCCAGACGGGCCTTGACGCGTGGAATGAGGATCGTGCGCACGTCCTCGCGGATCTTCTCCTGCATGCGTTTTTCGGCCATCTTCTCGGTGACGCCCTTGCTCGTGGGGATGAAATCGTCGTGCTGGGTCGAAACCACGATGGTATGTACGCGCAGCGGACGGTGCGTCTGTTCGTCGTATTCGATCGTTACCTGCGACTTGGCGTCGGGACGCAGGTAGGTCATCACCTGCCCTTCGCGGCGGATGACGGCCAGTTCCTTGAGAATGACGTGCGAGAGGATGAGCGTCGCAGGCATGTATTCGCGCGTTTCGTTGCACGCATAGCCGAACATGATGCCCTGATCGCCCGCGCCTTGTTCTTCTTCGGCCTCGCGTACGACACCCTGGTTGATGTCCGGAGACTGTTCGTGGATCGCGGAGAGCACGCCGCAGGAATTACCGTCGAACTGATATTCGCTTTTGGTATAACCGATACGGTTGATTACGCGGCGTGTTACGTGCTGGATATCGACGTAGGCGCTCGAACGCACTTCGCCCGCGACGACGACCAGACCGGTGGTGCAGAGCGTTTCGCAGGCTACTTTGGAGTTGGAGTCGTGACGAAGGAATTCGTCGAGAATGGCATCGGTTTGCAATCAGTCAAATCTTTCCACATTCCCCGCCGATCGGCGAGGACTGCAAAGGTAAACATAAAAAACGGGGAATAAAAACTTATTCCCCATATTATCTTACGAAAAATAGGTGCCGTCTTATAGGGCCTTGGTATCTATCGGGTTACGTTCAAGGTCGGCAGATTCAGGATTTGGGCTCGGGTGAATTATTCTGTGTGCCGACGGCGGAGTTTTCGCTTCGCGACACGTCTAAAAGCAGGAAACACAATAATCGTCTTTTCTGGGCGTTCTGTAACTAAATAGAAACGCTCAAACAGAAACAGCCTATGGAATAAAATTGCCTC
>ERZ1504764.600-NODE-600-length-9701-cov-3.340556_pt1 | contig 9701 bp, 10 predicted proteins | sample MGYA00572319_ERZ1504764 | MGnify/ENA primary metagenome ERZ1504764 (study PRJEB39906, sample SAMEA3182069) | gut metagenome | biome: human; feature: gut; material: Stool; isolation source: human stools | place: Canada | collected 2011-11-08 ...
GTCCTCCAGGCTATAATAGAACTCGCTCAGATCCGGTTCTTCAAACACGCGCAGTAACTCCAAAAAATCCGGCGTCAGACGGCAACCGGACAATTCCTCCCTGTTCGCCCAGAACACGCGCCCCTCTGTGGAAGAGGCCAGCGTTCCGCGGAAGCGGTCCGCAAAAAAGAGCAGTACGACATAACGTGCGCCTGTGCCCGTCTCAAACTGTTTGACCCCGACAAGCCGTGGGCGCTCGATGGTAAGCCCGGTTTCCTCGCGCACTTCGCGGATGGCCGCCTCTACAAACGATTCGCCGCGCTCCACATGGCCGCCCGGCAACAGGACGCCCGGCCATTCGGGATCGACCCGATCCTCCAGAAGCAGGCGTCCTTCGCCATCCTTCACAAGGCACATGACGGTAAACTCCGCCCGTTCCGTTCGCTCCATATCGCGCTCTCCCCCTGATTCGTAAAAGCGCCGCCGGGAGCACCCCGGCGGCGCCAGACCATATTATGCTCCGCCTCTCAAGGATGGCCTTATTTGGCGAGCACCTTTTTGAGCTTGGCAAATCGTGGCAGGCCGTTTTCGTGTACCAAATCCGGCGATCCCTGGATGAGCGGCAGCACATAGTCCACAAATTCGCTCGTCACCCCATTGCCGCGTGCGTTAATCCACTCCAGCGGTACTTTTTTCTCGGCGTTTGCGGCCTCGGCAAGATCCACAAGGCGGATGTTGCAAACATAACGGCCGTTCTTGTCGAAGCTGCGCTCGAGGCCGACCATCTTGTCCGTCACGCCCGCGACGGCGGCGTATTCCACCGCCTTCTGGCCGGAGAGGAAAGCCTCCTCCACATCCGTCTCAGAGGCGCAGTGCGCCGCACAGCGCTGCAGCAGCGACAGTTCGATGCCGCGAATCTTGGACACGCCCAGCTTCTCTCGCACGATCGCCACGAGCGTAGCGGCAAGTCCGCCGAGTTGCTTGTGGCCGAAGGAATCAACCGCCGTTTCTCCCTGCGCCGCATACTCGGCGATGAGCTTCCCATCCCGGTCGTGAATTCCCTCGGATACGGCGATGATGCACTTGCCGCGTTTGCGATAGATGCGCGACACATCGGCAAGGAACGAATCCAGGTCAAAGTCGACTTCCGGCAGATAAACCAGATCCGGGCCCTGCCCCAGATAAGAAGCGATCGCCGCGCTGCCCGCAAGCCATCCTGCATGGCGGCCCATGATCTCAATAATACAGATCATGGAAGTATCGTACACGAACGCATCGTGATACAGCTCCATGCAGCTCGTGGCCACATACTTGGCGGCAGATGCAAACCCCGGGCAATGGTCGGTCCCCCAGAGATCGTTGTCGATCGTCTTGGGCACGCCCATGATGCGGCACTCGTACCCCTGCTGCTGCATGTACTTGGAGATCTTGTTGCAAGTATCCATGGAATCGTTGCCGCCGTTGTAGAAGAAATAGCGCACGTCGTACTTCTTAAAGATTTCCAGAATGCGCTTATAGTCGGTCTCATCCTCGCTGCTGTCCTTAAGCTTGTAGCGGCAGGACCCGAGAATGGACGACGGCGTGTGCATCATGAGGGCCAACTCTTGCGGATCCTCCTGACCCATATCGTACAACACATCGTCCAGCACGCCGCGGATGCCATGCGCAGCGCCATAAACCTTCGTGATGTTGGGGTTGTCCAGTGCCGTTCGGATGACGCCGTACGCGCTGGCGTTGATGACCGCAGTGGGGCCGCCGGACTGGCCGATGATGCAAGCGCCCTTTAACTGACTCATAGTGCTCAGTATCCTCCATTATTCTTCTTAGTCCTTGCCCATTTTAGCACAAACCAATCGGGAAACCAACAGGAAATTTCGGGATTCCCGGATAAGTTTGGGCTGGTTGCGCGAAAATTGCAAAGCATGTATAATGATTCGCATGAAACCGATTCGACGCATTGCATCGATACTGTGCCTGTTTTGCTGCGGCATCCTGTGCGCCTGCAGCAGCGCCGGCAGGAATGCCGGCCCGGTCGAACGGACGCTGTTTGCAATGGATACATTCGTGATGCTCACCGCCTACGGTGAGGCGGCTGACGATGCGCTGACGGCCTGTGCCAGCGAGCTGCAACGGCTGGAAGGCCTGTTTTCGGCAACGCAGGAAACGAGCGATATCGCCCGGCTCAATGCGTCGGACGGCACGGCGGTCGCCGTGGACGACGATACGGCTGCGCTGTTGCAGCAGGCAATCGCCCTGTCGGCGCAAACCGGCGGTGCATTCGATCCAACGGTCTATCCGCTGATGCGCCTCTGGGGCTTTGGCGAAGACCCGTCCGTACCGGACGCCCATGAGATCGAGTCGATGTTGACGCTGGTAGGCGCCGGCCGCATCACGCTTGCGGACGGGTGCGCGTCACTGCCAACGGGCATGGGCGTGGATCTTGGCGGTATCGCCAAGGGGTATGCGGCGGACAAGCTGTCCCATCTGCTGGCGGACGCCGGGGTGGAAAGCGCGCTGCTCTCGCTGGGTGGGAACGTCTCTGCGGTGGGATGCAAACCGGATGGTTCCTCCTGGCGCATCGCCGTGCGCGATCCGGCCGATGAAACCGCCATCGTCGGCGTCGTGGAGGCCTGCGATCTGGCGGTGGTCACATCCGGCGGCTATCAGCGCTACTTCGAACAGGACGGCGTACGTTACCATCATATTCTCGACCCGGACACCGGCTACCCAGCGGACAGCGGGCTTGCCTCATCGACCGTCATCGCAAGCAGCGGCACGAAGGCCGACGCGCTTTCCACGGCGCTATTTGTCATGGGGCCGGAGGATGCGATCGCCTATTGGCGGGAATACGGGAGCGGCGAAGACGGGTTTTCGTTCGTACTCGTCACCGACGGCGGTGAGGTGCTTTACTCCGAGAACGCCCCGTTTTCGCCGACGGTAGAACGATCCAGAAGAATTGTTGCGCAGCCCGCTCAGTAATCGGGCTGCCGGGAAGGAACTCGCATGGAACAAAAACGCAACATCACCATTATCCTTGCTGCGCTTGCGTTAGTGCTGGTCGGATGCCTGCTGCTGATCGCAGAGTTGACGGGCTGGCGTCCGGAGGCCGGGCAGTCGCAGCAGCAGGCGGCCGGCGAAACCCCGATCCCCTACGCGGAAGGCGCCGCGTTCGATGTTGCCTCTGCGCCGGACTTCGCCTTTGCCGGCAGCGACGGCGCGTTCGCAAGCCTGTACGATCACCTTGGCACACCGATTCTCGTGCATTTCTGGAACGGCGACGGCGACGCAGTGGTGGAGGAACTGCATGCGCTCGATCGCGCCTTTGCAAACTACGGCGAGGACGTACAGTTCCTCATCATCCATACAGCAGGCGAGCAGTCGCAAAACGAAGCAAAATCGCTCTTTTCACGCGAAGAGCTCAAGCTGCCTCTGTTTTTCGATGCGGATGGCAGCGCGCTGGACGCCTGCGGCGCGATGCAGCCGCCGGTCACCTATTTTATCGATGCGGAAGGGTTTGTCGCCGCCGCCTCGACGGGCAGCATCGATGAAGATACGCTGTCCTTCGGGCTTTCTCTGCTCAACGGCCCCGGGCAGGATGAGGCGGCGCCGGCACCTTCGGCCGCCACAGCTGCACCATCAGAATCGCCGTCAGCATGAGTGCGCTGCCCAGGAGTTCTCTTGGCCGCATGGATTCATGGAGCAGCAGCGACGCAAACAGAACGGAAAAGACGGACTCCATGCTCATCAGCAACGAGGCCACAGGCGCCGGCACGTGCCGCTGCCCGAGCATCTGGAACGTATAGGCGATCCCGCAGGAGAACACGCCTACAAAGGCGATTGGCTGCCAGGCGGCAAGGATATCCGCCACGGCCGGCCGTTCGACCGTCAGCATCGGCAACAGGCCCAGCAGCCCTGCCACGAGAAATTGCAGGCAGGACATGCGCAGGCAGTCCACGCGCGATGAAAAGCGGTCGATGACGAGGATATGCACCGAAAAGCAGACGGCGCAGCCGATCAGATAAAGATCACCGGCGGAGACGGTCACATCCTCACCGACGCAGAGCAGATACATCCCCCCCAGCGCCACGACAACTCCCACCCATACGGAAAGTCCCGCTCGCTTTTTAAGAAAGATGCGCGCCAGCAACGGTACGAGCACAATGTACAACGAGGTAATGAACCCGGACTTGCCCGCGCCGGTGCGCTCGATGCCGCACTGTTGCAGGTAGCTCGCAAAGAACAGCGCCAGTCCGCACAGCGCGCCGCCCAACAACAGCGACCGGCGATCCGGTTTCCGCCCGCTGCCCGCCTTTGCGGTGCGCCGGTCGGACACGGCAATGGCCGGCAATAACGTCACGGCGCCCAGCAGAAAGCGCAACGCATTGAAGGTATAGGCGCCCACATGGCGGCCTGCCACGCTCTGCGCGGAAAACGCAGCGCCCCAGATGAGCGCCGCAAGCAGGAGCATCAACGCGCCTGCCGCCGTTTTTTTATCCCAGTAACCCATGCGGCTTACTATACGACATCTTTCATAAAAATGCAAGAGCCGGCCGCGCTCGTCCCGTCATTCCGAAAAGCCGACGCGACGCAGCGCCAGTACAAGCGGCGGCACGAGCAGCAGCTGGGCAATGATACCCGGCCAGGCATTCAAAAAGGCGCCGGCCAGAAACGCCTGCATGCTCATCGCCCCGGTAATGCAATACGTCGCAGCCGCCCAAACGATGCGCCCCACGAGCATGGAGACGACGAGCGCAACATACAGCATCGGCGTGTTGCGGGGCAGCCGGCGATACAGCAGCCCCGTGCAGCAACCGTAGGCGGCCAGTTCAAATGCCATCGCCAACGCGGTCGGGAACATTGGCGGCATGGCAAACAGCAGGCTGCGCAACAGCGGCGTAACCGCGCCAACGGCAAGGCCCCACGGCCAGGAACAGACGAACCCGCACAGCAGCACGGGCAGGTGCATGGGCAGCAGCATACTGCCAAACTGCGGGATCTGTCCCGTCAAAAACGGCAGCACAAGTCCGAGCGTCAGCAGCAATGCCGCAAAGGCCAGCGTGCGGATCGTATGGGCGGCGGGTCGTTGTGCCATAAAAAATTGCCTCCAAAATCATAAAAATCACGCCATACAGGCGATCGCCGCATTTTGCGGCGGGCGCAGCCTTCATGGCGCAATCGGGTGTTCCATATGCGGGGATGTGCGAAAAGCACTTGCGTTGCCGGCTTGTGCCGGCTTTTTATATAGTTTACCAGTTCCCCCTGCAAGTGTCAAGGCGCCGGGCACCGAAAGGCATCTTCCGAATACGCTTTACGGCCTGTTGACAGGGCGAAAATGCGCCGCCGTCTGCAACGGAACAGATTCCGCCAATGCCCGGTGGCGTTCGTCCCGGATCGATATGCGGCGGCAAATCGGGTGGCTTGTAACGACGGCCGGCACGGCGGCGCTTCGTTGCCGGCGGAGACAACACGGAACGGCGCGTCCAAATTTTGTTCAACCGGAACGGCGCCGCTTCCCCCTCATGCCACATCCAGCAAGGCGTCACAGGGGTCCAAAAACGGCGGCACGTGTCCGGTTCCCACACAGGTCTCATAACTCATGGCAAAATAGTGAAGGTCCCCCCGGTCCCAGGTGGGGTCGGCGTAATACCAGGCGCCGTCCAGCAACAGGCGGTTCCACTGGTGCTCGGCGTCGGCGGTGCCGTCGCCGTCGGTGTCGGCGCCGCCGCCGACCAGATAGCTTTCGATTCCAACCTGGGTGAGCAGGAGCTGGTACAGCGCCGCATAGGTCTGGCAAAATGCAGCGCCATTCGTCACCGCATCGTACACGGTCAGGCGCATATCCAGCTCGTAATGCAGATTTTCCACCACAAAAAGATATAGCGCCTCCGCACAGTCGCGCTGCGACATCCCCGGCGTACAGCGACCGAGCGCCTCCGCCATGCGGTCGGCAAACGCCTGCATGAGCATGCGATGTGTCCCGGCGTCGTACAGGTAGCGGATGGATACGGTATGCGTCGAAGCGTCGAACGAGAACGGCCCTTCTCCCAGCGTAAAGCGCGCGTCGTACAGCAGCATCTTCTGCGGATACAGCGCATGGACCGTGCGCTCGATGCGACCGTAATCCGCCGCATCGGAAAGGATCACGCTCGTCTCCCCCGCCGCAATCGCGGCAAGCAGGCGGCGGTAGTCGTCAAGGCTTTCCCCGAGGAACTCCTCCGCATAGCCCGGCAGCCGCATCGGGTCGTACGTCGGTATTTGCGCAAGCGGCGTCGTCTCCGGCGACGGGCTCGGCGCCGTCACAGGCGCAGCGGTCCCGTCCGCGGCGGGCCGGGGGCTGGCTGTGCCGGCGTTTGCTACGGCCGTCGCCGCCGGCGTCGCTTCGGCCGGTACAACTGCCGCCGGCGCAGACGCGCACGCAAGCGAGAGCGCCAGCATGGCGCAGGCAGCAGCGAGCAGGGGCATTTTTATCGCACGATTCATAAACAGATCCGATAGGCGGTCGGCAGGGAATGCACCGTCTCGTCAAGCCATACCCATCCCTTCGGCAGAGGATTGAGCTCCACGTCCAGCGCGCAAACATGCAGGCGCCATTCCACATGGGTAAAGATGTGTTTCCGTTCGTAGAAACGCCACGTACCGAGCGGGCGCGCTCCCCAGGCATCCAACCTTGCGGCAGCCTGTTCCGCCGTGAGCGCGCCCGCCGCATCCGGTAATTGCCAAAGCGAAGCAAGCAGCCCCTGCGCTTCTCGGCGATAGCCGGCGACCGCGCCCGTTGCATCGCGCAGCACAAACACCGTCCAATCCTCCACGCGCCGCGCGCGCTTAGCGGAGCGTACGGGCAGGAGCTGTTCCCGGCCGGCGGCAAGCGCGCAACAATCCGCCCGCAACGGGCAGTCCCCGCAATGCGGCGCGCCGTTTGGCATACATACCGTCGCGCCGAGCTCCATGAGCGCCTGGTTGAACACGCCGGGCCGGTCATGCGGGATGCAGGACAGCAGCCGGCTGCGAACCGCGCGGCGAACGGCCGGATCGAGAACATCCGCATCGTCATTCGTCAGGCGCGCCATGACGCGCAGCACGTTGCCGTCCACAGCGGGCGCCGGAATGCCAAAGCTGATGGAAGCAACCGCCCCTGCCGTATACTCGCCCACGCCCGGCAGTGAAAGAAGCGCCTCGTAGTTCGCGGGTATGCGGCCGTCAAAGCGTTCCATGACCTGCTGCGCCGCCCGCTGAAGGTTGCGGGCGCGGCTGTAATACCCAAGTCCCTCCCAGAGCTTCAATAGGCGGCTTTCCTCCACGGAGGCAAGCGCCTCCACCGTGGGCAATGCGGCGAGAAACCGCGACCAATACCCACGGACGGCCTCCACACGGGTCTGTTGCAGCATGACCTCGCTGATCCAGACGGGGTAAGCCTCCGTTGTATGCCGCCACGGCAGGTCGCGCGCTGCAGCGGCGTACCAGTCGAGCAGGCGTTCGATCCAAGAATACTCCATATCGAAAACAGTATACCACAAATGGAAAAACCATGGTATAATGGCTTCAATTTGTTGAGGGAGAATCATTGGTTATGGAACTGGATCTGAACGTCATTCATGAGCAGGCAACCGAAGCCGCGCGCCTGCTGCTCTCCTCCGCCGCGCCTGCGCCCGGTGCGCTGTGCGTCATCGGCTGCTCGACGAGCGAAATCGCGGGCGAGCGCATCGGCTCCGCCTCCAACGCGGAGGTGGCGCGCGCCGTCATGGACGGGTTGCTTCCCGTGCTGCATGGCGCCGGGTTGTTCGTGGCGGTACAGGGCTGCGAGCATATCAACCGCGCGCTCTGTGTTGAGCGCGCATGTCAGGAGCGGTTCGGCCTTGCGGAGGTCTGGGTGGAGCCGTGGCTACATGCGGGCGGCGCATTCTGCACGGAGGCGGCCGGCCGCTTTGCCGATCATGTTATGGTCGAGGATCTTCGCGCGCAGGCCACGCTCGGCATCGATATCGGCGGCACGCTCATCGGCATGCATCTGCGCCCGGTCGTCGTTCCCATCCATGCCGCATTGCGGCGTATCGGCAGCGCGACGCTGGTGCTGGCCAAGTCGCGTCCGCGCTATGTAGGCGGTCCGCGCGCGCATTATCCTGACCATACGTCAGATCACTGAGCCGCAATTTCGGCCGGTCGATAGAGAAATTATGAATTTTTTGCCGAATTTGCGCGATTTATCAAAATTATTCATAAATATGTTTGCAATTTTCGGTAAACTTGTTCTATAATAGCGTTGGTGTCCGCGCTTCGGGTCTGTGGTTGCAAATCGATGCCAGTCGCAGGCAAAACGATCCACGTAAGCGAACGAAATAGTCCGTGAGCATGGTGCGGCTTAGACGTTAGTCCAACCGGCGCATCTTTGCGTCGAGAGGGGTAGTAGTGGGGAGCTAAATGCTTATGAGCGAACCCTCCAGTTGGCGGGTGTGGGGGCAAAGACCAGGTCAGCCGAACCCCGGATGCCAAAAAACAAAAGTCGAAGGGGAAAAAGTCAAGATGTTCGAGGACAAGATTCTGGTTTGCAAGGATTGCGGCGCACAGTTTACCTTCACCGCAGGCGAACAGGAGTTCTATGCGGAGAAGGGTTTCCAAAACGAGCCCGTCCGTTGCAAGGACTGCCGTTCCAACCGCAAGGCGCAGCGCAACGGTGGCGAGCGCGAAATGTACGATGCCATCTGCGCCGATTGCGGTGCGCCCACGAAGATTCCGTTCGTGCCGCGCAATGATCGGCCCGTCTATTGCAGCAACTGCTTCCAGAACCACAGGCATTGACCTGTTGGGGGTGTTCCGTCGGATGACGGCGGATCAGACAAACAATTATTGGCACAGCGGCGGCGCGGAAGCGCCGCCGTTTCCCTTTCCCTCTTTTCAGCTTATGCCGCAGACCCGGCGCACCCATTCGCTCACCGTGCCCGGCTCAACCGCAGCGCCGGCAACCGCCAACATCTCCCCCACCTGCGCGCCCGGGCAGGCGTGCGCCACATCTGCGCCGATATGCCCTGCGCCCCCGCCGCCATGCGTACAAAAGGGCGCTACGCGCCTGCCGCGCAGATCCGTCTGCGAAAGGTAAGTGAATACCGGCGGCGCTGCGGTGCCGCACCAGTTGGGCGCCCGATAAACACCACGTCAAACCCGTCAATTTTGGGCAGTTCCCCGGAGAGCGCAGGGAGAACCCCCTCGCGCAACTCACGAGTCGCCTGGGTCACGAGCGCCCGATACGCCGCAGGATACGGATTTTGCGGCACGAGTTCCAGCAGCACGCCGCCGCTTTCTTGGGCAATCTGCTCCGCAAGGCGCCGGGTATTGCCGGAATGCGAATAATAAACAACCAATGCTTTCATGTTCTCTGCTCCTTTCGTCGGCATTTTTTCTACGCTGCATCGACGCTTCGCGCGTCGGTTTCAAAAAAGCTGTCCGGGCAGTCGCTCCCGCTTTTTCGGCGGAAACCGAAGGTCAAACGCCTCCGCCTCGGCCTCGTCCACAAAATATCCTTCCGGGGTGTGGTAAACGCCGGTTATGCCGTCCAGATAACCCGGTCTGAGCTCCCGCACCAGAAAATAGGGCGGCGGCTCCCCCGCGGGCGCGCCGCCATAGCGAACGCCGGTGTGCGAAGCAGGCAGAAAACCGGAGCCGCCATAGAAGGCAAGATTGCCTTCGATGCAGATCGCGCCCGCCCCCAACTCCCGGGCGCGCTCCAGCGA
>ERZ1504764.602-NODE-602-length-9680-cov-3.342857_pt1 | contig 9680 bp, 8 predicted proteins | sample MGYA00572319_ERZ1504764 | MGnify/ENA primary metagenome ERZ1504764 (study PRJEB39906, sample SAMEA3182069) | gut metagenome | biome: human; feature: gut; material: Stool; isolation source: human stools | place: Canada | collected 2011-11-08 ...
GCCTTGCGGCATGTACGCTTGCCGGCGCGCTCATGCGCCGGGCGGATACCATCGGCGTGTTTGGCGGCTTTCTCGCGTGCAGCCTGGTGGTCGGCACGTACGTGTATACCGCGTCGCACACGATCAACCTGCTGAACCTTGCCGTTTCCGGCGCGGTGTTCCTGCTCATCCCGCGCAACCTGCTGCTGGCGCTCTGCTCTTATCTGGATGCGGATATGGATCGGGAGCGTTTCAGTGAAAAGGCGATGAAGCGGATGCGGGAACATACGGCCGAGGATATCCGCCGCACGGTCGCCGTCGGACGCGAGGTGGCAAAGCTGTTTGAAATGCCGCAGCGGCAGGAACCGCCGGACGCAAAGCTGCAGTGGACGGCGCAGGCGGGAGCGTCTGCATGGACTGCTCGCTCAAAAAGATGTGCTGGCGAGACCCGCATCTGGCGGCGCAGGCCGTATCGGCCATGCTGCAGGCGCACGAGCGGGGCGAGCGCATCCGCATTCGCCGCCCGTTCGACCCATCCTGCAAGCACATGACGCAGATGGCGGCCGCCGCCTGGCAGGCGCAAAATCAGTACCTGGTGCAAAGCGCGCTGCGCAGCCGCACGGCACGGCAGTACGGCTTTGTCAACCGGCAGCTCAACGGCATGTGCGATGTGCTGGAGGGGCTGGCGGCGCGCGTGCAGGAGGAGCGGTGGCTCGACGAGGATCTGGAGCGGGCCGTGGCGCAGAGCCTCGACCGGCATGGCATCCGTGCGTTCGGCGTGGACGCCGCATTCCCGTCCGGCAAGCTCCGCCTGGACGTGCGCGTATCGCCGAACTATGTGGATGCGCCCCTGCCGGTGTGCGAAGCGGTGCATGCGACGCTGCGCCGGCCGGTCGCCGTATTATCGGCGCGCAAGGTGGGACGGCAGGGCATCCTCGTGCTGGAAGAGGCGCAACCGCTCAGCGCGCAGATGGGCGCGGCGAGCGCGCCGGTGAGCCGCAGTGGCGTGAGCGGCGACAGTACCGGCGAGCGGCGGCTCCCGCTGGGGCGGGTGCTGTATGCCATCAGCGACGGCATGGGCGCGGGCGAAAACGCGCGCAGCGAAAGCCAGGCCGCCATCCGGCTGCTGTTCGACCTGTTTGACAGCGGGTTTTCGCGCGACATGGCGCTCGAAACCGTGAACCGCCTGCTGCTCAAGCATGAGCAGGACATGTACGCCACGCTCGACGCGCTGTATCTGAACCTGCGCAGCGGGCAGGCGGAGTTCATCAAGTGCGGCGCGCCGCCAACGTTCGTCTATCGCGCCGAGAGACTGCATACCGTTTGCGCGGAGGCATTGCCCGCCGGCATCGTGGATGACGCGACCCCGGCCGTGCAGCGCGCGCGCATCCGCAGGAACGATACGATCATCATGTTTTCCGACGGCGCGCTGGACGCGCTGGGCGAGCGGACGCAGGAGCACATCGGCCGTGCGCTCGAGGATGGGCCGGACAGCCAGACCGCAGCGGACCGGCTGCTGCACGCGGCGCTCGAAGCCGGCGCGCAGGACGATATGACCGTCATGGTCATCAGGATTGCATAGCGCTATGGTATGGAACTGTCGATTGAGCTGTTTCTGCTCGACAACCTGATGATGGATCTGCTGATGCTGCACCTGGCGGCGGCCATCGGCGCGCTTCGGCTGCGGCCTGTGGCGGCCGTGGCGGCGGCGCTGGGCGGCGCGGTCTATGCGCTGTTGTCGTTGACCGCCGTGCCGCTGCTGCGCACGCTTCCCTGCAAGCTGCTGCTGTGCGTTCTCGCTTCGCTGCCGCTCACGCATGGCCTGCGCGAGCTGCCGCGCGCGCTGCTGGCGCTGTTCCTCTCCGCCTGCCTGACGGGCGGCTTGCTGCTGGCGCTCACGCTGCTGTTGGGCGGTACGCTTTCCGGCGGTGCGCTCGTAGGCACGGTGCCGTTGCGCGTCGCGCTCGCCGGCGCGGTGGCGGCCGCTGTGCTGCCGCGGCTCGTGCGCGCGTTTTTCAGCGCGGTGCGGGACCGCAGCCGGCGCGTGCGCATGCGCGTCGTGCTCGAGGACCGCACGCTGGAGCTGACCGCTTTTGCCGACAGCGGCAATCTGCTGACCGAGCCGCTCAGCGGCAAGCCCGTCATCGTGGTGGAGCGGACGTTCATGCCCCTGGCGGAAGGGGGGCGCCCCGTCCCCTATGCGGCGCTCGGCGGCGACGGTTTTCTCTATGCGGTGCAGCCCCGTCTGATACAGGTGTATTGCGGCGGGTGGTATGCGGTGGATGCGCTGGTCGCGCCCGCCGACGTGCAGATCATGGGCACGCAGGCCATCATCGACAGCGCGCTGCTGCCAAAGGGAAGGAGAAATGAAGATGTGGAAACGCATGTGGACGTGGTGCCGGCGGCGGTACCTGCGCCTGATCGCCCGGCGCCAGCGGCCGATCCTGTACATCCATTCGGGCGAGACGCTGCCGGCGCCGTTTGCACCGGAGGAGGAGCAGCAGTGGGTGCAGCGCCTGAAGGCGGGGGAGAAGACGGCGGCGGACGCGCTGATCGAGCATAACCTCCGGCTGGTGGTGTACATTGCGCGCAAGTTTGAGAATACGGGCGTCGGCATTGAGGACCTGATCTCCATCGGGACGATCGGGCTCATCAAGGCGGTCAACACGTTCGATCCGGACAAAAAGATCAAGCTGGCCACCTATGCCTCGCGCTGCATCGAAAACGAGATCCTCATGCACCTGCGCCGGTCCAACAAGCTGCGGCTGGAGGTGTCGTTCGACGAGCCGCTCAACGTGGACTGGGACGGGAACGAACTGCTGCTCTCCGACATCCTCGGCACGGAGGCGGACATCGTCAGCCGCGACCTGGAGGACGAGGTGGACCGTGAGCTGCTGCGCGCGGCGCTCCAGCGGCTTTCCCCGCGCGAAAAGCGCATCGTCGAGCTGCGCTTCGGGCTCAATGACCAGCCGGAATGTACGCAGAAGCAGGTGGCCGACCTGCTTGGCATTTCGCAGAGCTATATCTCGCGGCTGGAAAAGCGCATCATCAAACGGCTGCACAAGGAGATGGTGCGCATGCAGTAAGGGCCCTCCCCAAAAACGGGCGCGCGCCTTTTGGCGCGCGCCGCTTTTCGCTTTTGTGGTGATTGTTACTCCAGAAAATCCTTGAGACGCTTGCTGCGGCTGGGATGGCGGAGTTTGCGCAGCGCCTTGGCTTCGATCTGGCGGATGCGCTCGCGTGTGACGTTGAATTCCTTGCCGACCTCTTCAAGCGTGCGCGCCTTGCCGTCGTCGAGTCCATAGCGCAGGCGGAGCACCTTGGCTTCGCGCGCGGTGAGGGAGTTGAGCACATCCATAAGCTGCTCCTTGAGCAGCGTTACGGCGACCGCCTCCGCGGGCGCGGGCGCATCCTGATCCTCGATAAAGTCGCCCAGATGGCTGTCTTCCTCCTCTCCGATGGGCGTTTCGAGAGAGACGGGCTCCTGCGCGATCTTGATGATCTCGCGCACCTTGTCCTCCGACACGCCCATTTCCCGGGCAATCTCGTCCGGCCGCGGGTCGCGGCCATACTCCTGCACGAGCTGGCGGTTGACGCGGATGAGCTTGTTGATCGTTTCGACCATATGCACCGGGATGCGGATGGTGCGCGCCTGATCCGCGATGGCGCGCGTGATGGACTGGCGGATCCACCACGTTGCATAGGTGGAGAATTTATAGCCCTTGCGGTAGTCGAACTTTTCCACCGCCTTGATGAGGCCGAGATTGCCCTCCTGAATCAGGTCAAGGAACAGCATACCCCGACCGACGTACCGCTTGGCGATGGAGACCACGAGGCGCAGGTTTGCTTCCGCAAGCTGCTGCTTGGCCTCCGGATCGCCCTCAGCCATGCGCCGGGCGATATCGACCTCCTCATTGGCGCTCAGCAGCGGCACCTTGCCGATCTCCTTGAGGTACATGCGCACCGGGTCGTCGATGTTCACGCCCTCCACCGCGGCGAGGGTGCTCTCGATTTCGGCGATCTCCTCGTTGATGTCCTCCGGGACGTCAACCTCCTCGACCACGTCGATATTCATTTCCTCCAGGTGCTCATAGATCTTTTCGATCTGTTCCTGATCGAGCTCCAGCTCCTCAAGGGAGTCCATGATCTCCTTGTAGGTCAGGACGCCCTTGGCCTTGCCCGCATCGAGCAGTTCCCGAACCTTTTGCGCCCGGGGGTCAAGCTTCTCCATATCCGCTCACTCCTTCCCCACCGGCCGTGCGGCCGGCGCGTGAAAATGCTGTATTTCTGTATCCCTGCGGCTCAGCCGCGAAGCTCGCGCGTCAGGTGTTGTATCCGTTCCATCAGCGCCTGCCGTTCGTTGGCGGGCAGCGTGCTGTCGGTCAACTGGAGGGTCATCGCGTCGATCTGCCTGCGGCGGTCAAACCGGCGGATGGCGGCGGCGCAGTCGCGCACGACGCGCAACGGGTCCTTGGCGACGGCGTCCTCGCGGAATACGCCGGCCAGCCGGCCGGCCAGCTCCTCCGGCATGGCGGCGATGATGCGCGCGCAGTTGGGCGCCGTGTCCGCCGCGTAAGCGGCGATGATCTCCGCCGCCAGAAGACTGCGCGCATCGTCGGAGAAGAGCTCCGCCGCCCCGTCGGACACGGCGGCAAGCGTCGCTTCGCGCGATTGCGCCATGGCCAACAGCAGCGCGTTCTCGGCGCGGGTGCGGGCGTCCTCCTCGGCGGGGGCCGCCGCGCGTCGAGTACCGGGCGATCGCCGGATCGGCGCCGTCTCCAGCGGGCTGCCGGCGGCGCCCTGCGCCTGCAGCGCCTCCACCGGATAGCCGGTCTTTTTGGCCAGTTGCGCATAGTAGCGCCCCTGTTCGACCGGCTGGAGCGAAGCGATGAAGCGGCAGGCCTCCTTGGCATATCGCTCGCGGTCGTTCTCGTCGGTGAGGCGATACCCGCGGGCCATGCTCTCGAGCTTGAAAGCATTGAGCGAGAGCGCATGATCCTTGAGCGCGTCGAACGCCTCCCGGCCGTGCGTCCGGATGAATTCGTCCGGGTCCTGCGCATCCGGGAACACGATCACGCGCACGTCAATCCCCTCGTGTGAGAGGATGTCGAGACCGCGGATGGTCGCGTTCTGCCCGGCCGCGTCGCCGTCGTAGGCGATATAGACCAGCTGCGTGTAGCGTTTGAGCAGCCGCGCCTGCTGTACGGTGAGCGCCGTGCCAAGGCTGGCGACGGCATTTGTGATCCCGGCTTCGAACAGGCCGATCACGTCCGTATATCCCTCAACCATCACCAGGTCGGCGCAGCGGCGTCCCTTTTGCAGATACAGGCCGTACAGGGTGTTGCGCTTGTTGTAGATCGGCGTGTCGCCCGTGTTGATGTACTTGGGCTTGTCGTCGTTCAACACGCGCGCGCCAAACCCCAGTACCCGGCCGGCTGCGCCGATGATCGGGAAGATCACGCGGTTGCGGTACGCATCGTACACGCTGTTCTTCTCCGTATTATGCACAAGAAGTCCGGCGTCCAACAGTTCCTGCTGCGTGAATCCTGCTGCCAGCAGGTGGTTTTTCAGGGCGTCCCATGCGGCCGGCGCATAGCCGATGCCGAAGCGCTTGACCGATTCGCTGGTCAGGCCGCGCCCCGCGAGGTATGCGCGCCCGGGCGCGCCGTCCGGCCCGAGCAGCGTTTCCATGTAGAAACGGGCGGCCGCCTTGCACGCAGCATACAGGCGTTCCTTGTAGGCCCGTTCGCGCTGCATGGCGGTATCGTCGGCGTTTTCGGGCAGTTCCATGCCGGCGCGGTTGGCCAGCAGCTTGACCGCTTCCACAAAGCTCAGCCGTTCCATCTGCATGATGAACTGGATCACCGTGCCGCCTGCGTGGCAGCCGAAGCAGTAGAACATCTGCTTGTCCGGCGAAACGGAAAACGAAGGCGTTTTTTCGCCGTGCAGCGGGCAGAGCCCCCAGAGGCGGCGCCCCTTGGGCCGCAACTCGACGTAGGAAGAAACGACGGAAACGATGTCGTTCTTTGCCAGCAGCTCGTCGAGCCATGCGTCCGGGAACGCCAAGCGAATCCGCCTCCTTTCTCCACAACCGTCTATCGTTTATTCGACAAATCGCATGCGTTTCCTGCCTTTTCAGGCCCAGGACTTCGGCACGAACAGCCGCTCAAAATCGTGGATGGCATAGTTGTCCGTCATGCACGCGATGTAATCCGCGGCGACGCGCTCGCGCCCGTCCGCCGCAAGCCGCAGCAGAAATTCCGGCGGAATCTCGTCCAGATGTTCGATATAGTGGGCAAACAGCTGCTCCATCATGCGCTTGGCCTTGCCCTCCTCGCTTTTGGCGGCCGGGTTGCGGTAGACCCGTTCAAACATGAACGCGCGCAGCCGGTCGAACTGTTCGCTCACCTCGCCGGACATGAGGATCTCCGGCCGGTCGGTGCTCTGCGCGACGATATCGAGGATGATCGTGTTGATCCGTTTGCCGTGGCTGTCGCCGAGCATGCGCACGCAGGCGGCGGGCAGGTCCGCCTCCTGGATGACGCCGGCACGGATGGCGTCGTCGATGTCATGGTTGAGGTAGGCGATCCGGTCCGCAAAGGAGACGACCTTGCCCTCGAGCGTCGCCGGGGTGCCGTTCTTCTTGTGGTGCAGAATGCCGTCGCGCACTTCAAACGTGAGGTTCAGACCGGCGCCGCCGTTTTCCAGGTATTCCACCACGCGCAGGCTGTGCTCGTTGTGCGCAAACCCGCCCGGCACAAGCCGGTTGAGAACGTCCTCGCCGCTGTGACCAAACGGCGTGTGGCCGAGGTCATGGCCGAGCGCGATGGCCTCCGTCAGATCCTCGTTGAGGCGCAGCGCACGGGAGATCGTGCGCGCAATCTGTGCCACCTCCAGCGTATGCGTCAGGCGCGTGCGGTAATGATCGCCCTGCGGCGCAAGGAACACCTGCGTCTTGTGCTTGAGCCGCCGGAAGGATTTGCAGTGCAGGATGCGGTCGCGGTCGCGGATGAAATCCGTGCGCAGCTCACAGGGCGTGATGGGATGTTCGCGCCCGCGGCTGTTGCGCGAGAGCATGGCGTATTGCGAGAGCGTCGCCGCCTCCAGTTGTTCGGTATAGGCTTTGCAGGTCATGTCGCTTCCCTCCCGTGCGTTTTGCATTGCCCGCGCCTGCGCCGTGCCGCATGGCGTCCTGTTGTGATAAATACACCATAACTTGTCCGTTTCCTGCTATTCGGGGCAAAATCCGCATCGCTCCGTCGCGCCGGGGCGCCATACGACAAAATCCGCCCCGATCCTCCGCTGATCCGCCGTTGCGCTTTGGGGGGCGGCTGTGATAGCCTGATGGAAACGGAGGAGAACCGGGAGGGGGGGCGGCGGATGTATCGGATCGAACGGGTTTTGCTGGGGCTTGGCGCAAGGCCGGACCGGCGCGGCTATGGCCAGACGGTGCTGGCGGCGGCCGTACTGCTCGAGAGCGGGGACGACCCGGGCGTAGAGGAGGTGTACGCGCGTGCCGCACGCCTGTGCGGCTGTTCGGCGGACCGGGTCGCCGCGGGCGTGCGGGATACCGTGCGCTGCATTTGGCGGCATCAGCGCGCGCTGCCCGGTTGGCCCATCCGGCTCTCGCCGCGGCGGCTGGCCGGCGGCGAGCCGGGCGGCAAGGCGTTCCTGTACGGCCTGGCGCAGCGGGTGCGCCTTGCGGGCGTTTTGCACGTCTCCTGGCCGCCGGAAGGGACGGCGGCATCCGCCGTTCTTGACCTTGCGGGCGAACGCCACTATAATATAGAAAATATATCGTGATGCATATCTGCAACGCAATTCTTGGAAAGGAAGGTTGTTTCAATGCAGATCACCTTTTTGGGCGCGGCGCACGAGGTCACCGGAAGCTGCACCTACCTGGAGGCGGCGGGCAAGCGGATTCTCGTGGATTACGGCATGGAGCAGGGCAAGAATTTCTTTGAAAACGCGCCCCTGCCGGTCACGCCCGCCGAGATCGACTATGTGTTCGTGACCCATGCGCACATCGACCATTCCGGGCGCATCCCGCTGCTGTTCAAGCAGGGGTTTGCCGGGCAGATTCACGCCACGGTTCCCACGGTCCGCCTGTGCGACATCATGCTGCGCGACAGCGCGCACATCCAGGAGTCCGACGCCGAGTGGAAATCGCGCAAGAACAAGCGCCGCGGCGAACCGCCCGTCGAGCCGCTCTATACGATCGCCGACGCGGCGGGCGCGATGGAGCTGTTCTGCGGCCATCCGTACGACGAACGGTTCCGGATTGCGGAGGGGATCGAAGCGCGCTTTACCGACGCGGGGCATCTGCTCGGTTCCGCTTCCGTCGAGCTGTGGCTGACGGAGGACGGGGAGACGCGCAAGCTCGTGTTTTCGGGCGACGTGGGCAACATCAACCAGCCGTTGCTGCGCGATCCGCAATATGTGGACGGGGCGGATTATGCGATCCTCGAATCCACCTATGGCGACCGGCTGCACAACCCGCCGCCGGACTATGCCTCGGCGCTTGCGGAGGTGCTGCAGCGCACGTTCGACCGGGGCGGCAGCGTCGTCATCCCGTCGTTCGCCGTCGGCCGCACGCAGGAGATCCTGTATTTCATCCGTCAGATCAAGGAACGCGGCATGGTCAGGGGCCACGACGGCTTCACGGTGTATGTCGACAGCCCGTTGGCCATCAATGCCACGAAGATCTTTGTGGACAATGCGCCCTTCTGCTATGACGAGGAGGCGTCGTCGCTGCTTCGGGCAGGCATCAACCCCATTACGTTTGACGGGCTTGTGACCGCCTCGACCGTGCAGGAATCCATGGCGATCAACGCCGACGACCGGCCCAAGGTCATCCTCTCCGCCAGCGGCATGTGCGAGGGCGGGCGCATCCGTCACCATCTCAAGCACAACCTCTGGAATCCAAAGAACGTCATCCTGTTTGTGGGCTATCAGGCGGTGGGTACGCTCGGCAGGACGCTCGTGGACGGGGCGGACGAGGTGCGGCTTTTCGGCGAGGACATCGCCGTGCGCGCCGAGATTCTGCAGCTTCCCGGTGTGAGCGGCCATGCCGACGCAAACGAACTGATCCGCTGGATCACGCACATCGCGCCAACGCCGAAACACGTGTTTGTCAACCACGGGGAGGACGCCGTTTGCACCGCCTTTGCCGGGCGGCTCCACGATGAGTTCGGTCTTGATGCAAGCGCGCCCTATTCCGGCACGGTGTTCGACCTGCTGGCCGACGCCGTCGTGCGGGAGGCAGCCCCGCAGCCGATCCGCCAGGCGGAACGCGCCAAGCCGAGCCCGAAACCGCTGTTCGACAAGCTCATGCTTGCCGCCAAGCGCCTCTACGATCTCATGGCTGGAAGCGCCGGCCGCTCCAACCGCGATGTGGAGCGCATGACCCGGCGCATCAACGACCTGTGCAACGAGTGGGAGAAGGATTGACCCGTTTTCCGCTCTGAAGACCGTTCCCTCCGCCCGCCGCATTGTGCGGCGGGCGTCCTGTTTTCATGGACGCATGCTCCCCGGCCCCGCAACCGCCCGGGCTGGCCACGGACGTTTTCCTTTCGGGCGGACGCGCGACGCGCGGCGGCCTGTCCACATGTCGCATTCCGCCGGAGGATGCGTCCGGCCGATTTTGCCTGACGCCTGCGCGGATCGTGCCGGTATCGCTGAACGAGCGGGAAGCGGACGGC
>ERZ1504764.603-NODE-603-length-9668-cov-3.752731_pt1 | contig 9668 bp, 8 predicted proteins | sample MGYA00572319_ERZ1504764 | MGnify/ENA primary metagenome ERZ1504764 (study PRJEB39906, sample SAMEA3182069) | gut metagenome | biome: human; feature: gut; material: Stool; isolation source: human stools | place: Canada | collected 2011-11-08 ...
GCGGGTGCGCTTATAGCTGCGGTAGTCGTCAACAGGAATTTCTACGTCGGGCTCTGCCATGTCGCATGCCGACGGAAGACGGAACTTCATGTACTTGATGTTGAGTCCGCGCTCAATCCACTGACTTTCATAATACGTCTGAATTGAAAGTATGCGCATGGTGTCGGCATCAAGTCCCTCGGCATGATAAAGGTCTGTGGTTGAGAACAACACCGGGAAGGCGTTGCGCTCTGTCATGTATGTGGTGTAGGTGAAAAGGAAATTGCTGTCGGTCTTGACATGCACGATGCCTCCGTCGACAAGGAAACGGCGATAACGCTCCATGAAGTATGTACTGGTGAGACGCTTGCGCACATTCTTCATCTGAGGATCGCTGAACGTGAGCCAAATCTCCTGCACCTCGTCAGGACCGAAGAAGCGGTCGATGATCTCGATGTTGGTGCGAAGGAATGCCACATTCTTAAGTCCGTCGTTAAGAGCCTGCGTTGCACCTGTCCACATACGTGCGCCCTTGATGTCTACACCGATGAAGTTGACATCCGGATATAGCCTTGCCAGCTCAACGGTGTATTCGCCCTTGCCGCATCCCAGCTCAAGCACAATGGGGTTGTCATTGTGGAAATACATGTCGCGCCAGTGGCCTTTCATTTCAAAAGGCACATTCTCAACGACCGAATAAGGGTATTGAAACACGTTCTCGTATCTCGCCATGTCGGCGAACTTAGCCAATTTTCCTTTGCTCATCTTAAAATAAATCATAATTCATAATTCATAAATCATAATTATTTGTCAAAAGACAGGCTATCGGTAATCAAAGAAATAGCCAATTATGAATTATGAACTATGAATTATGGATCAGTAATTTATAAATTATGAATTGTAAATTATCAATTATTCAATTACAACCTTTGTCCAGTTATGGATGTCAGGTTCTGTGCCATACTGTATGCCGCGCAACTTGTTGTAGAGCTTAGTGCTGATAGGTCCGGGCTTGCCGTCCTTGCTGATAACATAGCTCTTCTTGTTCTCGAGGTCGTCAATCTTAGAGATAGGACTGATAACGGCAGCTGTACCGCATGCACCTGCCTCCTCGAATGTAGCCAGCTCGTCTTCAGGAATCTGACGGCGCTCAACCTTCATGCCCATGTCTTCAGCCAGCTGCATGAGGCTCTTGTTGGTAATACTCGGCAGAATGCTGGTAGACTTAGGAGTAACGTAAGTGTTGTCCTTGATACCGAAGAAGTTGGCAGCACCACACTCGTCCATATATTTCTTCTCCTTTGCATCGAGATAGAACTCGCATGCATATCCGAGGTCGTGAGCCATCTTGTTGGCACGCAGAGAAGCAGCATAGTTACCGCCCACCTTATATATACCTGTACCGAGAGGAGCAGAACGGTCGAACTCGCGGATGATGACATAAGGATTAGTTGAGAATCCGCCCTTGAAGTAAGGACCTACCGGAGTAACGAATATCATGAAGAGATACTCGCTGGCAGGATGAACACCAACCTGTGCTGACATGCCGACGAGCAGCGGACGGATGTAAAGAGTTGCACCGCTCTCGTATGTAGGTATGTAATCCTGGTTCAGGCGCACTACCTTGGTAACCATTTCCTCAAACAGTTCTGTAGGAACCTCAGGCATCAGTATGCCGCGGCATGTGCTCTGCAGACGTGCCGCATTCTCATCCATACGGAAAACGCGAACCTTGCCGTCAGGGCAGCGGTAAGCCTTTAGACCTTCGAATGCCTCCTGGCCGTAGTGAAGACACGTAGCAGCCATGTGCATCTTTATATATTCGTCAGAGCAAACTTCAACTTCGCCCCACTTGCCGTCGCGATAGTAGCAACGTACGTTATAGTCTGTCGGAATGTAACCGAAAGGCAATTTTGACCAATCCAGATTTTTCATATTCATATTATTTTTAAAGTATACAACAAATTTTACTCAATCAACAAAGCCACTGGGGTTAACTATATGTAATGTCAGCCCCGGACTTACCAACGGCAAAAATAATAATAATATTACTAATCAGCAATTTTTATGACATAATTTATTAAAAATGTCATTTTTATGCTGTTTTGCCGCCTGCCTGCGGGCATGTTCAGCCGTTGTTGTCGTCCTGAAGTATTTTCTTTATGTCGCTGTCAGCCCGGCTGAGCTTGTCCTTACACAGCTTTATAAGCTTCTGGGCAGTCTTCAGCTGCTGGCTCAGGCTGTCTACGTCAAGCTCGTTGCTCTCCATCTTGGCGACAATCTCTTCAAGCTGTCTTACGGCCTCTTCATATTTCATTTCTTTAGGCATAGTATTTCGTATAATGATATGTTTATTTTTTTCTTTCAATGTTACGGATGTTTTCCGCCGGCAGCCACACCTTTATCTTTTGACGGCTTATCAGCTGCCTGCACCACAGACAAGGCTGAGCCATGGGCAAAGCGTGTCTCGATGACATCGCCCTCGGCAAGCGCGGAGGCGTCGGTAACGGCGCGGCCGTTGTGAAGCGTAACTGAATAGCCCCGGCGCAGAAGCAGCGAGGGGTCGGAGGCGGCCACACGCTGGGCAAGAAGCTGCACACGATGGCTCTCCACAAGCAGGCGGCGCGAGGCAAGCGGTGCGAGCGACGCACCGACAGACTCGATATGCGAGCGGCGAACAGCCAGACCCGACGATGCTGCAGCGCAAAGACGGCCGTAGAGCGAGGCGAGTGAGGCCTGACGCCTGGTGATGACAAGCGACGACAAGGAAGGTATGCCGGCAGCAAGACGCCCAAGGCGCATCGACTCATAGTCGAGACGGCGGCGCACAGCCGTAGTGATGCGGTCGCCGGCAGACATGATGCGGTCGGAAACACGCTTAAGATTTTCAATAAGGAATGCAGCGGCTGCCGTAGGCGTCTTTACCTTTGTGTTGGCCACCATGTCGAGCACCGACTCGTCGCGCTCATGACCAATGCCGGTGATGACCGGAAGCGGAAAGTTTGCCACATTCTCGGCAAGGGCAAGAGTGTCGAATCCCGACAGGTCGCTCGTGGCTCCTCCACCACGGATGATGACAACACAGTCGAACAAGTCGGCACACTCGTTGATGCGGTTGAGGGCAGCAATGACGCTCTGCTCAACCTGTTCGCCCTGCATGACAGCCTGAAACAGCTCAACGATAAAGTCGAAGCCATAGGCATTGTTGCTCAGCTGACTGCAGAAGTCGCCATAGCCTGCCGCCGTGGCACTGGATATAACGGCAATGCGCTGGGCGAAGAGCGGTATTGACAGTTCGCGGTTAAGGTCGAACACTCCTTCCTCTTTCAGTGTGCGCACTATCTCCATGCGCTTGCGTGCCATGTCGCCAAGCGTGAAAGTGGGGTCGATGTCGGTTACGATCCACGAAAAGCCGTAGTTCTCATGAAACTGTGCATGAACCTGCAAAAGCACCTTCATGCCGGCATGTATGCGTTCGCCCGTTACGCGCTCGAAATGCGGACGGGCAAGCATCCACGTGCTGCGCCAGCACTTAGCCGAGGCACGGGCAACGGGAGTGCTGCCGAACTCGTCTTTCTGCACCAGCTCCATATAGCAGTGACCGGCCGACTCGCGCACGTCTGCCAGCTCAGCCTCAACCCAATAGTCGCCGAGCATGCTTAGCTCGAGCGCATCTCTTACGAGCCGGTTGAGTTCAAGAAGCGATACGGTGTGTGTCATTTCGAGCGGTTTTGCTGCCGGCCCATGACGTAGGCACGCCAGAAGTCGGGCACGCCATAGCCGTAAATGTTGTCAGGAGTAGAATAATTGTCGGAACAACGCCTCACAAGGTCGATAATCTCCAATGCCGTCTTGTCGCGCAGCGCCTGCCAAAGACAGGCCACCATGCCCGACACCACAGGCGTTGAAAACGAAGTGCCCATATCCTTGATGATGGTGCCTCGCCCCGTGATAACCGACGCCGGACTGCCAAGGGCCATTATGTCGGGCTTGACACGGTTGTCGGCTGTAGGGCCTACGCTGCTGAAAGCGGCATTGCGCATGTTGGGACTCACGGCGCCTACGGTCAGTATGTCGTGTGCATCGGCAGGCACATTGATTTTCTTCCATGAAGACATGCCGTCGTTTCCGGCGCTGTTTACAAGCACTATTCCCTTTGACGCCAGCATCGAAGCTGTGGCGGATATCAGTGCCGTATGGCCGTCGAGCTGAGCATATTTATAATTGAACGAGCTGTCGTCGAAATCATGAAATCCTAAGGAGCTGCTAATAATGTCAACGCCGACGCTGTCGGCAAACTCGGCAGCTGCAGCCCAGTAGTCTTCCTCGGCAAGGCTCTCGCCTGTCTCGTCCTCACATCTCAGAAGCCAGTAAGCCGCATCGGGCGACGTGCCCACAAAGGTGTAAGGCACCTTTACGGCCATTACCGACAGCACTTTTGTGCCATGCTCCATCTCCTTGAAAACGCTCTTGGACTTCGGCACGACGAAATCTTCCCACCCGAGGATGTTTACATTCTGCAGACAAGGTATCAGATCGGTGTTCATGAATCCTCCGTCAAGAACGGCAATGGTGATGCCCTTGCCCGTAAATCCGTGATTATGCATGCGCACACCGCCTATCATTTCAACTTGCTCACGCGTAACGCCATAGTAGTTTTGCTCCACAGTGTCCCAGCGGTTAAACTCGGTGTGGTATTTCATTCTCGACGAAACCTCGCTGACAGAATCAGGCGACGTCCATACTTTCCTTACGTTTCTGACAAAAGGCAGCGACAACAGCTGCCTGACACGCTCGGGCTGCTTGCAGCGCACGAGCAGAGTGTTGTTCCACTTGCTGCGGCTAACCACCTCAACTCCGTCGGTACTTACGGCTGATATGTATGCAGGATTTATGGGCAGGTCGGTTGAGTCAACCTGCAGTCCCTGGCGTCTGCGGCGGTCGAGCGACTTCACCGATAGGTAATCTTCAGGACGAGCAAGGCTGTAAGGCGTGCCTGTCTTGTCCTTAAGCTCAACGCGGTACATGTATGTCTTGCCCCCGGGATATTTTTTCTTGCGTGCCCCGTCTGTGCCATAAGCCGACGAAGGCATGACAAGGGATAAAAGCATCAAAAGTGTTATAAGTTTTTTCATCTGCCTACATAAATTTAAGCAGATGCAAAGTTAGCTTTTTTAAGCGTAAACGCAAAGACTATGCAGGGTTTATTTTCGCGTTTTCCCTACAGCACCGGCAAGACCAGCCGATGCCCCTTAAGCCATGTTAAGACCACGACGGCACGTGCCGAAAATGTTAAAACGGCAACAGGAGAATGTTAAATATTAACACTTAACAGGGCCTTTACGGCATGCTTACCTGCGTATGGCGACAAGTATATACACAAAAAGCACAAGTTTTAAGCACGAAAAGCAGTGTATCACGATGCAAAACATGGCCTTTCGGAAGCCAAAAGACGGCCTTTTGCAAGACAGGACAAGGTTAAACGGCAGGCAGTTTCATACATCATGAATCAAGACAGAAGGCCAGAAGTTCACGGAAAGGACATAAAATATGACAGAAAGAACATTCTGCACATAAACAAGCCGTAAACGGCCATGGCCAAATCACACAAAAAGCAGCAGGAAACAGACTGCCGCAGATTTTCTGACAACGAAACTGCTGCAGGGCAAAACAGGCAATTTAGTTAACAATTATCAACTCAGGAAATGACACACATATTATAAAATAATGACAAAATCATGCGCCGCGAAACAAAATAAAACAGCTTTTTACAACTTTTTGCTTTGTATTTAGGCCAACATGCAGTAACTTTGCACAGAATAAGATTGGTAAACATTATGGATAATAAACAAGCAACACTTGAACTGGGAACGAAACCGGTCGGCAAACTGCTTATGCAGTATGCCCTTCCTGCCATCATAGCGATGACGGCAGCCTCGCTGTACAACATGATCGACAGCATCTTTATCGGCCAGGGCGTGGGTCCGCTGGCCATATCCGGACTGGCCATCACCTTTCCGCTGATGAACCTTTCGGCAGCGTTCGGAGCAGCCGTGGGCATAGGTTCGTCTACATGTATCTCCGTCAAGCTTGGCCAGAAAGACTACCGCAAGGCTGAGCTTATATTCGGCAACAGCATCGTGCTGAACATCATCGTCGGAGTGGCATTCGGCATAATATCGCTGATGTTTCTCGACCCGATACTCTATTTCTTCGGCGCGAGCGAGAACACAATACCCTACGCACGCGAATATATGCTGGTGGTGCTGGCAGGAAACGTGTTTTCGCAAACATTCTTCGGCATGAACGCCATACTGCGCGCCGTGGGCAAACCGCGCCATGCCATGTTTGCCACGATGTCGTCCGTAGTGCTCAACACCGTCCTTGCGCCTATATTCATCTGGCCGCTGAAGATGGGCATACAGGGCGCCGCACTTGCCACCGTGATATCTCAGGTAACGGCACTTGCATGGCAGCTATGGCTGTTCAGCAAGTCAGGCGAGATAGTACACTTCAAGAAAGGCATCTACAAGCTAAGGAGCAACATCCTGAAAAACATCATAGGCATAGGTATGTCGCCCTTCGCCATGAACGTATGCGCATGCATCGTGGTGATATTCATCAACACCAGCCTGTATAAATACGGCGGCGACATGGCAGTAGGCGCCTACGGCATAGCCAACAAGGTGGCCTTCGTGTTCATAATGGTCACGATGGGCCTCAACCAGGGCATGCTCCCCATAGCAGGCTACAACTACGGAGCACAGCGCTTTGACAGACTTATGAAGGTGCTTAAATGCGCAATAATAGCAGGAACCGTCATTACAACAACGGGATTCCTCATTGTGCACATCTTCCCTTACGAATGCGCACGCCTGTTTACGACAGACGCCGAACTGATAGACAAGGCCATGAGGGCCATAAAGATCAACATGGCAGCATTCCCGTTCGTGGGATATCAAATGGTTGTAACCAACTTCTTCCAAAGCATCGGCAAAGCCAAGATAAGCATATTCCTGTCGCTGTCACGACAGATGCTGTTCCTGCTGCCGCTGCTCATCATCCTTCCGCAGTTCTTCAAGCTCGACGGCGTGTGGATGTCGCTGCCAACAGCCGACACAATAGCCTCGCTCATGGCTGCCGTGATGATGACAAAATATATGAGAAAATTCAAAAAACAACATAACGCCATAGCTTATGGAAACCAAGAAGAAAATAATAATTAACGTAGGAAGACAGCTCGGAAGCGGCGGAATGATTATCGCCAAGATGCTCGCAGACGAATTCGGATGTAAGTTTTACGACCGCGAGCTGCTGAATCTAGCCGCAAAGGAAAGTGGATTCAGCGAGAAGTTTTTCGAGCAGAACGATGAGAAAAAAGGATTTTTCAAGTCGCTTTTCCACATGCACGTACCTTATATTTCAGACAACTGCTTTTATAACAACAAACTGTCGCAGGAAAGTCTGTTCCAGTTTCAGAGCGACGCCATACGCAAGGCCGCAGAAGCCAACTCGTGCGTGTTCGTGGGCAGGTGTGCCGACTATGTGCTGCGCGACTTCGACAACATGGTAAGCGTGTTCATCACAGCCGACATCGACGAACGCATAGAGCGCATATGCAAGAGACACAACTGCAACAGGGAAGAGGCCAAGAAGATTATAGAGAACAAGGAAGACAGCCGCTCGTCTTACTACAACTATTACACGGGCAAGAAATGGGGGCACAGCACATCATACGACCTGTGCATAAACTCAAGTCTGCTCGGCATCGAAGGCACGGCCGGATTCATTAAAGAGTTTATCACAAAAAGCCTCGACCTGAAATAAAACTTATGCAGCACGGCATGACCACAGCAGAATGTGCCGGCTGCACACTGCACAAACAAGTCACAGACAAAGAATGAAACGCATAGGAATAATAAGCGACACACACGCCTACTGGGACGACAAATACCTGAAATACTTCGAGCCGTGCGACGAGATATGGCACGCAGGCGACATCGGGTCGCTTGAGGTGGCACAGAAGCTGGCAGAATTCCGCACTCTCAGAGCCGTCTACGGCAACTGCGACGGGGGCGACCTGCGACGCATGTTCAGGGAGACTCTGCGATGGAAATGTGAGGACACCGAAGTGCTCATGAAGCACATCGGAGGCTACCCGGGCAACTATGACGCAAGCATAAGAGGCTCGATATATGCCATGCCGCCACAACTCTTCATCAGCGGACACTCGCACATACTTAAAGTTAAATTCGACAAGACGCTCAATCTGCTGCACATCAATCCCGGTGCAGCAGGCCTGCAGGGATGGCATAAAGACCGCACACTGATAAGGCTCACCATAGACGGAAGCACGTTTAAAGACCTTGAAGTGGTAACACTGTCTGACCCAAGAAAAGCAGACGTACACAATTTTTAGGCGAAAACTGAGTTATCTTAAATAAGAATACTAACAATTAAAATCAATAATATGAAAACTTATCTTGTTACCGGAGCTGCCGGATTCATCGGCTCAAACTTTATTAAATATCTTCTTTACAAAAAATATAAGAAAGAGGAGATTAAGATTATAGTGCTCGACCTGCTGACATATGCCGGCAACTATGGCACGATAAAAGACGACATCGACGGAAAGAGATGCGTGTTTGTGCACGGAGACATCCGCGACAGAGAACTGGCAGACAAGCTGTTTTCAGAAAATGACATCGACTATGTCGTAAACTTTGCTGCTGAAAGCCACGTTGACCGCAGCATAGAGAATCCGCAGCTGTTCCTCGAGACCAACATACTCGGCACGCAGAACCTGCTCGACGCTGCAAGAAGGGCATGGGTTACGGGCAAGGACGAAACAGGATATCCTGTATGGAAAGCCGGCAAGCGATTCCATCAGGTCAGCACCGACGAAGTGTACGGCTCGCTGGGCAAGGACGGTTTCTTCACAGAGAACACGCCGCTCTGCCCCCACAGCCCTTACAGTGCGTCAAAGACAAGTGCCGACATGATCGTGATGGCCTATCATGACACATACCACATGCCCGTGTCTATCACAAGATGCTCTAACAACTATGGCCCTTACCACTTCCCAGAGAAGCTTATTCCGCTGATAATCAACAACATACTCGAAGGCAAGCAGCTGCCCGTATACGGCAAGGGAGATAACGTAAGAGACTGGCTCTACGTTGAAGACCACTGCAAAGCAATCGACCTCGTGGTGCGCGAAGGCAAGGAAGGCGAAGTGTATAATGTCGGAGGCCACAACGAGATGACAAACATCGACATCGTTAAACTGACCATAAAGACCATACACGACATGATGGCCGAAGACAAGGAGCTGCGCAAGATACTGAAGAAACAGGTGAAAGACGCTGACGGCGAGATAGCCATCGACTGGATTAACGACAGCCTTATCACATTCGTCAAAGACCGCCTGGGCCACGACCAGCGCTATGCCATCGACCCGACAAAGATAAAGAACGACCTGGGATGGTATCCTGAGACGATGTTTGCCGAAGGAATTGTGAAGACGATTAAATGGAACCTTGACAACCAGGAATGGGTGAAGGAGGTTACGAGCGGCGACTATCAGAAGTATTACGAACAGATGTATTCAAACAGATAACCCAAAAACGATGTCAGAAAACGTGAAAACGAACTGCGTTTCCTGACATCTTACAAATCAAACATAATAA
>ERZ1504764.605-NODE-605-length-9636-cov-6.076088_pt1 | contig 9636 bp, 8 predicted proteins | sample MGYA00572319_ERZ1504764 | MGnify/ENA primary metagenome ERZ1504764 (study PRJEB39906, sample SAMEA3182069) | gut metagenome | biome: human; feature: gut; material: Stool; isolation source: human stools | place: Canada | collected 2011-11-08 ...
ATAACCTCCTGTGCGTCCATGTATGTGTCATTTACACTTAAAATTATGCACTCCAACGCGCCGTGCCGTACTCCATGCCTTTGCGGTATTTCTTGGCGTTCTTCTGCTTGGAGTAGACCACCAGCCGGATAATGACGGCTGCGGCAAGCCCAATCAGCAGATCGGTGGGATGGAAGCTGGGGGCGGCGCTGGCAAAGGCAGCGGAGAAGCCCTGCCCGATATGCAGCAGCTTCCCGGACAGATCCGTTCCCTGAGCCAACCGGAACGCCTGTCCGACCTTTCCAAACAGATAGACAAAGGCGAGATACGGAAGATGGAGTATGATTTGCTTTTTGATTTCAGGCTTCATCGGTCGATCCCCTTGTCCATATTTTTCACCTTGTCCCGCTTGGCGGTCTGCGCGGCTTCGGCTTTCTTCTCGGCAAGGTCGCGCCGCACAGAGGGCTTGCGCTCCTTGTCCAGCTTTTTCTTGGAAAACTCCCGAAACGCCGCCGTCAGCACGTCCGCGTCCCGTCCCTTGAAAAACACAAGGTATCGGTCATCTGCCTTTTTCAGCGCAAAGTCAATGCCGTATTTCTTCGCCGTGCTTTCAAAGGCTTTGATATTCGCATCGGTGATTTCGATATTGGAAACGCCTGTGCCATGCCGCATAAGCTGTTTCAGCGTTTGCTTGCCGTGATGGGGCGTGTCCCTTGCCTTGCGGTAGAGCTGCAAGAGCTTCCGCAGCGCGGCTTGCAGCATCTTTCCGTCCAGCTTTGCTGCCTTGATTGCAAGGGCAATCGTCTTTCGGGTTACTTCTTCCTGCAACGGTTATCACTCCTTTCGATTTTTCTGCCGCAGTCAGGGCGGGCGCACCCACCAGATCAGCCACATTCTCATAGGCTCTCGTCCGGCGAACAGGAATAGTCCGGGATGCCTGATTTTGGCTTGCCCCAATCAGGGCTTGCCATGTCGTGAGCGACGAGGGCGGTATAGTAGTTGTCGATGGTGGACGGAGCGTTGAACAGCACCGCCCGCAGATATTGCTTGATGTTGCGGATCTTCGTGGTGTTCTCCCGCATACAGTCCATGACAAACTCGATGTGGCTGCTGTTCAGCTTCAAGACTTTACTCTTTACCAGCTCGGCGGGGTAATCGTCGCCAGCGATGCGGAGCGTCTTTCGTGCAGAGCAGACAGTTTCCAGCATGAGGTCTACGATCTCGTCCAAACGCTCCTTGTCCATTTTCGGGTTCTGCATGAGCGCGTCGTACTCGATATTCTCCATAATGATTTCACGGTAAATATCTACGGCACTCTGTTTGACCGCTTCCGTTCCTTTCCGTTCCGGCGCAGCCCTGCAAGGTGAGGGGTCAGGGGAAAGGATAGGAAAGGAATCGGTACTTGATAGATTCGTAATTGATTTTTCTTTCTTTGATAAGTTAGTTCTTGATCTATCTTTATTTAATTGCGTTGGATTTTCCGACGTCGGATTATCCGTTGTCGGATTTTCCAACATCGGTTTACCCGGTATTGGATTTTCCAACACCGGCTGCGGCTGCTCATAGATGGTGTATTCGATAGCGGTCATTTTGCCTTTTTCGTCGCGCCCCTGCCGCCGCAGAATATATCCGGCTTTTTCAAGCTCCCATACGGCGGTGCGGATCGCGTCGATGCTCTCACGGTTGATATGGGACAGCCCTGCAAGGGTATAGTCCCAATCCTCCGGCAGGGACAGCATTTGCGATAACAGCCCCTTGGCTTTCAAGGTCAGCTCCTTATTTCGCAGATGGTGGTTTGACATGACGGTGTACCCGCTGTTGCGCTCCACCCGAAATACTGCCATAGGTTATCAGCTCCTTTCGCTCACTTCGCCGTGCCGCGCCGGAGGGCGGTCAGCTTGCCCGGCTCATACGGACATTCCGCGTACACACAGAACTGGTACTTCCAATGCGGACGGTAAAAGTGACAGGTATTGCAATCCTCACAGTCGGCACAGCCGCCGTTTTCGTAGCGGTCAAAGCCGGGCTTTCCCCGCATGAGCATTTCAAACGCACGGCTGCTGCCGTTCGTAAAGTACATTGTGGCTGCACCTCCTCTCAGATTTGGGCAAAAAAAACGCCGTAGACTTTTCTCAAAATCTACGGCGTGGGCGTATGCGAAAAGGGATGCTGCCTTGCGGTAACATCCCTTTTGACGCTTGGTTATTCAATTTTTGAGCTAACCTGTTTGCCCTCTGCCCTTAAAAGCGTTGATTTTACTGGGTTTCTGCTTGTTTTCCTATGTCAACGCTCTTGACGCGGCTCTGTTTTTTATGTACTTTCGGCAGTGCTTCAGCACTTCTCGAACACCACAGCGGTGCCCATACCGCCGCCGATGCACAGGGTCGCCAAGCCCTTCTTGGCCTCGGGACGACGCTGCATCTCGTGCAGCAGGGTGACAATGATACGCGCACCGGAGGCGCCCACGGGGTGACCCAGAGCAATAGCGCCGCCATTAACGTTGACCTTGCTCATATCAAAATGCAGCTCGCGGGCCACAGCGATGGACTGCGCGGCAAACGCCTCGTTGGCCTCCACCAGGTCGATATCGTCGATGGTCACGCCGGCCTTCTTCATGGCGTTGCGGGAAGCCACCACGGGGCCAACGCCCATGATCTTGGGATCCACGCCGCCCTGACCCCAGCCGATCAGCTTGGCCATGGGCTTCAGGCCGTACTTCTCCACAGCCTCGCCGGAGGCCAGCACGATGGCGGCAGCGCCGTCGTTGATGCCGGAGGCGTTGGCAGCGGTCACGCGCTGGGTACCCTTATCGGCAGCATCCTGTGCGCCGGTGACCTCGAAGGTATGTACCACCTGGGGATTGGGGGACTCGGGACCCACGGGGAATGCGCCCTTCAGCTTGGCGATGCTGTCAGCGGTGACGCCGGCCTTGGGATACTCGTCCTTGGCAAAGGGAACCATGTCCTTCTTGACCTTGACCATCACGGGGACGATCTCATCATCAAAGCGGCCGGCGGCCTGCGCGGCCTCCGCCTTCTGCTGGGAGGCAGCGGCGAACTCGTCCTGCTCGCGGCGGGTGATGCCCCAGATGTCGTTGATGTTCTCAGCGGTGGTGCCCATGTGGTAGTTGTTATAGGCGTCCCACAGACCGTCCTTGATCATGGTGTCCACCAGCTTCTTGTCGCCCATACGAGCGCCCCAGCGGGCGTCGGGCGCGGCATAGGGGGCAGCGCTCATGTTCTCAGTACCGCCGCAGACCACGATGTCGGAATCGCCGGCCAGAATGGAACGGGCGCCCTCGATGACGGACTTCATGCCGGAACCGCAGACCATGCCGACGGTATAGGCGGGCACGGAATAGGGGATACCGGCCTTAATGGAAACCTGACGCGCCACGTTCTGGCCCTGTGCCGCGGTCAGGATGCAGCCGAACATCAGCTCGTCCACGTTCTCAGGCGCGATATTGGCGCGCTTCAGAGCCTCCTTGACCACCACAGCGCCCATCTCAGCGGCGGGGGGGTTCTTCAGGGAACCGCCAAAGGAACCGATAGCGGTTCTGCAGCAATTGACAACATACAGGTCTTTCATGAAAGTTACCTCCTATAAAGATTAAGGTCATTATACAGCTTCGTATAACGAATGTCTACGCCCATGATAGTCAACTTTTTAACAATAGTCAACCACGAATTGCAAGTTTGTTAAAAAATCGTCAAAAGGTGCATAGCAGGCCGTCGCTTTCCGTCATTTTGACGGACGCGGGCCTTACTGCTCGGCCTGCTGCGGGGTCTGCCCCAGCTGGCTGCGCAGCTGCGTCAGCGCCGTGTAGAACGTGCTGGTGTCGATAGCGGCGTACAGCTCCTCGTTGTAGACCACATTGGCCTCGCTGCGCCGGGCCTGCAGCAGCGTGTTGAAATAGGTAGGCAGCACGGCGGACAGGTCTGTCTCCTCCCGCAGGAAGATATAGTAGCCGTCGTCCGTCGCCACTACGCCGGTCATCTCGCTGGGCTGCAGCGCCGTCACCGCCTGACTCAGCGCATCGCCGGAGGTGCCGTCACCGGCGGCAAAGGTGATGCTGTCCATCTGATCCACCTGGCGCTCCTGACAGATGGCGGCATGCTCGGCGATCTTGTCCTCCGCCTCCTGCATGCGCTTGAGGTAGCCGTTGGCCTCCTCCTCGGCGCCGTCGCCGGCCTCCACATAGATGACCTTGCCGGTGAGATAGCCGTTGTCCGCCGCGTACTGGGCCAGTGCCGCCGTGTCGGGATACAGGGCGCTGCCCTCGGTGCAGAACTCGCTCTGCATCCGCTGGTACAGGTACGCCGTCTCGTTGATGCGGTCATAGACCTCCTCGGTGATGCCCTGCGTCTCCAGCTGCTGCTGGTAGGCCTCCTCGCTGCCGTAGTATGTCACATACTCCAGCCGCTGGGCGTCCAGTGCCGCCTGATCCTCCTCGGTCAGCGTCACGCCTGCCTCCTCCGCCCACGCCCGCACCACGCTGTACAGCTTCACCGTCTCCAGCGTGTCGGTCTTGGCGTAATCGCCGTAGGACAGGCCCTCTGTCAGCTCCGCGCTCCAGTCCACATCGGGCACATAGGTGCTCAGATACTCGCAGTCATAGGCCAGCCAGTACAGATATTCCTCCGCCGTTACGGTCTGTCTGTCGATGAGCAGCAGCTCCGCGTCGGGATGGATCCCGCTGGCCTGATACAGCAGGCCGTCGGTGCGGCTGCCCTTCTTCATGCCGCCGGTGAGGGCGATGGCCCCCACCAGCACCACAGAGGCCAGCGCACCGGCGATCAGACGTACCCAGTTATTCTTCATGGTCATTTCCTCCTTCTCGGGACTGCTGTCCCTGTATCTCATTCTGCTGCAAGCGCAGCTGCTCTACAAGGCCGCCTGCGGCGTCCAATGCATCCTCGTTGGGCTGTAAAAACAGCGTCAGCCGGGGCGATGTCCCCGCCGTCAGCTGCAGGCGGCTGCGGTAGCCCGCCATGGTGCACACCGCCAGCAGCGCCGACGGGTCGATGCGCGTGTCAAAGCTGAACAGCAGCTGCCGCCCCTTCTGGGTGATATCGGTGATGCCCGTCTCCATGGCCGCCGCGCGCAGCATGGCCACGTTCAGCAGCGCCGTCACCGGCCCCGGCACATCACCGTACCGGTCCAGCAGCTCGTCCATCAGGTCGGCCTCGTCCGCCGGCGTCCGCAGCGCGGCGATGCGGCGGTACAAGTCCATCCGCTGCTCGGCGGACGGCACATAGCTCTCCGGAATGTAGGCCGGCACCGTCAGGTCGGCGGAGCACTCCGTCCGCACCTCCGCGCCCCGGCCCTGCTGCTCCAGCACCGCGTCGTTCAGCAGCTTCAGGTACATATCGTAGCCCACGGACATCATGTAGCCCGACTGCTCGGGGCCCAGCAGATTGCCGGCGCCCCGGATCTCCAGATCCCGCATGGCGATCTTGAAGCCGGAGCCAAACTCCACATACTCCCGTATGGCGGTGAGCCGCTTGGCGGCCACCTCCGTCAGCACCTTGCCGGTGCGGTATGTCAGATAGGCATAGGCCCGCCGGGCTGACCGCCCGATGCGCCCCCGTATCTGGTGGAGCTGGCTGAGTCCCAGCCGGTCGGCGTCCTCGATGATGAGCGTATTCACGTTGGGGATGTCGATGCCCGTTTCGATGATGGTGGTGCATACCAGCACGGCGATGTCGCCCTCGGCCATGCGGCTCATGACGCGGCTCAACTCGCCCTCGGCCATTTTACCGTGGGCCGTTTCCACCGTCACGCCGTCGCCCAGCAGCTGCCGCAGCCGGGAGGCGGTGGAGTCGATATTTTCCACCCGGTTGTGCAGGTAGTACACCTGCCCGCCCCGGTCCAGCTCCCGCCGGATGGCCTCGGCGATGATACCCCAGTCATGCTCCAGCACATAGGTCTGCACCGGCTGCCGGTCCTGAGGCGGCTGCTCGATAGTGCTCATGTCCCGGATGCCGCTGAGGGCCATATTCAGTGTCCGCGGAATCGGTGTGGCGGACAGCGTCAGCGTGTCCACCTGCTCCGCCCGCTGGCGCAGCTTCTCCTTGTGGGTCACGCCGAAGCGCTGCTCCTCGTCGATAATCAGCAGGCCCAGATCCTTGAACTCCACGTTCTTCGCCAGCAGCTTGTGGGTGCCGATAAGCAGATCGACCCTGCCCTCCTTCACCCGCTCCAGCACATCCTTCACCTGCGCCGGCGTACGGAACCGCGACAGTACCTCCACCGTTACCGGAAACGCCCGGAAGCGGGCGATAGCCGTGGCGTAGTGCTGCTGGGCCAGCACGGTGGTGGGCACCAGAATGGCGGCCTGCTTGCCGTCCAGAATGCACTTCATGGCCGCCCGCAGCGCCACCTCTGTCTTGCCGTAGCCCACGTCGCCGCACAGCAGCCGGTCCATGGGCGCCGGCTTCTCCATGTCGCGCTTGATGTCCCGGATGGCGGCCAGCTGGTCGTCCGTCTCCGTGTAGTCGAAGGACTCCTCAAACTCCTGCTGCCATGGCGAGTCCGGTGAAAAAGCGAAGCCCGGCCGCCGCTGACGCTGGGCGTACAGCTTGATCAGCCCCTCGGCCAGATCCTTCGCCGCCGCCTTGGCCCGGCGGGTGGTCTTGGCCCACTGGTCGCCGGACAGCTTGTTCAGCTTGGTCTTCTCCGCCGCCTCATCACCGCCGCCGATGTATTTACTCACCAGATCCAGCGATGTAGCCGGCACATACAGGCAGTCGCTGCCGGCGTAGTTGATCTTGATATAGTCCTTTTCCACGCCATCCACCGGCAGGCGCAGCATCCCGGCGAACCGCCCGATGCCGTGGTGTACGTGCACCACCAGATCCCCCACCGTCAGGTCGGTATAGGATTGTATCTTCTGCCGGTTATCAGCCTTAGCGGGCCGGGGCTTTTTTCGGCTGCCGGACAGCCTCTCAGTGAGCTGTCCCTCCGTCAGCACCGCCAGCTTCAGCGCCGGCCACTCGCTGCCGGCGCTGAGGGCGCCCACGGTGATGCACACCTGTCCCCGTTGAGGCGCGGCGCTGCCGGACAGCTCCAGCGCGGCGGGGATCTTCCTGTCCCGCAGCAGCTGCTGCATATTCCGTGCCCGCACCTCGCCGCCGCACAGCACCAGCACGCCGTATCCGGCGGTGAGATAGTGTACGATGTCGGTGGCCGCCGTTTCCAGACTGCCGCCGTAGCTAGACAGCTGCTTGGCGGGGATGTCCAGCAGCAGCTTGGGCGCCACGAGATACCGGCTGGTGGGCAGGCTCTCCATCTGGCACACGGGGAACCGCTCCAGCTCCGCCGCCGTCTCGGTCTCCGTCAGCGTCAGCCGCCCGAAGGCCCCGGCCATCAGCCCCGCCTCCATGGACGCCGTCACGTCCTGCTTTACCTGCCATACGAAGGCCTTCAGCGCCTCCTGCACCCGTCCCGCCTCGCTGACGCAGATCAGGCAGTCCTCCGGCAGATAGCCGAAGGCCGTGGCCGCATCGGGGTACACTGCCGTCAGATACCGGTCGCCGCCGGGAGGCGTCACCCCCTGCCGCAGGGACTGGGCGTCCTCCTCCAGCCGCTGGCGCAGCGCGGCGGCATTCTCCCTTCTGGCCAGCCGTTTAGCCGCCGCGTCTATCCGCCGGGCGGTGTTCTCCGCCGTGTCTGCATCATGAAACGGCAGTACCTCCCCCGCCGGCAGCACTGTGAAGCGCTGCCGGTTCTCCACGCGGCGCTGGGTGGTCACGTCGAAATCTCCCATGCTGTCCAGCTCGTCATCGAAGAACTCGCAGCGCACCGGCCTGTCCGGTCCCGGGGAAAAAATATCCAGAATACCGCCCCGCAGGGCGAACTGTCCCGCGCCCTCCACCTGCTGGGCACGGACGTACCCGGCGGCGATGAGCCGCGCCGTCAGCGCCGTCACGTCGTACTGCTGCCCCACCTCCAGTGTGAAGGCGGTCTGCCGCAGCACCTCCGGCGGCAGGCACAGCTGGGCCATGGCCGCCGCCGTGGCTACCATGACCCGCGGCTTCTCCTGCGCCAGCCGATACAGCGCCCACAGCCGCCGGTACTCCCACTGGCGGCTGTACGCCGCCGCAGGCCGCAGCTGCAGCTCCCGGGCCGGCAGCATCACCGGCTCCCGCCCCGTCAGGGCCCGCAGATCAGCGGTCTGCCGGGCGCACTCCTGCTCGTCGGCGCACAGCATCAGCAGCGGCCGGCCGGTCTGCTCCGCCGCTGCCGCCGCCACGGAGGCCCGCTGCACTGGGGAGAGCCCGGTGATCATGCTGTGCTTTTCCCGGCCGTCTATGCCGGCTGTCAGCTCCCGCAGCTGGGGCATCGTCAACAGCTGCCGTATCAGCCCTTCCATGTGCTCTCCCCTCCTCTCCGCGTCCGGTGCGCCGGACGCCGGTGATCTCCATTTTACATATTCTATGCGGCTTTGCTGAAATTTACCTGAAAAAAACTTACCCGTTGAAGCGGTTCATGGCCGTGTCCGGGCCGTCCTCAATGAGGCACAACGCCGCCTCCGCCGCACGATCCAGCGTGGCGCGCAGCAGCTTGGCCTCCTCGCCCTGGGGCTTGCCGATGACCCAGTCGATCATCTCGTGGTCGGGGTGCTCCGGCATCCCCACGCCCACCTTGATGCGGGGGAAGCCGTCGGTGCCCAGATGCTGGATGATATTCTTCAGCCCGTTGTGGCCGCCTGCCGACCCGCTTTTGCGGATGCGCAGCTTCCCCACCGGCAGGGACACGTCGTCGGAGACGACCACCACATGATCCGCCGGTATCTTGTAGAACCGGGCGGCCTCGCCCACCGACTCGCCGGACAGGTTCATGTAGGTCTGGGGCTTCATCACCAGAATTTTGTTGCCGTTCCGCTCCAGGATCCCCGTCCACGCCTTGAACCGCAGCTTGGTGAGCTTGAAGCTCTCCTTTTCCATCAGACTGTCCAGCGCCAGCCAGCCCATGTTGTGCCGGGTGGATTCATACTTGCTGCCGGGGTTTCCCAGCCCCACTAGGATCCAGTTGACGCCGCCGGTCTGATTCCGATTAAAAAACAAGGCTCTCGCCTCCTTTTGAAAAAGTAAGAGGGACTGCAGACGCAGTCCCTCCATTATAGCACAGCTTTCGCCGTTTGCAAAGCGTTCAGTTGAACAGCTTGGCGATGGAGATCTCCTGATAGATGCGCTCAATGGCCTCGGCAAACATGGGCGCCACAGACAGGTACTTGATCTTGTCGCAGCCCTCGCCCATAGTCTCGGGGATGGTGTTCAGCAGCGCCACTTCCTTGATGACGCTGGCGCTCAGGCGCTCCAGCGCCGGGCCGGACAGCACACCGTGGCTGGCACAGGCGTACACGCTGTTGGCGCCGCCCACCTCCACGATGGCCTTGGCGGCGTTGCAGATGGAGCCGGCGGTGTCGATCATATCGTCGAACAGGATGCAGTCCTTGCCGGCCACGTCGCCGATGACGTTCATGACCTCGCACTGGTTGGCCTTCTGGCGGCGCTTGTCCACGATGGCAAGGCTCATGTGCAGCTTCTGGGCGAAGGTGCGGGCGCGGGCCACGGAGCCCACGTCGGGGGACACCACCACCATGTCCTCGCACTTCTCGCCGAACTTCTTGGCGTAGTAGTCCACGAACACGGG
>ERZ1504764.607-NODE-607-length-9602-cov-3.385357_pt1 | contig 9602 bp, 8 predicted proteins | sample MGYA00572319_ERZ1504764 | MGnify/ENA primary metagenome ERZ1504764 (study PRJEB39906, sample SAMEA3182069) | gut metagenome | biome: human; feature: gut; material: Stool; isolation source: human stools | place: Canada | collected 2011-11-08 ...
CGGCCGAACGCTGCTCCTGCATTGCGCGCAGGGCGGCGCCGCTTGGCTTCGGGACGGCCACAACATCTTGTGGGGGACCGGGCCGGACGGCCGCGATATCCTGTGCCTGCGTGACCCGGTTCACAACGGCGTTTGTACACGGAACCACAATATATTGTGGTTTGCAGGTCATCGCGACCACCAATTCTTGTACAAACCATCAACAAAATATGAATTCTTTTTTAACAAAATTCATAACCATTCATTCCATGCAGCCGGTCGCGGAGTTATCCACGATTGGCGCTTGTTGCAACAATGCCCGCAATTCCCCGGATTGGGAGAAAAACCATTTGGAGGAAGAATTTTCCACCACATTATCCACCGCATATCCACCAAGAATATCAAAATATGGTATGCATTTTTCGAGATTGACACAACATCTTGTATGCGGTACACTATCAAAGCACACAACGGAACGGGAGGCAACGGGATGTTTACAGAGATCATCAAGCGCGACGGGAGAACGGAACCATTCGACCGGAAGAAGATCCAGAGCGCCATTTGGAAGGCGGCGCAGGCTGTCAACGGTACCGACGAGGCGCTGTCCGAGCGGCTGACCGACGAGGTCATCCGGCTGGCCGAGCTGCGCTATGAGGGCCGCACGCCGGACGTGGAGGGCGTGCAGGACATCGTGGAAAAGGTGCTCATCGAGGCCGGGCATGCCCGTACCGCGAAGGCGTATATCCTGTACCGCGAAAAGCGCCGCGGCACGCGCGAAATCAATGCGCTCATCGGCGCCACGATCGATATGTTCGGCGATTATCTCAACGATAAGGACTGGCAGATCAAGGAAAACTCCAACATGCAAAAGAGCGTCAACGGACTCAACAACTATGTCCGCGAAGCGTTCACGAAGAAGTACTGGCTCTACGAGGTGTACCCGCTGGACGTGTGCAAGGCGCACGAGAGCGGCGATGTGCATATCCACGACCTGGGCTTCTTCGGGCCGTACTGCGCCGGTTGGGATCTGCGGCAGCTCCTCTCCGAGGGGTTCGGCGGCGTAGAGGGCAAGGTGGAGTCCAAGCCCGCCAAGCATCTGCGCTCGTTCCTCGGCCAGATCGTAAACTCCACGTTCACCACGCAGGGCGAGACCGCCGGCGCGCAGGCCTGGAGCTCGTTCGATACGTATTGCGCCCCCTTTATCCGTTACGACAATATGACCTTTGACCAGGTGCGCCAGTGCCTGCAGGAGTTTGTGTTCAACATCAACGTGCCCACGCGCGTCGGCTTCCAGTGTCCGTTCTCCAACCTGACGTTCGACATCAAGGTGCCCAAGACGCTGCGCGACGAACCGGTCATCATCGGCGGCGAGTATCAGAAGGAGACCTATGGCGACTTCCAGAAGGAAATGGACCTGTTCAACCATGCCTTCTGCGACGTCATGCTCGAGGGCGACGCCAAGGGCCGTGTGTTCACGTTCCCGATCCCGACGATCAACATCACGAAGGATTTTGAGTGGGACAGCCCGGTGGTGGACGATTTCATGCGCATCACCTGCAAATACGGCATTCCGTATTTCGCCAACTACATCAACTCCGATCTGTCGCCGGAGGATGCGGTATCCATGTGCTGCCGCCTCCGCCTCGACAAGCGCGAGTTGCGCAAGCGCGGCGGCGGCCTGTTCGGGTCCAACCCGATGACCGGCTCGATCGGCGTGTACACGATCAACCTGCCCCGCATCGGATATCTCTCCAAGACGAAGGAGGAGTTCTTCAAGCGGCTTGAGCATCTGGCGATGCTGGGCAAGACGAGCCTTGAGATCAAGCGTAAGATCATCGAGCGGCAGACCGATCGCGGCCTGTATCCGTACTGCGCGTTTTATCTGCGCAACGTCAAGGCGCGCACGGGCGAGTATTGGACGAACCACTTCAACACCATCGGCCTGGTGGGCATGAACGAAGCGTGCCTCAACTTCCTCGGCAAGGACATCGGCAGCAGGGAAGGGCTTGCCTTTGCGCTCGAGGTCATGCACTTCCTGCGCGACCTCATGGTGCGCTTCCAGGAGGAGACCGGCCACAGCTATAACCTCGAGGCCACGCCGGCCGAGGGCACGAGCTACCGCCTTGCCAAGCTTGACAAGGCGCGGTATCCGGATATCATTCAGGCCGGCATCGAGGAGCCGATGTACACCAACTCCTCGCAGTTGCCCGTCACCTATACGGACGATATTTTCGAATGCTGCGACCTGCAGGACGAGCTGCAGTCGCTGTACACCGGCGGCACGGTGCAGCACCTGTATATCGGCGAGCGCATCGAGGACATCGAGACGTGCAAGAACCTCATCCGTACGATCTTTGAGAAGTACAAGATGCCGTATATCTCCATCACGCCGACCTTCTCCGTGTGCCACGAGCACGGCTATATTGCGGGCGAACATTTCACCTGCCCGGAGTGCGGACGCGAGGCTGAGGTGTGGAGCCGCGTGGTGGGCTTCCTGCGGCCGGTACAGAACTACAACCCCGGCAAGAAGGAAGAGTACCTCATGCGCAAGAAGTTCGTCATCTGACGCCCTTGCCCCGCCGGCGGGCAAGGCAAAGAACGGCAGCGAAACGCAACGCACCCGTTCGTCCACGGCACAGGCCGGCGGCGGGGGCGCGGTTTTGAAAAAGGCGCCGCGGATATGGGCGCCGGGACGGAGAGGGGAAGGGGAACATGCTGATCGCGGGACTGCGAAAAACGTCGTTTCTGGACTATCCGGGGCAGCCGTGCGCCGTGGTGTTTACGCCGTATTGCAACATGAACTGTACCTATTGCCACAACGAGGAGATCCTGCGCGGGGGCGTGCCGCTTGTGCCGGAGGCGGAGGTCATGGACTATCTGGAAAAGCGGGCCGGCACGCTTACGGCGGTCACCGTTTCCGGCGGGGAGCCCACGCTGCAACAGGATCTCATTCCGTTTATCGAGCGGGTGCGGGCGCTGGGCTATCGTGTCAAGCTCGACACCAACGGCATGAAGCCGAATGTGTTGCAGCAGCTCCTGCTGCGCGAGCTGGTCGATTATGTCGCCATGGATATCAAAGCGTCGCCGGAACAATATGACGCGGTGACGCGCGTGCACTGCGATCTGGAGGCCGTGCGCCGCAGCATCTACCTGCTGCAGCACAGCGGCGTGGCGCATGAGTTCCGCACGACGTTCGCGCCGGAGCTGTCGACGGAGGATATCCTCGGCGCAGCCATGCTCGTGCAGGGCGCCCAACGGTATTTTCTGCAGCAGTACCGGCCCCGCAAGGACGAGGATCTGCCCGCGCATCCCCCCTCCTACGTGCAGGAGACGGCCGCGCGCGTGCGCGAGGCCATCGGCATGTGCGAGGTGCGCGGCCTGTAATCTGTCTAAGAAGAGCTGTGTCTATATACATCACATGGGTATGCGGTTGCACAAGGATACGCTTAGGGCAAATGTAGGAGATAGGGGTGTGACTGCAAGCTGCTAAGCTTGTTAACACACCCCAAATAACATATTGTTGGCATATCGCTGCAAGCGAATGGTGAGTTACTTCGCCTTATTGGAAAAGTGACTGCCTGTTAAAGCAAGTCTTATTGCTATTGTGCATTCAGGAGCACACTCAACATATAACTATTTTGTAAAACAAGGAGCCAATCCTTATATTTAGTAGGGGACAAGAAAGAATCTGCTGATTGTGAACCTCATCTAACGCGAAGGTTAGGTTAGAACAATTCCTGAAACGATTGCTAGCAACGGGATGTTCAGCAATGTGGAAATAGTGCTACACAAACTCATTGTTGTAACATCTAGTTGGAGCTGCCCTGCATATACCAGGCTAACATTGGTAATAGTAGAAAAGAAAGCGATGGAGAGACATTGCCGCATGGCCAATGGGGCGCTGGGAAACAAACAATATATTACAAGCGAAAATACAACGGAGGTGGCGAGGCGGAAGAGCAGAAGCGCGACAACAAATCTGTACCGCACACCTTCCGGCCGAAAATCCAAAGAAATACCAATGAGTGTCATTGCAAGGAATGCATTGCTTTCGCCACAAAAGGAAAAGAATTCATATAGTGCATCAGGAATATGAAAATGTAGACAAGAAAGGAAGATCATAACCAAGTAGGTGACAAACGGGGTTGATGAGAGCAAGGTTTTGAGAAGGCCGCAAAGATGGACACGTTCGTTACGATGTAGGAGGGCGCTTGCAACCATATAGGTTCCACCAAACGTAATTAGGGAATCACCTGCGTCAAACAATGTCAAAAAAGGGATTCCATCCGGGAAAATGTTCTGCAAAAAGGGGAGAGTAATATTTCCGAGATTATAACCGGGGGCGCTAACAGCCCAGAGCGCACGAATAGTAGAATGACATTTGCGAGTAAATAGCAAGGGAAGTATTAATAAAATAAGATTAAATAAAACGCCTAGAACAAAACAAACTAAAAACCAAAGATCCATTTTCGTAGAGGCAAAGCTTGTAATAATAACGGACGGCAAAGTGACATTCATGATAATGGAGCCAATAACGCGACGGTCTGAGGAGCACAACACGCCTGCTATTTTTAATAGAAATGCAATTAGTATCATTGCAAGATAGCGCGCGGCAAGCAAACAGTATTGACTCAATGCTGCAACCTCCACAATACAAAAATACCAACATTCTTATGTCTAAACACCACTAACAATACTAAATTATCATAATAAGCTTCTTACGACCGATCAACCTCCTGCTGGAAAAAGAAAAGTATTTTGAACGAACATCTGAGGATTTTAAATTGTCAGAAATTCTGATTTGCAGTTTAATTTAATTATCCAATGTACTGAAGAATCTTTTAAGACAAAATCGACCTACAGACAAAAAGCAAAACGGGAGAGCACTATGCAAAAAGAACTACGTGTCGCCATATGTGAGCTGAATGATGTTGCCACAGAGGGTATAACACCTATGCTGCAGGAAGAAATAGCAGGTACATATCCGATGTATGGATTTTTTCGTGCAGACACACAGACAGTGCTGCCCGCGCTACTAAATAGGCTGCATTTGCTATTTCTGATTCGCGGAACGGTGGTATTTGAACAGGGGAACGCAAACGCATATACTCTTTCTGAGCGAGGGGTATATATTCCGGATCCTCACCAATTTTTGAAAATTTCAGCTAAAACTGATTGCGCCATTTTTATGCTTTCTTGGGAGTTGTCAAAAGAGGACAGGCGGATATTGACGCAAAAGCCAATAAAGTATCCATACATTCAAATCTATAAGGATTGCCCGCAATACACGGAATCGTTTAAAAGTGATAGAACAGTCAGCCGGACAATCGTCCCGCATAATTTGTTGCCGCGTTTTTCCATGGGCTCGAATGAAGCGGAAGAAAATGATCGGGTTGAGATGAACAATCATCCACATATTGATCAGTATTTTTTCAGCTTTCCAGAGAACAATGTGGACCTGCTCATTGAAGATAAATGTATTCATTTTAAGGGAAATACGCTTTTACATGTTCCGCTGGGGTGCAATCATGGTGTGAAAATTGGCGCAGGACAAAAGATGCATTACATCTGGATAGATTACATTATTGATGATGAGGGGTTGACCTATCTGGATACGGTTCATAAACCGATTGTTTCTGAGCGATAATAGGCAGAGAGGAGAAAAAAGAGATGAAAGTATGTGTTTTTAAGACTTCTAAAGAACTCGGCGCAAAGGCGGCAGCATACGTGGGAGAGCAGTTGCGTCAAGCCATTTCTATACAAGGCGGAGCGCGAATTGCTTTATCAACCGGCGCGTCCCAGTTTGACATGCTTGCGGCTCTCGTTAAGGAGGATGTAGATTGGACAAAAGTTGAGATGTTTCATCTTGATGAATATGTGGGCATTCCCATTACGCATCCGGCGAGTTTTCGGAAGTATTTGCAGGAACGATTTGTTTCAAAAGTATCCTTGAAGGCAGTCCATTTTGTGAATTGGGAAGGCGATATTGACAAGAATATTCGTGATCTTAATGCAGCAATTCTTTTTGCGCCTATTGATATCGGATTGATTGGAATTGGAGAGAATGCACATATTGCATTTAACGATCCGCCTGCTGATTTTTTCACAAAAACCCCATACATTGTCGTTAATCTGAATGACACCTGCAAAAAACAGCAGGTTGGAGAGGGATGGTTTTCGTCAATAGATGATGTTCCCAAACAAGCAATTTCCATGTCCGTACAGCAGATCATGGCATGTAAACAGATTGTCTGTTGCGTTCCTGACAAGCGAAAAGCAGAGGCCATAAGGATGACACTTGAAGAGGGAGTGACGAATTTGGTTCCGGCGACCAAATTGAAAGAGCACAACTGTGTCAGAATGTACTTGGATGATGCATCAGCCTCGTTAGTGGCCCCCTCGATTTTAAAAACGTATTTTTGATGGAATGGACGTGAAACGGCATGAAGCTATTGTCCTCCAGACAAATGAAAAAGCGGGCCCTGCCCTACCTGTTTTTGTTGCCGGCGTTGATATTGATTATTTTCGGTTTAGGGCAAGCGTTCGCAAATGTATTGTATTACAGTTTGCGAAATTACAATGGTAATAAGCCATGGGCCGATGGGTTCGTAGGGCTGAACAATTTTATAAAGCTTTTTAGCGACGATCCCATATTTATTTCTTCGCTTGGCATTTCCATCAAATGGGTAGTTTCTCAAGTGCTGTTGCAATTGGTGATTGGAATGGTCTTGGCATTAGTACTTAATCAAAATTTTCGTGGTCGAGGAATTGCACGGACGCTGGTATTCATGCCTTGGGCGATTTCGGGTATTATTACCGGCGTCATGTGGGGGTTGATTTATAACGAGCACATTGGCGTTTTAAACGATGTTCTGAAGCGACTGGGGTTCATTCAGGAAAACATTGCATGGCTGGGGAACATAAAGACCGTTTTTGGCGCCGTTGTTGTAGCGGAACTATGGAGAGGCATTCCGTTTTTTGCAATCATGCTCCTGGCTGGATTACAAGCGATTCCGGCGGACGTTTACGAAGCGGCAGATATTGATGGAGCCGGGACATTTAAAAAGTTTTTTTATGTGACATTGCCGTTTCTCAAAGATACGATTATACTTTCTACTTTGCTACGAGCCGTATGGGAATTTAACAATGTAGATGTAATTTTGAATCTTACCAATGGAGGGCCCTCCAGAATGACAACGACGCTGTCTATGTATGTTGTGAATCAGGCAATTGATGCAAGTAATTTTGGATATGGTAGTGCCGCTGCGGTGATAGGATTCATTATTCTTTTCTGTTTTGCGACGGTTTATCTCAAAGTGAGCAAGTTCGGAAGGGAGGGATAACCTGTGATAAAAGATCGGTTTGCTGTGCGGCTGGTAAAGAGATACATACCGCTTACCGTGGGCTTGATTTTCATATTGTTTCCATTTTTTTGGACCGTCTCTACCGCACTCAAATCGGAAGCTGAAGTGTTCAGCAAGCCTGTAAAATACTGGTCTGAAAATCCTACCGTGGACAATCTTTTGCAGGCTTGGAAGAGCGCTGGTTTTTCCACATACTTCAAGAACAGCTTGCTGGTTTCAATCGGGGGAATGCTTTGCATTCTGTTTTTAGCGATTCTGGTTGGCTATGCACTCAGCAGATTTCGATTTCATGGCAAAAATATGTTTATGATGATCATCTTATGCACGCAATTTTTGCCGGGGGCAATGTTATTGATTCCCTTATTTTTGATATTTAAGAACATAGGACTGTCAAGCTCATTGCTTTCTTTGGTAATTACTTATACATTATTCGAGTTTCCATTCAATGCAATTTTAATGCGCGGCTATATTTCCAACTTGCCAGTTGAGCTAGAAGAGGCGGCATGGATGGACGGATGTAGCCGGCTAGGCGGCATATTTCGAATTCTTGTTCCGATGCTACTCCCTTCTATCGTTGCGGCTGGAGCCTTTGCTTTCATTGCATGTTGGAACGAATACCTGTTTGCGCTTATGTTCATTAACAATCCCTCAAACTTTACGGTACCGGTAGGAATTAGCTATTTGCAAGGGCAATTTCAGGTCAACTATGGACTTCAGGCGGCAGGCGCACTTATTTCTATGCTTCCCGCTTTACTACTATTTGCTTATGTACAAAAATACTTGGTAAGTGGCCTTGGCGCTGGATCCGTCAAGGGCTGATGAAAAATGGACGATTTTGCGAAAGCAAAAGAAAAGGAGGACAAAAAATGAAAAAGAAAAGGCTTATCGCATTAACAGTGACGCTTGTGCTATTTGCCGGAGTTCTGGCAGGATGTGCAAATCCTAATGCGGATGCGTCCAGTCAGCAAACAGCAAGCCCAAATGACCAAGAAGTGGTCGAACTGACATTTTGGGATGAAAATCCCGGAACCATTCAAACGCCTCTTTATGAGGGCCTGATTGAGGAATTCAATAGCCTGCACGATGATATCCATGTTACATATGTGGCAATTCCACATGATTCCGCAAGAGATAAATATTTCGTGGCCGTTGAATCTGGAACTGCACCGGACGTTGGATCGATTGAGATGTTCTGGCTCTCCAACCTGGTTGCCCGTGATGCATTACTGCCCCTTGATGCATATTTTGACAGCTGGGATGACAGTGAACAGTTTTTAAGCTTGTATATCGATTTGACAAAGAACATGGGAAACGGCACCTTATACATGATCCCCTATACCTGTTTCATTGATGTCCTTTGGTACAGAACTGATTGGCTTGCGGAGACGGGCGTTCCAGATCTTTCGACGTGGGACAACTTTTTTACGGCCGTTGAGAAAATGACGAACAAAGAAGAGGGACGTTATGGCTTTGCCATGCGAGGGGCAAACAAAAGCACGAACCAGCTTCAGGCGGATCTCTACTCCTATTCTGGAATTACGGAATACTTTACTGAAGACGGAAAATGTACAATCAATGATCCCGCACACGTTGAATTTTTGGAAAAGTGGGTTTCCATGTATGGGGTTTATACCGCTGAAAGTGATATTACCAGTGGGTACCAAGAAATGACAGCCGCATTCGATTCTGGAGCAGCAGGCATGTTCCATCACAATCTCGGTTCTTATTTTGAACATGTGGCTACGCTGGGCGTTGACAAATTTGCAGCAGCAACCTTGCCAAAGTCTATTCAGGGTTATCAGCTCATGATTTGCAATGATTTCTGCGGGGATGTCATTTTTAATACCACAGAGCATCCCGAAGAAGCCTGGGAGTTAATTACGTTTCTCGCAAGCAAAAAAGGTCAGTCGGAGTGGAATCAAGCAATAGGACAGATGCCGGTACGCACGGATGTTGCGGAAGAAGAGTGGCTACAGAACATTCAAGCCTTGCGCTTGACGGCAGAAGTTCTTTCTGATCCGGAAGTCCGTACGCTAATCCTTCCAACCGAATTGCCAGATTATACAACCATTCATGAACAGTATCTTGAACCCGAATTCCAGAGGTTACTGCAAGGTCAAATCAGTGCACAAAGTTTTCTGGATGATTGGGCCAGGATGATGGAAGAAGCGAAGGCGGAATACGATGAAAGTCAGGGACAAAAATGATAATCAGTTGTTGCTGGATATATGCTATTAGCAAATATGGATATCCACCATC
>ERZ1504764.608-NODE-608-length-9599-cov-3.249686_pt1 | contig 9599 bp, 10 predicted proteins | sample MGYA00572319_ERZ1504764 | MGnify/ENA primary metagenome ERZ1504764 (study PRJEB39906, sample SAMEA3182069) | gut metagenome | biome: human; feature: gut; material: Stool; isolation source: human stools | place: Canada | collected 2011-11-08 ...
CGTTTCGAACTGCGGAGCTCCCGGTTGCTCGCCCTCCTTCAACGTGGTGAAAACAACCCGTTCGCTGGTGTAATTCTTTCCGTCGATTACCAGATAGGCATAGAACTCGTAAGCCGTTTCAGGCGTCAGCTCCTCCAGACGGGCCGACAACGAAGAGTCGTCCGGCGTAATCTCTACCATAGTATATCCCGTTTGGGCCGATGCCGCAGGCTTGTATCCGAAACCGGCTTCGGCAATATCGGCCGCATCACCGGTATATAGATAAGCGCACGCGAGCAATGCGCTCGTAGCCTGCACCTCGGAAGCCGAAGGCTTGCCGAACTGGGGCGTCGGAGCCGGAGGCACCTCCCCCTCCTTGAGGGTCCTGAACGTTTTCGACAGCGACGCATTGAACCGCTCGCCGCCCAAGACGGCATAACAGTACCAACGATATTCGATGTCGGGCTTCAGGCCGGTCAGAGTCTGCCGGGCCAGACCGTCCTTGAAATTCGTACAAACCACATCGACGTACTCCCCGCCCGCTTCCTGATAGGAGAAGCCGACTTCGGAGATGGGCACTTCGCCCTTCGATTCGATGTTGGCCGCCACGACCGCACTCGTCACATCGGGCTGCGCGTCGATCAGATCGAAAGTCGGACGCACGGCCGGCGCAGGCGCCGTATCGTCATTTTCGCAGGCTACGATCGCCAGCGACAGCAAAGCGACCATACACAAAAAATACTTCTTCATAACAAACTTTTTATATCTTTGACATAGCCTCAGATAGGATCCGATTCGGCAATCTCTGCGTGCAAGCCCGCACGATTGCGCTCATCTTTCACTATCTTTGAAATAACTGAAGTCATTCGCGTTGTCGGGAGTCGATCCAGATCGTCACCGGCCCGTCGTTCACCAGCTCTACCTGCATATCGGCTCCGAACTCCCCGGTGGCGACTTCGCGCCCGAGCGCACGGCCTACACCGGCGGCGAACCGCTCGTACAAAGGTCGGGAAATCGCTTCGGGGGCCGCCTTGATATAGGACGGGCGGTTGCCCTTACGGGTCGAGGCATGCAGCGTGAACTGGCTCACCACCAATATTTCGCCGCCGACCTGCCGCACGTCGAGATTCATCACCCCGTTTTCGTCGTCGAAAATCCGCAGCCGGGTGAGTTTACCCGCAAGCCACTCGATATCCTCCTCGCCGTCCTCGGCTTCGATACCGACGAAAACCAACAGCCCCGGTCCGATGGCCGATTTGAGGGTTCCGCCGATGGAAACCGACGCACGGCGCACCCGTTGAATCAAAATTCGCATGGCAACAATGAAAATTGTCGGGCGAAGAACGCCCAGAGATTATCTTCTTTCGGCACGGGCGCCGTCACGACGATCCGCTCGCGCCGCACGGGATGGATGAAATCGACACGGTACGAATGGAGCGAAATGCCTCCGTCGGGATTCGAACGGCGGGCCCCGTATTTTAAGTCCCCCTTAATCGGACAGCCGATCTTCGAGAGCTGCGCCCGGATCTGATGGTGGCGCCCCGTCAGCAAATCGACCTCCACCAGCGTATAACGAGTACTCGCCCCCAGGGTGCGGTAACGCAATTTCGCCAGTTTTGCATCGCCCCGGGGCGCATCGAGCGCCCGCGAACGGTTGGTTTTCTCGTTACGCAGGATATAGTGGCACAACTCTCCCTCTTCGGGATCGGGACGGCTCTCCGTAAGCGCCCAATAGGTCTTTTCGATCTCGCCCCGGCGGATCATCTCGTTCAGGCGGGCGAGGGCTTTCGACGTTTTGGCGAAAATGACGGCTCCGCTCACGGGACGGTCGATGCGGTGCACCACGCCGAGGAACACCTCGCCGGGCTTGGCATCGCGTCGCCGGATGAACTCCTTGATCTGCCGTTCGAGCGCATCGCCGCCCGACGGATCGGGCTGCACCAGGTCGCCGCACCGTTTATTGACGATCAAAAGGTGGTTGTCCTCGTACAGAATATCTTCGGGAGCGAACATCGGAAACGGAGCGTAATTGCGAAGCGGATTATAACTGGAACGTGAAAGGAAGCAGCCGCACGGCCGAATCCACCACCGTGGCTCCGCCCGCACCGGACATGATGATACGGATCGGCGACCTCTGGCGACGCTCCGCATCGAGCAGCACCTGGCGGCACTGTCCGCAGGGATAGCACTCCCGCTCGGACGGCTCCGAAGCGATGGCCAGCGCCTCGATCGGATCGTCGGCATGGCACGCTCCGGCATGGAACAGCAACGACCGTTCGGCGCACATGCCCGCAGGAAACACCTCGCTCTCCTGGTTGCTGCCGCAGAGAATCTTCCCGCTGCGCAGACGGGCCGCAGCGCCTACCCGGAATTTGGAATAGGGAGCGTACGCCCGGGCGACGGCCCGGCGAGCCTCCTCCACCAACTCCCGGTCCCCGGCGGGCATCCCCTCCGGAGAGTCGTAGTGCTGGTAATCGAAACTGAATCTGTTCTCCATAATTCCTTGCTTTTGAAAAAAAGGGAAAGTGGTCAAAGGTAAGCCGAATTTCCGGGTTATCCAAAAATTCGGCCTGCCAATTCATTTCCGACGATAACCCCGATTATTCGAGGACGAACTTGGTCTGGACGTTATACTCCAGCTTGATCGTTTTGAAATCGAGCGAAGGCTCTTCGGGCGCACCCGCTTCGGCGCTGTCGGCCATCATCGCCTTCGAACGCATCATCATATTGTCGTAATACTGCGGAGCCACGTCGTAATTCGAATCGTAGATATAGAAACATTTTCCGATCTTCTGCCCGATCGCCCCGGCCAGCGCTTCGGCCGACGACTTGGCGTTGTGGATGGCATCCAGGCGCACCTGCTCCTTCAGGGAATCGATGTCCGAACGGGTCACGCGTACGATACCGACGTTCGAGATGCCCAGATCGCCCAGGGCGGCGGTCACGTCACCCACTTCGGCCGCCGAATGGAGCAGCAACTGGTATTTGGCGGTGGTCAGCGAGCTGGCCTTCTTGTAGAAATCGCTCGACATATTGGCCACCTTGAGCTGTTTCTCGACATCGACGCCCAACTTCTTCAGGGCATCGATCATCTGCCGCTGCTGAGTTTCGACCGTAATTTTTCCTTTCGACTCGCGCTCGTTGATTACGATCGACAGATAGAATTCATCCGGCGTAACCTCCATCTGGGAACGTCCGTTCACCTGAATATAACTCGGAAAAGCCTCCTGGGTTTGAGCGAACACCGGCGCAGCCAATACGACCGCCGCCGCTAAAATCATCCATTTTTTCATACGTTTCATTCGTTTTTGAAATAGTACTGCAAATATAACGCCCGAACAGGAGCCGATAGTATAAAAACCGCCCCGGAACAGGAGCCGCCTACCGGCGGACGAGCTTCACCACGTTCTCCACGTGGTGCGTATGGGGGAACATATCGACCGGCTGCACCGCCTCGACGCGATACGCGCCGTCCATCAGGGCCAGGTCGCGGGCCTGCGTAGCCGGGTTGCAGCTCACATAGACGATCCGCTCGGGCGCCGCCCGCAGGATCACGTCGATTACCGGCTCATCGACTCCGGCACGCGGCGGGTCGAGGATGATGACGTCGGGACGGCCGTTGCGCCGTATGAACTCGTCGCTCAGCACGGCTTTCATATCGCCAGCATAGAACACCGTATTCCCGATGCCGTTCAGCGTCGAATTGATGCGGGCGTCCTCGATGGCCTCGGGCACGTACTCCACGCCCACGACCTTCGCGCACCGCGCCGCACAGAAGTTGGCGATCGTACCCGTGCCGGTGTAAAGGTCGTATAAAATCTCTTTTCCCGTCAGGGCGGCGAAGTCGCGCGCGACCTTGTAAAGTTCGTACGCCTGCGCCGAATTGGTCTGATAGAACGACTTGGGTCCGACCTTGAACTGCAGCCCCTCCATCCGCTCGATGATGTGATCCTTGCCCCGGTAGCAGACGGGTTCCAGGTCGCCGGTGGAGTCGTTGAACTTCTCGTTGATTACGTAGAACAGCGACGTGATTTCGGGGAAAGCGGCCGCCAGATGGTCCAGCAGGGCCGCGATCTTCTCCCGCTCGTCGGCATGGAAAACCACGATCACCATCACCTCGCCCGTCGAGGCGGTGCGGACGACCATGTTGCGCATCAGCCCCCGGTGCTCGCGCGGATTGTGGAACGTATAGCCGTGTTCGAGGCAGAAACGCCGGGTTTCTTCCCGGATCGCATTCGACGGATCGGGCTGCAACCAGCATTTTTCGATGTCCAGCACTTTGTCGAACATACCGGGGATGTGGAATCCCAGCGCCGGGGCATCGGCGATCTCGCCCTTTTCGGCGATCTCCTCGTAGGTGAGCCAGCGCCGCTCGGCGAAGGTGAACTCCAGCTTGTTGCGGTAAAAACGGGTTTCGGCCGAGGGCAGGCAGGGCGCGATTTCGGGCAGCTCGACCTTACCGATGCGGGCAAGCTGGTCGCGCACCTGCTCGGTCTTGAAACGCAGTTGTTCGGCGTAGGGCAGATTCTGCCACTTGCAGCCGCCGCAGACCCCGAAATGGGCGCAGAACGGCTCTTCGCGCAGCGGCGAGCGCTTCACATAATTGACGACGAAACCTTCCATATACCGGCGGCGCTTGGAGCGGATCTGCACATCGACCACGTCGCCCGGCACGGTCATCGGCACGAAGACCACCACGTCGTTGTAACGCCCCATCGCCTTGCCTTCGGCGGCCAGCGTCGTTATCTCAAGCCCCTCGATCAGGGGATAATTCGCTTTCTTTCGAGCCATATCGCATTCGGATTTAGAACGCAAAGGTACGAATTTTCCGCTATGCGCCGCCCGTTTTCCTGGTTTTGGCACGTTCGCGCACCCGTCCCAGCCAGAAACCGATGCCGAACGGCACGCCCAGCATGATGACGGCGAAAAGCACGATCCAGGCGAGGAGCTTGGCCACCAGAGCCGGTACCCGGTCCATCGCATTTTGTACCGCCGCATCGACCGCCTGCTGCGCCTGATCGACCAGCGCTTTGCGCTCGGCCGAAATATAACCCTGCAACTCCGCACGCTGGCGGTCGAGGTCGGCAAATGCGTTGTCCACGGCACCGTTCAACGTTTCGATGAGCGCTGCGACTTCGGTATTCAGACTTTTGCCCATATAATCGGCGATCTGCGGCAGGTGCTCCATGACCGTCACGATGCGGTCGAAATTACGCTCCAGGCTGTCGAGCTGCCGCGTCAGCCGGTTGCGGACGCTGTCCTGCTGCATCTGCAACTCGAAAATATCCTTCGACCAGCCGATGCTATTGACCATCTGCTCGGACTGGCCGCCGAAACGGTCGCCCAGATCGGCGATCACATCGGAGATGGAGCCTACGTTATACTGCGTTTCCACGCCTTTCGACTGGAGAAATTCGATCCAGGGCAGGGTCGTATTGACCGGAGTGAACTGCGACCCCGTGACGGGATTCGCCTGCATATAATTCCCCACGAACTCCTGCATCAACGCGAACTTCTCCGGCGCAAGCAGGGTCGAAGCCAAGTGTTCGGCTTTCTTGTCCAGACGCGCCACGACCTTGCGCACGAGCGGCGTCTGCCCGGCGAAAAGCAGCGAATCGGGCAGGCGGCGGAAAGCGCTGTCCATGCGGACGCAGAGCAGCCAGGTGTCGATGAGCGCCACGTCGGGGTTGGACTGCATGACGGCGGTAACGGCGGCCCGCGTCGCCTGCATCTTCCACCGGATCGCCCGGATCCGCACCGGAATCTCCGACGATGCGGCCGCGACCGAATCGGCCGTGCGGGCGATCTCGTCCGCCAAGTCGTAATAAAATCCCCGGGTCATCATCCGGGTATTGGCCTCCGAAGCCGGAAGCGGCGGGTTGCCCGTATCGACCGACACCTTGAGCAACGAACAGCTTCCGAACGACAGCAGCACGGCGACCGCCGCAAAAATTTTCAGTAAACGTATCTTCATTCTTCTCTCTGTTTTGACTTTCAACAAATTACTGTTCCAGGACCTCTGCGCCCGCTCCGGCAGCGCCGTTTCTTTCCGGCGCTCCGGTTCCAAAAATAGCGATTATCCGCGAAATATCGCTATATTTGTACCTTAAATAAATTTCACATATCATGAAAATCGCCTGCCTGACTTTCAATCCGATACAGGAGAACACCTACGTCGTTTGGGACGACACGAAGGAGTGCGCGGTCATCGACGCCGGAAATTCCACCCCCAAAGAAGATGCCGCACTCGACGGTTTCCTCGCCGAACACGGGCTCAAACCGGTGCTGGCGGTCAATACGCACGGTCATTTCGACCACGTGCTGGGCGTCGAACATCTGCGCAAGACCTACGGCATTCCCTTCGCCCTCTCGGGCAAGGACGCCTTCATGCTGGACACCGATGCGGTGGGATCGACCGTTTACGGGGTCAAAATCAACGCCATGCCGACCATCGACATCGATCTGGACAAGGTAGAAGAAGTGAAATTCGGCCACACCGTCCTGCGCGTCATCCGCACGCCGGGCCACACGCCGGGCCACGTATCGCTCTACGAACCCGAATCGAAGAGCCTCTTCACGGGCGATACCCTCTTCCGCGAAAGCATCGGACGCACGGATCTGCCGGGCGGCGACTATTCGTGGATCATGCGTTCGATCCTGGACAACCTGCTCCCGCTGGGCGACGAAGTGCGCGTCTATCCCGGACACGGCCCTGAAACCACCATCGGCCACGAAGTGCTCTACAATCCCTTCGTCACCGAAGTCCTCAACCAGGAGGTGAACTACAAGAACTAATTCCGTCCGGGTCCGTTATGAAAGCGCTGCTCCACAAAATCCTCTACCGGACGCTTCCGCTCGAAGGTTATCTGCGGGCGGTGAGCCGCCTCTTTTTCATCAGCTACCGGCTGGGGCTTGGACGGCGCAGCGCGGCGACCGAATACGTCTATCACCTGCCCCGGCTGGCGAAAGCCGGCGACACGGCGATCGACATCGGAGCCAATCTGGGCTATTACGCCCGTCCTCTCTCGGAAATCGTCGGCACCGCAGGCAGGGTCCATGCCGTCGAACCCGTCCCGGTCGTTTGCCGGGTGCTGCGCCGCAACCTGCGGGGCTGCCGCAACGTCGAAATCTTCGACTGCGCGCTGGGAGCCGAGAATAAAGAGATCACCATGAGCAACGACTCCGCCCGCGAAACGGGTTATCTCGGCACGGGACGAAACTTCGTGGGCGATGCCGCCGGAGAGGGCGCCGTCACTTTCACCGCCCGGATGCGGCGCGGCAGCGAGCTTTTCGCCGGGCTGGAGCGGCTCGATTTCGTCAAGTGCGACGTCGAAGGGTATGAGTTGATCGTCATGCACGAGCTGCGCCCTCTGCTGGAGCGTTTCCGCCCGACAGTACTGATCGAAACGGGCGGCGAAAACCGCCCGCAGATCATCGAACTCTTCACCGAACTGGATTACAAGGGTTACACGCTCGAGAACGGGCGGGAAATTCCGCTCGCCCCCGACACCGAAAAAGACATCATCTTCCGCCAAGCACGCTAACGCCATGAGAATAGACATCCTGACCGTCGTACCCGAACTGCTCGCCTCGCCGCTGAACGAATCGATCCTCAAGCGTGCGCAGGAGAAGGGGCTGGTCGAAATCCATATCCACAACATCCGGGACTACACAGAAGACAAGCACCGCACCACGGACGACTACCCCTTCGGCGGAGAGGCGGGTATGGTAATGAAGATCGAACCGATCTACCGCTGCATCGAAGCCCTCAAAGCGGAACGGGAATACGACGAGGTGATCTACACCTCGCCCGACGGCATCCGCTACGACCAGCACGAAGCCAACCGCCTCTCGACGCTCGACAACCTGATTATCCTCTGCGGCCACTACAAGGGCATCGACTACCGCATCCGCGAACACCTGGTCACGCGCGAGATCTCGATCGGCGACTACGTGCTCACGGGCGGCGAGCTGGCCGCCTGCATCATCGCCGATTCGGTGATCCGGATCATCCCCGGAGCCATCGGGGACGAAGCCTCGGCGCTCACGGACTGCTTCCAGGACAACCTGCTGGCACCGCCGGTTTACACCCGCCCCGCCGAATTCAACGGCTGGAAGGTGCCCGACGTGCTCCTCTCGGGCAATTTCGCCCGGATCGACCGTTGGAAAGAGGAGCAGGCCTGGGAGCGCACCAAACGGCTACGGCCCGATTTGCTGAAAGAAGAATAAGACTTACGATATGCGTTACTATCTGATAGCCGGCGAGCCTTCGGGCGACCTGCACGGCGCCAACCTGATGAAAGGGCTGAAAGCCCACGACCCCGAGGCGAAGTTCCGCTTCTGGGGCGGGGACAAGATGGCCGGGGTCGGAGGCAGCGGGAATCTGGCCAAACATTACAAGGAAACCTCGTTTTTCGGCATCGTCGAAGTAATCAAAAACCTGCGGACGATCCGCCGCCAGATGAAAGAGTGCCGGCAGGACGTCGAGGCGTTCGCCCCCGACGTGCTGATCCTGGTGGATTATCCGGGCTTCAATATGAAGATGGCTCGCTGGGCCAAGGAGCACGGCATCCGCGTCTTCTACTACATCGCCCCGAAGGTCTGGGCCTGGCGCGAATGGCGGGTGAAGGCGATCCGCAAATACGTGGACGAGCTGTTCATCATCTTCCCCTTCGAACGGGACTACTTCCCCAAGCACGGCATCCGGCCGATTTTCGAGGGCAACCCGCTCGTGGACGCCATCGAAGCACGTCGGGCATCGCTGCCCTCCCCGGACGAATTCCGCCGCCGCCATGCGCTCGACGAGCGGCCGATCGTGGCTCTGCTGGCCGGCAGCCGCCGCAGCGAGATCAAGGCCAACCTGCCGCTGATGGCCGACCTGGTCCGGAAATTTCCCGACCGGCAATTCGTGGTCACGGGGGTTTCGTGGCTCGACCGCTCGATTTACGAACAATATATCGCGGACAGCGGCATCCGCTACGTCTGCGACCAAACCTATGAAACGCTCGCGGCGGCCGAAGCCGCCGTCGTGACCTCCGGCACGGCGACGCTCGAAACGGCCCTGCTGAATGTGCCGGAGGTGGTAGTCTATCGCACGCTCTGGTTCCAGGTGAAATTGCAGCCCTACGTGCTGAAAGTTCCCTACGTGTCGCTGGTGAACCTCAACCTGGGCCGCGAATCGGTCGTGGAGATCATCCAGTCCGACCTGGACATCACACGGGCCGAACGGGAGTTGCGGGCCATCCTTACGGGCGGAGAAAAACGGGAGCGGATGCTCCGGGACTTCGCCGAACTGCAAGCCGTAATCGGGGCTCCCGGCGCCAGCGACCGCTTCGCGGCCCGGATGGTGGAGCTGCTGAAAAAACAGGAACGGTAAGATGCGCGAACTGTTCACGACATACCCGACGCAACTCCTCGGCGGAGGGTTGTTGGTCCTGCTCGGCATTTCGGTTCGGTTTTTCCCGAACCTGATCGCCGGCTACAACACGATGTCCGCCGAGCAGAAGAAAAACGTGGATGTCAAAGGATTATCGCGTTTCATGTGCTTGAGCCTGGCGGCGATCGGCATAGGCTGGATCGCATTGGGTATGCTGGCCGGAAATCTGGGCGGCGAAAAATGG
>ERZ1504764.618-NODE-618-length-9480-cov-3.455703_pt1 | contig 9480 bp, 9 predicted proteins | sample MGYA00572319_ERZ1504764 | MGnify/ENA primary metagenome ERZ1504764 (study PRJEB39906, sample SAMEA3182069) | gut metagenome | biome: human; feature: gut; material: Stool; isolation source: human stools | place: Canada | collected 2011-11-08 ...
AAATCGCTTGATATCGGAACTCATTGTAAGGAATACCTTTGCAAGTGTATTGGAGGGTAGGTCACAAATGATACGGCGCAAAAGGTAGGATTCTACGATTCTGCATATTTCGGCAACCTCATCCAAGGTTAAGAGGCTGCTTTCCTGTAGCCTCATTACTTCCATCAGAAACGGTCTTGTGACGCTGCTTTCAAAACGATTCAAGCGGAAAAGAGACGACTTCAGCTTCGCAGGAAAACTTGGATGGCCAAACAGGAGCTTGTTATACCACTTAGCATAGCCTAGGAGATCTTTCATAATGGATTCCATTTCACCGGGCATCTTTTCGGCATATGCCTTAAACTCGGTGTAGATATCCTTCATCCCGGTGATCTTCTTCTGTTTGACGCTCAGGTAGTCGCGAATAAATGGACTTACATCATACGAATTGTTCTGTTTATTATAGCCGGCGTTTTTCTCAATGGGGTTCCAGTAGCTGTCATAGAACCGCTCTTGTTCTTCGATGTCAAGTCCCATCAGAACAAAGTTGCGGATCTTATCGCCCTCATTTAACTCGAGACCGGTTGAGTTAAGACTTTCAAAAACCAGTTGAGGATCATCATCTGGTGGTGTGAGTGTGATGTCAATTATTTGGAGTTTCTCTACCGCCTTATAAAGCTGATCGATAGTAATGGCTTGTTTCTGAATCTCATTGTAGAAAAAGAGATAGTTCTGAGTGATATTTGATGAACGATCAAAATCGGCCGGATCACCCCAGAGGCGATCGTATGCGTCCTGGTCGCCCTTGATAGGCTTGAGCTTGACTTTGCGCTTGCGAGGATTGATCTCATCCACCAGGTACTTTTTTGTAATCTGTGCGTATAGATCGTCATCTTCGGGGATTACTTTTCCTTCCTTAATCAGGTTGGCCATAGCCAGAAGGAGCAGGGAAACGGTCGTAATTCGCTGTTGACCGTCAATCACAAGGTAGTCAGAACTGCTCCCCATAGGATCGCTAACAGAGACAATTCCTCCAAAGAAATGCCAACGTTTTCTATCACGAATGGTACGAACAAGATCCTGATACAGTTTCCTGCAGTGTTCCTCGCGCCAATCATAGTTTCGCTGATAGACAGGAATGATCAGTTTGTCCGCGTTTTTCAAATAATGAGTAAGAAGTTTTCCTTGGCCGTTCATGATTTACCCTCCAGCCCATCAGTGGCGTTCTTCTTTCCGGGTTTCTTATATTTCTCGGAGTAACCGATATACTTTCCGCTCTTTATTCTGGCATCCACTGGCTTTTCTGCGTCTTTCGGAAGAAGCCAACAATAACCAGCACGCTCTGCGCCCGGTATCCGCCCTTGAGAGCAAAGCGTTTGAATACGCCTGTTAGATAGGTTCCATTTAGTTGCTGCTTCGCTTATGGTCATATAATCCATCTCGACACCTCACACATAACAAAGAGGTCCTGTCGTGGCAGAACCTCTAAATGGCTGCCAAAGTACGCAGCTGTAAAACTATCAAGTATCAAGTTAATAATACACCATCATGCGAATAATATCAAGCCAGCTATGTGGATTAGCTACGACCATTTCGTGAACAATTGGCACAGACTCCCCGGTTTGCACCTCCCTTGCCACCGTAATAGGACATCTGCGCATCCTGCTTAATTCGGCCGCAAACCGTACACATGATCCATCGCCGATTGTAGCGATCCACTGTCCATTCTTCAGAGGTCGGGTCATAGCTCTGGCAGATCCGGATATATTCCGCATCCAGCTCCTCTTGCGTAGGACCGGATGGGACCACATGCCTAGCAGCATACGGTGTTGGACGAGTATAGACTGATCTTTGCTCGAAAGATCTTTCTCGCTCTTCGCGCAGCAGGATCTCTTCTTCATTCGTTCTCCTGATCTTATCGATGTCGGATAGCCGATCTTGCAAATCTCTCTTGAAGTCTTCTTCCTTCTGGATGCCGGCCTTGGCGACACAGAGGCAGGCTGGAGGCTCAGCCACATTGAATCTGCAGTATGCGCAATCGACCCACCTTGCCGAGTATTTCCCTTTGTAACGGCCAATGGAGATGGGGCAATGGTATCCGCTCCCATGTCCTTCAGGCTCAATGGCTACCGCATAGTATTTCTCTTTCCAGTGCTGTTCAAGACGACTGAATACCCACTCCGCTTTCTCATAATTCTTCAGAATGGTCATAATGCGATCAGGTGTAAATTCCTGATCCTCGTCCAACTTCGGCATAGCATACTTGAGCAGTGAGTAACCGTCATTCTTCGCCTCGGTAGCCAACGAAGCGAGATCCTCACTGTCATAATAATGGTTGAAGTCAAGGAGGATGCGTAAGCAACTACCCTGTGCTTTGATCGTCAGGAGGGGAGGATAGGCAAGCGGCTCACATTTGAACTCCGCAGAGTCAACATGGACAGTTTTGGCGGTTTGAAGCAATTCGTCTTTGGACCATGCAGGGAAGTGCAGCATCACAGGGGGAAGGGTCAAACAATCGGTCTTTTCCAATTCAGCTGCCAAAGCCTTATAGATGGCAACCTCACTGGAATACATGCACTCATAGTTGGAGACATGAGCAAAGTGATGGCACCGAATAGTGCCCTTTCTCGCTTCAAAGGGTTGTCCGCAGGCAGCACATACACAGTTGCATTTCTGACCGCTTGGTACCTGAGAGATGTGCATGATCTCGCCAGTTACCATATGTACGCCATAGTAAATATGGCTTGCAGATCGTTTTTTTATATCATGAGCCATTGCAGAATCCTCCCGTAAGCCTAATGGAAAGTATCTCCGTCATAAGGTCATTATGCAAAATCAAATCTTTCTGTCTGCCTAGACAATCATGTCTCAAAAAGTGATCTGTACTGCTCAAGCGTCGCTAATACCTCAGGGCAAATCGTTATGTTATATCCGTCATCTCTGAACACCTTGCCGTGGCTCTTGCCAGCATCCGTTTTCATCGATGTGAAGTTCCCTCTAAAGTCCCTTACATACACATCTGCGTGACCCTCGGGATCCTGGCAACGAGCTTCCAACTCTGGCCTACACACAAAGCCACGTTCCTTCTGAAGTTGCAAAAAAGCGCGAATAATTCTATGGTTATTCTGATTTGGCGCAGCTGCCCAATCAGGAATCCTACAAATTGCCTTCCACTGCTGTTTATCTGCTGGTTGCATCGAAGTAAGCTTCAATTTGCATTGTGTGGTCGTAACTGCAGAGACTTCCTCACGCTTTGGTTCAACTTTTGTGGCCAGATTATAAAGCTGAAGTCCCCTCATGAATAATTCTGAAGTGTCTGCCACAGCTGATGCCTTTTCTACCACCGGATACATGACTTCGGAGCTAAAATTATCATTGCAATGCAGGATTGCCTTTATGTTCAGCCCGTTGTCATGCAGTAATTTGGAAATCTCATCAAAGAGAGGAACTAAAGCCGTTTCGATGGCAGGAGTTATTTTGGGAGATACGAAAAGCACTTCCCCAGTAGACATGCTGAAATAGCCATACAGGCAGAGCGCTGTTCGGATACACTTTTGGGCAATCTTTGTTATCGTCTCATCCTTTCCCCCATAATTCAGGCCGCCCTCATGATAAGCTACATCAACCGCGTAGATATACTGTGCTTCCGTGGAATACGCAATACCAATTCCATCAATTTCTGCCTGCTTGAGGAACTGTTCCAGACTGCACCCTTTTGAAATATCAAAACCATGTTTTTCGAGGAAATAGTTCCTACATATGACGAAAAGATCCTCAATTTCTTGACGATTTTCAAGTTCCCAGAAGGGAGAGACTTTCCAATTAGTTTGCACCAACTGACACAGCTTCTCATGTCTTAGCCAGGAGTAAATTAGGGATTCGCCCATTTCAATCTTCATGTTCCGTCCCTCCATTGTGATGTGCTCGATTCCACGGAGAAAGGTTAATATATAGTTTATTTCTCCAATTGAAACAGCAACCTAATCAGATTAGTCTTTCTCCCTTGTAAAAACGCGCTGTAGTCTATCTTGATAAGTGGGCAACTGCTCCAAATAAGGATGGATCCGCCGTTCAATTTCTCTGCGCTCCAATAGCGTTGCTTCGGTGGGATCAATGGTATGACCGACTTCCTCCATGATATCCACTGCCATTTCATACAGCAGCTTATCCAGAAGCTCTTCGGGGCTATCAATTACAAGGCAGTCCATGTCGCCGACAGTACCACGGCAACTATCGATGCTGATGTAGATATACCCGACCTTACCAGACCATACAATATCGAAGTATGGAGTTGTTTTGATGTACTCGGAGAATACGCTCATGACTCGTTCAATGGCCTCTTTCACGCTGATGTCATATTCCTTTTTCATGTCGGAGTCCTCCTTAAAATCGAATGGATGGGAGATGCACCTCTCCATACTTATCCGCTTCATGGATAATGCGAGGATAAGCACAGTAGAAGAACAAACCTCCTTGCCTATAATCCGTTCCTGTCCGGAACTCGTTGATTAAATTGTTCTGACATTCCCGGCATTGGTTGTTATGCCAATCGTGCGTTTTCGGGCATATGTACCAGTCCCGTGGATTACCCTTGATTCGGCTGCACTTCGGCGCATAGGGTTGGTTATCACGGAGGAAGGCATCAAACCGCTTCCGCTTGCTCAACAGAATGTTTTGTAGGCCGTCTTCAGTAAAAAGATCTGGCGCAAAACCATCATCAATGAAGAATCGGCGATAGTCGGCATACCCGTCATCGTCTACGATCGCCCACTCCACCTTCACGAGCCATTCGCAACCGTCGTCATCATGGTCTTCGGTGAGCTGCAGAACGACTGCTATATCTGTGGATCGCTGAGGAACAACTGAAGCGAGCACGCGATTCGGCCACTTCCACACAAACTTGTTCTCATCATCCAGGCTGCTGGAGATATACTCATTCCCAAAGGCGTAGGTCTCATCGAACACCCAAATCACCTTATAGCCGGCCCTCGTGTAGAACTTATTGCGCCGTTCAAATTCACCGGCAGAAATCGGACTGTGCTGAAACTCAATGACATAGCCGCCCATCAAGATGTCTGCACGATGGCATTCGCCCCTGTGTTCCACGACAATCTCACGAACATTTTCGGGAAAATGCGATTGCCATCCTCGGTGCCATTCAGACATATCGTATTTCCAGTCATCCATACACGAGGTCACATGAGCGAAGTGCCACGAATTGACTTCGCCCTGGCGAGGAATCACCTGGTTGCCGCACACAGGACAGTAATACTCTTGCCCCTTCTCCGCATCGAATGCGTGAACGCGGTGATGATCCGCTGTCAAAGCATATTCCAAAGTGATCCCTCCTCACAGAATAATCTAATCGCTGTCTTCTTGGCTGCTCGCGTCTCTCTGGAAGCCATACTCAAAAAAGCACATGTCCAGGATTTTGGCTGCCGGATACTCAATTCGGCTGCCGCAATGTTTCCGGAGCTTTTCAAACTCATCCTCATGGACAAGATACAGGTTGCCAAGGGTTCGGATGGATTTCGCACTGAATACTTGGGGTGCTGCACCGGTATCAGCAAGAGCCTTTTTGAAATACCGATCATAGGCGGGTACGCAGCCCACAGTGCCCAGCAAGATCTTGGTAAGCAAGGTATCCGTTGGGATGCCGGCACCGGACGCCACATAAGCTTCTGTAATGCTCTCGCTAAGTTTCATGATGCGGTCAGCATAATACTCCTGCGAGAGTTTGTCGGGAGAAAGGTCCCAGAGATCATCCCACTCCGGCTGATAAATCAAACGGACAACATCCGCATGGATCTTGTAATCCTTCTGCATGAGGAAAGAGTTTCGAAGCATACCCCAACTGGCCAAATACCAAGCCAAGTGAAGGCAGAGATAGTCGATCGTAGCGTCAATCTGCGGGCGCCTATTCAGCCGAAACGCTTCATGGCAGTACTCCCAAGAGAGATACCGGTGATGTGGATCATCCTTCATACTGTCATAGCACTCGTATCCGGCTTGAATGGCTTCAGCAAGTTTTTGCTGATCCACAACACGATAGGGCGGCTTACTATGGTGCGTGTGGCCCTGTACTTCGCCTTTCCTGAATACGACCCATTGTTCCTCTAAACTAATGGAATCCACGACATATCCCGCACTGATCCAGCTGGAGCAAAAGGATGCAGGGTTTGAGAGATTTGCCCAGGATGGTCTGTTCTTATATGCGTGGTTAGGGATTGGGATGATCTGGTTCAACTCATCGAAAGTCAGCTTAACAAAGTCTCCGCCGTGTTCCTTCAGCCAATTTCCAAGTGGAGCATATTTCTCGCCAATAGCCATATCCGTCACCCATTCAGTTCATGTGGTTTGAACACTCTTTTGTCCAGAGCGAAGATGCGATTGCTCACCTCTCCCACCTGGAGACCGGCCAAGGTCTCGCGGTAGATCTCCATCCGGCTGTCAAGCATATCAATCTGGGAGAGCAACTCACTTTCCGCGCAGATGGGCTTTACGGCGGCCCCAAACTCAGGTTCGCCATGATGGGAGAGGATCATATGCTGCAGCAAAACGGACTTGTCCTCAGGGATACCAAGTTCTGCAGCTACGTTGGAAACTTCCTGTGCGCCCATCACAAGGTGCCCAAGGAGTTGTCCCTTTACCGAGTATTCCGTGACGAGGCCGAGCTGAGAAAAGGTAAACTCCTTCTCTTTGGCAAAGTCGTGAAGGAATGTACCGGCAAGCAGCAGGCTGCGGTCGATGATATCCCCGTAAAGGCCGGCCAGGAAATCAGCCGTTTTCATCATGGTCGCAGTGTGCATCAGAAGTCCGGAGATAAAGCCGTGGTGGACGCTTTTAGCGGCCGGGATCGTCTTCAGGGACTCCTTATGGCGGGCCATCATCGTGCTGCAGATCTTCCTGTAATCAGCATCCGTAATCGAACTGATCAGTCTCTTCACTTCTGCCATCGTAGTGTCCACATCAATGGGAGCCACCGGGACCAAGGCGGACAGGTCGTAAGTATCATTGTCGTCAGCCAAACGGATCCGATCGACAGTAATCTGCGGGGTGCCTCTGAACTCGGAGACAGTGCCACAGATCTTCACAACATTGCCTTCATCTGCAGAGGAGATGGGGCCAGAATAGTCCCATACTTTTATTTCGATGGAGCCGGATCGATCCGACAGAGAGGCGCTCAAAAACGGCTTGCCGGTTGCGGTTGTCTTGGGATATGCAGCTTTCAAAACATAGAAGCCCTCCACCTCATCCGAAAGGGACATCTCTGCGATCAATTTGTTATATTCCATCATTATTCCTCCGTAGTCGGTCTTCGTTTACTCGCCTTTGACACGAACCCCAAACCCATTGACTTCAATATCCTCGTCTGCGGGAATGAGCAAGTACTTCCGGCCATCAATGATCCTTGTCTCAACCAAGTAGCTGTGCTCCGGATCGAGCGAAATTGTCGCATCGGCGGTCTTAACTTCAAAGCGGCTGCTATCAATCAGATTGGCTGGGTTCAGCGTTGCTCCATCACCAAACTGGGCAAAGCAATTATCACGGAACGCAAGGATCTTTTCCTCTTCCACACCGTTATCGCGCAGGATTTCTGCCGCATCACTGACGGAGAGTTCCAGCGGTTCAGGGTCATGGCTCTCCTTATACTGTTCAATCTGGTCGCGGAGTCTGTCATGGATAGACTGGACCAGTTCCATATTACAGGCATCACCTAAAGCTTCGCTGAGAGCATTCTGGAATGCTTCCTTTTGCTCAGCGGCAGACATGGGAGCTGTGGTATGAAATACGCTGTCGATGACTTCCTGGTGGATCTCATCTGTCTTTCTGGAATAGAACAAGGCATTGTAGATATTTGCCGCGCGATCATCAAAGGCGGGGAACAAGAATCCCAGTTCCGGTGCGGCAACGATCTGACCGGCACAGCTGTGGAACTCATTGTCTCCGGGGAAGAAGCCCAACTCCGCTTTGCGCTCCTTCACAGGACAGACACAGCAAACAACATAGGAGAATACGGCATCGGATGCATCTGCATCCATCTCGTCATTTTTATTCTTGTGGGGGACATCGTATGTGTCATATGCCAGGAGGATCAGGTAGTTGCTGTCTCCAAGGTCAAGAGAGTTGATGATTTTCTGATAGAACTCCTCACGGATCTCACCATCTTTCAGTTCCGAGTCGCGCAGTGCCATGAGAAGGCGATGCTCATCACTGTCAGCTACCTGTTCAGTAGAGAAGATAATATCGATCAGGTTCTTCCCAAGTTTTCCGGAAAGAGTCTTCTTCAGCAGGTTCAGGTACTTCTCTGCTTCGTCCTGCGGGAGAATCCCCATGGATTCATCAATGTATGAAACGATTTCACGGCTGCTATTGACAAAACAGCCATAGATACGGCTGATAGCATTCCGATCCATACGAAAACGGCGGCGCAGTTCGCTTACTTCTTTCAAATTCAATTTAGGTTACCTCGCTTATCAAATTGGTCTAGCTGCTTGAAGCAGCAACCTCATCATATCACAGTCTGCCGATTCTGTCACATTCCGAGAACTCGTTGAATTATTCCTGCCAATCATCCTCACAGCCAGTTTCTTGAGCAATCATTATCGCAGTATCGGAGAAAACGCAGCAGTGTTTCTGCTCACAACAAGGACACTGACAGGCCATTCTATCTCTGGCTTGCTGACTTACGGTTTTGTATTGATTGTTGATTACATCCAAACAGCGTGTTCTGATGTAATCAATCGAATAGTCCCTCAAGTGATCCACAATCGTTTCACCACACTTAACAAGAAATAAGATTTCCTACTTGGCCGACCAGTCAAGGCTTGCAACGGCCACAGGGAGAATACCCATTTGAAATGGCCTCATCACGGGTGCCGAAGAACTCCTGCTTGTTCTTTTCCTTCATATCGTTCACGCTGGAACAGGTGGGATAGTGGAACTTCTTCGTGTTGGTATTAAGGATATAATCTGCCTGCGACGCCTCACTTCCGGTCGCTGGCTCCTGCTTTTCAGGCTCTGGGGAAGGTGTGGGAGTTACCGTAGCCGTCTTCTGCTCCTCCTGTTGAGCACTATCTGCCAGCTTGCTCTCGCCTGTGGCATAGTCAATCTCAATGCCCGGTTGGACATTGTAGGCAAAGACGCAGTAGGAAACCCCGGCACCCTTGTCTTCCACAGAATAGCCTTCCATCAGAACGCCGTTGGCCAGAAGATTATCTCCCTTGTATAATAAGTTTCAAAGCAAATATTTCAGGTATCAGCAGGCTCTGAGATGCCCGTGATACAATAGCTGTAGGACAGCAGGGTCAAGTTCTATCATCTCCAGTTGAGCCAAAAGGCTACTTCAGTTTGAGTCTGTTCCCCTGAGCCGGAAGTTAGCTGCAAACTCATTGGCTGTTTGCCAGAGATAAGGTCGCCCTGTTGGCAGTGAGGGCTATCGCATTGACCAACTCTGGAATGATTCTAATAAGCAAGGGTGAGGATGCTCCGGTTATCATG
>ERZ1504764.632-NODE-632-length-9315-cov-4.462851_pt1 | contig 9315 bp, 11 predicted proteins | sample MGYA00572319_ERZ1504764 | MGnify/ENA primary metagenome ERZ1504764 (study PRJEB39906, sample SAMEA3182069) | gut metagenome | biome: human; feature: gut; material: Stool; isolation source: human stools | place: Canada | collected 2011-11-08 ...
ACACTTGCACGGCTCGCGAGCAACACTTGTACGGCTCGCGAGCCGTGCAAGTGTCGAACAAATGGATTGCAAGTGTCGCTCACGAGGGGAGCAAGCGTCTGAAAAAAGTCTTTCGGAAGAGAGCTTCGGAAGGCTCGTTTCACCCTTCACACAACCGTTGATTACTATGTCCCATGTTTCACCTTTCACTGTAATACACAACAGGACAGCTGTTTGCGGTGAAACATTACCAAAAAGGTTCCGGATGTGAAACGTTATTCAAAGAAATCTCCTATATTTGCGGTAGACGAATGTGGGGACTTGAATAACTTAATTATAATACACATGAACAAGAAAAACTACTCAATCCGTACGATTGTACTGGCTCTGTTGGGAGCCTTGTCTTGGCTTCAGGCCGATGTGCTGCTGGCAGCCAATCCTTACCTTCCTTTGTGGGAATACATTCCCGATGGTGAACCTTACGTATTCGAAGATCCCGATCATCCGGGCAAGTATCGTGTTTATGTTTATGGTTCGCACGACTCCATGAAGACGGAGTACTGCGGACGCGAGCAGGTGGTGTGGTCGGCTCCGGTGGACGACCTGAACAACTGGCGCTACGACGGCATCATCTTCGAGTCGAAGACCGATGCTCGTGGTGAATGGCTGAATGCCGGTGGTGTGGGCGACGTGCTCTATGCTCCCGACGTGGTGGAAGTGAAAGACAAAAACGGGAAAAAGACGTATTATCTCTATCCGAACAATCAGGCAGGCGGACGCAACGGCATGGTGGCCAAGGCAGACCGTCCTGACGGTCCTTTCCGGGTATGCAACTGGAGTAAAGAGTCGCCCAAAGCGACAACTGGTGTGCTGGCTTTCGACCCTGCGGTAATGGTCGACGACGATGGCCGTGTGTACGGCTACTGGGGTTTCGAAGAGTCGTGGGGTGCAGAACTGGATCCTGTCACAATGGCTACCGTGAAACCCGGTACTCAACCCGTGAAAGACATGGTGTCGAGCCGCAAGCAGGACGGCGTGTTCCGTTTCTTCGAGGCATCGTCCATCCGTAAAATCAAGGATAAATATGTATTTGTTTACAGTCGTTGGACAGCCGAAGGCGAGTTCGGTTTTCCCGGTACCAACTATACGCTGGCCTATGCTTACAGCGACAATCCGCTGGGGCCTTTCACTTACGGTGGCACGCTGATCGACGGCCGCGGTCGCGATGTGGATGCCGATGGCAAACCCATTCTGACAGCTACGCCGGGTGGAAACACGCATGGCAGTATCGTCGAAATCAATGGCCGCTGGTACGTGTTCTACCATCGTCAGTGTGGTACCAACGAGTATGCCCGCCAGGCCATGGTGGCCCCCATTGAGGTGAAGGTGACCGAAGGAGCGGGCGGCAAGGTGGAGATCACGGAAGGGGAATATACGTCCGAAGGTTTCGAGACGGACGGGTTGAATCCCTACAAACGCTATTCGGCCGGCATTGCCTGTTACTACACGGGGCCGCGTCCGGCTTATCACGAATGGCCCAACTTCTATTTCTCGGGTTCGTACGTGCAGCCCACTTATGGCGATGCCACGAACTTCGACGATCCTTATAACCTGCGTGTCAACAGCAATCCGGTGGTGAACAACACGGCAGGTTCCATCGTAGGCTACAAGTACTTCAACTTCGACCTTCTCGATCCCGACAAGGATGCGGAACTGTTGCTCAGCCTTAAGCCGCTGGGCGTGGAGGGTACCATCGATGTCATGGTAGGCAGTCCCTGGACGAGTCGTGGCGGAGTGAAAGTAGGTACGCTGCGTCTCAGCAAAGATGCCCCGCAACAGATTGCCGAGATGCGTATCAGTGTCTCCAAGGCCAAGGAGTTCAAGGGCAAGCAGGCTTTGTTCTTCGTCTTTTCGTCGCCCACGGCCGACCGCTCCCTCTGTGAACTTCACAACCTGGTGTTTGCTAAACGTTGATGATTGGGCATCAGGAGTTCATCCCTTTGCGCAGCCTTTCTATTGCTGTGTTTGTAGCTATAGCGTGTATGGGAGACGCAAAATTTTGCGTCTCTACCTGATAGATGTGGCTGTGCTTGAACCGGTATATTCCTGCTTGTTTTCTCTCTTTTCAGCTTTGTATTATTGCAAAACAGATTAAATTTATTGTTTTTCGATAAATTTTTTCTGTTTTTCTTTTGTTTTCTCCTAAAATAGTATTTCATTTGCATATCGAAAAACGATAAATGATTATCGAAAAACGGAATTGAAAACAAAAAACAGTATTCATTTAAACAGGTAGTAATATGAAGGCTTTGGTTATGACGGCGATTATAGCAGTAGCAGGACTGGTCAATGTAATTGCCATAAATGCATGGCAGCAAGGCAGAGGCCATACGGGTGTAAAAATAGGGCAGAGTAAAGGTTGCGTCCAACTGTTGGTTGTAAAGTAAATGCTTTGTAGCAGGCCAAAATAATATATCATTTAAAAAAAGAAGAATGACGATGAAGACAGCGATAAAATTGGCATTGATTTATTTCCTGATGCAGATATTGGGTGCACTGACCGCAGGCCCGTTCTGTATGCTTTATGTCTATATCACAACTGGCAGCATGGATGCGGAAGTGGCGCAGAAGCTGACTATAGCTCCGACCCTGTTGTTGGGAATCGTTTACATGATGCTTTATTTGTGGAGAAAAGGCTATTTAGCCGATGACGGACTGATGTATTCGCTTACTACCCCGTCATGCCTGACGTGGAGCCTGCTGGCCGGTGTGGCTGGGCTTTTCCTGACCGATGCGCTGGTGTCGCAAATGGGTTTTCTGCCCGACCTGATGAAACAGACGTTCGACGCGCTGCAGTCCGGCTGGTTGGGCATTCTTTGCATTGCCGTGTTAGGGCCGATATTGGAAGAACTGCTCTACCGTGGAGCCATTACGAAGGCCCTGTTGCAGAAGTATGCTCCGACCAAGGCGATTCTGATTTCAGGTTTGCTTTTCGGCATTGTCCATATCAATCCTGTTCAGGTGGTCAGTGCAGCGCTGATAGGCATTCTGCTGGCTTGGCTTTACTGGCGTACGCGGAGTCTGGTGGCCTGCATTCTGATTCATATTCTGAACAACAGCCTTTCGGTTTTCCTCAGTCTGAACTATCCCGAGGTCGGAAGCATGACCGAATTGTTAGGTACGCCACTGGTGGTGATTATGACGGTTGTGGCGCTTGCCTTGTTCCTTCTTTCGGTGAAGAAACTGAGTGCTTATCAACTTTTTGCAACGAATACAACAACAGATAACAAGCTATGAAAAGAAGATTGAACATCCTTTGTGCCATCGTCCTGCTGGTGATGAGCTGGTCGGTAGGCGTGTCGCTCTACTACATGGGGCTGGGTATGACAAAAGGCGTCCAGATGGGATTGGATGCTGCGCGCGAAATGGAGGAAGGTAAAACCAATGCCAAACTGGAAGAAGTGAACAACATGAGAACTGTCTCTTTGCTTCCCAAACTCCTGAGTGAATGGAAGGGAGAGTTCTTCACCGATTCTGTGCGCAACGAGAAGACGGGGCAATACGTCCCGATGGCCTACTCGAACCTGATGGTAAGCGTGCCGGTGGAGACACCCGTCTGGCAGAGGGTGGCTTCTACGGTGATGGGTTTCCTGGTGCTGGTAGCTAGTATCTGGGCATTGGTGCTGTTCATCCGTATAGTGGTGTCGGTCAACCGTTCGGATATCTTCAATTGGAGCAATGTCCGTCGCCTGCGCCGTTTGGGCATTCTGCTCATTGTCGTTTTTGTTTGTGTTTTGTTGCCCGAATACATGGCGCTTTGCAACCTGCGCGAGGTGTTCTCGCTGGAGTCTTACGAGCTGATACTTTCCGATTCGGTCAAGGTGACCAATCTGTTGTTGGGACTGATATCCCTTATTGTGGCCGAAATCTTTGCCATCGGGCTGAAGATGAAGGAGGAACAGGATTTGACAATATAAGAAGATAGGAATATGAAAAATATATTTGGAAAGAAGAATTCGAAGGAAGAACTGGAGTTTGTGATGTATTGTCTGATGATAATGTGTGTCAGCAGTCTGCTTTTCGTCTTTTTTCGCAATCTGAATTTATGCTATGATTTGGGGAAGGACGATACTGATAACCTGATTGTGAAGCTGCTACCCGAAAATGTAACGTTGTTAGCAATGGTTGTATGCAGCGTACTCATTTATCTGATGCTGCGCAATGTGCAGAAAGGGTTAGTCTTTACCAAACTAAATTCAGATTTGATTATGACCATTGGGGTAGTGCTGGAATGTAATGGTATCTTGCAGATGGCTTTCAATGCTTTTTTGTCCGATTCAATGGGCGGAAACACCATTCCGATGGTTTATCTGTTGCTGGGTGTCTTCTTCCTGTTCATTGCCTGCCTGTTCAAAATTGGCATACGGATGCAGGAGGAGCAGGACTTGACAATCTGATGAGTTGACGAGGAGACGAGGGATAAGTTGGCGAGGAGACGAGTTAACAAGATCACAAGGCCTCGTAGTCTGAAATCTTTTCAACTCGTCAACTAAACTGAAAGTCTCGTAGCCTGACGCCTTGTCAACTTGTTTACTAAATTAAATTTAAAGACCTATGAGTACTATTTTTCATACCGACCGCAAATGGGTGGCAGGTGTTTGCTACATCGGTTTTCTTGTGTTGACGTTGATGTTAGCATCGTTCGTGTTTTTTCTGGTGATGAACCTGTGGGTAGATAAAGACGCTAAGTTTATCCGTATTTACGGAGGAATAGTTTGGATTTATGGTTGGTCGTATCTGTATCACCGTTGGGTGAAGCATTGCACTACGTGGTTGACATGATAAAAGGAGGATTATAGATATGAAAATATTTAAGAAGTTGTATCAGCGCTACAAGGATATGGGGACACTGCTTTGGGTAGTATGTGTTTTTCTGGTAGCCATCATTGTATATTACACTCTTCCGGTGATTGACATGATACAGGCAGGCGGCGATGAACGTTTGCTGGGTTGGGCGTATGTCTGCAACCTGTTGGCCTTGGTAGTGCTTTGTGTAAACATCTTGCGGCTGGATTGCCGGAACCTGTTGAGCCATAAGACGGCCAATTTGTTGGAGACAAGCGGTTATTTCATCATTCTGCTGATGCTGATACGCAATAGGATTGTACGCGAGAGTGATAGTTTGAGCGACAGCTGGGACTATTCGTTGGATTGGATGACCATTATGCTGTTCGGTTTCCTGTTGCAGTTTGTCGGTAAGATTGTCCGCCGTGCTGTGAAACTGAAAGAGGAACAGGACTTAACCATTTAAACCTTTGCCTATGCCGATAGTAGTGAATTTAGATATAATGATGGCCCGCCGGAAGATTTCTTTGGGCGAGCTGGCCGAGAAGATAGACATCACTCCTGCCAACCTTTCCATCCTGAAGACGGGTAAGGCAAAAGCTATCCGCTTTTCTACCCTCGAAGCCATTTGTAAGGTGCTCGACTGTCAGCCGGGAGATATTCTGGAATACAGAGAGGAGGAATAGATGATGGGAACGGCCGATAGAGAAAAGATGCTTTACTTCCGTCATCGTTCGGCGACGGATAAGGAGGAACTGTTGTCTGACAAAACTTGGGACGACCTGAACGGTGAAGCGCTCTTTGTTCGTGTGGATAGGACTTCGTCGGCCATTGGCAGACAGTATCTTTACAGCCTGTTGCGCTACGACCGTGTGTCCGGCGTCAGTCGCTGCGAAGAGGTGGTGGACAGCTTCACGGCAGATAAAACTTTGCGCGAGGAGGTAAGGCAGTTGTTACGTAAATTGGATACTTCCGATGCTTATCGCGTGATTGAACTGATTGACGAAAAGAAAGTGTTGCCTTTTGGCTGGCCGGTGGGCTGGCTCTATGTGATGCAACTGCTTCCCATTCTGTTTTTAGGTTTGCTTTATGTAACTTCGTCTCCTTGGTTTATAGGATTGTTGGCGGTTTCGCTCATGGGGAATCTGTGGCTGCACTATCGCAACAAGTCGTGGCTGCAGATCTATTTCTTTTCTATTCCTTGCCTTTGGCGTTTGTTGAAGCAGAGCGAAAAGTTGTTGAAGTATCCCTTTGTTCAGGTGATTGACGGAAAGATAGCCGGTACGTTGCAGGCGTTGCGCCCGTTGCAGGAGAAATTGTCAGCTTTCCGTTTTCAAGTCCGGTTGGAGAGCGATGCGGCTCTGCTGGCATGGCTGCTGGCCGAGGTGCTGAATATTGTATTCCTGCGTGAAGTCATTTCCGTGACAAAGGTTTTCCGTTTGCTGGAGGGCAGACGCGAGGCACTTCATTCTGTTTTCTGTTTCTGGGGGATGATTGATGTGCTTTGTTCGGTGTCAGTGTTACGCGATGAGCTTCCTTATCATACTCGTCTGAAGACTTGCCAAGAAGGAGAAACGTTCCGTGCCGACAGACTGTATCATCCGCTGTTGGAAGATTGCGTGTCCAACAGTCTGACACTTTGCGGGCAATCGGCATTGATTATAGGCTCTAACATGTCGGGGAAGACCACCTTTATCCGTGCTGTTGGTGTCAGTGTGCTGTGTGGTAAGGCATTGGATACCTGCTTTGCCGAGGTTTTCTGCCTGTTACCTGATACGAAACTTCATTCGGCTATCCATGTGGAAGACGACCTGATGGCCGGACGCAGCCTGTTCCTCCAAGAAGTACAGACGATGAAAGAGATGTTGGAACAGAGCAAACAAGGCAGCTGTTTTTTTCTGTTGGACGAACTTTTCAAGGGAACCAATACCACCGAAAGAATTGCCATCGCAAAGGCTCTACTTGCTGCGCTGGCTACCCAAAGAAACGTCGTTTTTGCATCTACGCACGACATCGAACTGGCCAGCCTGCTTGCCGGACAATACAGCCTCTACCATTTCTGCGAAACCATTTCCGACGATAAGTTATCTTTCGACTATCTGCTGAAACCCGGCCCCGTGACCGAACGCAATGCCATACGTATCATCGAGCTGTACGGTTATCCTGCGGAAGTAGTGGAGGAGGCGCGCCGGTGGGCGGAAGGGAGGTGACTAAGGGTATATCGTTGTTTTTCAGAATTTATTGGCGGGTATGGGAAGTAGGGGCAAGTATCACGTCTATACCTTCCATTGAATAGTCTTGGGTTATGATTTTCTCTTGTAATGATGGGCTGATACCGATTGACTTGAAGTCTGTGGATTTTTCCCGATGAATAGGAATGATGGCAAGTCGTGGGTTGGTTAGGTTGCATACTTTACGAAGAACTTCTGCTGTGGCGTGTCCGCTGGTATGCAGATGCAGTATTTTGTTATTGGCAAAGTGTTCTTGAAGTCTGATGTATTCGGTATTTTGTGTACTGCCATTGGTTATATATCCATTCCACATGGAGTAGATGAAAAGAGTTTCTGTCGCTGGCAGAATGGGTAGCAGGTGGTCCAGATAAGAGTGGAATTTAGGGGTGGCCCTGACAAACATTGTAAAACCGTTTGTGATCATCCATTCTTTCAGTTTCTGATTATGCTCGTTGTATGTGAAGACTTGTCCGAAGTCAAAACAAGATGATTGCTTCCCTGCTGTTCGGGAAAACAAGTCAAGGATGTCTTTTTGGAAAGCATCTGTTATGAGTGCCCGCTTAGGTATTATCCGGTTGTTGGCATTCTTAAAACTGGCTAGCCGTTCGATGTCTGTGGATGAGCAATGGATAAATGAATACTTGTGAACATTCATTTGTTTTGTGGCTTCTTGGCATAGCTCCATTTCTGTTCGGACTTTCTCTTCCGGACGTGCAAGCATGGTACCCTCGATGATGAGTACATCAACTTGTCCGACAAAGTATTTCAGCGTGGCTTCCAGTCCCTTGCTCAGGTATCCATGCCCTCTGAAGTCACCGGTATGCAGAATCTTTTTCCCTTCCGCTTCAATTAGAAACATATAGGAGTCGTATGCGGAATGGCTGACAAAGTAAGGTGTGATGGCGATATCCCCAAAGTACAATGTTTGCTTTGCTTGAAAGATCTTCATGTTCGAGGCGGTTCTGAAAGCATGTTTGAATGCAGCGCTACATTCTTTTTCGGGAAGGTAGCATAATTGTTGGTATTTCCTGCAAACAATTTGTTTGGCTACAGGACCGATGTATTGGGGAATACTATCTGGTACACGGTGAAACAGTCCGATGTGGTCGCCGTGATAGTGCGTATAGAGTATAGCCGAGCAGCCTTGGGTAAGTTCTGCTATTGTGCTGTCGTTATCCAAGGCATCTTTATTGTCATTGCTGGGCAGGTTATGTCCCAAGTCAATAATGATACTGGTGGAGTGGGTGGATATACGGGTCATTTGCCCTCCAATCTGTGCAGGACGTTGGATGGTTATTTGCATAATTGCTGGTATTTCTGAATGGAAAAATTGAAATGCTGTTGTCCCGTTTCCAGTAGTTCGCGGATATTTGCTATTCTTGTTTCTCTGCCTTTCGTCATTTGGGAATAGGTATCAATAATCAGCAGTTCGGGTTTGTGCGATACTTCTTTTATTATAGGTTCGCCAGTCCATATGCCTATTCTTCTTTTGATTTGCAGTGTTTTCCGATAATAACTGATGATATCTTCCTGATAGCTGTTGATGAAATCGTGATATTTCTTCATTTGCGCTATGATTTCAGGCTGACTGTCTAAGTGCCTGAGCCGGCTGTCGGTGATAAGTTTCAGTTCTACGAAAAACAATGTCTGATGTTTCAACTCTACTAAGTCGATACGCATGGTTTTCCTTCCTTCGGTCTGATGAGCCAGTTCAGAATCGATGTAGCGGTTTCTGTTGCACAGCATCAATTCTCCTTGCACAATTTTTTCACTGGATATATGGATGTTCTTCCGGTTGTTTACGTCTTCTTGTGCAGGTAGTTTGTGATATACTTGGCTAATTCTTCTTTTTATTGCTTCCAATCCTTCTTGGCTTTGGAACAATTCTTGGCAATCATAGTAGTTGGAGGTTATAGTCTGCCCTTTTGCATCGAAGTGATCGGTTGTGTATTTTTTATGTATTTCTGCCACTATATGGCCATTTGACCATTGGATAAGGGCTACGCATCCGCCATAATAATAGACATTGATATAATTGTCTTTGCGTATTTCCACATAGAGTTCTGGGTCGTTCAGGATATTCCTCCACCACAGCGGCTTTTCTTCCAGTGCTTTCCATAGGTAGTGTTCTTCCTGCAGCGAGGCAAATGTACCGTTTGTCTTTTGTCTGGGCATGTCTTTCTTAGAGGGTGTGTCGAAACAAAGGTATCTGAAACTCTCCTCCTTCTGGAAGGAGGAGTACCCGAAGGGGGAGGTGGTA
>ERZ1504764.646-NODE-646-length-9194-cov-4.184046_pt1 | contig 9194 bp, 9 predicted proteins | sample MGYA00572319_ERZ1504764 | MGnify/ENA primary metagenome ERZ1504764 (study PRJEB39906, sample SAMEA3182069) | gut metagenome | biome: human; feature: gut; material: Stool; isolation source: human stools | place: Canada | collected 2011-11-08 ...
TCGTACAAATCAGCACTGTCAAAGATTTTTTTATTACCAGCCATTAACATCAACGGCTGCACAGACAGATACATAAAAAAAGGAAGAGGCTTCCCGCATACAGCAGAAAGCCTCTTTGTAATAAACCCAGAATATTGAATTATCTCTTTACAACTTTAACAGCATGTTTCTGTCCGTTCTGAGTGTAGACAAGAATGTAAGCGCCGTTGGCAACATCAGACAAATTAAGACTGCCTGCCACAACACCGCACTTGCGTACGAGTGAACCAGAAACGGTATATACACATACGTCATTAACCGGCTGTGATGTATAGAGAGTGTTGCCGTCGAAACGAACAGAAGCTTCGTTGTCAACACCATTAATACCGGTTGAGCCCTTAGCCACCAGATTAAGCTTGCTCCAGTTGGCATCTGCTGCAAAGATGTCATAAACATCCTCATTTACAGTAAGAGTGATGGCCTTAAGGTCAGATATGCCGTCGAACATTCCTGAATAGAATATAGGTGCGCTGTCTTTTGTATAGCTTGTCCAGTCGATGTTTGCCAAAGCTGTACAGTCGCTGAATGTAGCTGAAGCAAAAGCTATCTCTTCGGGCAATACGACATCTGTAAGAGCCGTACAGCTCTTGAATGTGCTGGCCATGCTGCTAACGCCGGTGAGAGACTTAGAGCTGAGCAGATTAACCTTTGTCAGAGACGTACAGCCCATGAAGGCGCTGTTAAGACTCGTAAGGCCTGCGCAGTTCTGCAAGTCGATGTCAGAGAGTTTCTCGCAGTTCATAAACGCATTTGTAAAGTCCTTGAAGTTTGCAGCCTCGGCAGCAGCCGGCATAGCCACCTTCTCAAGAGCCTTGCAATTTACAAAAGCACCATTCTTTGCCAGTCCGCCCTGAACGTAGAGGTCTGTACCTTCTTCAATAAGAACCTCTGACATATCAACAGAAACGAGCGTGGTGTTAGATGCTCCGAAAGCAGTAGTACCTATAGCCTGAGCCAGTTCTGTAAATTTGCTTGTGTTCCATGTTCCAGTCAGTTTGATTTCAGTTGCCTTATTAAGGTCGCTTGGAATATCGTCAGAAGGTACAGTAACAACGTCTTCGTCACCGCCGCCGGGAGTAGCACCGCCAGGACATGCTATCTCAATAGGTTTCTTCTGATAGCTGGTCTGCAGCTGTTCCAACTCTGAGCCGTCGCCAAGCTGTCCACCCTTGTTTCGTCCCCATGCATAGAACTTTCCGTCTGTAGTAAGCACGAATGAGTAGCTCTGTCCTGATGCCAGCATTGAGTAAGTTGCGCCTTCTGGCAGAAGTGGCTTAACAGGTTTTGCCGAGAACGGCATTTCGTCTGAAGATGATGTAGCTGTAAGCAGTTTGCCGTTGCCGTCGCCGAGAGCTCCGTCGCTATTGCTGCCAATAGCATAAATCTCCGTGATGACACCGTCTTTTCCTATGGCAATGGTCGTAGTGTTCTCGCATCCTGATACAGAAAGCACACCATCAGGAACGGTCGTTACCTTTGTGAACTCATAGTAAAGCGACACAAGCTCCTCGTCAGACTGATTAAAGCCGAGCAGGTTTGAATAGTTGTCACCTGTTGCCCACAATGTACCATCAGCCTTTATCGCATAAGTGCGGTTGTCGATAGCCTTGACGTAAACCCAGTCGTTAGCAGTTCCGATCTGTACCGGAGAAGACTGACTCGTAGCATTGCCAAGTCCTAACTGTCCTGAATTATTCTGTCCCCAGCCCCATATTGTGCCGTCAGTCTTCAAGGCTACACAGTGAGAACTTCCTAAAGACACTTGTTTCCAGTCTGTATCAGTTCCAATCTGTACCGGAGTAGTGCGTGTGTTTCTGTCACCAAGACCCAGCTGCGAACTGGTGTTTTCGCCCCAGCCCCATATTGTGCCGTCTGTCTTGAGTCCGATTGCGCTATATCCCCAGAAATGACTTGCCGTAACGTCAGCCCAGTCATTATCAGTTCCTACACGTACAAGTTCTTTATGGTCCATTCCGTCACCGGTTCCCTGCACACCGCTCTCTGATGTACCTGCTGCCCATAGAGAGCCGTCTTCCTTTATGAAGAAGGCGTAAGCCTTGCCACCTATCACTTTCTTCCAGTCTGTATCAGTTCCTACACACTGCCACTCTGCTGTTCTTTCCGACACAGCCGGCGCACCCAGCTGTCCTTTCTCGTTCCAACCGCAGCTCCACAGAGTGCCGTCGTCACGAATAGCATAGGTAGAGGCGTCTCCTGTTGCAACGTATTTCCATACATGCTCCTGTGCATTAACCGATGTAGCCAGAGCCAATAGCCCCGCAACTACAAATGAACGTGTAATCTTTTTCATAAGCATTATTATTTAATTCAAAATTTGGAACAAATGTTCCCTTCTTATTTTTGTCATTTATTTACCAGAACTTTCTTGACGTCAATCAGCTTTCCGTCGCGGAACACCTGCACAAGATAAAGTCCTGCCCCTGGCAGTGTAAGGCTAACATCCTGTCCCTTGACCATATTACGCTCACACACCTTCATGCCGGCAGCATTTACCACGCTTACAGATGTTGCATCGTCGTTGCCTATTGTAAGATTGAGCGAGCTGACCTGTAGCCTTGTTTCGCTGCAGCTGACAAGACTCGGAGTTATGTCTGTGGCGTCGCCGTCCTTATTGTCGACAATAGGACAGATCATAAACGAAGCGCCCGGCGCAGCGCCGAAATAATTAACCGGCATGTTATAGCCCATGTCGTTATAGTTTACAAAAGAATTGTGAGCAAGCATGCTGGTCATCTGCTCCTCGGGTATATCCTGCCCCATTACTTCAGTCAGCATAACGATATCAGACTCTGACGGATCGTCGCCAAAACCTTCAACGGTAACAAAGAACAAAGGCTTGTCCCATATCTGCAGAGGCTGTTCAAAACGGAACTCGCCAACTGCCACATTCTTTATAGGAAACTCGCCCTCATAAGCATCACGAATTTCGCTCACCGGCAACTCAACCACCTCTAACGGCAGACCTGTGAACTCCATGTTGCCCTCGCTCTCCATAGGGTACCATACACGAAGCATCAGCTTTGCATCGGCAGGATATTTTGTAGGCTTAAAGGCGAAATATACGTTTACGCCTGTAATATGGGCATTACCGTGAGCCGTCATGAACAAGTTGCCATAGCCCTTCAGTCCGGCACTGTTGGTTCCGCCGAGATAGCCAGCCGAACCACCGTTTAAAGGCAGATAGCCAAGCTGATATGTCTCGTTCCATTTACGGCAGTTTGCCGTGCTTATTTCGGCCTTACCGCTCACAAGCAGCTCGCCTTCGGCCTGATACGCGCTCTTTTTGCCCGATGCATCAGTAACTTCAAGTGAAGGAAATGCGTAATGACCTAATTTAGTGTATGTTGCAGTTGCGCTTTCTGTTGCGGAAGTTTCTTCTGATGTTCCAGGCAAAGACCAATTATAGGCGGATGCGCCGCTCACATTACTTATATATGTAACAGGCTTGCCTGTAGGTGCCCATAAGAAGTAGTTGCCGTTGGTAAGGCGGTTGGGCGAAAGATAATTGCACACAGGCTGATTCTCAGAAGAATATGTGCCAAGACGGCTCAGTCCGTCAGGATAACTGTATGCAGGCTGATTGTCGGCACGGGTTATGGGATAACTGTCGGACAAGACAGACACTACCGGTTTTTCAACTTGCGGCAACAAAACGCCGACACCATCCTTGGCTCCGTCCACTGCAGAAAAAGCATTCTGGGCCAACAGGCATGACAGAATAATAAAATGCATCCTTTTCATAGTAAAAAAATTGTTTAAGAGATGACTAATATTGAAAGTATATAACTAAGCACCTGAAGTGTATTATGGCAAATATGCAACGCCTGTATACTTACATCTTCTGTGTTCAGATATTACTCAGCATCCGGAATATTCAAGCCGCCCACAGCCTTTGTTGGCCGAAAGGAGATTTGCATATAGCGAAAGCTGTACCGGCGGCAACACGTCCTATTGCTGCGTTCAATCTGAATTCACCGATAAGCTGTAACAGATATCTGTTTTGGTTTACACCACTATCATTCTCACATTTAAAAGATCCGCATGGCGCAAAACTAAAACTTAACAATGACAAAGGAGACAAAGTCAGCAACGACAACATCATTTCACTCATAGCATTTAAGTTTTAGGTTGCTTCTTATACTCCCCAAATTCAGCGTTAACAAACTGGTATTAGATTAATGGAAACAAAAAAGGCATGGGAGTTTCTACTTCTCGCCCATCCCTGCTCTCAGGCCTTCGCATTGCCTCAACTCAAGGATAAGCAACGCAGCCAGCCCACGCCAAGTGGAATTATATATACAACACACAGCCATATAAAACTTATATGGCCATCATTGGGATATAATTCACCCACGCAGACGTTCCGTTGCATTATTTCTGTGAGCTGATTCAAAGTTTGCGAAGTTTTGAGAGCACAGAATTAACGTCCGTAAACGCCTTTCCGAAGTCAGCATCCTAAAAATGCCTAAACTTCAATCCATCGATGTTATGACCCCGCCCGTTCCCAGGGAACTGGCATCGTCGGTGGCAAAAATAACAATATTATATCAAATAAAAAAGTTTTTATGTATAATCCGCAAATCCAAATTTTCGCCGAATCCGAAACGAAGCGTCCATTTTTCGAGTGTTCATTCAAAACGAAACGTACAAAAAAAGGACTTGCGCACAACACAAACAATAAAGCCCGAAATAAGAGCCAAAATCACTCTATTTCGGGCTTTGTCAAACACAATTCAACAGGCAATATAATAGCGTTCAAATGATGTTCAAGCAGCCTTATTGCAAGGCTTTTTATCTTGCTTCTTGTACAACATTATGTCCGTGTATTTCGCCGAGTAATTCATGTGCGCATTAAACTCTACTTTTTGAGCATTCTCAAAAGGGTTTCCGAGTGTCCTGTTGCTGCCAAGCCATTCGCAAAGCTCTATTATCGACGACTTGTTGGATGTGAAGTAAACAAATGGCTTGTCCCTTAACACATTCAACACGTCCAAATAGTCCGAAAGCCGCCAATACATTTTGTACGTGCCGACTTCCGTTGATAAATATGGAGGGTCTACAAGGAACACGACGTCGGGAACGTCCTTGTACTTCTCATAAAGTTCCTTGTAGTCACAGGACGTTATCGTCAAGCCATCCAAGTAATCCGGGCAAGGCGGATAGTCCGTCTTACGTATTTTGTTGTAAAGCGTCTCCTTGCGCATGGCTTCAAGGCTCGTAGCGTACTTCATCGAGAACATCAATGCTGAAGATACGGTAATGTAGTCCACGTATCCCCATTCCTTTTCCGCCCTTGCGATGCGTTCCAATATCCGTTCGCGGATTGCGCTTCTGATTGGCTTATCCTTCGGCACACCTGCTGTCAGACGCCTGAACTCGGTCAGCAGGACGTTTGTCTGCGGAATGGCCTGCAACCTTTCCCTGTAACCGTCAAAATCATTGTACACGACCGTCGCATCCGTCCTTTGGCATTTGGTTATATGCGACAACAAGCCACTGCCGCCGAACAAATCTACAAATACCGTCTTGTCTTTGAACTGTTCCAATACCTTTATGAACTCCCTGGCAAACATGCGTTTTTGCCCCACAAACGGCAATGGGGCTGACAAATACAACTTTTTCATACGTTCAACTCGAATTTTATGTTTTCACCCCCGGCCAGCAAATCCTTTGTCCGGGATATGTTGTTCTCGTAGATATGCACGTTCCCAAGGTCGAGCGTTATAGACTTCAAAGGCAGGTCTATCTGCCTCGACATCAAATAAAGGTGGTAAATGTCCGACGGCAGCCCGAGGTTCGCATCGCTGCTTCTCTGGTAGGCCGACACCACCAGTTCACCTTCGTCTATCTGAAACTGTACAAGGCTAAGGCATGGTGCCTGGTTGGTTTCCACTCCTGTTGCACCGAGGAACAAGACATAGTTCTTGCTGTTGCGCTTTTCCTCATTGATTTGGGCGATGAGTGGCGGCAGCTTCTCAAAATAGGTCGGGTAACTGTTGACAAGCGTCTGGCCACAATAATCCCACCATGTTATGCCCGCTTCCCGGTATCTTTCTACATCACGTTCACCCTGCATGAACAGGCCGAGTTCTGTCTTCAGCTTCTTGCGTGCAATACCATGACTCTCGAATATATCGAGCAGGTCAGCCGGCATAAGCGTCATCCTTTCGTTCAGCAGGTACCTGATGCAGCCTTTTTTGTTTGTCTGGACTTTACCTTCTTTGAGTATCTTGCCCAGCATTTGGTAATACTTGTTCATGTGCCATCATTTTAAGTCTGCACAAAGGTAGCCACACCGGACAGGACAAAAGAAGAATGGAGATAAATCACACTGCACCAAACGTACAGCGTTTTCCGAAACGTTTAATCAGGTCATATACCTTGCGCTCGCATACAGAATACTTGTTGGCCAGGTACAGCACGGCATAAGTTGTTTTCTCACCCCTGCTCTTCATCGCCTCAAACTCCGAATAAAGGTCTATATAGCGAACATCGTCCTGCTTTATGCCCAGCTTTATGAGCATCTCCAGCGGTTCTCTGTTAAATTTAAGTGCTTCAAATAGTGTCATGTCCAATCATTTTATTACTTTTGCAATGCCAATCACTTATTACAACGAAAAAAGCGAACTCGCGACGAGGGTACATGCCCCCGGTCGTGCGAGTTCGCTTGCGTTGTTTATTAAGTGATTGGCGTTACTTATATCAACAGGCCGGGGGCTTTTTCATATCCCTCCCCCGTGGGGATTCATCCGGAACTACCCGACTTCATACAAAGCCAAGTCCAGCGCACCCTTCTTCATCCATCCTTCCGACAGGGCATTCTGTATGTGCTTCATTGCCTTCACATAGAAGTCCTGAAGGTCTGCCACCGTGTCGAATGTTCGGTAATACGGCGCATCGTCCGTGCCCAGCTTGAAGGTCACGGGCAGGTTCTGGCCGTCCGTCTGTACGGCAAGGTCGTAGGCCGCCTTGTAGTTGAACTGGTTTTCACTTGACAGCCATACGGGCTGCCCGTCGTACTCGAAGCCGGACAGTATTCGTTCGTCGGTCCGGCTGTTGTACCATTCCGACACCAATGACCGGATTTCATCAGCGTCCGGTCTGTGGTCAAGTTCCTCTTCCATGTAGGTGGCCGAACCGTCCTCTCTTGCCTCTACGTCCCAGCGGACGCGCCATCTATTTTTCACCGGGTTCGTGCATTCCAGCACCGGAACTCCGGCACTTCCTTCTACTCGTTTCATATCAGGTAAAAACATATTTGGTCCGACCTTTGCCGAAAGTCTCGCTTTTGATTACAGTCTCAAAAGGAAAGCCGTCCGGCATTTCTCTAACTTGTGCGAGAATGTTTTTCATCTCTTCACTGTTGGTGAAGAATTTACATGCCTCCCCGTTCTTCTCGATGGCGACAATACACCTGTCTTCACCCTGTTCTGTTTTAATGCCCGTCTCAAAGTCTTTGACTATGATAGGCAGGTTTACCAACTCTCGGATACTGACGACTGATCCGGGGAACCGTTTCTTTCCGTCATCCGGTTTGTACGCAACATTCAAATCCTTAAATGATTTCATTTTTTTGCCTGTTAATTTATAAAACAACTTATTACAATCGGCGTGCTTTGCCATCCCGTAAAAGGACGCTACCAGTTCATGACGCCTTCTTCTCGACTTGACCTCGTGCATTTTTCGGGCGAACCTCTGCTTGATACGTTTACGCAGCCGGACATAATCCGGGCGGATCACATAACCAAGGAAGTCTATACCCTCGTCCACGGGAAACACTCTCTCGTTGGGCTTGATGGAAAGCCCGATAGAGTTCATCTGCCCATGAACGGCATCACGAATCTTCCATAATTCCGCTTTCGTTTCACCAAGCACGACACCGTCATCGCAATATCGGTAGAAATGACGGACACCGTACTTATCCTTCAAATAATGGTCTAAAAATACAGACAAAAGCAGGTTGCCCAGCCCCTGCGAGGAACGCAGCCCGATGCTGATGCCTTCCGGCATAAGGCGGGTGAAGTTCTCAAGCATGGCAATGAGCTTCTGGTCCTTAAATACGCGGCGGACACAATATATCACAAAATCCTGCCCAACGCTCTCATAGAACTTGGATATATCGAATTTGTAACAATACTGTGTACCTTCCGGGTCTTCACACATATCACGGCGTATATAGGCCATCAGGTCGTGCATACCGCGATTCTTGATACTGGCTGAGGTTGTCCTTATGAACCGTTTTTTCAGATGCCGGTCAACAACAGACATGACTGCATGAACGGCAATGCGGTCTTTCATCGTCAGAACCTGTATCCGCCGGATTTTTCCGCCTTCACATATAGTGCGCTCACGGTAATCCTTGACGGTGTAGGTTCCGGATGATATCCGACCGGACAGTTCCTCAATGACCTCCTCCCTATGCGCAAGCAGATAACGTCCCTGGCGGCTCTTTTTACGTTTGGAGCCACGTAGGACCTGGTCAAACGAGGATGACATATTGGAATAATCTGCAACCTCTTCTACAATATAACCTTCTCTGCGCATCTTTCTTGTTTTTATGGAAGGTATAGGCCTTCCTTCCTCCGGGCCTGACTTCTTCGAACCCATTTAGGGCCTACCAAACTCCACCCGACACGTGATTTTTCAGCTTTCCGCCTTACTGACCAATAAGGTCATGCGCTGTTGCTGGGGCTTATCTCCCTCGGCACCGCTTTGGGGACACGTCCCCGGTGCTGTACGCCGATTATTTGATTTCCAGACGCGAGCCGACATTCGTGTTCGTGTTCGTAGCATCGTTATTCGCATTCGCATTCGACACACCGCCATTCGCGTTCGCATTGTTGTACCCGCGATAGACCACACGGCCTATTGGGAGACGCCGCCTTCCTGTTACAAAGGTAAGCAATATCTGCCCAAATCATGCAAAAATGCTACAGTATCAGCCCAATATGGCGCAAGTCGGCCGTTTTTCAAAAAAAATCGACCGGCTTCGCCGGGAGAGTTCTTTCGCTACGCTCACGCTTTGACGCTTTGGCTTACGCCTTTTCGCTTAACGACTTATACGCCACGACGCTCGACGCTTTAACGAGTTTTCCGCGGAAGGCCAGACGCGAGCCGACAAACGTGCACGTGCT
>ERZ1504764.651-NODE-651-length-9156-cov-4.350511_pt1 | contig 9156 bp, 8 predicted proteins | sample MGYA00572319_ERZ1504764 | MGnify/ENA primary metagenome ERZ1504764 (study PRJEB39906, sample SAMEA3182069) | gut metagenome | biome: human; feature: gut; material: Stool; isolation source: human stools | place: Canada | collected 2011-11-08 ...
CTCTCTATTCGTCGGCAGCGTCAGATGTGTATAAGAGACAGGTGTAGCCTGTAGCATACATCAGTACTCCGACAAAGAGAAAAAAGATGTCTTTGCCTTGCTGCTTCCAGTTCGTTTGAGCGATAATGTTAGTTATCTTGTTCATATCAATGATTGTTTTCATGGCTTTCACATATTTTTCATAATGTCTTGGCGCAAGTCTTTGCGTGCGTAAGAGTTTAGACTATGTGGTATGCCGCATGTCTGTTATTTATTTTTTTGCAAAGATAGTTTAATTTTGCAAAGTCGCAAAGAAATATTGACTAAATGATAGAGGGTTTTTGCATTAAATCTGATAAAAAAATAAGTGCGCTCAGCCGCCTCTGAATGCATGCTTTTGGCATATTGTTTTTGTTATGCGACAACGGATGATAATATGCATACGCTTAGTCGGAAATATGTGCCAACTATGCTTCAAACAAGCGTCGCAGTTTAACAAAAATGTAAGGCCTGTCAGGCATCATTGTTGCTTGATATTTTTTCTGAATTGCTGTGGCGTAAGGCCGGTGTGCAATTTAAAGTATCGACAGAAGAACGACTCGTCGCTGAAATTGAAGTCCCATGAAAGCTGCTTGACGCTTTTCTCACTGTTACGCAGCTGCAGTTTTATCTGCAGAGTTACATATTGGTCTATAATATTTTTTGTAGTGTGTCCGGTCATATTTCTTACAATGGTGTTAAGATATTTCGGCGTTATGTTAAGCTTTCCGGCATAGAAAGCCACGTCGTGCGACTTCACGTAATATTGTTCGATGTCTTCCATGAACATGTTGAACAGTTCGTTGGTGCGTCTTGAGCCGTAGCCTTCTGGCTCCTCGTGCCTGTTGCGTACCATCCAGTCGTAGAAACCGAGAAAGAAGGCCTTGAGCTGGTAGAGCACAAGCTGGTCGAGACATGTGCAGTCCTTCTGTATGAAATACAGTCTGAGCAGGCTGAACATGTTTTCAATTATCAGCGTAACCACCTGTTTGTCAGTGCGGCATCTGTCCTTGCGCAGCAGTGAGTACACGGTTTGCTCCAGTTGCAGGCTCGCCTCCCTCAGCATCGTCTTGTCGTAGCGCAGCATTTCCACCTCAAAGTCGTCCGAAACATTGTGCAGCATCACCATGTCGTTCGGGAATAGTGTTATTACGGCATCCTTTTTCAGATGCCAGTCTTTAAAGTCGATGCGCATTGTTGCCGTACCACCTTTACATAATATTATTGCACCATAGTCGATGACGTTCGATTCTGCTTCAAGTTCTTTCAGCGATGTAGTGCAGAGCTGCGCCTTGTCTGATGCGAATGTTTCAAATTTCATGGGCTTGTCGTATGTTGCTTTTACTTATGTCTGAAATATGCATATCTCCGTTTTGTGCTGCAAATATCGCTATATTGAGTGATAAAACACCATATTTGTTCCGAAAAATCCCATTTCTCGCGAAAAAATTAAAATCATTTAATTGTTAAATAGTCTTACCTTTGCACCCGGTTTCAGACCATTTCTCTGGATTAATGGAAAATATAGTGAAAATATAAAAGTGATGATTAGATGTAAATTTGTTTATGCCGTATTGTCCGGCGCACTGCTTCTTCAGTCAACAGATGCATTGTCGCAGACACAGCGCACAATGACGGTGAGCGAGTTGTTTTCTCTTGTTGAGACGGGCAGCAGACAGTTGCGTGCCCAAAAGTCGGAAGTTGACGTGGCACATAATGCCATTTCGGAGGCAAAAAGCCGGCGTCTGCCTGATGTTAATGCTTCGTTGTCTGTTAGTTATAACGGCAACGTGCTTATGACCGACCGGGATTTCAGCAATGCCAAAGGCATCACCCAGCCACACTTCGGCAACAGTTTTGCGCTCGAAGCTCAGCAGGTGGTTTATGCCGGAGGAGCCATCAACACGGGCATACGCCTTGCCGAACTTCAGAAAGAGCAGGCAGAAACAGGCGTTGCCCTCAGCCGCAGTCAGCAGCGCTTCATGGCTCTCGGTCAGTATCTCGACTTGGTTAAGCTGTCAAACGGAATGAAAGTTTATGACAGCAACATTGCGCTGACCGAAAAACTTATTGCCGATATAAAGGCAAAGCACGAAGAGGGCATAGCGCTGCGCAACGACGTTACACGATATGAACTGCAGATGGAGTCGCTCAAACTCGGACTGCGCAAGCTTCAGGATCAGCGCAGCGTGCTCAACCATCAGCTCTGTAACACCCTCGGACTTACTTCTGATGTTGTAATCATGCCCGACACAGCAGAACTTAAAACCGCATCAGACAATGGTAACGAGGCCGACTGGCAGAGCCGGGCATCAGTTTCGTCGCCGTTGCTGCGCCAGTCGAAACTCGGTGTGGATATGGCCCAGCAGCAGCTGCGCATGGCAAAGAGCGACCTTATGCCTAAGGTTGTGGTGTTTGCTACTGACAATTTCAGCGGTCCGTTCACTTACGACTTGCCGCCTATAGACAACAACTTCAACATCTGGTATGTCGGTATCGGCATAAAATATTCGCTCAGTTCGCTGTTCAAGGGCAACAAGACGGTGCGCAAGGCTAAGGCGCAGATTGTGCAGAGCAACGAGAATCATGCCGTTACGGCAGAGAGTGTAGACAACCAGATGCAGCAGGCATACACGCTCTATCGCCAGTCGTTTGTCGAACTGCGCACACAGCAGAAGAGCGTAGAGCTTGCCGCTCAGAACTATCAGGTGGTCAGCGACCGCTACATGAGTCAGATGGCGCTGATAACTGATATGGTCGATGCGTCTAACATAAAGCTTAACGCCGAACTTCAGGAGGTTGACGCACGCATCGGCACCATTTACGCATACTATAAAATAAAATATATTGCAGGTGAAATCTGATAAGGCACCTGTGTAAATACATAAAAACAATACCGGCCGCGCTGCCTGAACCGATATAGGCACGGCTACGGACAGAAATTACAAATAACAGACATAAGATATGAACAACAAGAAACTTATAAAAAGAATATACAATGTAGTAATCATACTGTTGCTCATCGGAGCAATAACGTATGTCGTAACCCGCTTTGCCCATCCGGCAAACACAGAATATACTGACGATGCCCAGGTGCAGCGCCACATAACGCCGATAAACACCCGTGTGCAGGGATTTATCAAGGAGATACGCTTTGAGGAATATCAGCACGTGAAGAAAGGCGATACGCTCGTTATCATCGAAGATGCCGAATATCGTCTTCAGCTTGCTCAGGCTGAGGCCAGCTATCGCGGCTCACGTTCGGGCTCTTCTGCCATATCAGCCGGAATGAACACTACGACGAGCAACGTAAGAGTGGCTTCTGCAGGCATAGAGGAGGCAAAGGCAGACATGGACAACGCCCGCCGCGACTATGAACGCTATGCCTCGCTGCTGAAGAAAGACGCTGTTACCCGTCAGCAGTATGACAACGCGCTGACAAGATATAAGGCGGCGAAGGCACGTTACGAGCAGGCAAGCGCAAGCCGCCGCTCTACATCGCTCGTAAAGAACGAGCAGGCTCACCGCCTGAGTCAGAACACGGCAGGCGTAAGCGTGGCCGAGGCTGCCGTAAATCTTGCCCGTCTTAACCTTTCTTATACGGTTATCGTGGCTACAAGCGACGGAGTGATGGGCCGAAAGGACATTCATGTTGGTCAGCTCGTTCAGCCCGGACAGATGCTCGCACGTATTGTGGACGACGATCAGGTGTGGGTTATTGCCAACTATCGCGAAACACAGCTGAAGAACATCTCTGTAGGCGATGCCGTTGAGTTTACTGCCGATGCCATTCCGGGCGTTACATATAAAGGTGTGGTTGAGTCGCTCAGTCCTGCCACGGGCTCGGCTTATTCTATGGTTCCTGCCGACAATGCCACGGGCAACTTCGTGAAGGTTGAGCAGCGTGTGCCGGTGCGTATAGCCATTGTGGGAAAGAACAGCGAGGCCGACCTGAAGAAACTCCGTGCCGGACTGAATGTTGAAACGTTGGTAATGTATAAGTAATATGCCGCCTATTCCTACAGGACCGTTCACGATGCCGATGATGAACGGCTTCGTGCCTAAGAAAATACAGCCGTGGATATATGTCGTCTTTGCCTTCTTTTTTCAGTTGGCGGGAGGCATGTATGCCGGAGCTATGCCTCACGTGATGGGCGACATGTGTATCATGCGCGAGGATGTTACGATGATTGTGCTGTGCGGCGTTATCGGCGTTAACATGCCTTTCCCGTTTCTTTTCCGCTTTAAGTTCAGGTTCACCAACCGCCAGCTGCTCATAACGGCAGCTCTTGCCATTGCCGCATGCAACTGGTTGTGCATGTACACCGAGTCGGTGCCCGTGCTGTGCCTTCTCTCTTATGTTGCAGGATTTTTCAAGCTTTGCGGAACGTTCGAGTGTCTGTCTAACGTGCAGCTGTGGATGACATCAAAGCGCGACTTCACAATATTCTTCCCGTTGCTTTATTGTATTGTTCTCGGCGACATGAGTCTGTCGTCTTGGATAACCGTCCACCTTACATATATATTCCAGAGCTGGTATGCCATGCACTGGGCTATGACGGGCGCAATGCTCTTCATTGCGCTGATGGTGTATGTGCTCACCCATGATTTCCGCTTCATGAAGCCGCTGCCGCTGATAAGTCTCGACTGGCTGGGCTGCGTGCTCTGGTCGGCTTTGTTGATTGAAGTAGTGTTCCTGTTCAATTACGGTGAGTATTACAACTGGTGGGACGGACGTCCGTTTCGTGTGGTTACGTTCATGGTGCCCGTAACGTTCTACTTTGCGTTGCAGCGCATGCGCCACATCCGCCATCCCTATATAGCCCCCGAGGCATGGCTCTATAAGCGTCTGCTGCCCCTGCTTGCTGTGTTTGCGCTGGTTGAACTTATCAACTCAACCCCTAAGATATTGCAGAACACGTTTACGTCGGGCGTGCTCCATTTCGGCGCCATGTCCACTTCCGTGTTCTATCTCGTAGAATGGGCGGGCACAATATGCGGCTGCATGTTCGTGATGTTCTGGATAAAGGTGCTCAGGCAGAAGTTTACGCGCCTGCTCACCGTAGGACTCATGGCCCTGTTGGCCTATGAAGTGCAGATGTATCTCATGGTTACGCCCGGTCTTGACATCGCGAGCTTCTATCTGCCTATATTTTGCAGAACCTTCGGCGTGGCTATATTCTTCACGGCCCTTACAATATATCTCGAAGAACTGATGCCGTTTCAGCATTTCTTCATGGGGCTAACCATGGTGGGATTCATCCGCAACGGCGTGGTTGACACTATATGTTCGGGCATATACAGCTTTTCGCTCAGGCATCACATAGCAGAAAACTTTGCGCGCGCCATGCCGTACGATGCCACGCAGGTGATACTCATCAGTCTGAAACAGCTGTTCGGCGTAACGTGTATCATAGCCACAGTTGTGCTGCTCATCTTCCTTGTATGGGACATTCAGCCCGTTAGGGATACGCTGAAAAGGATGCCTTACTGGAGCGTTGTCGGCCGTCTGCTCCGCAGGCAGATGTCGTCAGGCAAGTAGGGCAGGGAGACTGTTACCGTCAGTAATCTGAAAAAGCGGCGGCCGGACATTGGATATTCGGAAAAAATGTGTATGTTTGCATAAAATAGTTATATGCTTATGTTTACTACTACCGAATTCATCTTGCGCATAGCCATTGCCGGTGTGCTGGGCGCTGCTGTCGGCCTTGAGCGGGAGCTGCGGGCTAAGGAAGCCGGTACGCGTACACATTTTCTTGTGGCGATGGGGTCGGCTCTTTTCACCATCCTTTCACAGTATGGCTTCGACGAGTCGCTGAAAATCTACAGCTCGTTTGCCTCTTTCGACCCGTCGCGTATTGCGGCTCAGGTGGTTACGGGTATCGGATTTATTGGTGCCGGCACCATAATCTTTCAGAAACATGTGGTGAAAGGGCTTACCACGGCTGCCGGACTATGGGCTACTGCTGCCATAGGCATGACTGCTGCCACCGGGCTTTATGCCCTCGCCATAGGCAGCACGGTGCTTGTGCTGTGCTGTCTTGAGGTGTTCTCCTTTGTGGTTAACCGTTTCGGAATGAAAAAGATAGCCGTAACGTTTTCCACACGTAGCCATGACACAGTGCGTCAGCTGCTCAGCGAGCTGCAGGCTGATGGCGTTGACTTTGACAACTACGGGATGAAGCAGATTGTGGTTGACGGAGAACGGCAATATGAGGTTACGCTCGAGATGAAGCTGCGCCGCAGGAATTACCGCACCCGCATTCTCGATTTTGTCAAGGAGTTCAACGGAGTAAGCATCGAACTCATAGAATAGCCTGTGTCAGGCTCATGCCGTGTCCGGTCGTCAGGCAATCTGCCTACTGCATTTTTATCCTTTTTGTGCCTTGTCCTGATTTCGGGGCGATGTGCAGAAAGGTTATTTTTTGTGAAACAGAATTACCGGCTTGATTGTTTTCGTATGGATATGATAATTTTTTTGTATCTTTGAAAAAGATATGAAACGGCTAGGCAAAGTCTGCTTAAAAATCACAGGTTTCTTATCTGTCATTGCACTTGCCTTTTGCCGTATTTGTATATAACGTCAATAACATATAAAGATTTTTTATCATCAATTTTATTATCCATGATTAAACACAATTCCTTATTCAGATTATTATTTATTCTTTTATCATCTTCATTCATGCTTGCCGCCCCTTCGTGCTTGTTTGCGGAGAAGCACAGGCTAATCGTTACTACCGACATCGGCGGAACCGATCCCGACGACGAGCAGTCTATGGTGCATCTCTTGCTCATGTCTGATGATGTTGACATCGAGGGACTTATATGTAACGTGGCATTTGTGAAGACGCCTCTGGGCTTGCCCGTGCTGAATAAGATTATAGATGCATACGAGAAGGCTTATCCTAATCTTATTGTTCACGACAAGGGCTATCCTTCGGCCGCCAGTCTGCGCTCTGTAGCCGTTGCCGGTCAGGCTGGAGTGGGCATGGCCGACGTAGGTGAGGGACACGACACTCCGGGCTCAGAACTCATAATACGTGCCGTTGACAGCAAAGATCCCCGCCCGGTATGGGTTAACGCATGGGGAGGCATGAACACGGTGGCTCAGGCGTTGTGGAAGGTGAAGCACACAAGGGGTGCGGCAGATGTGGCCAAATTTGTGTCGAAGCTGCGCATCTATGACGTGCTTGGGCAGTGTGATGCCGGAGCATGGATAGCCAGAACCTTTCCCGACATCGTATATCTTCGCAATACTGCCGTGTACGGCTGGGCGCCGTCAGACAGTTGGGTAGACGACAATGTGCAGAAGTATGGCCCTCTCGGCGCTGCTTATCCTGACAGGATGTGGGCCACAGAGGGCGACAGCCCTGCCTTCATGTATCTTGTTGACAACGGGCTGAATGTGCCGTCGGAGCCTGAATACGGCGGCTGGGGCGGACGCTTCGGCACGGAAAAGGTGGCAGGTGTAAGAGGTATGGACTGGGTTGAGAAGAATAATCTTGACGAGAAACAATATGATCCTTACTATATGTTCACCAATTCGGGCGAGGGCAGTGAGGCAATTGCCCGATGGAAGACAGCCATACTGAACGATTTTGCGGCACGTGTAAAATGGAGTGTGTGTGCTGACTATAATGATGCCAACCATCATCCTGTAGTACGTTTCAGTGACGAGAATACTGACACCAAGGCTGTGAGATATGTTGACGCTAAGCCCGGCGACCGGCTGCAGTTCGACTTTTCGGGCTCTTATGATCCTGACGGCAACGAGATAAGCTACAGGCTTTATGTCTATGATGACGCTACCGACTGCGGTCAGCGTCTTGAAGTGAGCGATGCTGCCACGGCGCGTCCGTCTTTGTCAATACCGGAATCAGTGTCAAAGGCTACGATACACCTCATTCAGGAAGTTACAGACAACGGCAGTCCGGCTCTGACGTCATACCGTAGGATAGTCGTCAGGGTGAAATGAGCAGCGTGGTACCTGGCGTTATACTGATGAAGTAAAACTATTTTCTTAAAAAACTCATCACTCGTCACATTCGCATATAATGCGCTGATTGTCAATGATTTGAAGCGTGATGAGTTAAATTCTCAACTCATCACATAACAATGTCAGGGCGTGGCGTGACGAGTTGAAAGGTCAACTCATCACAGTATATCCTGTTGATATCCAGAATGTTACGCAGGAATGTGACGAGTGATGAGTTTTTTAAGAAAATATTTTCTGCCTACAGTGTGCCGATGTATATTCGTATTGCATGCCCTAATGTCGTCTTTTGCATTATGAAAGGTGCCCTTTTGCCGTGTGAAAGACGGCATATTGCAATGCAAAAGGCCGTCTTTTGGAGGGCAATATGCCGCATATGTACGGATGAACGGTAAGGAATTATACGGCAAGAGCACGCCTCACATAAAGTCGGGAGGTGTGCTCTTGCATTATTATCTAGATTGTAGATATATCGTTTTCAGTATGTCATGCGTCGGCCATGGTGCCTGTTGCTGTTTGCTTTTATAGAATGTAGGTTTATCATTCAATGTCTATGACCTGGAATTTCTTGTTGAACGTTATCTCTATGCGGTTCGACAGGTCTATTTCGTATTCCTTTGCGTCTCTTTCAATCTTAATTATTATGCACCCCGGATAGTTCTTCTTGACATACGAACTTATTTGCGGCGGAACTATGCTTGCCGGCACGGCCGAGCGCTTGCAGCTTATTTCGGTCCAGTTGCCGTTGCTGTCAAACTCTATTTTCTCACCGTTGGTGAAGATAACGGTATATTCTTTTGAGAAGAATCCCGATTCCACTTTCGCCAAGGCCACCTTCTTGTTGCTGAAGTGCCTGCTGAGCAGCTGCTGTGCATTATGCGGCATCTGGCTTACACTGATAGGTTTCTCGTTGCCGGCCGCGGCATTTAGTGTTACGGCCAGGAGCAATGTTATCATCATTGCAGCTTTTTTGATGTAATCTTTCATAATGTATTCTGCGGGTTTTGTTAAGTTACTGTCTGTCATATAGAGATTATCCGGCTTGTCCCGGAGGGTTGCCTCTGCCCGTTTGCCACATTGCCGTCTGCTGTTTTGTTGCCTTTCCGTTTTATGTCATATGTCTGTTTGTCCGTTTTGACGCAGGC
>ERZ1504764.661-NODE-661-length-9024-cov-3.401271_pt1 | contig 9024 bp, 4 predicted proteins | sample MGYA00572319_ERZ1504764 | MGnify/ENA primary metagenome ERZ1504764 (study PRJEB39906, sample SAMEA3182069) | gut metagenome | biome: human; feature: gut; material: Stool; isolation source: human stools | place: Canada | collected 2011-11-08 ...
GCTCGGGTTTGTTCATCACCTATGCCGTCGGCAAGCTGACGAACGGCTTTTTGGCCGACCGCAGCAACATCCGCCGCTTCCTGGCGGCCGGGCTGCTCGTCACGGCGCTGATCAACCTCGTGCTGGGCTTCACGACCTCGTTTGCGGTCTTTCTCGTGCTCTGGGCCGTGAACGGTTGGGCGCAGTCGATGGGGGCCGCGCCGTGTGTCGTGGCCTTGTCCCGCTGGTTTGGAGACCGGGAGCGCGGAACCTTCTACGGCCTGTGGTCGTCGAGCCACAACATCGGCGAGGCCATCACCTTCATCGTGACGGCCGTCATCGTCGCTTCGCTGGGTTGGCAGTGGGGATTCCGCGGCGCCGGATTGCTGGGCCTTCTGGGATTCCTGATCGTCGTCCTCTTCATGCGCGACACGCCCCAAAGCAACGGCCTGCCGCCTGTGGCGGTCTACAAGGGCGATCAACTGAAGGAAGAGGCCGCGGCGACCGACGGCAAATCGGTCAGCGAATACCAGAAAGAGGTGCTGCGCAACCCGGCGATCTGGATGCTGGCCCTGGCCAGTGCCTTCATGTACATTTCGCGCTACGCGGTGAACAGTTGGGGCATCTTCTTCCTCGAGGCCGACAAGGGCTACACGAATCTTGAAGCCAGTTCGGTGATCTCGATCAGTTCGGTCTGCGGGATCGTGGGAACCATCGCCTCGGGGTGGGTCTCCGATCGTTTCTTCGGCGGGCGGCGCTACCTCCCGGCGTTGATCTTCGGGTTGATGAATATCTTCGGGCTGTCGCTCTTCCTGCTCGGGCCGCGTGACTGTTTCTGGCTCGACGCCGCGAGCATGGTGATCTTCGGCCTGGCCATCGGAGCGTTGATCTGCTTCCTCGGTGGGTTGATGGCCGTCGATATTGCCTCGAAGAAGGCCTCCGGAGCGGCGCTCGGCGTTGTCGGAATCGCCAGTTACGTGGGGGCTGCCGTACAGGATCTGTTGAGCGGCATTCTGATTCAGCAGGGTAAGAGCGCAGGAGCGGCCGATGTAGCGGCGGCGTACGACTTCTCGGTCGTGACGTGGTTCTGGATCGGAGCGGCCATCCTCTCGGTGGTCTGCACGCTGGCCGTCTGGAAGGCCCGGGCAAAATAATTGTTACTTGTTCTGATGTCATTTTGGTTAACGATGATTACTCCGCCATATAGTTTAGGCTGTCGAAATATGACGTAAGGCCTATTTGTTATTAGTTATTAAAACCTATCATCTAACCTTAATAATATTATAATGAGAACCTTGATGTTATTTGTTGGGGTGTTGGTCTATTTATTATCCCCCCAAATCGGATATGCACAAACAACACCATCTGAAGTCATCCAAATAATAAAAAATAAACAAAACTATCCGAATTATGTTTTGATTGCTGCCCATAGAGGTTATTGGGCAGATTATCCCGAGAATTCTCAGGGTGCTTATGAGATGGCAATTGAGCTTGGTGTTGATATTGTTGAGATGGATGTTCGCCTCACTAAAGATGGCCAGAGATGGTTATATTTCATGATGCATGTTTGGATCGTGTAACCACAGGATATGGTCGTTTGAGTGATGCAAGTTGGAGCGAGATTCAAAATCTGAATCTTGTTATGCCAGATGGTCAATTCACGACACATAAGATGCTATCTATTGAACAAGCCCTTGATTATTTAAAAGGGAAAGCAGTAGTTTCTATTGATATCAAAGAATCTGGAGTCTTGTTTAATTCCATGTTTGTTGATATTATAAAGATGTTGAAATCAAAAGGGATGCTGGCACAATCTATTATAAAGGGGAAAATGCCCTTGAGTGATGTTCAGCAACTTGTAGGTCAAGCTGGTACAACATTGGATGATTTCATATACACTCCCATTGCTTTTTCTAATACAAAAAATTTGGATCAATATATTAGAGATTTTGTAAACTCTAAAAAAATATATGCTTTTGAGTTAGTATACAAACAATCTGCAGATCCAATTCTTCAATATGTCTCATTGCTAAATTCAAATAATATTTGGATTGGTCAATATTCTTTTTGGCCCGAAACGGCTGACGGAGTTTTTGCGGAAAAAATTCCTTTAACTGATACCGATCCGATTACTCGAGATTATAATTTTAAAGATCAGGATCCGAGTAATTTCTTGGATGATGGTCGTGGCGATTGGGATTGGCTGTTTAGCAAAGGTGCTAACTATATAATTACCGATCGTAGTGAATTGATGCTCGATTATTTGGAAACCAGAGGTTTACGTGTAAAATGATCATTGCTATGAGAAGTCGATTAATTATCATATTAGCGCTTATTTTATCAATAGGGATAGGGACCTTCGCAAGCGCTCAAAATTCGTTAATATTAAAACGAATGTATAGGCTTGATAATAAATCAGCCACAGAAGAAGTCGGAGGATACAATGGTACGATTCATGGCACAGTTACATCTTGTCAAGATCAATATGGACATGGGAGTGGAGCTATGAAATTTAATGATAATGCTTATATTTCTATCCCATCTCCCGTAAGCGATTTTGATTATCAAACAACGGGATTTACTGTATCCTTCTGGACATATATAGATGAGAATCTTTACAAACAATATGGACGTACTCCATGGCGTGATTCCGATCCTGTAGTTCGAGCTTTTTATTCGAAAAATGATACTGATAATGTAATACTCTCCGGCTTTCATCGAAGGGGTGATCGTATGGTTTTAGACCGTTATACAAGAAATACCTCTAATGCGTTAAAGAATTGGGGAATATGGTTATGGGATCCGGTCAACTTTACAACCCGAATGGGATGGTATCATATTGTTATATCCTATGAACCAAGCAGGACATTTGTTCGGGCCTTTTATCCCGATGGACAGATGGTAAGTAGTGCATATTATTTTGGGATACAAGATTATTCGGTCGCAACTCATTGGGGCATAGGAAATAGCAGCGGGAAATCACTTATTCTTGATACGTTCTCTGTTTATCAAGGCGCTGCTACTGAAGCCCAAGCTCGTAACATTCATGCCGAAGAGATGCTTCCCGATGGAATGTACAAGATATCGTTAGCCGCTAATGAGCAAAATTATGTTCATACTGTCAATCATGGTACAACTGGTAGTACTCCGGTAGAAATTGCAGGACCAAGTGATAATCGCCATGTATACAAATGGGTAATTACACCTGTTTACGGTAAACAAAATGTATATACCATAAGAATGGCATATGAAGAACAATATCTTCATTTAGCTGGGCATGTGGCAAGTCAAAGTACAAGAGTGGAAATACTTGAATATCAACCTTCATATGCTCAATACTACGAATGGTTCATTGATTCTTCGGGAGATGGGTATTTTTACATAAAATCTAATGCTGATCGGACGAAATATCTGCATCCCGTTAGCCACTCTTCTGCCAGTGGCGCCCGTCTTGAAGTTTTGGAGTATTCGGAAAGCTATTCTCAGATGTATAAATGGCGGCTTAATCTGCTAAAAACTCAATTTGAGATTGATCAAAAATCTGTAGCTATCGATTCTCCTCATGAAGTTATATTATCAGATAATACGTTCCTTGGATTGATGCCGGATACGCCGATTCAAGGCGATGTCGCAACGTTAAAGGTCAATAGAGGACCGTATCCTTCACTGTTAACGTATTGGTGGTTCTTACCCGGTAAAGACGACAGTTTTAAAATCTATAATGCATCTCACCTCTCTTACGATTTACATCCTAAGTCCAGAACGGTTGCTGCTGGAACAGAGATTGAGGCTCTTAAGTATTCGTATGCATATGAAAAATATTATTCGTTTGTAGTTGAGAAGCCTAATAAATATGGTAGACGTGTCCAGATTAAACCGGCTCTCAATACGGATTTGTTAGTTACGGCAAACGGCATTGCCTCCGGGAATAAATTATCGCTTCAGAATGCAGGAGATAACATGGCAAACCAGTGGGCATTATTTAAGAGTAATCAACCTGGTGCCAACAAAGAATTATACGATCTTAAACCTGGTATCTATCGAATAGTGTCTCTTGCTGATGAAGAAAAGGCTGTCACTACACGAGATAATGCTTGGGCATCGACAACTGATATACTTATAGGTGCAAAAAATAGCACCAAATATACGTCATATTATTGGGTTGTTGATTATGAAAGAGATTCGAATGGGAATCCAGTCATGGATGGAACGTACACTATTCAACTATTCTCTACGGATAAGTTATATTGGCATACGAAATCTCATGCGATGTCTAATTCTGCTAAGCTGGAGTTATATCATTTAGATAGAGATTACTTAAATGTAGAAAAGTGGTTTATTAAACCAACAAGAGCAGGGGATGGCGCATATTATATTCAGTGTGCAGGAAATCCTTCTCTCTTCGTTCATTTATCCAACCATTCTACTCAAGTGAATTCTCAACTTGAATTATGGCCAATGGATTCACATTATGGAGATACATTTAAGTGGAAATTTCAGGCTGTTTCAGTAACTGCACCATTTGATACTGGAATTCAAAAGGTCAAAACATTAAAGGATCAAACGAAATACTTGCATGTAAAGAGTCGATCGACAGCGGACGCACAACCGCTTGAGATACTTTCATACAATGCAAGTTATCAGGATTATTACAAATGGCAATTCGTGAAAAATGAGGATAACACATATATGATTCAGAATGTTGTGTCTGGCTATTATGTGCATCCTAAGGGACATTCTACCCAAAATGGAACAAGGTTGGAACAGTTGCAATATAATGCTTCTTATGCCCCCTATTATAAATGGATAATAGTGCCCGGTACTCAAGCCGGATCTTATAAGATAATATCAGTGGCGGATCCGACGAAGTACATTCATCTATCAGGGCATTTGGCAATGGAAGGGAATGAAGTAGAAATTCTTTTGTACAACCAAGGTTATCCAAATACATATGAATGGGTACTTGAGTAATTTTTTGTAAAAAACATCGGGTGAGGAAATTTCCTCACCCGATTATTGGATTATTATGCAACTATGAAGGTTTTATATTCGTTTATTATAGCTTTCCTTTTGTTTGATTCAGCGCCTACAATTGCACAAAAAAATACTTTTAAGTCTGTTACCTCAGAAAATCCGGTTCGGAGCGATACCGTCTCGGGCTGGATCGAACGCTTTTGCCTGATGCCCAATATCGAGGTCGGAAAGGGTATTACGTTCCGACCCCGAAACGACCGGTTCGAGGTGACGATGCGGTTCCGCATGCAGAACCTCCTGGCGATGAACTTCAACAACGCTTGGACCCTCACCGGGACTGATGCCCGCGTCAAGCGTCTCCGCCTGCGTTTCGACGGGTACATCTACTCTCCGAAACTCGTCTATTCGATCCAGCTGGGGTTTACGGGTTATGATGCGGAGCCGCTCCCGAACGGCAACATGAACATCGTGCGCGACGCTATCGTCTACTATGTCCCCAGCGAAGTGTGGAACATCGGATTTGGCCAGACCAAAATTAAGGCCAACCGTGCCCGTATTAATTCGTCGAGCGCCCTGCAGTTCGTCGACCGCAGTATCGTCAACAGTCAGTTCAACCTCGACCGGGACTTCGGTTTTTTCGGAGAGTACAATCTTCTGCGCGGTGACGGGTTCAACCTTGCCGCCAAAGCCTCCATTACCTCCGGTGAGGGGCGCAACTGGGGCAGTTCGTCCAACGGAGGGTTTGCCTACACGGGTCGCTTGGAGCTTTATCCGCTGGGACGCTTCAAGGCCAAGGGCGAGGTTATCGAAGGCAACTACGAATACGAGGAGCGCGTGAAGATGTTGCTGGCCGGAGCCTACTCCTACAACGATCGTACGGCACGTCTCGACGGGCAGCGCGGAGCGTTGATGCCCGGCGGTGCCCTGCGCAGCATGGGTGCCTATTTCGTGGACTTCATTCTCGAATATCGCGGGTGGGCCTTCTACACTGATTTCATGGGGCGTTCGTGCGACCGTCCGCTCTTCGACGAGGATCCTGCGGCTTATGTTTACACCGGGCAGGGTCTCAACATCCAGACCAGCTATCTCTTCAGCCGCAAATGGGAGATCGCCCTGCGTAACTCGACACTCATTCCGTCAAAGGAGATTCAGCCCTTGGCAGGATATCGCAATCGTAACCAGACAACACTGGGCCTCACCCGCTACATCATTGGTCACAGTCTGAAAGTGCAGGCCGATCTCTCGTACGACACCTATACCGAACGAGATCCACGCATTATTCCCGATAATTATAACCGTTGGCAACTGCGTTTTCAGATTGAGTTGGGGTTATGATGAAGAATGTGTTGTATTCAATGGTGACTCATTGATGTCATTAACCATACATCCTTGTGCTGAGTTAATTTTTGTCAGCGTTCCGTAGCATACTTATTTGTGTTATAGTCGACTTGAACGGGTTTTAGATCTGAGGGTTCCTGCAAATGCCGCAACATTGTTTTTAACATCAATTATGATCCTGCTATATTGCCGTTTCAACACATAGTTGAAAGGGGTACAGGTTAAGAAATTCACGGTCTATTTGCATGTTGTCAAAAAGTCGCTTTTCGAATGTAGGTTCGACCGATTTGCTTTTAAGCCGTCTTGTGGTTGGACTATATGCTGCAGTGCTTCTAAAGCACACACTGTAGACTTTTTCTTCGAAAACAATTAATTCAACATAATGAGGTGTTGATATCTGATTAACGAGAAAGATTTCCACACCTTGATTATCTATTTTGTTTATAGATATTTGAGAGGCTCGAGGTAAATCTTATCTCAGTGACAAACATTCGTTCTATACGGCTGTGTCGTTAATATCATTATTGAATGGATGGATAGTTAAAATCCCTGAATGTATAGAGTTATGCCAAATTATTTTGTGAGTAAATTTCAAGATTTTCTGAAATGAATATTCGGTAGCGAAGTATTTTATTATGTGCGGAGAGCAAATTCTAGTGTTAGAGGTGAGCATTTTTGAACAGCCGTTATAATAGAAGTTTAATTTGATATTAGATGTTTTGATCTCTACAAGCAAAGGATCGGTGCTGTGTCAGAAGAAGCAATAGGACAAGTTCTTGCTACAATCTTGTTTATGTTAAAAAAAGATGTTAGACGACTTGAGAAAAGTGATTTTATACTAACGCTTCTCTCTTTTACAAAGAACCTTTTAGATAATAAAGAGCGTAAACGATTATATAATGCATATAATCGTTTTATCAATCGCATTCAGCAAATATCCAAACAAGATAGATGTTCAAGGTTAGAGTCTTTGCAAACCTTGGCTCGGATTCGAGAAACTTTGGTTCAGTTGCTGGGAAGCTATAATGATCCTGATTCTTTGCAATACTTGTTGATCCGCTCATCGCTCTCTTTGGTGGACTTCGAGCAGCGGATGATCTACCTGCAGCTCAAGTATCCAGGGATTCGGGAGATTGCCACGCAACGGCGCCACTCGCCGCTGAAAATTTCGAAGCGATTCACCAATTCCGACCTAATGGAGGTAATTGCCGCCTTGTCGGCCGTGGGCTTCTTCTGCCAGCAGGATGATTCTCCGGCCACCTTCATGCAGATTACGCGCGAGTTTGAGACGCTTTGCAATACGAGTTTCAAGAATCCGGACAACTGCCGCTGGGCTGTTCTGAACCGAAAGAACCGCCTGACCCACTTCCTCGATACGCTGCGGGGCACGTTGGTCGAGTTAAGCCAAAAGTAAATCGTTTCTTCCCGGATGGTCGTTCGACCGTTCGGGATTTTGCAGGAGTGGGGTAGTGAGTACCCTCCCTGCCGGCCATCCGCGGCCTCAAGAGGTCCGCTGGAACAGACCGTCTCATTCCTTTGTTACCTTGCTGCCCTTAAACAGACAAGTATGCAGCAGGAGGATGATTTGCGGGCATTGGAGAAGATCGTCCAGTTTGCCCGGGCCCTGGGAATCGTGTTTCTGGGGCTGAACAGTTACTGGTTCTGTTACGACTGGTTCGCGCACCACGCGTTGACCACACTCGTTGTGGACCGAATCTTCTGGAACCTTCAACAGTCGACCGGGATCTTCACCTGGTCATCCATCACGAAATTCTGCGCCTTCTTCTTTCTGGTGCTGGGGTGCTACGGCACACGCAGCGTGCGGGATGGGAAACCCTCGAAGCGGCAAATCCTCCTTCTGGCCCTTGCGGGTTTCTTCCTGCTCTTCGGCAACGACCCGTTGCGGAGCCTTCCCGCGGGGCTGGAGGTCCGCTTCTGGAGTTATGTGTTGACCCTGCTGGGCGGCTACCTTGCGCTGCTGACCGCCGGGGTGTGGGTCCGCCGCCTGCTGCATACGACCCTTGCCCGCGACCCCTTCAACGACGACAACGAGAGCTTCGAGCAGGAGGCGCGTCTGCTCGAAAACGAATACTCGGTCAACCTTCCGACCCGCTACTACTACCGGGGCGAGTGGCGGCCGGGAATGATTAACGTCATCAACCCCTTCCGGGCGACGATGGTACTGGGAACTCCCGGCTCGGGCAAATCCTACGCCGTGGTGAACAACTACATCCGCCAGCAGATCGAGAAGGGCTTTGCCATGTATATCTACGACTTCAAGTTCGACGACCTGTCGCTGCTGGCCTACAACCACTTGCTGCACCATCTGGATGCCTACCCGACGCGGCCGCGCTTCTGCGTCATCAACTTCGACGACCCCCGCCGTTCGAATCGCTGTAATCCCATCGCCCCGGAGTTCATGACCGACATCTCGGACGCCTACGAGTCGGCCTATACCATCATGCTGAACCTGAACAAGACGTGGATCCAGAAGCAGGGCGACTTCTTCGTCGATTCGCCGATTATCTTGCTGGCGGCAATCATCTGGTACCTGAAAATCTATGACGGAGGCCGCTGCTGCACCTTCCCGCACGCCGTGGAGTTTCTGAACCAGCCCTACGAGAAGATCTTCCCGGTGCTGACCTCCTATCCCGAACTCGAAAACTACCTCTCGCCCTTCATGGACGCCTGGCGGGGCAATGCGCAGGACCAGCTGCAGGGACAGATTGCCTC
>ERZ1504764.692-NODE-692-length-8631-cov-3.167677_pt1 | contig 8631 bp, 7 predicted proteins | sample MGYA00572319_ERZ1504764 | MGnify/ENA primary metagenome ERZ1504764 (study PRJEB39906, sample SAMEA3182069) | gut metagenome | biome: human; feature: gut; material: Stool; isolation source: human stools | place: Canada | collected 2011-11-08 ...
CCTCCGGCGCATCCGGCAGCGACACGCGTTCGGCCCGAAGGGGATCAAACAGCGTCATCGACCGGCTGGCCGCGCTGCGCTGCCGGTGCGGGGCGGCCACATAGACCTCGTGGCCCGCTTCGGCAAGCGCCTTCACCAGCGCGCCAATGCCCGCCGCCCGGAATCCGTCGTCATTGCTCACAAGCAATCTCATGCAATTTCTCCGTCAAAAAGATGTAATATAGTCTACCATATCGCGCCCAAAAAAGCAATTCATGCAGGAAATCTTTCTGCTCCCTGCATGAACGACACAATACCCTGTGTTTCACAGAAAGAGACTGCCCAACATATGGACCAGCAGCGCCATCACATACGCCACAAGGAGCTGATAGCCGACCGTGATCCACGTGTGCTTGGCGCTGCCGAGTTCGCGCCGCATGGTCGTCACCGCGGCCATGCACGGCACGTACAGCAGCACGAACACGAGAAAGCTGTACGCCGCAAGCGGCGTAAACAGGCCGGCCAGCGCGCCGTTGAGCGCATCGCCCGTGGCGCCGAGAAACATCGAGAGGGATGAATTCACCGCCTCCTTGGCGATGAGGCCGGAGAGCAGCGCCACGGAGGCCTGCCATGTGCCAAAGCCGAGCGGACGGAACAGCGGCGCAATCCAGCCGCCCGCCACGCCGAGGATGCTCCGCTCGGTCTGCGCGGTCATGGCAAGCGCGGGCGTAAAGTGCATGAGGAACCATAGCACGACGCTCATCAGCAGGATGATCGTCCCCGCCTTCTCAAGGAAATGCCCGACGCGCTCGCCCACATGCAGCAGCGTATTCCTCATCGACGGCCAGCGATACGGCGGCAGCTCCAGCACGAACGCCGCCCGGTTCTCCCGAAACAGCGTATGCCGGAACAGGATGCCGGTCAAGATGCCGACCACGATGCCAAGCGCATAAAGGCTCAATACGATCAGGCCCCGGTACTCGTCGAAGAACGCGGAAGCGATCAGCCCATACACCGGAAGCTTGGCCGAGCACGACACGAACGGCAGCAGCATGATCGTCATGCGGCGGTCGTTCTCGTTCTCCATCGTGCGCGCGGCCATGGCGGCCGGCACCGTGCAGCCAAAGCCCATGAGCATGGGGATGAACGATTTGCCGGACAGCCCGAAGCGTTTGAGCGCACGATCCATCAAAAATGCGGTGCGCGAGAGGTACCCGCTGTCCTCGAGCAGCGAAAGGAAGAAGAACAACAGGGCGATCTGCGGCAGGAACACCAGCACGGCGCCCACGCCCGTAATCACGCCGTCGCACAGCAGGCTGACCAGCCAGGGCGCCGCCGCCGCGCCCTCGAGCAGGTCGCGTGCCCACGGCAGGAACAGGCCGATCACCAGCTGATCCACCCCGTCGGACAGCCAGCCGCCCAGCGTGTCGAACGTGAGCACGAAGATCGCGCCCATGATGGCCAGGAAAATCGGGATCCCCGCCCACTTGTTCGTCAGCACGGCGTCGATGCGGTCGGTAAAATCCTGCCCGGCGCCGCGATGCGAAACGGCCGCCGCGCACACGCGCGTGATATATCGATAGCGGCTGTCGGCCACGCGCGCCTCGCCGTCGCCCGGCAGCCCGTCGCTCACGTAGTCGGCCACGGCGGCGTCCACCGCAGCCGCCTGCTCCGGCGTGAGGCACAGCTGCTCCCGCACCATCGCATCGCCTTCGAGCAGCTTGATCTCCGCCCAGTGCGCCGGCAGCCCCGCGCGCGCCGGGGCGTCGGACAGCGCGTCCCCGATGCGGTGATGCGCCGCGTGCGTGCGCGCGTCATACAGGTCGTCCGGCTCGATGCAAAAGCCGGCGTGCAACTGCTCGTGCGAGAGCGCCAGCAGGCCGGCGCTCCTGCGCAGCAGGTCGTCCACGCCCTCGCCCGTGCGCGCACAGATCGGCAAGACCGGCACGCCCAATTCGAGCGAAAGGCGCTCGCAATCGATCGTCACGCCCATGCGGGCGACCTCGTCCATCATGTTGAGCGCAATCACCATCGGCCGTTCCAGCTCCATGAGCTGCACGGTCAGATACAGGTTGCGCTCCAGATTGGTCGCATCCACGATGTTGATGATCGCGTCCGGCCGCTCGTCGATGATGAAGTTGCGCGCGACGATCTCCTCCATCGAATACGGCGAAAGCGAATAGATCCCCGGCAGATCGACGACCGTGATGTCATGCCCATAGGCATGGAGCCGGCGCTCCTTCTTCTCGACCGTAACGCCCGGCCAGTTGCCGACGTACTCGCGCGCGCCGGTGAGCGCGTTGAACAGGGTCGTCTTGCCGCAGTTCGGGTTGCCCACGAGCGCAAACTTGACCGGTTGCCCGTCCACCTCCGGCACGGTCGCTCCCGGCGGCGCGCCACGCCGCCGGCGCCGGCGGCCGCCGCACCCGCAGGCGGCGCTGCACTGCGCGCACGCAGCCGTACCGCATCCCTCGGGCAGGCGGATGGCCCACCGCGTGAGCAGTTCAGCCCAGCGGTGCGCCTCGATGTCCGCATCCGGCGCGTGCGCGCCGGATGCGCTGCGCCTCTCGCGCAGCGCCGCCTCCCGCTTGCCGTACGCGGCGGCCTCGTCCTCGTCGAGCAGCGCAATCTCGAGCGCGTCCTCCCGCCGCAGCGAGAGCGCATAGCCGCGCAGATTCACCTCGATCGGGTCGCCCAGCGGCGCGATGCGGCGCACCTCGACGCGCGTCATGGGCGTAACGCCCATATCGAACAGCCGCCGTTTGACGCGCGCATTGCCGCCGCCCACCGCCTTTACGATGCCGGATTGGCCCGGCTGCAGTTCCCCCAGCGTCTTTCCCATGCGTTCCGTAAACCCTTTCCGACCGCCGCCGCAGGCGCCGGCCGTCGCCGTTATGCGCGCGCCGCGTCCCCGGCCGCATCCCGCTCGGCCGAATAGGCGACGCCGTCGCCCTCCGTATCCCAAAGGCGCTCGATGTTGTAATACCGGCGCTCCTCCGGATGAAAGATATGCACCAGCACGTCCGTATAGTCGAGCACGATCCAACGTCCGGCATCATACCCCTCTCTTCGCCGCAATGCGAGCCCGGCAAGCGCCGCCTTCTCCTCCAGCTCGTCGCAGAGCGCCTTGACCTGCGGCACCGCACGGCCGCTGCAGATGACGAACCAGTCCGCAATGATGGTCTTGTCCCCCACGTGGATGGCGACGATGTCCTGCGCCTTCTTGTCGTAGAGGGCCGCGCAGAGCGCCTCCACCTGTTCCGGCAAACGTGTGTTCAACGGTGTTCCTCCTTTTGTTGAATAACAGTGTTCGGTTGATCAAAGTACCGCGCCGCACGCAGCGTCGCCGGATGGACCGGCGCCCCCTGCGCCCGCAAATGGTCGAGCACGCCGGCGATCGCCATGCGCATCGCCGCCTCCGGCCCGCCCGCCAGCGCATCCCGGTACCGCTGCGCGCCGTCGAACGCGCGCCCCGGTTCCGTCAGGTCGGAGAGGTATACGATCATATCGAGCAGCGTCATGCCCGCATCCCCGGTGCAGTGCAGCCGGATGGCGCGCAGCACCGCGTCGTCCGTCACCCCGTAAGCCATGCGCGCAAGCACCGCGCCCGCAAAGGCGTGCAGCACGTCGCCCGCGCCCGGCGTATCGTCCCCGCCGAGCACGGCAAGGCGCGCCGGCGGGAGCTGTTTGGCGCCGCCTGCCGCACCACGCCCATCGTGTGCCGGTAGCGCCGCAGGGACAGCGCGCCGCACAGGCGGGCGCGCAAGGCCTCGACGTCGGGCGGCAGATACAGCCCTGTTTCATACACGTACTGCGCCACCGCCTCCGGCATGGCTCCCTCCGTCGGCAGCGCGTCGCGCACGCAGGCGCGCACCTGCGTCGAGGAGATCGCCTCCACCGGCGACGGCAACAGGCGCACCGTACGCCCGCCGCAACCGCTCGGCTGCGGCCGCATCCTCCCCGGATTCGCCCGCGCGGGGGAAGCTGACGATCTCGCAGAGCGGGAACAGCTCCTCCACCCGGTGCCAGGTCGGCAGGTCGAGCAGCATGTCGCTGCCGACGATCCAGTGGAACGACGCGCCCGGATAGCGCGCATGCAGCTCGGTAAGCGTATCGAACGTATAACTGCGGCCGGGGCGGCGCAGCTCGAGGTCGCTCGCCTCGATGCGCGGCAGGTCCGCCGCCGCCAGTTCCGCCATGCGCAGGCGGCGCGCGCCATCGACCGCCTCCGCCACGCGCTTGTGCGGCGGGTCGGCGGCAACCATGAGCAGCACGAGGTCGAGCCCCAGCGCATCGCGCGCGGCGACGGCCATCTGCACGTGCGCCGCATGGACGGGGTTGAACGTCCCGCCCAGGATCCCGATCCGCATGTCATCGCCTCCCCGCACAATGCCTGCCCCGTGCGGTGAATGCGCACGAAACCACAAATACAGTATAGCGCAACAACCGCTGTTTCACAAGAGAAAAGCGGCGCAAACCGCATCGTTCGCGCCGCAAAAGGGCCGCGGCGGTCGCGTCGGGCGTCGCCGGGGCGGGCGTCGCCGGGGCGGGCGTCGCCGGGACGGGCGTCGCCGGGACGGGCGTGATCGGGGCGGGCGTGATCGGGCAGGCTGTCAGCGCCGCATCCTCCACCGTCTCCCCCGCGATCAGCCGCTCGGCCAGCGCAAGGCACGCCTGCGCCGCCGCCGCCTCGTCCACGCCATAGGCGAACGGGATCAGCGCCGGATGCGCCTCCATCAGCGCGAGCAGCGCGTCGTTGCAGTCGGCGCAGAAGATCTCCATATCGGTACGCCCGGCGGCGAGCATCGCCTCCGCCGCAGCCACGGCAAGCCCGGCGGTTTCGGCGTATACGCCGTCCACCATGCCCTCGTAGTATGCCTCGAGGCGCCCCGCCATCCACTCGCCCGCCGTTTCCTCCGCCTCCGCAACATAATAGACGCCCTTCACATAGACCCGGCCTGCCTCCTCGCCCGCCTGCCATGCGGCGCGAGCGTCGCTCTCGCGGGTTTCAAACAGGGCGAGCAGACGCACCGGCGTATCGTGCGGCGGATAGGCAATGGCCGCTTCCAGCGCGTCCGTCGCCGCCGCGCCCGTCAATGCGCGCACGCAGACGGCGCCCGCCGGCACCGCCGCATCCTCCGGCGCGAACACGACGACCGGGACGCCGCGCGCAAGCAGCGCCTCCACCGCCTCCGCCTCGCCGTCCCCGCCCGTCCAGTACAGCACGGCTGCAGCCCGTCCCTTGAACGACAGGTCGGCCAGCCCCTGCGCGCCATCCTCGACCGCGCACCGCAGATACTGCGCAGGGACGATGTGCGCCCAGAACCGTTTCGACTCCGTCGGCGCAGACACCGCCACAACCGGCACGGGCGTGGGCGACGGCGTCGGGGTAGGGACGGGGGTCGGCGTCGGCGACGGCGTTGGCGTCGCCCGCAGCGAAGCCAACGCGCCGCAACCGGACGACAGCAGGGCCAGGCCGACGATTAACATGCAGACTGCTCTTTTCATATCAATAGTATTCCACATGCGCGGGCAAAACCCTGCGCCCGCATGAAAAATCCGCCGTCCGCGCGGCTGCCCGAAAGGGCGCGCGGTGCCGGCAAGAGGAAACGGCGGGCGGTGGCAAAAGCGGGAGGCCGTGCGGAAGGGGGTGACGGCGACGGCAGGAGAAAAGGGCGGGCGGCCAAAGGTGGGCCGCCGGCGGGCGTTTGGGGTCGTCGCGGCGGCGAACCATGGGCCGCGCGCCCCGTTAAGGTATGACGGCTCCAGGAGACGGCGGGCGGTGGCAAAAGCGGGAGGCCGTGCGGAAGGGTGTGACGGCGACGGCAGGAGAAAAGGGCGGGCGGCGGCCTGACGAAAACGGGATGCCGACGGAGCGGGCGGTTCCGCCCGCCCGCGAGACGGCTATTTGTCCGTATCCGGCCTGTCCGGCGGCGTATCCGCCGGTTCAAACGCCGCTTCAAAGCGCGCGAGCGCCTCCGTCGCGCGGCGGGCGGCGGGCGGGGCGACCGTCTCGATCAGCGCAAGCGCCGCCCGATAGCCAAGGTGAAACGAGCGCCACAGCACGCCGTAATCCGCCTCGTCCCACGCGCCGTCGGCGGCGATTATACGCGCGCCCGCCGTTTCGTCCAGCGTGGAGACGAGGGCCTCCAGCCGCTCCGTGATCTCGATCCGGTTCCGGCGATAAGCGGCCTCCCGCCGCATGCCGGGCATGGTCAGAATCTGCCCGTACACATACCGGTCGAAGGGGTCCTCCGGTGCGTCCGGCGCAAAGTGCTGCTCAAAACAGGCGTAAACGCCGCGCAGAAAAGCGGCGCGCAGACCATGGCGCGCGTTTTCCGCATACAGCGCCCCGATCCGCTCGAGCGCCGCCGCCTGTTCGGCGTCCAGCGCGTCGGCAAACGCGGCGGGCGCTTCGAGCGCGGGCGGCGCCTTCCCCGCCCATCGCAATTCCGCCGCCAGGCCGTCGTCAAACAGCCGCCGTTCCAGTTCCGCCAGAATATCCCGCACCGCTGCTCCCTCCTCTGTTGTCCCTGCCGTCGCTGCGGCAGCCATTGCCAAAAGGATATCACAATTTTTCCGCTTGAGCAACTATCGTTGCTCATTCGCGTCATATCGGGCGGTTACAATAAACGCATGCTGGATGCCGGGACGATCGGAAAAACCATACGCAGCCTGCGCGAGCAGCGGGGCATGTCTCAAGAGGTGCTCAGCGGGCTTGCGGGCATGTACAAATCCCATCTGGGGCGGATCGAGCGCGGCGAAAAAAAGCCGAACCTCGACAGCCTGTGCCGTATTGCATCCGCGCTGGGAATGCAGCCGCACGAGCTGCTCAAGCGCATCGAGGAACAGGCGCAGACCCCATGAACGGCTGCCCGTTGCGGCGCAACGGCCGAGCGGGCGCGGCGGGAAAACCCGGGCGCAGGGCCGCCCTTCCGTTTGTCGGGGCGACGGCGCCGATCCTGCCGCGACGCAGGCGCGGGCGGGGCGCCTTTGGCTGCTTTCCGGCCGCTGCGCCGGCAGCCGGAATATGGAACGATTGCGCGGGGACGCCACGGGGCGTCTCCGCCGTTTTTTCGCCGGGATGGGGGCGAAACACGGTTGCATTCGGCGGGCAGGTGTGATAAGATAGTTCGGATACTGGATAATTGTCGGTATACAGATACTGGAAACTGTTGGAGGGCAACATGGCGACGATTGAACGGATGGAACACAACATGGCCAAACTGACCATCACCGTGGACGCGGAGACCTTTGCCGCAGCGGTGCAGCAGGCATATTTCAAGACGGCCAAGCATTACAACATCCCCGGCTTCCGCAAGGGACATGCCCCGCGCAAGGTGATCGAAAACATGTACGGCGAGGGCGTCTTCTTCGAGGATGCGTTCGAAATCCTCTGGGGCGACGCGTACGACGCGGCGCTCGAGGAATATGAACTGACGGCGGTCGACAAGCCGGCGCTCGACATCGAGAAGATCAGCCTGCAGGAAGGCGTGGTCTTCACCGCGGAAGTACAGCTCAAGCCCGAGGTGACACTCGGCGCATACAAGGGTATAGAAGTCGAGAAGCCGACGTATACTGTGGAGGACGCGGACGTGGAGCGCGAAATCGAGCTGGAGCGGGAGCGCAACGCCCGTTTCATCGGCGTGGAGCGGCCCGTGGAGAACGGCGACAGGGTCGTGCTCGATTACAGCGGCAGCGTCGACGGCGTAGCCTTTGACGGCGGCACCGCCGAGGAGCAGACGCTCGTCATCGGTTCCGGCACGTTCATCCCCGGCTTTGAGGAACAGCTCGTCGGCATGGCCGTGGGCGAGGAGAAGAACATCGCCGTTACCTTCCCGGCGGAGTATCACGCCGAGAACCTTGCCGGCAAGGAGGCTGTGTTTGCCGTCAAGATCCGCGAGGTGCAGGTCAAGGACCTGCCCGCGCTCGACGACGAGTTCGCCAAGGATATTTCGGAGTACGACACGCTGGAGGAATTGCGCGCTGCGCGCCGCAAGGCCATGGAAGCGCGCGCCTCGCAGAACGAAAAGACCGCCACGGAGAACCTGTGCATCAAGACCGTGTGCGACAATGCGACCGTTGAGATTCCGGCCTGCATGACCGACCGGCAGGTCAACTACATGCTGCAGGATATGGCTTACCGCCTGAGCGCGAGCGGCATCTCGCTTGAGGACTACTGCAAGTATACCGGCACGGATCTTGACGCGCTGCGCGAGAGCTACCGGCCGGAAGCGGAATCCCGCGTAAAGATGCAACTGGTCATCGAAGCCGTCGGCAAGGCGGAGAACCTCGACTGTACGGACGAGGAGCTGGAGCAGGAGATCGCCAGGTTCGCCGAGCAGAACGGCACGCCGGTCGACGAGTTCCGCGCGCAGCTCAAGGAGGACGACCTCGATTACCTGCGCGACCGCAAGGCGGCCGAAAAGGTCGTGTCGCTGATCGTGGACAACGCGGTGTTCACCGCGCCCAAGCCGGAAAAGAAGCCGGCCCGCAAGCGCACGAGCACGAAGAAGGCCAAGGCGGAAGCCGCGCCGGAAGCGACGGAGACCGCTCCGGAAGCAACGGAGGCTGCGGCGGAGAAGAAGGCCAAGACGGAAACCGCGGCGGAGAAGAAGGCCAAGGCGGAGAAGAAAGCCAAGGCGGAAGCCG
>ERZ1504764.708-NODE-708-length-8453-cov-4.081924_pt1 | contig 8453 bp, 5 predicted proteins | sample MGYA00572319_ERZ1504764 | MGnify/ENA primary metagenome ERZ1504764 (study PRJEB39906, sample SAMEA3182069) | gut metagenome | biome: human; feature: gut; material: Stool; isolation source: human stools | place: Canada | collected 2011-11-08 ...
AACTACGCCCACGGCAACCAGCCCGCGCAGCACATGATCTACCTCTACAACTACGCCGGACAGCCCTGGAAGGCGCAGTGGTGGGCGCGTGAGGTGATGGACCGCCTCTACATGGCTCGTCCCGACGGCTACTGCGGCGACGAGGACAACGGCCAGACCTCGGCCTGGTATGTCTTCTCGGCGCTCGGATTCTACCCGGTATGTCCCGGTTCGGACGAGTACATCCTCGGGTCGCCGCTGTTCCGCCGTGCAACGATCCACCTCGAGAACGGGGCCGAGATCGAGATCGACGCTCCGGAGAATGCCCCCGAAAACCGCTATGTCGGTGCAATGCAGCTCGACGGTAAGCCCTGGGAGCACAACTTCCTCCGCTGGTCCGACCTGCGTGACGGCGCCCGGGTGCGTTTCGACATGCAGGCCGAACCGGAGACCGGACGCGGAACCGACGACGGGGCGCTGCCCTATTCGATGAGCCGTTGAAGCTGTCGATAAATTGTCGATAGAATATCTGCCCGGGAATTTTGAAAGTCTGTCGAAAAGCGTTACTTTTGTATCGTTGTTCCGACAGGTAAAATGAATCCGATCTGCGACATAGACCAACGTGAGCGAAAGAGGGAGCAGTGCCGTGCCGCTGTATTCCATTCGTTGTGTCGCGCAGGGCAGATGCAGGGTGTACTGTCCCGTCGAATCGGGGCCTCCGCCTGCGGAGTACTCGGATAAATAGCAGACCGCCATGACCCATTGTGTCGTGGCGGCCTGCTTTTTTCCTTTCCGGGCTTGTGCCCGGGGTGTCGGCGCGGACCGGCGGAGCAACGGGGGTTGGGTGAAACTGAAAAACAAACGATAGCAAATATGAAAGTTGGCGTAATTATGGGCTCGGTGAGCGATTACGAGGTAATGGCCGATGCCGTGGCGATGCTCGAACAGTTCGGCGTCGATTTCGAAAAGAGGGTGGTCAGCGCGCACCGCACGCCCGATCTGCTGTGTGAATATGCCAAGACGGCCCGCGAGCGGGGCATCGGCGTGATCATCGCCGGAGCCGGCGGCGCAGCCCATCTGCCCGGCATGGTGGCGTCGATGACGACGCTGCCCGTAGTCGGCGTTCCCGTGAAGTCGCGGGCCCTGAACGGCCTGGATTCGCTGCTCTCGATCGTGCAGATGCCGGCCGGTGTCCCCGTGGCCACCACCGCGATCAACGGAGCCAAGAATGCCGCGCTGATCGCCGTGTCGATCCTCGCGCTGCAGGATCGCGGGCTGGCCGACAAACTTGATGCCTTCCGCGCCAAACAGACCGCCGACGTCCTGAAAGCCGAACTCAAGTAGCAATGAAGACGATCGGAATTATCGGCGGAGGCCAGTTGGGGCTGATGATCGCGGAACAGGCCCGCTTGCTCGGGGTGCGCACGGTGTGTCTCGATCCGGCGGCAGATGCGCCGGCCGGAGCCGTCTGCGACGATCACATCGTCGGCCGTTTCGACGACCCCGAAGCGGTCGAGGAGCTGTGCCGCCGCAGCGATGTGGTGACCTATGAGTTCGAGAACGTGCCGGGGGAGATCCTGATTCCCCTGTGCGGAAAATACAACATCCCGCAGGGCTACCGGCCGCTCTACGATTCGCAGGACCGGCTGCGGGAGAAGAGCAACGCCCGCGACCACGGGTTGCGCACGCCCCGCTTTGCGGCCGTGGACGACATGGCCTCGCTGCGTGCCGCCGTGGCCGAGATCGGCCTCCCGGCCGTGCTGAAGACCCGCACGCTCGGGTACGACGGCCACGGACAGCAGGTGCTCCGCACGGAGGAGGATCTCCGCAAGGCCGAGCCGCTGCTTGCCGTGCCGTGCATCCTCGAGGAGTTTGTGCCGTTCGATTTCGAGGCCAGCATCGTCATGGTCTCCGACGGCGAGCGGGTCGTCAGCTTCCCCATCGGGCGGAATGTCCACCGCGACGGGATTCTCGACCTGTGTTTCGTCCCCGCCGAGGTCGATGGCGCGGTACTTGCCCGGATGAAGTCCGAGAGCGAGCGTTTCATGCGCGACTGCGGCTACCGGGGCATCCTGGCCATCGAGTACTTCGTGCGGCAGGGGGAGATCTACTTCAACGAGATGGCTCCGCGTCCCCACAACTCGGGCCACTACACGATCGAAGGCGCGACGACCAACCAGTTCCGCGAACTGGTGCGCTATCTGGTCGGCATGCCGCTCGAGGAGCCGCGGCTGGTGGCCCCTACGGTGATGAAGAATATCCTGGGGCAGGACCTCGAAGAGGCCCGCAAGGTGGCGGCCGAGCACCGTCCGGGTGTCTACGTGCACCTCTACGGCAAGAGCGAGAGCCGTCCCAAGCGCAAGATGGGGCACATCACCTTCGTCGGCATGCAGGCCGGGGAGTACGAACGCGACTGGGCGGCCCGTTTTGTCTGACGGGTGCCGCCGGAGTTTTGAGAACTTGAAAATACACATACGAAAACGATGAATACGACCAATTACCGCATCTTTGTGGAGAAACTTCCCCGGTTCCGCGTCGAGGCCGACAGCCTGCGCCGGGAGTTGAACGCCAATCTCAACCTCTCGCTCGGGAGCCTGCGGCTGCTCAACGTCTACGACCTGTTCGGCTTTACGCCCGAACTGCTCGAGAAGAGCCGTTATACGGTCTTCGGCGAGGTGGTGACCGACGAGGTCACCGACACGTGCGATCTCGAGGGGCACAAGTACCTGGCCGTGGAGTATCTTCCCGGACAGTTCGACCAGCGGGCCGCCTCGGCCGTCGATTGCGTCCGTCTGATCGACCCCTCGGCCGACGTGCGCATCCGCTCCGCGAAGCTGCTCGTCTTCGACGATACGGTCAGCGACGAGGAGCTGGCCCGCATCCGCCACTACTACATCAACGCCGTCGAGTCGCGCGAGAAGGACCTCGGCCGCCTCTGCGACATGGAGCAGGCCGAAGTCAAGCCCGTCGAGGTGCTCGAGGGCTTCCGCGACATGTCCGACCAGGAGCTCGACGACTTCTGCTCGTCGCACGGCCTGGCAATGAATGCCGACGACCTGCGCGAGGTGGTGACCTACTTCCGCTCCGAGGGGCGCGATCCCTATGAGACCGAGCTGAGGATCCTCGACACCTATTGGAGCGACCATTGCCGCCATACGACCTTCACCACCGAACTCGAGGGAATCACCGTCGAGGAGTCGTTCGTCCGGGAGGAGATCGAGGGCTCGCTGGCGCTTTACCTGCGCATCCGCCGCGAACTGGGCCGCGAGCACAAGAGCATCTGCCTGATGGACATGGCCACGATCGGTGCCCGCTACCTTCGTCAGCGGGGGCTGCTCGACGACCTGGAGGTCTCCGAAGAGAACAACGCCTGCTCGGTCTATGTCGATGTCGATGTGGACGGGCGTACCGAGAAGTGGCTCCTCCAGTTCAAGAACGAAACCCACAACCACCCCACGGAGATCGAGCCCTTCGGCGGTGCCTCGACCTGTCTGGGCGGCGCGATCCGCGACCCGCTGTCGGGCCGCAGCTATGTCTACCAGGCCATGCGCGTCACGGGTGCCGGAAACATCTACCAGAAGGTGAGCGATACGCTCGCCGGCAAGCTGCCGCAGAGCGTCATCTCGAAGAAGGCCGCCGCGGGCTATTCGAGTTACGGCAACCAGATCGGTCTGGCCACGACCCACGTGCGCGAGATCTACCACGACGACTATGTGGCCAAACGCCTTGAGGTCGGAGCCGTGGTGGGTGCCGTGAAGGCCTGCAACGTGCGGCGTGAGCGCCCCGCAGCCGGGGACAAGATCATCATGCTCGGCGGACGCACCGGGCGTGACGGCATCGGCGGAGCCACCGGTTCGTCGAAGGAGCACAACGCCAAGTCGCTCGAGACGTGCGGCAGCGAGGTGCAGAAGGGCAACGCCCCCGAGGAGCGCAAGCTCGAGCGGCTGTTCCGCCGTCCGGAGGTGACGCGCCTGATCAAGAAATCGAACGACTTCGGCGCGGGCGGCGTCAGTGTGGCCATCGGCGAACTGGCCGACGGCCTGGACATCTACCTCGACCGCGTGAAGACCAAATACAGCGGACTGAACTCCACGGAGCTGGCCATCAGCGAGTCGCAGGAGCGCATGGCCGTGGTGATCGAGTCGAAGGATGTCGAGGAGTTCATGCGCTACTGCCGCGAGGAGAACATCGAGGCGGTGCATGTGGCCGACGTGACCTCGACGGCCCGCATGCGGATGTTCAACGGCGACCGCAAGGTCGTCGATCTGAGCCGTGAGTTCATCGACAGCGCCGGCGCGAAGCACTATGCCGAAGCGAAGATCGGTGAGGTCGAGAACCGCGATCCGTTCCGCCGCGACCTCCCCGGCGACAGCCTGGCCGAGCGCTTCGCGAACAACCTCCGCGACAACAACGTCGTCTCGCAGCGCGGGCTGATCGAGATGTTCGACTCGACGATCGGCCGTTCGACCGTGCTCATGCCCTTCGGCGGCCGCACGCAGCGCAGCGAGACGCAGGTCTCGGTGCAGAAACTTCCGACCGACGGATACACCGATACGGCCAGCATCATGGCCTTCGGATACAACCCCTATGTGGCTTCGTGGAGCCCCTACCACGGTGCGGCCTATGCCGTTGTGGAGGCTGCGGCGAAGGTCGTGGCAGCCGGAGCGCGCTACGACAGGATGCGTTACTCCTACCAGGAGTATTTCGAGCGCATGACGCACAACCCCGAGTCGTGGGGCAAGCCCCTGGCCGCGCTGCTCGGCGCCCTGAAGATGCAGGTCGAGCTCGGCCTGCCGTCGATCGGCGGCAAGGACTCGATGTCGGGAACCTTCCAGCAGATCAACGTCCCGCCGATGCTCATGGCGTTCGGCATCACGACGGTGAATGCCTCCACGGTGATCTCCACCGACCTCAAGGCTCCCGGACACCGACTCTACCTGATCCGCCATACGCCGCGGGAGAACTACATGCCCGATACGGAGCAGCTCAAGCGGAACTTCACCTTCGTGAGCGATGAAATCGAGCGCGGCAAGATCCTGGCCGCCTGGTCCGTGGGCTTCGGTGGTGTGGCCGAGGGCCTGGCGAAGATGGCCTTCGGCAACGAGGTGGGGGCCGAGGTGACGATGGACGAGGCGAAACTCTACGAGTATGCATACGGCTCGATCCTCGTTGAGTGCGAGGGTACGCTCGAATATCCCGCGGCCGAGCAGATCGGTATCACGGTGGCCGATGCGGCCCTGACGGTGAACGGCGTGCGGATGCCGCTCGGAGAGCTCTACCGCGCCAATACGGAGCGTTTCGCCGCGATCTATCCCGACAAGGGTGACAACTCGGCCGAGGTGATGACCTCGACGCCCGCGCCGCGCCGTTTCGTCTATCCGGGTGAGGCCACGGAGCACCCGCGCGTCTTCATTCCGGTATTCCCCGGAACGAACTGCGACTACGACACGGCCAAGGCCTTCCGCCGCGAAGGTGCCGAGGTGGTGATGGATGTGCTCTGCAACATCGCCGGCGACGACATCCTCCGCTCGATCGAGCGCATGAAGGAGCAGATCCGCCGGGCGCACATCTTCGTGCTGAGCGGCGGATTCTCGGCGGGAGACGAACCCGACGGAAGCGCCAAGTTTATTGTCAATGTTCTGAACAACAAGGATATCCGGGAGGAGATTCATGCGCTGCTCGACCGTGGCGGACTCATCCTCGGCATCTGCAACGGATTCCAGGCGCTGGTCAAGTCGGGCCTGCTGCCCTACGGACGGCTGGGCATGGTGACCAAGGAGTCGCCGACGCTCTTCCGCAACGACATCAACCGCCACATCTCGCAGATCGTGACCACCCGCGTGGCGACCACCGCTTCGCCGTGGCTGGCCGGATTCGAGTTGGGCGAGCTGCATGCGATCGCCGTAAGCCACGGCGAGGGCAAATTCGTCGTCAGCCGCGAGCTGGCCGAGCAGCTCTTCGCCAACGGACAGGTGGCCTTCCAGTATGTCGGCTCCGACGGGCAGCCGACGGCCGAGGCACCCTTCAACCCCAACGGCTCGTCGTATGCCATCGAGGGCATCATCTCGCAGAACGGTCAGATCCTCGGCAAGATGGGCCATACGGAGCGTTACGAGAAGAACCTCTTCAAGAACATCGCCGGCAACAAGGAGCAGAACCTTTTCCGCAATGCCGTCGATTATTTCCGCAAAAAATAACACGCAAGCAATACGGACCAAAGCACAAAACAAAACAGAAGAAGTACCATGAAACAGCTTGAATTGCTCTACGAGGGCAAGGCAAAACAGGTTTTCAGTACGGACGATCCCGACAAGATCATCATTCACTACAAGGATACCGCCACGGCGTTCAACAACGTCAAGAAGGCGACGATCGAGAACAAGGGCGTGCTTACCAATGCCATCTCGTCGTTGATCTTCCGGGAGCTCGGGAAGGCCGGCGTGGAGACCCACTTCATCGAGAAGCTCAACGACCGCGACCAGCTGTGCCGCCGTGTGGCGATCTTCCCGCTGGAGGTGATCGTGCGCAACGTCATCGCCGGTTCGATGGCCCAGCGCCTCGGCATCGAGGAGGGTACGCAGCCGTCGAACGTCATCTACGACCTGAGCTACAAGCGGGACGATCTGGGCGATCCGCTCATCAACGACCACCATGCCGTGGCGCTGGGTGCCGCGACCTACGAGGAGCTGGACCGGATCTACGAGATGGCGGCCCGGATCAACGAGGTGCTCAAGGGGCTCTTTTCCCGGATCAATATCAAGCTCGTGGACTTCAAGATCGAGTTTGGTCGCACGTCGGACGGACGCATCGTCCTGGCCGACGAAGTGTCGCCCGATACGTGCCGTCTGTGGGATGCCACGACCAACGAGCGGCTTGACAAGGACCGTTTCCGCCGGGACCTGGGCCGGATCCGCGAGGCTTACGAGGAGATTCTTGCACGTTTAACGAAAATTACCGAATAGACGATGATGGAGTTGGTTCAAGACCGCGAGTTGCATGAGGAGTGCGGCGTGTTCGGCATCTTCGGGGTGCCCGATGCCGCGTCGCTGACCTATTACGGCCTCCACGCACTGCAGCATCGCGGACAGGAGGGCGCCGGAATCGTGGCCGTGGACAACGGCACGTTCCGCCGCATCAAGGGCAACGGCCTGGTTACCGAGGTCTTCAACGAGGAGAAGCTCGCTACGCTGCGCGGCGACATGGCCATCGGCCACGTGCGCTACACGACGGCCGGAGGCGGCGGCATCGAGAACGTGCAGCCGTTCCTTTTCCGTCACAATTCGGGCGATTTCGCCATGGCGCACAACGGGAACATCGTCAATTCGAAACTCCTGCGCGACTACCTTGAGAACAAGGGCAGCCTCTTCCAGTCGTCGTCCGATAGCGAGATTCTGGCCCACCTGATCAAGAAGGAGACCCGGTTCCGCGACCGGCCCCGCATCTTCGCCATCATCGATGCGCTGAACATGCTCGAGGGCGCCTTCGCGTTCCTGATCATGACGGCCAACCGCATCTATGCCTGCCGCGACAAGTACGGACTGCGCCCGCTGTCGATCGGCCGTCTGGGCGACGGCTGGGTCGTATCGAGCGAGACGTGCGCCTTCGACGTGCTGGGCGCGGAGTTCGTGCGCGACGTGGCCCCCGGCGAGATCGTCACCATCGACCATCAGGGGCTGCGCAGCCGCGACTATTCGATGTACAAGCGTTGCGAGATGTGCGCGATGGAGTACATCTACTTCGCCCGCCCGGACAGCGATATCGAGGGGTGCAACGTCCATGCCTACCGCAAGGAGTCGGGGCGCCTGCTCTTCCAGGAGGCACCGGCCGAAGCCGACATCGTCGTCGGCGTGCCCGATTCGAGCCTCAGCGCCGCGATGGGCTATGCCGAGGCGAGCGGGCTTCCCTACGAGATGGGACTTATCAAGAACAAATACATCGGCCGGACCTTCATCCAGCCGACGCAGGAGCTGCGCGAGAAGGGCGTGCGGATGAAGCTGTCGGCCGTGCGGACCATCGTCCGCGGCAAGCGGGTGGTGCTCGTCGATGACTCGATCGTGCGGGGTACGACCTCGCGGCGCATCGTCACGATGCTCAAGGAGGCCGGGGCCACCGAAGTGCACGTGCGCATCGCCTCGCCCCCGATGACCAATCCCTGCTTCTACGGCGTGGACACCTCGACCTACGACGAGCTGATCTCGGCCCGCAAGAATGTCGAGGGCGTGCGCGAGGAGATCGGGGCCGATTCGCTCAGCTTCCTTTCGCCCGAGGCGCTGCTCAAGGCCGGCAACCGCAAGGAGCTGTGCATGGCCTGCTTCACGGGACGCTATCCCACGGCGCTCTACCAGCCGCTCGACGAAGCGAACAAAGACGGAAAATGTTAGCAAACAAAACTATCGCATACTATGGCACAAAGTTATGAAAAGGCCGGCGTGAATCTCGAAGCCGGTTACGAGGTGGTCCGCCGCATCAAGAAG
>ERZ1504764.712-NODE-712-length-8390-cov-3.288182_pt1 | contig 8390 bp, 8 predicted proteins | sample MGYA00572319_ERZ1504764 | MGnify/ENA primary metagenome ERZ1504764 (study PRJEB39906, sample SAMEA3182069) | gut metagenome | biome: human; feature: gut; material: Stool; isolation source: human stools | place: Canada | collected 2011-11-08 ...
CCCGCCGCGAAAAACGGCCGGTGGCGCGCAAGGGTTCATGAAACATTCAAAGCCTTGTCATGCCCCTGTCACATCCACCCGCCATACTGATATCATGTCCATCCTTCTGCATGAAAGGAAGTGCTTTGCCGCATGAGAAGAATGCTTGCCGCCGCAGCCGCTCTGCTGCTGTCGCTGTGCGGCTGCGTCCGCAATCCGGCGCCCGTCGCCACCCCGTCGCCAACCCCGTCGCCCACGGCCCGGCAGGAGGCAGATCCGCTGTCCCTGCTCACCGGCGCGTACCTGATAGAGGGTGGGGCGGAAACGCTCGAAAGCGGCAGCTATGACAGTTCCCTCGCCGATGAAGCCGCCATCCTCGTGCGCGGCGGCACGCTCACAGGCACCTCCATACAGATCGACAAGACCGGCGATACCGGCGATGCGGCCGATGCGCTCGCCCACGGATACAACGCCGCCATAACCGTGTGCAGCCTTGGCAGCGCCGCGCTGGAGGACGCGCTGCTCGTCACCAACGGGCTGGGTGCCGCCGGCGTGTTCGTTTCCGGCGAAGGCTCCTCGGCCACGCTCACCGGCGGCCTGCTGTCCACCGCCGGCGACGATTCGCCCGGCGTCGTGGCCTCGGACGGCGCCTCGGTCGCGCTCGAAAGCGCCGAGGTGCTCGCCGACGGCGCGGGCTCGCCGGGCCTGCTGGTACGCGGCGGCGCTTCGCTCACGGCCGCCGGCACGCGCTGCAAGGCGTCTTCGGATGCGTGCCTGTCGCTTGACGGCGCCAGCGCCACGCTGACCAACTGCACGATGATCGGCGCCGGCCTGACGCTCGGCGGCGGCGCCACCCTCCGGATGGAGGGCGGTTCGCTGGCCGCCGCCTCCGGCGATGCGCTGCTGCGCGCCGTAAGCGACGCCTCGCTCTCCCTCGTCGGCGTGGCGCTCGAACTCCCGTCCGGCGGCGCCCTGCTGCGCGTCGACGGGGGCACGCTCGCGCTGCTGTGCGATTACCAGTCGCTCTCCGGCACGCTGCTGTGCGGCGCGGATGCGGCGCTCACGCTTACGCTGCAGAACAACAGCTCCTACACCGGCAGCCTGCCCGTCGAGTCGCGCCTGCCGGTCACGTTCACCCTTGACGCAACGAGCCACTGGTTCGTCACGGGCGATTCCTTCCTCATGGCGCTTGCCGACACGGATGCGGCGCTGCAAAACATCGAAAGCAACGGCTTCACCGTGTACTACGACGCCGCCATCGCGACCAACGCCTGGCTCGGCGGAGAGACGCACGCCCTGCCCGGCGGCGGCTCGCTCACGCCGCTGGACTGACGGCAGGGCGGGTTCCCGCTTTCTCCGTGAAATAAGGGCCAAAAGCGCAACGCCCGCGCCCGCCAAAGCGCGGGCCGGGCGGGCGGCGGGCGGTACATTTCCTAAAGCATTTCTTAAAATTGTATTAAACTATAAATACACCTTGACAGAACCTGGCCGGGGCGCTAAAATTGTATTAACAATCTGATACGGAAAGGAGCGATGGCATGGCGATACGGTTTGCGTCGGACCGACCGATTTATCTGCAGTTTGCGCAACATGTTGCCGAAGGAATCCTGTCCGGCCTGTATGCGCCGGGCGAGCGGCTGCCGAGCGTGCGGGAGTTTGCCGAACAATACACGGTCAACCCGAACACGGTCCAGCGCTCGCTGTGCGAACTGGAAGCGCAGGGACTGGTATCCGCCACGCGTGGCAGCGGCTGGTATGTCACGCAGGAATCCGCGCAGATCGAGCTGGCGCGCGCACGCGAGGCGGGCGACTGCGCCCGGCGGTTTCTTTCGGATATGCGGCGCCTTGGCTTTACCGCAGAGCAGGCGGCCGCACTGCTGAAGCGAACATTGGAACACGAAGACAAAGAGGGAGGGGAAGCCATTGGAAACCATAATGACCTGTGACCATTTGAGCAAAGCGTACGGGTATACGCGCGCGCTGCACGACGTAAATCTCGGCCTGCCGCGCGGCAAAATCGTGGGGTTGCTCGGCCCCAACGGCAGCGGCAAGACCACGCTGCTCAAGCTGCTGGCGGGGCTGCTCGAGCCCACCGACGGCATCATCCGCATCGCGGGGATGCCCGTGGGGCAGCAGACCAAGGCGCTCGTTTCGTTCCTGCCGGAGCGCACCTATCTCTCGATGGGGATGCGGGTAGCGGAGTGCCTGGACTATTTCTGCGACTTTTATGCCGATTTTGACCGCCCGCGCGCCGAACAGATGCTGGCGGCGCTGCAGGTGTCGCCCGACGCGCGCATGCGCACCCTGTCCAAGGGCACGCGCGAAAAGGTGCAGCTCGTGCTGGTCATGGCCCGGCGCGCCGCGCTGTACCTGCTCGACGAGCCGATCGGCGGCGTAGACCCGGCCGCGCGCGACTTCATCCTCAGCACGATCGTCGGCAACTTCCACGAGGATGCGACGGTGCTCATCTCCACGCATCTGATCTATGATGTGGAAAAGGTGCTCGACGAAGTGATCTTCCTGCAAAACGGGCAGATCGTAATGTACAACTCGGTGGACAACATTCGGCAGGAGCAGGGCAAGTCCATCGACGAGCTGTTCCGGGAGGTGTTCAGATGTTAGGCAAGCTGTTCAAACACGATATGCGCGCCCTCGCCAAGTCGCTGGCCTGGGTGCAGCTCGGGGTGATCGGTCTCTCCGTCCTGGCGACCATGGTGACAGCCATCGAGCTCCGCATCGGCCGGGCGTCGTACGAAAGCGCCTTGAGCAACCCGGCTCTGTTCGCCGCGTTCAGCATGACGCAGATTTTGACCGTCCTCGGGATCGGCGCGTCCTTCCTGCTCGTGCTGTTCTTCATCTGCCGCCATTTCTACCGCAACCTGTTTTGCGACGAAGGGTACCTGACGCACACGCTGCCGGTCTCGCCGGCCTCGCTGCTCTGGTCCAAGGTGCTCGCGGGTTTCGTGTGGGAACTGATCAGCTTTTTCGTCGTGCTGCTGTCCGTCCTGTTCTTTCTGACGTGCGGCACGTCGCCGGACACGCTGTTCAACCCGGAGCCATACCGGGTCATCGGTGAAATCTTCTCGCTGGAGATCCCGCAGGAAGCGTGGAGGCTTGTGGCGCCGTTTGTGCTGTATGCGCTCTTCGCCGTGCTGTCGGCGCTGCTGCAGCTCTACCTTGCGCTGACCATTGGCTGCGCCATCGGCCGCAGGCACCGGGTCGCCATCGCGGTCGGCTTTTACGTTATCATCGCCTTCGTCATGGGCATCATCAGCGCCGTGTTCAGCATCCCGGTGCTGATCGCCAACGTCTTCTCCTTCTCGCTGTATCCGCAAGCGGCCGCGATGGAGACGGCTCTGGTCAACTCGTTCAGCGGGGCGCTCTGGTGGCAGACCGCCATCTATGCCGCTTTTGCCACCGTGTTCTTCCTGACGGCGGAATATCTGATGCGCAAAAAACTGAACCTGCAATGATCCCTGCGGCGCTGCCGCCGGCCGGGTTGGGCAACGCCCCCCGGCCGTTTTCCGCCCCCGGCCGCGCGTCCTCCGCCACGGGGGCGGCCGCAGTGTGCGGCCCTCCACGCCGTCCCGCCACAACGGGATGGCGCCGCTCCACGCCCGCAGCGTGCGGCCGGGAGTAGTGCGCCGCAGCGGCTTATGGTATAATGAGACAACCATTCGAATCTTGGGAGGCGAATCATGACGCTGTATCGCAACGCGCTCGTCTATCTGGATGATTTTCGTTTCCATTACACCGGGTTTTGCGTGGAAAACGGCCGGTTTGCCGCCATCGGCGACCCGGCTGGCGACGCGGTGGACCTGGCCGGAGCGTATGTGCTGCCCGGCCTTGTGGATATCCATACGCACGGCAATTCCGGCGTGGATTTCTCCGACGCGAACGACGACGGGCTGCGCCGGATGGCTGCCTATCTGGCGAAAAACGGCGTTACCTCGTTCTGCCCCACGTCCATGACGCTGCCGGAGCCGGCGCTGCAGGCCGCGTTTGCAACGGCGCGGCGGTTTGTACAGGCGCCGCCGCCCGGCACGGCGCGGTTGCTGGGCATCCACATGGAGGGGCCGTTTTTCTCCGCCGCCAAATGCGGCGCGCAGAATCCGGCGCACCTGCGCGAGCCGGACATCGCGCTGCTGCGCCGGTTGTGCGACGGTTGCGGGGATCTGGTGCGGCTGATCGACGTGGCGCCGGAGTTGCCCGGCGCGCTGTCCTTCATCGGAGAAGCTAAGGCGATCGGCACGGTCTCGGTGGCGCACACCGCCGCCGGGTACGAGCAGGCGCGCGCCGCCTTCGACGCCGGCGCGACGCATGTGACGCACCTGTTCAACGCCATGCCGCCCCTGCTGCACCGCGAGCCGGGCGTGATCGGCGCGGCCGCCGAAAACCCGGCCGTCTGTGCGGAACTGATTGGCGACGGCCTGCACGTGCACGAGAGCGCCGTGCGCGCCGCCTTCCGGCTGTTCGGCGCCTCGCGCATCTGTCTCATCAGCGACGCGCTCTCCGTGTGCGGCATGCCGGACGGCGCCTATCACCTCGGCGATCAGCCCGTGTTCCTCTCCGGCGGCATCGCCCGCCTCTCAAACGGCACCATCGCGGGCGCCGCCTCCAACCTGTTGCAGAACGTGCAGAACCTCGTCCGCTTCGGCATTCCCGTCGAGGACGCCGTGCGCGCCGCCACCTTTAACCCGGCGCGCGCCGTGCATGCCGAGTGCGAGGCCGGGGCCATCGCCGTCGGCCGCAAGGCGGATTTCGTGGTGTGCGCGCCGGATCTTTCCCTGCGCCGCGTATATCTCGGCGGCAGCGCGCTCTGACCCATGTCCATCGCAGCGATGTCGTACGCCGTGCGCCGAACGGGGCGCAAGACCATCGCCGTAGAGGTGTTGCGCGACGGAACCGTGCTCGTGCGCGCGCCGCTGCCGGCAACCGACGCGCAGATCGAGCGGTTTGTATCGCAAAAGCGCGAATGGATCGAACGCGCGCAGGCACGCCAGGCGCAGCGGCTGGCGCTGCATCCGGAGCCTTCGCCCGAACAGGTACGGGCCCTGCGGGAGGAGGCCGCGCGCATCCTGCCGGAACGGGTGCGCCGCTTCGCCGCAAGGATGGGCGTTTCTCCCGCCTCGGTGCGCATCACCGCCGCGCGCACGCGCTTTGGCAGCTGCAGCCCGCAAAATGGGCTGTGCTTCTCCCTCTATCTGATGCAGTACCCGCGGGAGGCCGTGGACTATGTGGTGGTGCACGAGCTTGCCCACATCCTCCACAAAAACCACGGTCCGGCGTTTCACGCATGCGTCGCCGCCATGCTGCCGGATCATCGCGCGCGCCGCGCCCTGCTGCGGCGATAGGGGGATCGCGCCCGTTGTTGCGCGTTTTCCGCCGAGATCATTCAGGGAAATTCAGAAAATAAGAGGAGCGACATACGCGGCCGCCCCTTTGCTGTCGTTCCGGCCCTGCAAATTTCCCGACGCAAAAGCCTCGGAAATCGTCCAATCCTGTTCCGTCGCTTCATTCAAAAGAAATCCGGAAAGCAGGAGAAGCGGCATGCATGGCCGCCCCTCTGTTTGTCGCTCCGTCCCTGCAAATTCCCCTGAAAGAAAAGCCATGGAAATCGTCCAATCCTGTTCCGTCGCTCCGTTCAAAAGGAATCCGGAAAGCAGGAGAAGCGGCATGCATGGCCGCCCCTCTGTTTGTCGCTCCGTCCCTGCAAATTCCCCGAAAAAAGCGTCGAAACCGGGAGCGGAGCGAAAGGGAACGTGGGCAAAGCGACGTGGCGCCTGGTCTCAGCCGCCCGCAGCAACCACAACGTGCGCGTGTTCGCGCACGGCAAACGCCGCGAGATACCGTTCCTCCATCGGAATCCAGCGCGCCGCAAACGATTCCCACGCGGCTGCGCCGTCGCGCGCAAGGATGCGCCGCCGCTGTTCATCGGGCGAAACGTCGAAAAACGCGCGCAGATCCGCGTACGCCCCCAGGCGCGGATGGTGGCTGTACGCGCCCTCGACGATGCGCCACGCGCCGGCGGGCACGTCCCGCAGCGCGCCAAACGCCATGGCAGTGCAGTCGAAGCGGCGGTAGCGGAATCCGCCGCCGCCTGCGAGATGCGGCAGCACCTCGGCGGCAAAGCGCTCATAGTGTACGTTTCCGCCGTGCTCTTGCCCGCCGCCGCCCGGCCGTCGATGGCGATGACGCGCGCGCCGGAATGGGACGGCAGCGCGGCAAGCGTCTCCAGAACGGGCAACAGCGGCGCATAGAGCGCATCGACGACGCGATAGGCCGGCCGCTCGCGCAGGCGATACGTTTCGCTGTGCCGCGGTACGCCGGCCGGCGGCGTTTCCCGGCGGAAGGCGCGCCATGCCGCCGCGGAAAAGGGCAGTTCTCCGGCTTCGGCCAGCGTCTCCACCGCCGCAAGGCAGGCGGCGTGGACCGCCGTGCCGCCGGCGGGGGGACCCTCCGCCGCCGTATGGGCGAACATGCCCCACAACCAGTCCGCCGGCAGGCCGCGTCCCTTCCACGCGGCGATATCGCAGCGGCAGTACGCGTCGGACAGCGGTTCAAACACGGGCGCGCCGGGCGCGCCGGTGCAACGCGAAAACTCCTCCCCGAGCGCCTGCCGGGCGCGCGCCGGATCATCCAGCAGGTGCGCCGGGCCGAACGCCGCCTGATGGCAGAGCTTGGCCGCATCCTGCGGCGCCATCGCCGGGTGCGCCGCCGCCTGCCGGCGCAGGCAGTCCTGCCAGCCGCTCATCCTCGATCCTCCCCCGCCCCGCGCAGCAGCGCAATCTCGTTTGCATAACCGGCAATCCCCTCCTGCGGCGTTTCCAGAATGAACGGCAGGCAGCAGAGCGCCGGATGCCGCGTCACGGCCAGCAGCGCCGCAAGGCCGATGTACCCCTCGCCGATGCGGGCGTGCCGGTCGCGGCGGCTGCCGAGCGGTTGCAGGCTGTCGTTGAGATGGACGGCGCGCAGGCGGCCGAGGCCCACGACCCGGTCAAACCGGGCGAGCACGCCGTCCAGATCGTTTGCGATATCGTATCCGGCGGCAAAGACGTGGCACGTATCGAGGCATACGCCGAGCCGCGCGTCGCCGCCCGCCGCATCCAGGATCGCGGCGATCTGCTCGAACGTGCTGCCGATCTCGCTGCCCTGCCCGGCCATGGTTTCCACAAGCAGCGCGACATCCGTCGTTGCGGAGGCGGAGAGCGCCTGCCGGAGCAGTGTCCCGCTCAGACGCATGCCCGTTGCGGCTCCCTGCCCGGTATGGCTGCCCGGATGGAGGTTGTACAGCCCGCAGGGCAGCACCGACAGGCGCGCAAGGTCATCCGCCATGGTCATCTGCGCAAACTCGCGCACGCGCGCATCCGCCGAACAGGGGTTGAGCGTATATGGCGCATGCGCCACCGTGGGCGCAAAGCCGTGTTCGCGCTGCAGCGCGTCAAGCGCCGCCGCATCCGCCGGGTCAATGGCCTTTGCGCGGCTGCCGCGCGGGTTGCGCGTAAAGAACTGGAACGTATCCGCGCCGATGGAGAGCGCGTCGCGCCCCATGGCAAGATAGCCGTTCGAGGGGGACAGATGGCAGCCGATGTGCATGATGGACAAGGTTCTCCTTTCCAGCGCCGCGCAGGCGTGTTATACTAAAAAAGAAGGATACTTTCCCCGGGGAGGCAGCGCATGAAACAGACGGTACTGGTCACCGGCTCGTCCCGCGGCATCGGTCGCGCCATCGCGGAGCGGTTTGCCCGCGCGGGGCACCGCGTGGCGCTGCACTGCCTGACCCGCCGGGCCGAAACGGAGGCGCTGTGCGCCGCGCTCGCGGCGGAGGGTTGCTCCGTCATGGCGGCGCAGGGCGACGTCGCGGACGAGGCGGCGGTTGCCCGCCTGTTCGCCGCCGTGCGCGAGCGGTTCGGGCCGGTGGACGTGCTCGTGAACAACGCGGGCGTCGCGCTGCCGCAGCAGCTTCTGACCGACTGCTCCACGGCCGACTGGGACCGCCTGTTCGCGGTCAACGTGCGGGGCGCGTTCCTGTGCTGCCGGGCGGCGTTGCCGGATATGGTGCGCCGGCAGCGCGGCAGCATCGTCAACATTTCCTCGGTCTGGGGCGTCGTCGGCGGCTCGTGCGAAACGCCGTACTCCGCCTCCAAGGCGGCGCTGATCGGCCTCACCCGCGCGCTTGCCAAGGAGGTCGCCCCATCGGGCGTTCGCGTCAACTGCGTCGCGCCCGGCTACATCGAAACGGAGATGAACGCCGCCCTGTCCGAAGCCGATCGGGCCGCCATCCGGCAGGAGACGCCGCTCGGCGTGCCGGGCGCGCCGGAGGACGTGGCTGCGGCGGTCGCGTTCCTCGCGCTGGAGGAAAGCCGGTTCATCACCGGGCAGGTGCTCCGCTGCGACGGCGGCTGGTGCAA
>ERZ1504764.718-NODE-718-length-8332-cov-3.538238_pt1 | contig 8332 bp, 9 predicted proteins | sample MGYA00572319_ERZ1504764 | MGnify/ENA primary metagenome ERZ1504764 (study PRJEB39906, sample SAMEA3182069) | gut metagenome | biome: human; feature: gut; material: Stool; isolation source: human stools | place: Canada | collected 2011-11-08 ...
CGGCAGCGTCAGATGTGTATAAGAGACAGCACCATGGCCGTCGGGATCAGGAAGACGACTGCGGCGAACAGGTAGTAGAATGCCGACGATAAGCCATAAACCGCTTCTGCGGGAAGACCTCGCAGACTTACTACGGCAGTGATGTTCATAATTGCAAGTGTCATCACACTCAATTTGAACCCTGTGCTGGTTGTAGCTTTTTTCACATCCATAATAATTGAATTTAAAAATTGTTTGAACTTTATTCTTCATTTTCCCGGTTCGGCAGCGTCCGGGAGAAATCCGGCGTTGCGCTTATACCTTGAAAATGTCGTTTTATCCGTCTGTTTGAAGCTCGTTTTTTCGTGACGATTTGTAAAATTGCAAGTACCGTGCAAATCGGTCGGATGTTTCCGATTTTTGTTGTGGACCGCCGTATCGCTTCGTGAAAAATGGTTATATTTGTGCTGTATGAAATGTTATCCCGGCAGGTCGAAGCGCGTGTTTGTTATCGGGCCTTTCCGTTTGCCGTCTATGATTAAGGTATTTCCCGATATAGCTTCATAGATTTGGCACTGTCTCGGGTTTCCGTATGATTGAAGTTGTGCGTTATGTTGCGATATTTTTTCTGTTTGCTGGCGCTTCCGGTGCTGTTGTCTTGTTCCGGCCGCAAATCCGCACCGGCGACGGCTCCGGAAAAGGTCCCGCCGCGTCTTTTCCGGGTTGTGGCTCCGCCCGGAGCGATGGACGACGCCCAGCGGTATGCCTATCTGCGCGAGCATTTTTGGGACGATCTGGATTTTGCGGATACTGTTTTTATCGTTTCGACCGACACGATACATATGTTGCGTGCGTTCGATACGTATATCCGGAATTTCGTTATGGAAAGCGACCCATCGCCTGTCGCGGAGCTGATGCGCAAGGCTTCCGGATCGAAAACCATGCTGGAGTATTTCGCTATGCTGGCCGAACGGGTGCTGCACGACCCCAACTCTCCGCTGCACAGCGACGAACTCTATATTCCCGTGTTGGAGGCACTCGTGGCGAGTCCATGGCTCGACGAGTGGGAGAAGATCGCTCCGGAGCACGACCTGCGTATGGCGCTGCAAAACAGGGTGGGGCTGCCTGCCAACGACTTCCGCTATACGCTCGCTTCGGGCCGTACGGGGACGCTTTACGGGATTCGGGCCGACTATACGCTCGTGTTTTTCAATAACCCTGACTGCGGTATGTGCGAACGGATCCGGGCGGAAATCGTTGCCTCTCCGTTGTTGTCGGAGATGATCCGTGCGGGACGGCTCGAGGTACTGGCGCTCTATCCCGACGAAGATCTCACGGCGTGGCGCGCTCATGCTCCGCAGGTACCGTCGTTGTGGATCAATGCCTACGACGCAGGAGCCCGAATCAGCAAAGAGGAGCTTTACGATCTGAAAGCCATTCCTTCGATGTATCTGCTGGACCGAGATAAGCGGGTGCTGGCTAAAGATGCCTTCGAGGTGGGGTATATCGAATGGCTGCTCGACCGGCAGCCGCAGTGATGGGCGTATAGGTTTGTTTTATCGCCCTATCAGTAAAAGTGATCGGATTTTTGCGGGACGTGACCCCGATAATTCCTATCTTTGCTTCGCAAACGAAATAACACACACAATCTAACAAAATAAAGAGAAGAATTATGGCTAAGAAATGGCGTTGTACCGTTTGTGGATATATCCACGAAGGTCCCGAGGCACCCGATCAGTGCCCGATGTGCAAAGTAGGCAAGGAGAAGTTCGTTGAGGTCGAGGAGAAGGCCGGTGGTTTGGATTTCGTGACGGAGCATAAGCTCGGCGACGGCAAAGGCGCCAGCCAGGAGTTATGGGAAGGTCTGAACAACCACTTCATGGGCGAATGTTCCGAGGTGGGACAATACCTGGCGATGGCTCGTCAGGCGGATCGTGAGGGCTACCCCGAAATCGCCGAGGCTTTCAAGCGCTATGCCTGGGAGGAGGCCGAGCACGCTTCGAAGTTTGCCGAACTGATCGGCGACATCGTTTGGGACACCAAGACCAACCTGTTCAAACGTATGAATGCCGAGTGCGGCGCCTGCGAGGACAAGATGCGTCTGGCGCGTCTGGCCAAGGAGCAGAACCTGGACGCCGTGCACGATACCGTACACGAGATGGCCAAGGACGAAGCTCGTCATGGATCTGGTTTCCAGGGTCTTTACAATCGCTATTTCAAGGCGTGATTTGGATGTAGTATAAAAGGAGAAGGGGTCGCTCGATTCGAGCGACCCCTTCTCCTTCGGATTTTATTCTTGCGGTACTTTTTGTCAGAGTTTCCGCAGAAGACTTTCGAGAACGGAGCACAAGATGCTGTTCAACTTGTCGGTGATCCAGTTGTAACCCGAGCGTACGATCTGTGCCATTTCGGCGATGTTGTCGAGCTGGTCGCTGATGTATTGAACGGCAGGACGTACCGAAACCAGATAGACGATCAGGGCGATCAGGGCGAAAACACCGCCCAGAATCAACGTAGCCAAGATCATCGAGCCGGTCAGTTGTGCGAGCCAGATGACGAGGGCCCATAACAGCATCACCACGGCGATCAGGGCGGTGATTCCGAATACGACGATCGGAGTGATCAGATGTCTGCGGGGTTGGTTCTCGTTCATTGTCGTAGAAAGTTGGGCCGACCCGGGCGGACTATTCGTCGCACTCGCTGCATTTGCCGGTTACTTCCTGGTATTTGTTGCGTGCCTTGTCGATTCCTTTGTTGGCGAGATCGCGGAGCGATTCGCGGACTTCCTGACCCGTGCGGGGCGTTACCAAGGCAGTGATAGCGGCACCCAGTACCAGACCGCCGATGAATGTTGCGATACAAGTTGTATTTTTCATAATCGTGAAGTTTTAGTTCGATCGAAAGAGTTGCAAATTTCGGACCGTTCTTGTGGGCTGTGAAGCGCTATTGTTGGCCGTTAGGTTGGAAAATGACGGCAGATTGGTTACTTTTGGGCGTGGAAGCAGAAAAAAATCGTTCCGTGGCCTTTACCGGCCATCAGGATTATGACGGCAGGGCCGACGGAATCCTGCGTGCTGTGGTGTATCGGCTGTGGTCGGAGGGCTTCCGCTTCTTTTTGAGCGGGATGGCCTGCGGTTTCGACCTGGCGGCCGCCGAAGCGGTCCTCGCTCTGCGCGGGGAGTGTGCGGGAATGGAGCTCGTCGCCGTCGTTCCGTTCGCCGGGCAGCCGGAGAGTTTCTCCGACGCCGATAAACGGCGTTATGCGGACGTCCTGACAGCGGCCGATCGGACGGTGGTGCTGGCCGACAGTTACAGCCGGGGATGTTATTACCGGCGTAACGATTATCTGGTGGATCATGCCGTGCGCGTGGTCGCGTGGTACATTCGCAGAAACAGCGGCACGGGTTATACCGTGCGTCGGGCCCGGCATCAGGGGGTCGAAGTCCTGAATCTCTACGAGGATAAGATGAACCCGACGCTTTTCTGAACGGATTCGGATTCGCTTTCCAATGCTCCGAACGGGTTGTTCTCCCTGTCCGGTGGTCGGGGGCGATCCTTGGACCTGCCGAAATCGGGGAAAGGCCGCGACTTCGGAGCGATCTTGTTTCGACGGTATTCGCTGGATCTGTGGAACGTGTGTCCCGTGCCGTTCTATCCTGTGCCGTTCTATCCTGTCCCGTCCTATCCTGTCCCGTCCTATCCTGTCCCGTCCTATCCTGTCCCGTCCTATCCTGTCCCGTCCTGTCTTGTCCCGTCTTGTCCTGTCCTTTGAGGCGGATAGTCGTTCGAGATTTTTGTTTTCCGAAGCGCCGGGATTCTCTTTCTTGTCTGCGTGGAAAATAATCCGTAACTTTACGCGTTTTATAATTCATCGCTGCGGCAGAGAGCCGCGCTTTTATTCGTCGTGGAAGAAAACAACATCAAAATACTCGGTGCGCGGGTGCATAACCTGCAAAACGTCGATCTGGAAATTCCTCGCGGGAAACTGGTCGTCATCACAGGACTTTCGGGTTCCGGCAAGTCGTCCCTGGCTTTCGATACGATCTATGCCGAAGGGCAGCGCCGCTATATGGAGACGCTTTCGACCTATGCCCGGCAGTTCGTCGGCACGATGGAACGGCCCGATGTCGATAAGATCACGGGACTCAGCCCTGTGGTGGCCATCGAGCAGAAGACCACCAACAAGAATCCCCGTTCGACGGTCGGTACCGTAACCGAGATCAGCGATTTCTTGCGCCTGCTCTATGCGCGGGCTTCGCGGGCTTACTCTCCGGTCACGGGCGAGGAGATGGTCCACTATACGGACGAACAGATCGTCGAGCTGATTCTCAAAGAGTTCGACGGACGCAAGATCGCTGTGACGGCCCCGATCGTCAAGGGGCGCAAGGGCCATTACCGGGAGCTGTTCGAAAGCTTGATCAAGAAAGGTTATCTCTATGCCCGTATCGACGGCGAGATCCGGGAGTTCACCCCCGGTATGAAGCTCGACCGGTACAAGATCCATACGATCGACCTGGTGATCGACCGCATGGCCGTCGGGGATTCCCTGCGCGAGCGGCTGCTCATCTCGCTGCGCGAAGCGATGCGGCAGGGCAAAGGAACGATGGCCGTCTATGACTACGAAACGGGGAAGATGCGTTACTATTCGCGCCATCTGATGTGTCCTACGACGGGTGTGGCGTTCGAAGATCCGGCGCCGCACACTTTCTCCTTCAACTCTCCGAAGGGAGCCTGCCCTCATTGCAACGGTCTGGGGGAAGAGGCGGTCTTCGACCGGGAGAAGATTCTGCCCGATCCGGCGTTGTCCCTGCGTGATGGCGGCGTGGAGCCGCTCGGCAAGTATCGCAACAACATGCTTTTCGCCATTCTCGAAATGCTGGGGCGGCGTTACGATTTCACGCTCGACGATCCGGTGGGGACGATTTCCGAGGAGGGTATGAATGCCATTCTGTACGGGGATTCCGAGCCGCTGACGATCAATCTCGCCGAGTTCTGCTCGACGGGCGGCAACAACCTGGTCTCCTGGGAAGGCGTGGCCGAATACATCGGCCGCACCGAGGACGAGGACTCCGTCCGGAGCCGCAAGTGGCGCGAGCAGTTCCTGGTTTATAAGAAATGCAGCGTCTGCGGCGGTACGCGTTTGCGGGACGAGGCGCTTCATTTCCGCATCGGGGGGCTGAACATCGCCGAAGTGTCCGCGATGTCGATCGCCCGTTTTTCGGAATGGATCGCCGACATCGAAAAATATTTTTCGCCCAAGGAGCGGAAGATCGCCCAGGAGATCGTCAAGGAGATCCGCGAGCGGCTCCGCTTCCTCGTCGAAGTGGGGCTGGGCTATCTCTCCCTGGCCCGTTCCTCGCGTTCGCTGTCGGGCGGCGAGAGCCAGCGCATCCGCCTGGCGACCCAGATCGGCTCGAAGTTGGTGCACGTGCTTTATATTCTCGACGAGCCTTCCATCGGTCTGCACCAGCGCGACAACGAGCGGTTGATCCGCAGCCTCAAGGAGCTGCGCGATGCGGGCAATTCGGTCATCGTGGTCGAGCACGACGAGGATATGATGCGGGCGGCGGACTATATCGTCGATGTGGGACCGCTGGCCGGACGCAAGGGCGGCCGGATCGTCGCGGCCGGTTCGTTCGACGATATCCTGCATGCGAATTCCATTACGGCGGATTACCTCACCGGTCGTCGCCGGATCGAAATTCCCGAAAAACTGCGTCCCGGCAACGGCAAGAGTCTTATTATAAGAGGAGCACGGGGCAATAACCTGAAGAATGTCGATGTCGAGTTCCCGCTCGGCAAGCTGATCTGCGTGACGGGCGTCAGCGGTTCGGGCAAATCCACGCTGGTCAATGAAACCCTGCGTCCGATCCTGAGCAAACTGCTGTACCGCTCCTACGACCAGCCTCTCGATTACGATTCGGTGGAGGGTACGGAACACATCGACAAGCTCGTGGTGGTCGATCAGGCTCCTATCGGTCGCTCGCCGCGGAGCAATCCGGCGACCTATTCGAACGTCTTTTCCGACATCCGCAAGCTGTTCGAATCGACGCCCGACGCCCAGATCCGAGGGTTCAAGGCGGGGCGCTTCTCCTTCAACGTGAAGGGCGGCCGCTGCGAGGAGTGCCGGGGTGCCGGAGTGCAGACTATCGAGATGAATTTCCTGCCCGATGTCTATGTCACCTGCAAGGCCTGCGGAGGCCACCGTTATAATCGGGAGACGCTCGAAGTCAAATACAAAGGGAAGAACATCGACGACGTGCTGAACATGACGGTCAATATGGCGGTCGAGTTTTTTGCCAACATTCCCTCGATCCATCAGAAACTCAAGGCTATTCAGGACGTGGGACTGGGTTATCTGACGCTCGGCCAGCCCTGTACGACTCTGTCGGGCGGCGAGAGCCAGCGGATCAAACTTTCGAGCGAACTCTCCAAGCGCGATACGGGTCGCACGCTTTATATTTTGGACGAACCCACGACGGGACTCCATTTCGAGGATATCCGCCAGTTGCTCGACGTATTGGCCAAACTTGTCGATCGGGGCAATACGGTGATCGTCATCGAGCACAATCTCGACGTCATCAAGGTCGCCGACCATCTGATCGACATCGGACCCGAAGGGGGCGAGGAGGGCGGCCGGATCGTCGCTACCGGTACACCGGCCGAAGTGGCACGCTGTCCGGAGAGTTATACGGGCAGGTTTTTACAGAAATTGGGACTTTAGGCAAGGATTTTGCAATTTCATGATGCAAAACCTCTTTGCATTATGAAAAAGATTTTCGCATTGGCACTCGTTGCCGTTTTTTGCCTCGCAGGTTACGGGGTAAGCGCACAGACACAGAGTAAGAACCAGAAATTGAGTCCCAAGCAGGAGAAGCGGGAGGCGCGCGAGCAGCGGCGTGCGCAGCGTCAGGCTGAATACGAACGCTATATCGATTCTCTGGTTACATCGGGCAATTTTCAGTTCATACCCAACAGTATGCGTGTTATGCCGGCCGGATCGGAGCACCTGATTACCAATCCGAATTTCGGATTGCAGTATTGGGACGGAGAATTCGATATTTTCCTGCCTTACGTCAAGGGTGCGGTGATGCCGTATTATCTGACGGTACTCAACTACACGATTTCCAATCCCGAGGAGACCCTCAAGGAGCAGAGCCCCAACGGTTGGGAGGTCACTTTCGTCACTTCGCTCTTCTCTGCGACCAGGTATGTCTTTACGCTGGATATTTATGCCAAGACCGGCGGTGCGACGCTGACCATCACCAATTCCTGGAACATTACGGTGCAGTATTCGGGTACGATCACTTCGCTGTAACGGCGGTTTTCGGATGAGTTTTCCGAAATATTCGAAAGGAAGGCTGTGGATTTCGATCCACGGCCTTTTTCCGTTCGTCGAAGGTGTCTTTCTTTCGAAATAGGCGAAAAATAGTATCTTTGCAGAAGATCGGATACGCCTCGGAAAACTGTGAGCAAGCTCCCGTTTTCTTCTCGGCTTTCGCTATCTTTGACTTCGTCTTAGATACTCCGCCTCGGCAAAATGCAAATGGATTTGCTTTTGCGTTCGGCTTATTCGTATCTTTGTGAATCTTAACGCGTGCATGTTATGCAGGATATTATAAACGGACGCTGCGGCTGGTGCGGAACCGACGAGCTGTATGTGAAATACCACGACGAGGAGTGGGGCCGGTTGGTGACCGATGAGAGAAAACTTTTCGAGTTTCTCGTCCTGGAGAGTGCACAGGCCGGCTTGAGCTGGATCACGATCCTCCGAAAACGGGAGGGGTACCGCAAGGCCTTTTGCGATTTCGACCCCGAGCGGGTGGCTCGCATGACCGGAGAAGACGTGGAGCGGCTGATGCGGTTCGACGGTATCGTGAAAAACCGGCTGAAGATCGAAGCGACGATCACTAATGCAAGGCTGTTCCTGGCTGTCCGGGAGGAGTTCGGCAGTTTTTACGACTACACCCTGTCGTTCTTTCCCGACGGTAAGCCGATTACCAACTCTTTCCGGTCGTTGAGCGAAATTCCGGCTTCGTCGCCTCAGTCCGATGCCATGAGCCGGGATATGAAAAAGCGGGGATTCAAGTTTTTCGGTACTACGATTTGCTATGCCCACTTGCAGGCTGCGGGGTTTATTGACGATCATCTGGCCGATTGCATTTGCCGAAAAGGAAAATAACGGTATAATTTGAAAATGAACGACTTCTGTTCCGCCTTCCGTGTCGTGCGCTGGAAATTCCGGAACCGGGATATTTCGCAGAAGCTGCGAATCTGACGGAGCGAGCGGAAGAGAGGTTATTAACTTATTGAATTTACGATGAAATACGCGATTATTTCGACTGAAAAAGGC
>ERZ1504764.733-NODE-733-length-8129-cov-3.293163_pt1 | contig 8129 bp, 6 predicted proteins | sample MGYA00572319_ERZ1504764 | MGnify/ENA primary metagenome ERZ1504764 (study PRJEB39906, sample SAMEA3182069) | gut metagenome | biome: human; feature: gut; material: Stool; isolation source: human stools | place: Canada | collected 2011-11-08 ...
CCCCCACGATCGCCAGCCGGGAGCCAACATGGAATTTCAGATTCACATGGCGCAGCGCCCAGTTGTCGGAGCCGGGATACTTGAAGGAAACATCCCGGAACTCTATTTCATACCGGCGGTCGGATCGCTTTTGCGGGCTGAGGCTTCCCTGAGACATGGCGCTCGGAATATCAAGAAACGCAAAGGTCTTATCCAAATATTCTGCGTTCGTCTCCAGGGCGCCCATCAAGCCGACCAGCGCAAATATGTTTGATACCATTGCCGTAGCTGCGCCGACATACTGCGTGACGCTGCCCACGTCAAAAGCGCCGCCCCATGCTTTCAGGCAGGCAAACACATAGATCGAGCCGGTGATCAGGGTCGTAATGCACACGCCAAGGCTTGCATAGACGCCCATTTTCCCGCGGGCCAGCTTTCCAAACGGCCCGTTTGCCCCAAATGCGGAATTCTTTTCCCAATAGGCGTCCACAAGGTTCTGCTGTTCGTACATCCGAATATCGACGCTGCGCCCCCGATTTAGGCCGATAAAACCAAAGTGATCGAACAGCCGGTTACCCAGCGTCGCCTCCTCCGCGCCGCTGCTCCAGCACTTTGTCGATGCGGCGCTGAGCTTTCCCGCAAGGATGCTGACCGCAACCATCAGAGCTGCCAGAATCAAAATGAAAACCGGGTGGTTTAGCATGACAAGCCGCCCCGCCGTATCGGGGACGGGAGAGGTAAACAGGCTTGCGGTCAATGCGATGCCGCTGAAGATGCCGATGACGCCGCTCATAAAATCCCCGTATACACGCTGCACCCGCATCAGCCCCCAACTTGACCAGTTCTCGTTTTGCCTGATCTGCGCACGGAGATCATGGTTTTCCTGTTTGTCCAGTTCTGCAAAATCAAGAGCAAACATCTTGCGGATGAACAGGATCTCCTTTCTGCCCCACAGGTCGGTCAGCAAGGTGTTGTACCGGCGCCGAAGAACGGCGCCCAACAGGGATACGACCCCAACGCACAGCACGCCCGCGACGACCCATTTCCAAAGCACGTCCGCCCGGCGCAGCACGGCAAGCTCCTTCAGTATTTGCGCCGAGAAGAAAACGGTGACATAGGGGGCGATGGAGCTGAAGAGGCAGTACAGCGTCAAGAGCGGAAAAAACTTTGGCGACACCCGATGGAGTTCCCTGACGCCGCGCATCTGCACGGAAACGGCATGACGCATCTTTTCCTTGCTTTTCATGTTCAGAACTCCTTTCCCTCCTGATAATACCGGCTTTGCAGCGTGAAGAGATTTGCGTATTCGCCGCCCAATGCCAAAAGGCCGTCATGGGTTCCTTCCTCCCGAATCCTGCCGCCGGCAATCAGGATAATCCTGTCGCAGAACCTGGTGGAGGCGAGACGGTGTGAAATAAACAGGGAGGTTCTTCCCTTTGTCATTTCGCTGTATTTCATGTAGATATCGTTTTCGGCAATGGGGTCAAGGGCCGCTGTCGGTTCGTCCAGCAGCAGGATTGGGCCATCCTTATACAGGGCTCTGGCCAGCATCAGACGCTGGATTTCCCCACCGGAGAACAGCGTGCCGTCCAGATAGACCTCGCGGCCAACATGCGTATCAAGCCCGTTTGGCAGCTTCTCGATCACGGAGGTCAGGCCCGCTTTATCCACGTAATCCGCAATGCGTTCATAGTCGATGCCTGCCGCCGTCTGCGCAATCTCCTCCGCCACGGTGACGTCCAGAATGGAAAACTCCTGAAACACGGCGCTGAACAGGGCGTAATAGCTTCTGCGGTTGTACCTGCGAATGTCCTTCCCGTTCAGCAGAACCGCTCCCTTTGTGGGGTCCAAAAGGCCGCACAGAAGCTTTACGAGCGTTGTTTTGCCGGCTCCGTTCAGCCCGACGATCGCCAGCTTCTCCCCCGGATGAACGGTCAGATCCACATCGTGAAGCGCATCCGCCTCCGCGCCGGGATAGCGGAAGGAAACACCCTCCAATTTCAGCTCATAGCGATCCATCGCGGGGATATCCTCGCCATCCTCAAGCCGGAACGGTTCCGGATAGTCCAAAAACTCACGAACCAGGGAGATATCCAGACTCTCCTTGCGCAATGCGCTCATTTCCCGCAGGATGCCCATGACCCAGTTCGTAAACGTAGTGACCGCTGCGAAGTACAGCAAAAATTCAGGAACGCTCAATCCCTCGTGCAGGGCCATATTGATGAGCACCACATAGGCGATGCCATTGCGGGCGGCGGTCAGCGCCACCTCCGCAAAATCCGCCAGCACCTCCACCCGCTCGCAGCGGAGACTGAACGCAAGATACAGATTCTGAATCTGATCATAGAGCTCGTTCAGCCAGTTCTGCAAACCAAAAATGCGGATGTCCTTTGCCAGCTCTATGGATTCCGATTTTGAACGGAGATAGGACGCCTTCTGAAAGTATGTCTCCTCCTCATCCCTGCGGGCATACCGCCAGTTGGTAGCGTATCGCGACACATAAAAACCGGCGGCGCACGTGGCGATGACCACAAGCAGAAGCAGTCCGTTGATGCGGGACAGAATGCCCAGATAGATCGCAAGCCCGCCGATATTGGTAAGCAGCCTTGTCAGCGTTTCCCAGACATGCTCCGTCGCCTGGGAATTGCCTTCGCAGGCGGTGTGCGCCTTTTCGCGCAGCTTCACGAAATGTTCATCCAGGGTATTGGGATAGGAGGTGGTGTTGCTCTTTTTGGCAATCATTCCAATGATCGCGCTGCGCACATCTATCCGTGGGAACAGGGTGTTTTTACTTACATACTGCTTGACCCCCTGGACAAGGAAAAGCGCGGCGGTAAATGCGCCGATGGTTGTAAGCAGCTCCCACAGGGGGACGCTCCGCTCCACGCGGAAGAGCACCTCGGGCGCAATGTACAGCTGGATCAAATTGAACATGACTTCCAGAGAGGCGGTTAATATGCAGCACAGAAGGACGCGCTTGCCATGTTTCCAGGCAAGTTTTATCATCCAATGTATATTTTGAAGGACGTTGTATTTTGATCTCGTCTCTGTTTTCATCCTGCCCCCCTCCATGGAGGATATTATACCATAAAAAGGGCGACTCTGGGAAAGTCGAGGATGAATCGTCTTTTTCAGGGGATGAATTGCAAATCTCCGAGCCGCGGAAACAAAATCTCAGCAGGAAATGCCCCATCCTCCCTGTTGCGGCTAATATTTTCACGAGACGCTCCACAATAGCGTCGATGCGAACCAGGCCGAAGCCGTGCCCCTCGCCCTTGGTGCCGCGGAATGTCTTTCACTCTTTTTTCAACTTTTTCTAGCGGTAAAGTTGGGAAAAAAGATGGATAGATGCATATTCTTCATATCCGTTATTCCCATTCGATCGTGGCGGGATTTTCTGGTGATGTTGCAGACGACGCGATTGACGTGCGGGGCCTCGGCGATGATGCGTTCGCTGATGCGGCGGAGGATCGGATAGGGAATCTCCGCCCACTCGGCCATCATGATTCCGGAAGAATACGGCACGGGCAACGCCTGCGCGAGGGTATCGTCGAAGAGGCGCTCGTCGCCGCGGCGGAGGGCGTGCGCGGCAAGAACATCACGCGTTCCTGCTCGCACGCATCAGAGATCTGACGAGTAGCTCCTCGTTAGAAGCCAACGTACGTACGCCTGGCGTTCAAAACTCGTCGAGGGCGGCCCGGATCGCCAAGGCGCTCCGCGCGCTCGAGGCCTGAGTTCCATGTCGCCCAAACGACAGCCATACGGTGGCGGGCATTGCCGGCCGCCGTATGCGTTTGTTCGCTATCCACCATATCGACGCCAGCGCCAGCCCCACCAGCGCGCTCCCCTATTTGAGCAGCAACAGGTTCGTATCCGTGGCAATGCGCTCGAGCGAGTAACAGAACAGCAGTTCCGTGGCCCCGTGCGCGGCGCACAGTTCGGACACGCTGCCGCGATAGTACCGCGGGTCCACCATGACGAGCTTGCGGTACGAGGGTGTCAGCAGCGGCACAAGACTGTTGGCGAACGAGTCCTTCACGAGCAGCAGCACGTCGTCCCCCTGCGCGTCGAGGTTCTCGATCACCGTGACCGGGTGATTGCCGTCAACAAAGACCGGGTACCAGTCGTAGCTCGACAGGTTCTCCCAAAACAGGAGCGAGTCGAACGTCCCCTCCCGGTCGGAGAAGGTGACGCGCACGCGGCACATGGGCTCAAACAGCGTCATGCGCTCCCCCGGCGTCAGCCACAGCGCCGAGCGCGACCGTGTGGAGCCCACATACCCGTCGACCGTATGGGAGTAAAACGCGTCGCGCGGCAGCGCCGTCCTGCCCAAACAGGCGGCATAGTCGCAATACGCCGCATAGACACCGTCGGCGTTCCAATGGTGGTCTGTACGGTAGAACCAAGTCTGTCCATTCGTCACAAAATCGTCGAGCGGCACCAGCTCCACGCCCGCAAAATCGTCGATGCACTGCAACAGCTCGTCGTCCTTGTAGAGTGCCGCGAGCACGGACGGCAGGCGCAGTCGCGCAGGCAGCCCGACCGTCTCCCCGAGCGCCGCGATGCGGCCAAGGCGACGCTCCAGCTCCTCCGGCTCCGCCTGCAGCGGGGCCTCGACCAGATAGCCCTCCCGGTCCCGATAGACGTCCGTCGCCACCTGTCGCCCCGTCCACAGCTGTTCATAGGCGTTAATCCCAACCAGCGCCTCGCGCAGCACCATCTGGTCGGCCAAATACGTCTCCACCTCGTTGTCGAAGTCCCATTCGTCGAGCGCGCCCATCGACAGGGCCGGGGCCTGCGCGAGGTTGCGCCGCTCGGCCGCCGAAAACGTTCGGTCCGGCGTCAGCAGCCACCAGAGCGGCACCGCCGCAATCGCCGCCGCAAACAGGACAACCAGTATGAGGTTTGCCGTGACTTTCCGTTTCATATGCGCACCTCAAAAGCGGAAGTAGATGAAGGGATTGTAGCTCTGCGACGCCAGCGCAGCCGCGCACAACACGAACAGCGCCACCGGCACAGCCACGGAGAGCGCGCCAAACCAACGCCGCCTCTCCAGGCGCGCCGCCGCGCGCGCGCCGAGCGGCGTGGATGCCAGCGCGCACACGCACAGCCAGGGCGCGAATCCTGCCGTCCAGGCCAGCGCCTCCGCCGAAATGAGCCCAGCCGCTCCGGGCACGAACAGCGAGCGCAAGAACGTCCCCATCTGCGCAAAATCCGTAAAGGCAAAGATGCCCCAGCCCAATGCGACGCAAAACAGCGCGTACAGCCGCCGCACCACTACAGGCGTCCGCTCGAATGCCCGCAGCAGAAACAGCTTTTCTGCGGTGAGCAGGACGCCAAAGTACAATCCCCACAGCACAAAATTCCAGCTTGCGCCATGCCAGAGCCCCGTCAGCAGCCAGACGAGAAAGATGTTGCGAATCTGCCGCAATAGCCCCTTGCGGTTGCCCCCGAGCGGGATGTAGACGTATTCCCGGAACCACGTGGAGAGCGAGATGTGCCAGCGCCGCCAGAAGTCCGTGATGCTGGCGGCCAGGTACGGATAGCGGAAATTCCGCACAAACGTGAACCCGAGCATCTCGCCCAGGCCGCACGCCATGTCGGAATAGCCGGAAAAGTCAAAATAGATCTGGAACGCATAGGCGAGCAGCCCCACCCAGGAGCCCAGTATCCCGTTCTGCTCCGGCGCGGCCGACAACGTGGTCCAGAGCGTGCCCACGGCATTGGCCAGCAGCAGCTTTTTGGACAGCCCGACGATAAACTGGCGGATGCCCTTGGCAAACCGGTCGACCGACAGTCGCTGCTCGTCCAGCTGCGCCTCGATGTCCACATATCGCACGATCGGCCCCGCAATCAGCTGCGGGAACATGGTCACATACGCACCAAAACGCACGAGGTTGCGCTGCGTGGACGCAACGCCGCGATAGACGTCCACGATGTAGGACAGGATCTGGAACGTGAAAAACGAAATGCCGATCGGCAGGCGGATGTCCAGGTCCGCCGTCCCCGCGAGCGATGGCAAGAGCGCGGCGGCCGTGTCGAGCAGAAACGAGGCGTATTTGAACACGCCCAGCATGCACAAATCCAGCGCCACGGCCAGCACCAGCAGCAGCTTTTTGCGGCGCGGGAATCGGGCCATGAGCAGGCCAATCACCCAGTTGACGAGGATGGCGCCCATCATCAGCAGCACATAGACAGGCTCCCCCCACGCATAGAACACCAGGCTGGCCAGCAATAGAAAAGCAAGCCGCCACCGTCGGGGCAACACGTAATACCCCAGCAAGGTGGCGGGCAAAAAAGCAAATAAGAACGTGAGCGAGGAGAAGACCATATCAGAACGTAAAGCCGCGATACACGTCCAGCAGCGCATCCGCCTCCGGCGAGATGATCATGAGCACCACGCCGTCGTCGCGCCGCAGCACCGCCTGTCTGACCAGCGTCTCCGCATCGGCATCGTAGCCCGCAAACTGCGCCGCGCGGTCCTCCAGATAGCCTGCCAGCCGTGTCGCGAACTCAGCTGCCTGCGCCTCGTCCGTCTGGACGATCAGCAACTCATTGGTATATCCTACGGCATCGATATAATACACGATGCTTTCGCAGGCAGCCGGGTCGATGCCATAGTAATTGAGCAGGTCCGCATCCGAATAGGGCACCATGTCGTCGAGCGCGCCGGTCTGCAAAAAGGCCGTCGCGAGCGCGGCCGCATATGTCTGCTCCGCCTCGCCCTCGCCTGCCGGCGGCACCGCATTCGCGGTCGGCTCCGTGTCCGCGGGCAACTCCGGTTCGACCGTCGGCTCCTGCGCCTCAGCCTGCTCCAGCAACGGCGCCTGCATCTCCATGCGCTCGTCCAGATGCACCTGCGGCGCCCCCGCCGCGCTACAGCCCGCCAGGCCTAGGCACAGCGCCAAAGCCAGCGCCGCCCATACGCCAGAAAACCGTTTCATATGTCCCTATCCCCCTCCGTCTGACCGCAAAGCCGCCATGCAATATGTTCTATCATACCACGCCGCGCACGCCCCTTCAAGCCGCAGGCGCTGCGTCCGCCATATCGTCGGTCGGTTCCGGCGGATACGCGCCGGACAGCGCATACTGCTCCGCTGCAAACTGCCGCAGCGCGCGGATCCAGACGGCGTTGGCAGCCGGGGTGAGATGGAACATGCCGTCGCCGGTCATGTCGTCCGCCAGGTACCCCTCTGCGTCCATGAGCAGTTCCGCAAAGCTCAAAAACTGCACGCCCTTTTCCTCGCACAGCTGCTCGAGCAACACGTTAAAGCCATTCCATTCCTCAATGGTAATCTGTCGCTCCTGGCAGAACCGTTTCGTGACCGGCGTAACCGACTGAATGACAATCTCAATCCTCTCGCACTTTTCTTGGATGGCATCGATCAGCGTGTCGAAATATGCGAGCGTCGCATCCGGATATTTGCCGGCATAATCGTTCACGCCAAGCATGATAAACACCTGCCCGGCCCCCATTTTGAGCAAGCCCTCCGTCACCGAGACCGCATTCCCGCGATATTGGAGCAGGGTCCGCGAGTCGCTGGACGCCATACGTACGCTCATGGACACCGCCGCGAGGAACTGCGCATTGCCCATGAAATCCTCGTCGTCCCGCTGCTGGGCAATGCAGTAGTTTCGAAGCGACTCGGTGATGGAATCCCCCACGAACACCGCGTCGTCAAAATATGCGTCAAACCGCCCGGAGTCCAGCATCTCGTCCGTCACCGGCTCCAGCGTCGGGGACGGCGTCGGCGTCGGGACGGGCGTCGGCGTCGGTTCCGCCGTGGGCGCGGGCGCTTGCGTGACAGCCGCCGTCTGCTGCGCGGCGGTCGTCGTCGCCGTCTGCTGCGCCTCCGGCAGTTGCGCCGTCGCCTCTGCTACGCAGCCGACACACGGCAACATAAGCACACACCATCCGCACACGCACACTTTCCAAGCAAGCCGCTTCCCCATGGTCGGTCGATTTCTCCCTCAAAACCCCAGTATTTGCGTGTCATCCACACATTTTGTTCTATTATGACAGATTGGCCGCCGCATTGCAACCTTTACGCGCGGCCCCCGGCAAAAACACGCCAGTGCACGGCGGCAGTAGGCGCAACCGCCCGGCACGCGGCGACAGCAGGCGAAACCGCGCTGGTGTGCTGCGGCAG